>Ga0209668_10000022_pt1 | contig 66638 bp, 38 predicted proteins | sample FrelakmetPLP11PL_FD_187150 | JGI IMG/M metagenome (GOLD analysis project Ga0209668, IMG submission 187150) | Freshwater lake sediment microbial communities from the University of Notre Dame, USA, for methane emissions studies - PLP11 PL (SPAdes)... | ecosystem: Environmental > Aquatic >...
TTGTGTTATGAAACCTTATTTATTTTAAATATAACGTCAGCGCAATTACAAAACACTGGCCTAATTATCTAGTGATATGGTATTGATTACGGCCATTATCACAGACGCCAATGGATTTTATAATAATTTTTTAAAATCCATCATATACATTTATTCGTGAATTATACAATTCATATTATCAAAACTATTAATTCAACATGATTTAAGATTATTCAAAAGGGTGAATTATAAACGGTTTTAATAATAAAGATTAAATGGTTTAATAATCGACAATCCTGGAGGTTTCATCGACGGTCTTACGCTAATAAGGTAGACGCTCATAAACTCCAAAACCAAACTTTACACTCCCCTACAACTGTGACTTTTTTGATCGGTCAATAGTCTAAGTGAATTCCGAAATGGGTGTAAATGCATAAAATTTACAGAAAAAATCGGTAATTTTATTCTTCAGTTGGTATATATTAGTCATCAAAATAGCATAATAATAATTACCTTTCACCATTAAACAAATGATTCTTATACTTTTTTATTAATATACCAACTGGAAAATAAAGTTGGTATAGTATAATATAGGCTATAAATTAGATGACATTAAAGTATAGATGAAACAAGCATTGATAATAAATTATATCCGTTATACAGATAGTATTATAATATTGTTTTACAGCCACATACAATTAAATATAATCTCTTAATTTAATAATATTTTTAACTATTTTGAAAACAGATAAACAAATTGAAATTATCCTTTATTGTTTTTTATTTAATGATTGAACAATAGTTTTTATACTAGTTTGTTGAGCTTGTTTTAATTTTTTTATGGCTGTTTTATCATTACTTAATAATATATTGTATTTTTTGATAATTGCATCCACAGTTTTCGCTTTGTCGTTACTATTTATGTGTTTGAAAAAATCAATTATAACTTCATCTCTCACTTTTTCATAATAATCTGATATTTGTTTAAAACTATGACCATTTTTTAACATTTTTATAATATTATCAGTATTATATTCGTCAGCTGATTCATTATCATTTTCATCTCCATTCCGATCAATTTCTTCAACAGATTCCATTGATACCTCTTCATTATCTAAATTGGTACACAGAGGTTCAGTATTTCTACGAATAATGGATTTTATTGTTGATATGAGTAAATCATAGACAGCGTCGTTTTTTACTTTTCGCATTTCATTTAAAAAATCTATACTATTCTCATTTATTAAATTGTTGTTTAATATATCATCATTATAATATTCTAATAATTTTTCATTAATCTCCTTGTAGTTATTATCACCATATAACATATCAAAGTATTTGAACCAATTATCCAATTTTATATTTTTTAAAAACATACCTGTTAAATCATTTTTTAATATTGTAATAAAATCATTACAACCCAATTCATTTATTAATTTGAATATATTTATAATGTCATCATTTGACATCTCTTGTTTTTCTATTTTACTATTATACATATATCTTAATATGTATGATATTTGATTCTTATTATAATTTGACATATCAATTGTATTATCATTTATATTTAATTTGTTAGTAGTACAATATTTTATAATAAATGCATGACAGTTTAATATAGAATCATTTGCTTTTATTAATATTTCGCCATCATTATTTCCATTATTAAATAAAGTATTAAGATATGTATTCATTATTAGTTATTTTTCAATTCTATTTATTTGGTTTATTTTGTTTACTTTTCAACTTTTTTATAGGTTTCGGTTTTACAATTAAAATTTCTTTATCTTCTTCTTGATCCTCTTCATCTTCTTCATAGTCGTCATCTATAATCATTGTACTTTTATTTTTATTTGTTAATTTAAGTTCATTTTTAAGTATAGTTTGAACTGATTGAACTGTATCTGCTGTTTTCTTTGATAATTGTTTATTTAGTGAACATTTTTTTATTGTTTTTACTATGGCATTCCTTAACTGTATACATTGTGTATCGGTCAATTCTTCAATTGTGTATAATTCTTTACAATATATAAATATTGATAAAAATATAGAATTATTCATATTATTTATAATACTTTTTGTAAATATTTGATTATTAAATAATGATTTTGAAAAGTAAATAGTTAATTTTGGTTCAAATGATTCAATCAATTTATGTATTTTTGGTTGTGTACTGTAATCACCTAAAAAATCATCTCTTTGTTTTTTTGTTGGTATGTTGTTATTATTAGATTCAAGTATGTATAATAAATCTGAAATTAATATCACATGGCCATTTCTTTCTTTATTTGATATGACATATTTAGATACTAAATCTTTTTGTTTATCACAAAAGTTTCTAAAAGCTTCACATCCTTTATCTGTTTTAAAAATTGACATTATTAATTCACCAGCAGTCAATTTGGCTCCTTTTTGAATTCTATTAAAAATGTCAACTTGGTCTTCATATGACAAATCATCATATTTAACAACTGGTAATGACCTAAATCCAAAATCCGCTTTTTCTGAATTAGTCATATGTCTGTAATTTTTATCATCTGCATATATGCTTGGTACATTGTCATAATATATAAATTCATTTTTCCATTCAAAACAATATTTATTTTTCATATACTCGCACAGAGAGGTTAATCGTTGTTTTCCATCAATACAAATGAATTTATTATTGTTTCTGCTTAAATTTAAAATTATGTTATTTGGAACAATGTTTTTGAAAACTGAATCAATAAATGCACTTTTCTGGTCTTCTTTCCAAACAATATCTCTTTGATATCTTGCAGTTAAATCTATTTGACCATTATTGCATTCCGTAACTATTGTTGATACTGATTTATTCTCTAATGCTGACTTAAATTTATCATCATCCATTATAATATCTAGAAAAAGTATATTTTTATATATTTTCAATTCTATTTGGTTTATTTTATTTACCTTTCAACTTTTTTACCATATGCATATATGCTTGATACATTTTCATGATTAATCTGTAAAAAATACCTTATTATACTTTTTCAACAGATTATATATAATATATAAGAAAACAATAAAATTATTTTAAATTGTATATAATATATAATGAAATTATTTCCGACGTATGGCGATAAAAAACAACTATGTATGTCATTAGTTGAACAATTAGCGAAATTGGCTATTTATTATGCTAAAAAGAAAATGTATGATACTGAAAAAGTAATCACTGATAAAATTACTATTATTCAAACAAAATATGAAAAAGGCGAAGATATAATTAAAATAATACAAGACGTACTATTAACAAATACATTTGATGACCATTTGAAAAATTTATTTAAAGATTTACTTAAAAAAGAAATAAACAAAATTTCTTCAGGTCTAAGCTCAGGTATTAGTTCAGGTCTAAGCTCAGGTATTAGTTCAGGTCTAAGCTCAGGTGTTAGTTCAGGTGTTAGTTCGGGTATTAGTTCAGGTCTAAGCTCAGGTATTAGTTCAGGTCTAAGCTCAGGTGTTAGTTCAGGTGTTAGTTCGGGTCTAAGCTCAGGTGTTAGTTCGGGTGTTAGTTCTGGTATAAGTGTTAGTAATTTATCAGCTGAATCACTATCAAAAATAACTATGCTTGGTGGGTATTTTACAAGTTATACAAAAACAGGAATTCAATTATTGCAGCTTCCGGACTTTGGGTTTGGTCTTGATGATATACAATTTAACGGCATATTTAATGATATGTATGATTCATACAACAATATAGAATTTAGTGATCCATCTGGTCATATTACAACGTTGTATAATATTACACTTGCTGAAGCAAAACTATATGCAACTGTAATGGGCTCAAAAATTTATGCTTTTGCATATGTAAGTGAAGAAACTGAGATGGCTAGAGGTAAAAAACAAGATAAAATATATAATTCATCAGCATACTTTTATAATAGGACTAATTCAAATTTTAAAGTTGTTGCAATTAAAAAGAGTAATGCAGTCGTTTATAAAAAAAAGGAACGAGTTGATCCGGAAGCACTCAACAAATTATTGGATAAAATTATTGGAAAAATAGAAAACAACCAGAATCCAAATGAAGATTTTATTATAAATATAGATAATATTTTCAATATACTACACAAAATGGCTCTACATTGTAATATGGATACAATTAAAGATGTGGATAGATTCGACTATAGCAATATGAAAAAGGAATACGAAGGAGATTTAAGATTTGTGTTAAAATCATATCCAAGAGGATACAACTATATACCTTTTACAACTAAATTCAATAAAATAAAAGATTATTTGATCGGATTTGATGAAGAATTTAAGGTAAAAGATATTGTTGTCAATAAATTTATTTTTATTGCTATGATAGATATGTTATATGAAACACAGGATATATTTGACAAATATAATATTAAAAATTGGTGGTTACTTGGTGGAACTATGATTGGTGCAGCCAGAAACAAAGGTCCACCTATATGGGATGATGACATCGATTTAGGTATTTTAGGATATAAAATGACTGATAGTATTACAATAAGTGGTAAATTATATAATTATGGTGATGTAGTCGGTGATTTCTATAAATTATCAAAGGAAGAATTAGACACAAAATACAGTTTGAAAGATATAAAAGATATTTGGAATTTTCCTTCTGAATTGCAATTTCTTTATTTAAAATTTGAGTTTATTAAAAAAGGTTACGATATTGGTGGAATATATTTTAAGGATATGCCGTCAGGTTGGGTAGCTGGTGATGGATGGTGGACATTAAATTATACAAGAAGAAAATTCAGAGATGTTTTAATGAAGTCACTACCATTTGTCGATTTTAATAGTGTATTAGTTCAATCAGAAGAATACATATTATCAAATATGGAAACATATTTAGAATATTATTTTAATTCAAATTCGCCTGGTGCAACAATACCACATCTTGACTTATTTACTTATTTTAAAGAGAAAAATAATTATGTAGGCATTCGGACGTCGGATTGGAAAATTCAATATTATGAACGCGGACTAACAACAATTTTAGAGAAAAACGGATACGTAAATTTAAATTTAAATTCTAGCAAAAAGAAAGAGTTATTAGATTTTCTCAACTCATTTGATATATCAGGTAAGAAAATAGATCAATTACATTTTGATGAATTTATAAATAATTTAATTAACACATTAGGGAATAAAGATATAAAGACAAAATTTAAAAATTACTTTGATGATGGTACATTCGTAGACTATAATTTTAGAAATGATTTATATTTGTATATTATCAATGAATTAACAAAAAAAGGTATTGCTATTGATTATAGTAAATTTCATTTTTTTAAGGATTCTGATATGTTTCCTATTCAAAAAATTGCATTTTTAGATAGACAAATTAATTGTGTGAAAGAAGTTAAGGAAATAATAAAAAGTGCATATGGTGATAAAGCATTAACTGTAGGAAGAATATGGGGACATGCTGGATTTTCTTCTGAAATGACAGTAGATTTTAATAAAAGACATATTATGGAAATGCATGACAATTATTATAATTCAATTTCATATTATTCGTTTTATTCCGATCCAACAATAACTCAAATTGGATTTATAGATTGCAGTGCATCAACTACTTACGATGAAAATACAATTACAACTAATTTAATTGCTAATTCATCATCAGTAATACTTGCTAAAGGTATAAGAGTAAATGATTTGCTATTAGAAATATACAAAAATAAGAGTTCAGTAATTTATCCGGAAAAAGTAGAAATACAGAATTCTAAACTAATTCTTGGATTTAAAGTTGTAGATATAACAAATCAACTGAGTGGGTCAATATGTATTAATAATATTCCGTCACCCCAGGGGAAAGCAATTCACAAATTTAATAATGCGATAGTTCCAACTGGAAAACCAAATGAATATAAAATGTTATATAGGGCATTTTGGAAAGGTAATTATGATACTGCATCAAATGATATTAAAAATATTAATTCATTATGGAACAGGAACCCTCTAGTTAATGATACAGATTGGAATTTTATATTTAATACTTTAGGTCAATGCGATTTAACTATTGATGATGCATTTAATGTAAGTGTTTCAAATGATAAAATTTGCGAAAAATATGTTGCACTTGAAGATCCAAGAATATTTAAAGATTCAAAGGGAAAAGTACATGTTACGACTCAAGGACAAGTATGGTCTAATTTTTATGGAGTAAATGGACCCAATAACTGTAAAGAGAATATTTGTGTTACTTTATCAAAACATATTTATGATATTGAAAATAACAAACTTATAACTGATTTAGAAATATTATGTCCAGATAAATCGCAAAATATAGAAAAAAATTGGATGATGTATGAATATGAAAATAATTTATATTTTTATTATGATTTAAATAATCAAAAAACAATTAAATATGGTGAGCATGAATGTGAATTAATATCTCTTAATCCAAATCGTTTGGATGATATACATAAAAAAAGTGGTATCATGTTTAGTGGTGGTACTCCAGCAATTCCATTTAATAAAGATGGTAGAGATTTAAGAATAGCTTGTGGACATGCTAAAGCTAATAATAATTACATTAAATCTCATATAGACCAAACAAAAATATCTAATTTCGACAATTATTTTCAACATTTTCAATTGACATATTGGATGTTTTTTGTCACATTCGATCCAAAAACAGCAGAAGTTGTACATATAAGCGATTTGTTTATTCCAACATCACCAGATATTCACAATTCACATATGCCGTATTTATTAGTCTTTCCAATGTCTTTAATTGAAATAAATAATGAATATATTATTTCATATGGTGAGGGAGATGTAAAATGTAAACTAATGAAAATTCCAATTAATGATGCAGTATCAATGTTAAAACCTCTTAATAATATTAATTCGGCTGATGATTTAGTTTTTTCATTTATTTCTGAGGCACCTATTCAAAATGTAATAGCAGGGGGATCATTAAAAGAAAAAAGATATACATATAAAAATAGATTATAAAAAATCAATGAATGCATGGTAATGATAATATCATAATGGCCTATTTATTTTTAACTCAAATTATTATACCAACTGAAAAATAAAATTACCGATTTTTCTATAATTTTAATGCATTAAACATATTTAATATATTAAAAGTTCATTTTACTACTGTTCGCAGCTGCATGACAATATGGGTTGATTACATGATGCTACATTTAATGTTTATTTAATGTAATAAATCCATATTGTTAGACATCTGCGCAAATTCATATAAAATAAATAATTTAGATAGGTTACGCGGAAATATACCAACACTATTTCACTTTGTTATATAATAAATCCAGCAAAGATGACATATGTTGTTAGACAGCCACGCAGGTTATATGATCTTAAAATTTTGGCATATAATATATAGAAAAATTGGTAATTTTATTTTCCAGTTGGTATATATTGAAATATTTAGTTTATCTATTTATAGCCACATTTTGTATAATAAAATAAATACAAAGAATGGACTTAAAATATTATCATATATACAAATTTAATTATGAGAGCTTAAATGTATAAAACTAATAAATAAAAATAAATATATTAATAAAATATTTATTTTAATAAAAGTAAACGAATTATTATTTAATACAATGAACTTTAATTTTATGCAACAACAACATTTCTTTTAGGTCTTCCTGTTGTTTTTTTACTTTTTGATGATTTAGCTGTTTGCGGATCTGATGATATAGTTATTTCAGTAGTAGATGGTGTTGTTATTTCTTCTTTTTTATTTTCAGAATCAGATAATAATGTTAAGTCAAATTTAGCATATCTAACATTTTTATCCGAATTATTTTCACTTTGTAATTGTTCACTATATCTTTGTCTTTTAATTATATTTTTTTCTTTATTACTATATTTAACTTTTGGTGTATCTGATGTTGTTTTTAAAACTGTATCAGAAAATTCATTTTTAGAATAAGTGACAAATTTATTTTTTTCTGTTTCATCTGTCTTCTTTTTTGTTGTTGATTTTAAATATGAGTCTATTTTATGGTAGGTTGAATCATTTAATTTATCAAAAAACATAAATAATCCATTTTGGTTTTCAGTTATGTTTTTATTATCAGCATAAATAATTTCTAAAATCTTGACCATATCTTCCTTTCGTTTGAGAGTAGATATTTTCTTTGCTAATCGTTTCTTTTTTTCATAAGGATATTCCATGATTATATCTTGGTTCTTATATACCTTATATGATAGTAAAATCATATAATTGTAACCGCATAAAAAGACACTTAAAAAAAATATATTCTATATTTATAAATGAATTTAAAAAAAATTAAGAATAATCTACCAAAAGATAATGTTTGGAATATTCGTGCAATTCAATCAACAATTAAAGAAATAATATCAAAAAAATTACATGAGTCAAACAAAGAAATAAATGATACATATCATAAATTTATGGATTCAGTTCCTCTTGCAGTTAATTATATAATTTGTTATCCTGATTATTTTACTATTTATTTAACAGGAGGCTGGACCACCGGAACATCAACAATGAGAACTCATGTAGGTGCCTTTATTTCTGATAATGAATCTTCTATTTGCTTTTCTGACGATCAAGAAAAATTATGGAAAAAACTGAATGATCTTATCTGATTCTTTTTTATTATTATAAAAGTGTATAATTTATATGTATATACATCTGTTCCAGGATTCATTTGGAATCCTACGACATTTGATTGGTTGAGTTATTTGCTGTGAATGTCATTGAACAAGGCATAATTGTGCAATATGGCATGTTAACAGTCGGCTCCAAAGATGATACTTTCCTAGAGTTGCTAACATTAGTTTATAATAATACAATTTGTATTATTTAAGTGTCATTAGTTACGATGTATACAGAGTATTTTTTTACATTTAGAATGTTAGCACAGTATACATATTAATGTAACTAATATGTTGATGGTGTATAAATACTATAAAATTTATGTATTGTCATCACTAAAATACAGTTGTTATGTTATCTTTATATAATTTTATTTATATTATTCCAAATGAATCATGAAATGGGTGTAATGCTAATGACCCAACAGGTTCATTTAGTGGTTTATAAAACAGATATACTCTGTCCTCAACAAAAACATCATCTCCATTATTATCCTGCTCCCAATAAAGTCTACCACATGGCCAATCACAATATCCATTCCACTAATAATCTGCATAAATAGCTTTATTGTCATCTACATTGCCATTTACTGTTTTTATTATTAAATAATCATCACTTCCACAATAAACTCTTTGAATACAAGAAACAAGTTTTCCTGAAGGAGATAGTGTATGAGAAAATTCTGCATGCTTATACATTTTGATGATTTTGTATAGAGTATTATAATAAATAGGAAATACAATGTCAATTTTTTAAAGCATTGGCATCATAAGATGAACTAACAATAACATATATTATTTTATGAAATTTTTATTGTTATTTATTCTTGTTGTGTTTATTATACATTACTTTATTCATAATGCTTCCATTTTTTAACACCATTCCTATCTTCAACAATTATCCAAATTTTACCATCACCACCTTTCTTTTTTGTTCCAACTTCTTGAAGAGATGCAGATACACTTGGACTTGGTCGTTCCCTCTTTTTATGCAATTTCCATCGTTTGGTCCCATTCTTATCTTCAACAATTATCCATTTATTCTTATCATTTCCTACTTTAATTGTTCCAACTGAAAATCCAGTCGCAGATGCTGATGGTGATGGTCTTGCCTTACTATCATTTGATCCATTTCTACTTCCCTTTCTACTTGCCTTTCTACTTCCCTTTCTGCTCATCTTTTTGTTTCCCTTTCTACTTATTTTGTTTGTCTCTATTGATTCTAAATCTAGGAGTAATGTTGGTCTTCTCTTGGTATTTTTTAATATTTTTCTGCTTATTGTCTTTCTACTCACTTTTCTGGACACAGGTGATGTTTTCCTATTAATATTTATATGTTTTATTGATTCTAAGACTAGGAATAGCTCAATAAAAAGAAATTTACTTCTTATTATACCAATGTCACCTCCCATCCATGTATCTGCAGCACGATTACCATAATAGTCTTTTATATAATTGATCCAATTTTGTGATGTATCTTCAGCCACCCATGATTGATAACCGTAATCACCTCCCATCTTAACTGTCAAATATATTTTTTTATTTTTATAAGTATATTTAATTGAATCTGTAAATAACTTTAAAGTGTCAATCACAATATCTTTTCCAATTCCATTAACTAATTCTTTATCTGCAATGTTTCTTATTTCTTCTGGCACTTTTTTATCATCTATAAAATATTTTTTGTTAGAATTTACCCAGTCTTTAGCAGTCAAACCTTCTTTTATGACTTCTGGTATTTTGGGATCATCAATAGATTTATATGTTTTTTTTGGTCCTATGTCTTTCTCGGGTAACCAGACTATTTGACCAGTTTTTTTATCCATTTGAAAATTATAATGTGGTGCTAGTTTTGGAATAAGTACAATTTCAAATTCCATTTTATATATTATGTAATCCTAAAATAAAAAAACTAAATGTGTTTTGAATATATTAAACAGAAAACACTTTAATTACTTGTTGAATTGGTCCATTATAAATAGGACATTGTTTCAACTGTGGTATGCAAGTGTTACAAATGCACATGTGACCACATGGCGAAATTAAGTGATCTTTCGGCCTACACATAGGAAATCAAACAATTGCATAAAAAAAATAAAATCAAATAAAAATGAAATTAAAAGTACAAACAATAAATCAAAAAAGTTATTCAATCAATAAACCAGACATTTTATATATTAGTAATAAAAAATATATTAATTATAATATATAGTCAAATAATGTCAGAATTTGACAATACAACAGAGAAATTAACATCAGAAAGTGAATTAATGAAAATAGACTACACCTATCCAGAAACTAATGATAAAGATCTTCAAAATAAAATATATAAGAAGCGCGAATTCTATTATAATAAAATTCCTGATCGTCCTGAATTTAAAGATTATGAAGAAATACATGAATTCCGAAATAAAATTTGTGCTGGTCCTAGGGAATTATTACCACAACAGGCATTTTTAGTAAATTTAATCAATCCCCATACAAATTATAGAGGAATTCTTGTTATGCATGGTACTGGTGTCGGAAAATGTGTTACTGGCGATAGTTTGGTTTATGTCAATGGAAATTTAATGCCAATAAAAAAAATCTGGGATCGTCATCAAAATGAATATTCAATTAGAGAAGATGATGGTAGTGAATGGAGAGGTGTTAATATGGATTTATATGTTAATAGTTATAATGAAAATGAAAAAGTAATGGCTGAAAGTAAAATTACAAAATTATATAGGCAACCAATATGTGAAAAAATTCAGGAAATCATCCTTGATAATGGATTGAAAATTAAAATGACATTACAACATAGAATGTTAACAGCAACTAATAACTGGTCAAACAATTTAAAAATTGGAGATTATGTATGCATTCCAAAATATTTGATCAATACCCATAAATCTTTTTCAAATATATTAGATAATGAAACCTTACAATCTATGAATCAAGAAACTATATTACCTAATTTTATTATGGATGCAGATAAAGATGCAATTATAAATTTTTTGCGATATTATTTTGATAAACATGGAATCATTAATAAAAGCAATGGTTTACTTTATATTGTAAATAAATCAAGTATAATTATAATGCAATTATATTGTCTTTTAAAATTATTTGGCATAAGATCTGTTCTAGATGATTCTAATAGAATATTATATCTTACATGCGAAAATTTGAAATCATTTATAGAAATAATTGGCCTTCCAAATAAAAATAAATATAATATTTTAAAAACTATATGTGATATGAATTATCATGAATCTAAAACAGATAATATGGAATATATTAGAATTAAATCTATTAAATATGTACAGTATAATGGTTATGTTTATGATTTAGAAATAGAAGATTATCATAATTATATTGTTAATGGAATTTTGACACATAATACATGCGCAGCCATTAGTATTGCAGAACAATTTAAACCAATGGTTCAAAAATATGGTACAAAAATTCATGTTCTTGTTCCAGGGCCCCTTATGAAAGAAAATTGGAAAACTGAATTATTAAAATGTACTGGTGAAACATATATGAAATATGAAGATGCAACAGTATATATCAATGAAGCTGAAAAACAAAAAGCAATTAAGATTGCACTTAATTCAGCCATGCAATATTATAGATTTATGAGTTATAGAAGTTTTTATAAAAAAGTATTAGGAGAAAAAATTAGAGAACAACCAAAAACGGGTGAAAAAGTAAAAGCAGTTTATAGGAAAACTGAAGAAGGGGAATTTGAAAGAGATATATCAATTGATAGAATTTATAATCTAAATAATACATTGTTAATTATTGATGAGGCTCATAACTTAACTGGAAATGCTTATGGCGAGGCTTTAATGAAAATTATTAAAAATTCATATAACTTACGAATAGTTTGTCTAACTGCAACGCCAATGAAAAACTTGGGTGATGATATTGTCGAATTATTAAATTTTTTAAGACCACACGATAGTCCTATTATTCGTGATAAAATATTTAGCAGTCATAAGAACCATGAAATGATAATTAAACCAGGTGGTATTGAATATCTCAAAAAAATGTCATCCGGATATGTTTCCTATTTACGTGGTGCAGATCCACTTACCTTTGCAAAAAGAATTGATAAAGGTATAATTCCACCAGGATTATTATTTACTAAAATGACAAGATGCAGTATGTTATCATTTCAAAGAAAAATATATGACGAAACTATTAAAATTGTTGATGATACATTAGATAGAAGAAGTGGTGCAGTTTCTAACTTTGCTTTTCCTGGATTGGATGACAGTAAAAAATTAACTGGTTATTATAGTAATGATGGTATTGATACCGTTAAAAATCAATTAAAAGTTAATCTTGAATTAATTAATAAGAAAATAGCTCTTGAAATTTTAAAAGATAAAAATTTAGAAAATGATACTGATCTGTTATATATTTCTGACAGTGGTAATACACTTAGCGGGAAAATATTTAAAATGGAATATCTCAAAAATTTTTCAATAAAATTTTATAAAGCATTAAAAAAAATTAATAGACTAATTTATTCTAAAAAAGGTGCAAGAACAGCATTTGTTTATTCCAATCTTGTCAGGGCCGGAATAGAGATATTTCAAGAAATATTATTAATGAATGATTATTTAGAATATAATGAAGATCCTAAAGCTTATAAAATAAAATCAACTACTAGATGCTATTTTTGCGGGAAACCATATAGTGAACATCAAAAAGAAAAGATATCAAATAAAAGAATTGAAAGTCAAAGAATGGTATCTGAATCATCAACTGAATATGTTAAGCCAAGTGGAAAGATGCCAGAGCATGAATTTCATCCGGCAACATTTCTAGTTGTAACAGGGAAATCATCAGAAGACTCAGCTGATGTAATACCCGAAGAAAAGCAATTTATTTTGAAAAATGTATTCAGTAGCTTAGATAACTTAGATGGAAAACATATTAAATTAGTTTTAGGAAGTAAGGTTATGACGGAAGGGCTGAGTCTTCAATTTGTCTCTGAAGTTCATATTCTTGATGTTTATTTTAATTTAGGTAAAGTAGATCAAGTTATTGGTCGTGCAATTAGACATTGTTCTCACTTTGGCTTGATGAGTGAAAAAAATCCATATCCAGAAGTTAATGTTTATAAATATGCAGTTAAATTGAATGATAACGAAGGTTTATCTACAGAAGAAGAATTATATAAAAAAGCAGAATTAAAATATCTTCTTATCAAAAAAGTCGAAAGAGCATTAAAAGAATCATCAGTTGATTGTCCATTGAACCGAACTGGAAACGTTTTTCCTGAAGAACTCAAAATATATGATAATTGCATTGAACCATCTCAAATTGATAATCGTGAAAATATGAATAATAAGTTAACATGTCCCTCATTGTGTGATTTTGAAAAATGTGATTTCCGGTGTGACAGTAAGGAATTAAATTTGAAATATTTTGATGAAAAAACAGGTAAATATAGATCACTTAATAAGGGTGAATTGGATTATACAACTTTCACTAGAACATTAACTAAAAATGAAATTGAATCAACAAAAGATAAAATAAAAGAAATGTATCAAGTAAAATATTTATATATATTAAAAGATATAGTTAATTATGTTAGAAATTCATATGAAGGTGAGAAAAAAGAGTTATTTGATGAGTTTTTTGTTTATGAAGCTTTAAATGAATTAACACCAGTTACAGAGAATGATTTTAATAATTTCAAAGATATAATTCATGATAAATTTGGAAGACAAGGATATTTGATTTATAGAGACAAATATTATATTTTCCAACCGCTTGATCAAAATGAGAATGTTCCTATGTATCACAGAATAACATTTGATAGAACAATGAAACAACAATTGAGTCTTTATAATTATCTTCAAAATATTGCTAAAGTTGACATGGATGATGAAGAAACTTCTAAAGATTCAATAGATAAAAAAGAAAAACAACTTGGATACGATTTTGATTCAGTTATGGATTATTATGATAATCGCGATGAGTTCAAATATGTTGGTGTCATTGATAAAGAATCGAGTCGACGAAAAATTAAAACAGAAGAAGAACTTTCAGATGTATTTAAAATTCGCGAAAAGAGACCTAAAACAGTTACAAAAAAGAGATCTACTGGTTTATTCAGTTTATTTGGATCTGTTTGCTCAACTTCTAAAGATAAAGAATATCTAGATAAAATAGCAAAAGAACTGAAAATAAAACCAAGTCCGAATGAACTTAGAATTGATATATGTGAAAAAATCAAAGAGAAATTACTATTCTTGGAAAAATATAGCACTAATAAAAAAGGAAATAAACTTACATATGTCATGATACCAAAAAATCATAAAGAATATTCATTTCCATATAATCTTGAAGATAGGAAGAATTACATTGTAAATCAATTGAAGGAAGAAATAAAATTTAAATTAGATATTGTAGTTAAAGATATAAAAAAAATAGTTAAAGAAGAAAATATTATTGAATATATAATTGAATTAAAGGATAATTCTAATCTCAAGGATTTTACAGAATTATTGAAGAAATTAAATTTTAAATTAACTGGAAACAAGTGGATTTTGAAAATCGAATGAATAAAAAAAAGAATATCACAAAAGAATTTTCATTTGAATTTGATAGGCTTTTAGATATTGACAGACTATTGAAGACAACAAAAAATAAAAATAATCTTAAAATCACATTGAAAAAAAATCCAATTAAAGGAACTGGTATTTATGCTACTGAATACATAGAATTTGGTGAAACAATTGCTTATTATAAAATTAGAGTATTTAATGAAGCAACTTATAGTAGTCCAACCAATTATGTATATGCATTTAGTGTTTATGGTGTATCCGGAAAACAAAGTGAACATTTAATTGGTGACATTGATATTCATTCTATTCCAGATCCAAAAAATAATATTCCTTTTTGGGGGATGTTAGTTAATGAACCGTCAGAAGACCAAGATATTAATGCTGAAGTTGATACTAATATTGATGAGAATTATAAAAACAAAAATATAAAAAGAGTTAAAGCAGGTACTTATCTAGTATATAAAATAATTGCGACTCGCGATATTAATATTGGAGAAGAAATAACGATTTATTATGGAGATAGTTATGAAAGAAACTATAAGTTAAATCCAAAAATATTGAAAAAATAATATAAAAAAAATAATTATATAGAAAATACTATTATAGACAAATGACTAGTCCATATATAAACACAAAGTTATCAACTTCAGTTTTATTGCATCCATATCAAATGGATAATAAAATTTATCTACATTTAAAAAAAAATTTAGAGAATAAACTTGTTGGTAGATGTTTTTCTAAATATGGGTATGTTGTTAAGGTAATTGAGATATTGAGTTATAAAGATGGTGTTGTTGAAGCCGAAAATACAGAATCATCAGCATTGTTTGATATTGAGTTTTCATGTAAAATTTGTGCACCATTAAGAAACACAACTATTATTTGTCAAATTGATAAAATAAATAAATTATTAATTACTGCTATTAATGGGCCAATTCTTATAGTTATTACTAATGATAGAGTGAATGACAAATCATTCTTCAAAGACAAAAATAATAATATTAGGTATAAGAAAGGGGAAACATCTGAGATATTGAAATCGCATGATTTTATAAAAGTAACTTTACAGACAATTCAGTTTTATGATGGCGATGAAAAAATAAAGGCTATTGGCTTTATTGAGGAAATGGCATCAGATGAAGAAACAAAAAATTTTTATTCTGATCAATATAAAGAAATAAATCAAGTGGTTGAATTTGAAGAATATACAAAAGACAATCAATAATTTATTCAACTTAAAAAAATAATTTAAGAAATTATTACTAATATATATTAATTATTTTAATATATACAAATAATGAAAAAGAAATCTAATATTTATTGTGTCAACTGTGATGGAATTGGTCATTTATCAAAAAACTGTAATATACCTATTACAAGTTATGGTATAATATTATTATATTTTGATAATGATAGTATAAATGAAAAATTAAAAAATGATATTGTTAATAACTTTACAAATAATAATGCTTATCATAAAATTGATGAACCGACGGGTATTGCAATTAATGGAGCAAATGATATTGAATTGTTCTGTGGATTAAAGAATAGTATAAAATTTTTACTAATAAGGAGGAAACATACATTAGGATTTTTGGAATTTATAAGGGGGAGATACATTATTGATAACATTGATGGGATAATTTTTTTATTTAAACAAATGACACCTGATGAAATAATGAAAATTAAAACATTATCTTTCGATGAATTATGGGTCGATGTTTGGGGAAGTAAACAACATAAAACTACATCTCCAATATACCAAAGTGAGTATATGAATTCAAAAGATAAATATAATAAATTAAAGAATGAAAATATATCACTTAATTTAAATTTTTATACTGATAATGTAAAACCTGTATGGGAATTTGCAGAATGGGGATTTCCGAAAGGAAGAAGAAATATTAAAGAAAGAAACATTGATTGTGCAATCAGAGAATTTCAAGAGGAATCTGGATTTGATGGAAATGGTAATGATTTTATATTATTAGATAATATCGAACCAATTGAAGAAACATTGATTGGTACAAATGGTGTCAATTATAGACATATTTACTATATAGCCATTGCAAATTCAAAAAAATTGCCAAAAATAAATCCAGAAAATCAAGTACAATTGGATGAAATAGGAGATATCAAATATATGACGTATGAAGATTGTATTAAAATGATCAGGTCACATCATATCGATAGACAAAAAATCATAACTCAAATATATATTTACTTTATTAATTATTTAATATCATCAATAAATTCACTTCAAAAAATTTAATATGGTTCCTTAGAATATAATGGATGAATCTAAAATATTATTTGATTTAATTAAGAATGATAAATTTAATGAATTTAAAAATATTATTGAAAAAAGTAAAGAAACTATTGATTTAAATATTAGAGATAATAGTGGAAATTATTTGATAACTTATGCAATTATTAAAAATAATAAAGATATTGTACAAACATTGATTAATAATGAATGTAAAATTGATATAACTGATCAAGAGGGAAGGTCTATTCTTTATACACCAATTAAATATAGTTATACAGATATTATAAAACAATTAATAAAATATAATAAACATAGCATTGGTGTATCAATTGCTGATTTCAAAGATAAATATAATAATATTCCATTACATTATGCTATATTTTTTAAAAATAATGACGCTATTGATTTATTGGTAAATGATTCAAATGTTAATACAGTTGATGTTGATGGTAATAATTCATTACATTTAGCTATTTATTCCAAAGATAGTAATATTTGTAAAAAAATTATTTCAGTTCAAAATTTAAATATTAATTTAAGAACATTTGAAGGTGAAACAGCATTACATATTGCATGTAACTATGAATTAGAAGATATAGTTAAATTATTATTGGAAAACAGAATAGATATTAATGCAAGAGACTATGATAATCAATTGACGGCTTTAATGTATACAATAAGTCTCAATAATTCTAAATTATCTAAATTGTTATTAGAATATGGTGCCGATCCAAACATTCAGGATTATTTGGGAAATACGTCAGTACATCACGCTGTGACTCAAGACAGTAATGAAATTTTATATAAAATGCTCTCTTCACCAATAAAAATAAATGTTAACTGTAATATTCATAATATTGATAGTAAATTACCAATTCATCTTTTTTTAGAAAAGGAGAAAATTGTTGAGAACAATATAATGAAAATTTTGATTGATCAAAGTAATCTTAATTTTCAAGATAATAATAACAATACAGCATTACATTTAATTTGTAAAAATAATATATGGCAATCGTATAAAGAAATATTAAAAACAAAAAAATTAAATATTTTTATTCAAAATAAAGAGAAAAAAAGACCAATTGATTATGTTAGTGAATCATTACGAAATGAATTTATGAAAATGGTAGCAAGTAGTTATTTATATATATTGAGAAATTATAATTTTACATGGAAAGAAGATTGGGAAAACATATGTAATAAAGAATTATTTTATAATAATCTTAAACCTGAAGAATTGAAAGTTATTTCAAAATATGTTAATAAAAGTGATGATGTATGTTATGATATTGTAATGAAAAAATTAAATGAACTTTATAAAAATGAAAATTTACAATGTGGAAACACATCATATCCATTCAAAATTAATAAAAAATGTATCGATACTATTAGTGATATTGAAAAACCAAGTGAATTGTGTTCTTTTGTTGGTGTTACTTTGGATATATTGTGTGGTCTTGTATATTTACTTGATAAATATAAGGATGCATGTTCAACGTTAACATCTAATTTTATTAATAATGATGATTTATGTAATTATTATTCTAATGTAGGAATTAAAACATCAACTAAATGTGAATTTTTAAACTTTGAAATTGTATGGATATATAAAAAATTATTTTTTTCTGAAAATTTTGTTGAAAATTTTAAAAAATGCAAAACACGATTTATTATTATACCACTTGGAATTGAATTAAAAAATGGAAGTCATGCGAATTATTTAATATATGATAGGAAAATAAATGAAATAGAAAGATTTGAACCTTATGGATCCGAACCACCAAGGGGATTCAATTATGATATGGATTTGTTAGATAATATATTGGGATTTAAATTTAGTGAAATAGATTCAAAAATAAAATATATCAGCCCAAATAAATATTTACAAAAAATAAGTTTTCAATATTATGATATTTATGAACAAAAAACTGGTAAAATAGGTGATCCTGGTGGATTTTGTGCATTATGGTCTATTTGGTATGCTGACAATAGACTAAAATATCAAGAAATAGATCGTAAATCCCTTGTTAAAAAATTAATAAAGGAAATCAAGACAAAAAATATATCATTTAGAAATTTAATTAGAAATTATTCTATTAATATTACAGAAATCAGAGATAAAGTTTTATCTTCTGCAAATATAACAATTAATGACTGGATGAATGATCAGTATACAGAAAAACAATATAAAACTATTATTGATGAATTAACTAAATTATTGAAGAAACATATAACCTAAAATCACAAGAAATAATATAATTACAACTGTTAAAATATATATGTAATTTATACTTTTATTTTCATAGTGTTCTAATATTTTTCTTATACCTTCATCATGTGTTATCTTTTTACATTTTTTTGTATCATTTACACAATTATGTATATCTATCATCCATTTAACTAAACTATCTTTTGATGATAATGCTTTGCTATTTAATGGATTTTTTTCCAAATGCATTTGAAAATTTCTTCGACATTTTTCGCATGGGAGAACTTTTCCAAGATAAAAAATAAAATTAATCATATTCTCTTTATCTTTTTCTGTGGGATTATGTGGATAATCCATTGTTACACTGTGTAAAAATATCCATGCATGTGGGCCCCAAATATCAGGTTTCATTTGATATTAGATGATAAAAAAAATCATTATTTTCTTTTCACAATATTAGTGATATTATTATTTCTAACAACTATATTTAATTTTCCATAATCATGTATTTTTGCGTTTATTATAACATCATCTATATTACTTGTATTCCTGATAACATCTTCAATACTATTAATAATGTTATTATTTATTTTTTTAATAACTGTGAAACTAAATTGCTTATCTTTAATTGGTGTTATGGGTAACCCAATATCAGTAACAGTTTCTTTGATTTCTAAATATAATTGAGTTTTATCAATATCAAACATAATAACAACATAGTTATTGGCATTTCTGTACGGAGTATCAATATATTTGTCCCCAATTGATTTACAAGTAATAATTTCAGAATCAATATAATAATTAATGATATCTTCACTTAATTCAATAAATTTCATGTTGGCAAATTCATATATTTTTTTATTTGATTCAATTGGAATATATTTTAATGAATTTAATGTTCGAGCATCAAGTATAATATCTTTTTCTTTATATATTGTGGTCGACCCTTTTTTTAATCTTGCAATTTTTAAAGGAATTTGCGATCCATACTGAAAATTTAACATGATATAAACATTAAAATCAATAAGTGATTTAGTATTAAAATCATAAATTCTACTATATTTATCAATAGATTTCTCATTTATTTGAACGATAACATCATTTTTGAGTAAATTATTTTTAATTCCATAATTATTTGTTATTAGAATTCCGTATATTGATTTTGATTTGAGTTCATGCGGATCAAACATACATGGGCTATATTTAATAGCTAGTGGACAAATACCTTTAAAATGGTTGTTAATTTTAAATTCATCAATAAAGCGCTTAATAATTATTGATGGAACAACATAAATGTATGTATCAATAACAGAACTAATGATTCCAATAATTTTTCCTCTTTTTGATTTAATAACTGAACCGCTCATTCCTGATAATTGTGAAATATCATTTATTTTTTTATTTAAAGTAATACGAATGAACGGCATTTTTGGAATATTAAGACTGAGATGGCCCGATTGAACAATGTCTTGAAAAGTGCAAGTCATATTTATTTTTGAACATTTTCCAGAGTTAAGATATTTGTCAATATTTGTCATTTCAATTGTTAATTTCTGATCTTTTAAATTAAGAAATGAACATTCCAATTCGTCATAAATATGATATGGCAATTTATCATCAATTGATAAAATTCCTAGTTCTAATTCTGGGGCCGTACATACAACAGAACATTTATATTTATTGTTTGCTAAAATCCAAGTATTGTCATAAGAATTATTTATACAATGATAACAAGTTAATATAAAATTTTTATCATTGATTCGAAAAATTGTACCTGAATTTATTTTTTTTACTATAGGTCTATTAGACTGAATAATATTTTGATGACATAACGATTCTAAAATACCTGGAATACCAGGAATACCAGGAATACCGGAAACATCACTAGACAATTTATTTTTCTCCATAGAGAATTAGATACTAGTTATTAAATATATTACACATATCTTCTTTTTATCAATTTTTTAATATTAATGAAATTATATCTTGAAGATATGAGGAATTTCTATAAAAACCACCAATTTGTAACATTTCGGATTTCTTATTTCTAAACATGTCAGTTATTATTTTTTTTACTGTTGGTCTATCATCAATGACTTTTAATTTTTCAAAAATATTCTTATCATAATTATTATAAAGATCTCCCTTAATATCAGTTATTGCCATAATATAATTTTTTACTGTACTTTCTAATAATATAGTATTTTTTTTCATTCCAAGTGTTTTCATGTACTCATCAATTTCTTTTCTATGTGTATATAAATCATATTTTTCTTTTGTATCAATAATTTGAGGAATAACTTGAGAAATTATATTTGGTGGAATAGATTCAATAAATGTTATTTCATCATCACCTGTTTTATTATTTTCATTTAGATTAATATATAATAAAGTTGTATACATTTTTTTATTTGATATAAAAGAATTATTTACAATAGGTTCCTTTGGTATATACTTTACTTTGTATAATTTAGGTATATTATATACATATTTAATTGAAGGTCTGTAAATATTAATATAATAATAATTATTATTTATAATTGCAATGTTTTTAACAATATTATAACTATATCCATGTAATAGAGCTATTTTTATTCTATCTTCTAATTGATATTTTGATTTATCAACTAGTTGAGGTGTATGTTCATCAAACCATTCAAGATTTGATAATTTAATATTTGTTATTTCTTGATCGATATTACTTATTTTATTTATATAATTTTCTACATCTTTTAATAATCCATTATATTTTTTAATAAATGATAATGCTGCTTCTGGGCTTAAATATTGTTTTTCACACCATTCGCTAAAAAGATTCATTTTTTGGTCATTACTTTTAAAATCATCCAAATTCTCAATTTTAAATATGGGATTAGAAATAATTTGATTGGCAATTTTAATTAGACCTGCCGAATCACCATGTTTATTACCATATAAATTAAGTGATTCTTTCAACATATTTCTATATTTTCCATCAGTTTGTTTTGTAAAAATAATATCTTTAGGGGTTTGAATGGCCAGATACATACTGATCAATTTGATCATTTCTTTTTCACAATTATAAACTCTACTGTAAATATAACTAATGATTTGTTGCATTGATATATCAGATGAATTTTCAAATTGAGTTTTTAATATCATAATATTTTCTCCAAATTGAGTTTTATAGAAATCGTCTTTATCTTGCACTATGAGTAAATATTCGCTCAACATTTCCCAAAATACCTTCATTTTTGCTGATTCAATTATATTTCCTTCTAATTTAACATTACATTCTTTAATATCTACTTCTGAAACAATATGTCCAAGAATATTTCTTTCAAAACATAATTCATCAGGATGAACAATATAAAATGAACCATCTTTATCATCAAGTGTATTTTTATTAAAACCAGTAACATATCTGTCATACGGGCTTTTATTATTCTGATAATCATAATGATTTTTATTTCCTTGATATTTATAAAAAGTAAAGCCAGTAAAATATTGTTTCTCAATCATTTTATCCAAACTAAATTCATAAACTCCCATATTTTTAATTTTGTTTGGATCATTATCATTTGTAAAATATTGATCTGTATCATCTCCAGATTTTAACATTTCAAATAATTTTTCGCTAATATTTTCCATTGATATTTCATATTTTATTTTATTTTTTTTCATATCAGTTGAATTATAAGTATAATAAACAGTACCAGTGCTTGTTCTTCCAACCCTGCCTTTTCTTTGCAATCGACTTGACTCAGAAATTGGCAGTTCAATTAAATTTATTGATCTCATTTTATAATTAAACATATTTACTTTTTCATTACCTGTGTCCACAACATATTTGAGTGTTGGTATTGTAATAGATGCTTCAGCAATATTTGTAGCGATTATAATAACCCGGGAATATGTTCCTTTGGGAACCTTTTTATACATTTGATTTTTTTCATAATCATCTTCAAAATTTATGGATTTAGGTATATCAAGTTGACTTTTATTTTTACTAATTTCTTCTATAAATTCTCTTTTTTTATCTGTCATTTTACTAAAGAATGGTAATGCAATAATTTTTGAATCTGTTTTTGAATTAATATAATCTCTTGCTTTTTTGATATCTGCTTCACCTGATTTAAATAATAATATATCTCCACTAGATGTCGTATTAATGATCTCAATAACTAAATCATCTGCATTAGAATTGGGGCGATCATATTCCGTTATTTTGTATTGTGTTGTTTCACCTGGTGGTGATATATGAATACGCCGATCAACATTTATTCTATCAATATTATATTTTTCAATCCATAAATTTAGAGGAAATATGCGATTATCATTGATATCTCTGTAGTATCTTCTGTAAACTGGTTCGTCGTCATCCATTGTTGCGCTTATAATAACTAATTTAATATTGTTATTGTAATAAGATACGTATTTCATTTTAGTGAGAATCAAATCCATATTTTTTCCATGTTCGTGTGCCTCATCAACCATTACAATATCATAGACATTATCACTTCCATAATTTTTATTTTCACCTCTTGACATTATTTTAAGAACTGGATTTTCCAATTGTTGTTCTAATGTTCCATCAGTTGTTATTTTTAAAAGTAGGCCTTTATACTCTTTATTTTCATGGCCTCCTCCTTTATATTTATATTGAACAGAATAATTATTTGTATCAATTTCTTTATTTGATTGAGAATCAAATTTAAATATTGGAACTCCAAGTTCATCTGCAATTATTTTTGCATTTTTTCGTGTTGGTGCAATTCTCGGCTGTGTACATATTATCTTTCCATTATTCTTATAATCTAACATTTTAAGTGCATATAAAAATAATTTAGGCGTCTGTGTTGATTTTCCAACACCAGTACTACCAGTTACATAAATAACACGATTATTGAGATAATGGTGATAAAATCCAATTTGAGAAATCCAATCCATAGCATAAGTTGTTATCCATCCTGAAATTCGAATATCTGGATCAACTAATGCATCAAGATAATTCATTTTTTTATCTTTATACTCATTGACTATATTTTCATAAGATAACCCATTCAAAAAGTAAGTGGACTTATTAAAATTTTTTTTATATTCTGGATTTCCAATAACATATTTTCCGAGTCTGGCAATGATTTCTTTGTTTCTATCTTCTGTCTTTTCGGGAAGCAATGTGTAATTTGATAGATTTGAATCAGGAACAAATTCAGATAATAAACCCATATCTGCTAAAATTTCATATATTATATGAATATATGCTTTTCGAATATATGTGTGAATATATATATTTTTTATCTTTATTTGATCAGGTGTTAATCCTAATCGCTGTAGGTAACGTCCAAGATTAAACCATTCCATAACTGTATTATCATCAGTATGATTTATTCTAAATTTAATAATATTTTTTTCATCATCATTCAATGATTTCCAGTATTTTGGAAATTGAATATATTTTTTAATAGTTGGGTTTACATAAGAAATTAATGATTTTGCATAATTATAAAGATTTTTGACTGTAATATAATTTTCTTTTATATAAAATACATTGTCTCTATCTAATTTATATTCATATTCATTTTTGTCTTTATTATATTCCAAATAAAACTTTGCATAGTAAGTTGATCTAAGGTCATAGAGACAGTGTCTAATATATTCATAAATATATTCTGGTTTATTTTTTAAGCTTGATGCTGTATTCATTAAGGCCTCAAGATTCTGTAAATCTTCAACAATATCATCTTCATCTTCTTCTTTATCTTCTTTTTTATTATTTAATTCAAGTTTAACATATTCTTTATCGTCTATTTTATTACTTCCGTATCTATCAAAAAAAACGATTAATGTTTTTAGCATATATGCAATATTTTCTCTATTTAAAATATCGTATCCTTCATTCTTTTCAAATAAATGAATAAAGTTATTCCATTGATTGTTTAATTTTTTTTTAATATCTTCATCAAGATTTTGCCATTTAATATTTTTAATGGCATGATCAATGTCAAATAATAATGATAAGCAATCTAAAAATCTAAGAGGTGTTTTATATGTGTGGCCTTTTGGGATAAGTTCATATAGAATCCATTTTATTCTATAAATTTCATGATATAAATAATTAGCTGTAACATTGTAAATTTCACTTATATCAAGGCCTTGATATTTTTTATATTTGCTCTTTTTATCCATTGGATTCCATTCATCAATTGGATATGTTTTTATTGTTTCTAATAATGGTCTAAATGTATTGAGTTGACTATTGTTGATTGGGCGAATGTTAATCCAATTGACATATAATTTATTAGCGACAGTTTTAATAGTGTCAAGTAATAAAATATAATTATGTTCTAAATGTTCTTTTGAAAATTTAATTTCAGTTGCAAAATCGTTATTTCTATTACATCTACCGTATTGTAAATTTGAATATTTATATTTTGGTGCTACTTTATTAATATTAATATTTTCTTTTTTTTCAATATATAATTCATCAAGTGAAGTTATTTGACTCTTATCTACATTTTCATTAATGAATGGCAAAAGAAGATATAATAATCCAACAGCATCTTTATAATTATTTTGTGTAAATTGTCTTTCGTATTCATCTCTTTTATCCATATTAAAACCGAACTTTATTGCAATAACATCTATAATATCAATTAAATAATCAAGTAAAATTGATTTATGCTCAATATTTAAATTTTTGAATACTTTATTTATAACATTATTTTGTAATTCTAATTTGAATCCTTCTTTAATGAAAAAATATGGTTCCATTATGTATTTAATTGAGAAAAATTTTGAATTAAAAAAATAATATAAGTAATTTATTTTATTGTTGAATACATATAATATGAATTATGATAAATTAAATAAGCGACTTGATCACATGTTTGCATTTGAAAATGATAATTTTTTTGTTAATATCACTCTCAAAGATTCCATAACAGAAAAATTATTTGATTATCAATTTCTTCATATATTTAATTTGATGACTGCTTTCAGATCAAATAAAATAATACTTGACGGATCTGACCCTGGAACAGGAAAAACATATACATCTATAGCTCTTTGTAAACAACTTGGATTAAGACCATTTATAATTTGCCCTAAAACTATTATGTCAACATGGGGCAACGTTTGTAAATTATTTCAGGTTAATCCTTTAGGAATTGTTAATTATGAATCAATTAAAAATGGAAAATATTATGATGATAATAATAAAAAGATAGAATGTAATTATATTGACGTTATTGAATTAGATGAAAAAACAATAGAGTTTAAATGGAATTTACCAAAGAATAGCCTTATTATATTTGATGAAGTTCACAAATGCAAAAATCATAAATCACTCAATGGAAAATTATTACTTTCAACTATAAATCAGGATAAAGTACTTATGCTCAGTGGAACACTAGCAGATAAACCAGAATCATTCAGCATTTTTGGATATATGTTAGGCTTTTATAAAAATATGCGTCAATCAAATAATTGGATTAAAAGTATGATAAGAGAAGACAAGTCATGTATTAATGATAAAGTTAATTTAAGTGCTATTAATAAGAAATTATATCCGGACAAGGGTTCAAGAATGAGAATTGTTGAATTAGGAAGTAAATTTCCTGAGAATCAGGTTTCTGCTGACTGTTATTATATTGGTGATAAAAATAAAAAAGAAGTTAACAAATGTTTTCAATTATTCAATGAATATGATACAAAATTAAAAAGTGCATTAGATCAAAACAAAAATGCAAATATATTAAAAGCTTTAACTAAATCTAGACAACAATTAGAACTTATAAAAATACCAATTATTAAAAGTTTAGTTGAAGACTATACAGATAATGGATATAATATTGCAATATTTGTCAATTATACAGAAACCATTAAGAAATTGAGTGAGATACTTGGGGTGACATGTATTGTTAATGGTGAGGAAAGTATTGAAGATCGGCAGAAAAATATAGAGAAATTTCAAAATAATGAGACAAATATAATTATTTGTAATATTGCAATTACGGAGGGTCTTAATTTACATGATTTGCACGGTGTTCCAAGAGTATCTTTAATATCGCCATCATTTAGAAGTGATCAATTAGCTCAAACATTATCGAGAATTCATCGTGCTGGAGCAAAAACACCTGCATTACAAAGAATTATTTATTGTGCTGGAACATGTGAGGAAATTATTTGTAATAGATTAAAAGAAAAATTAAAATTCATGTCAAAGTTGAATGATAATGATCTAATTAAGATCGAATAAATTTTATTTTATAATTCTAATATATATGAAGGGTATTAATAATCAGAAATGTATTGGTCCTTGTCTGTCTGGAAATAAAAATGTATTACACCCTATATATTTATTTAATGTTACAAATGATACTCCATTTTGTCCAACATTTGAATGGTTTGATAATGATAACTTACAATACATTGATAAATGTACAAAAGAAACTGATAAGAAAAAAATAGATAACAAAGATATTGAGTTATTATATGCTCTTCCAAATTTTGGATTCGATTGTGCTGATTTTATTAAAAAATATTATGACTTACATTCATTTGAAAGTGCATTAGAATGGATATATTCTGAAAATAATACAATTGCAACAAAATTAAGGGTTATGAATTGTGCATGGAAATTATTTAGTACAAATAATAGTATTAGTGATCAATTAATAGATTTTTATATTGAAGTTATAAATAAAATTTGGGTTCATGAGCTTTATAATTCAATTTATAATTTTATAAATGTTGAACATAGAAATATTTTTTTGAAAAAAAATAAAGATAATAAAAAAATACATAAAATTGAAAAAATAAATTATATACTTGAAAAATTTAATAATAGATCAATGATATATAATATTTTAAAAAGTTTTATTGATAATAATAAATCAAATTGGGATAATATCGAAAATTTCAATAATACATTGAAAAAATATTATATAGAATATGTTTTTAATAAAATAAAATCAACTTTAGATAAAAAATAATTTTCTGATGTTTTAATATATAAATATGACTACTTTCATTCCAACAGGGCCATCTATCATTAGTCCTTCAAGTACATTTATTCCAACGGGTCCTTCAAGTACATTTATTCCAACGGGTCCTTCAAGTACATTCATTCCAACGGGTCCTTCAATTATCACTGATCCATTCTTTTCACCAACAAGTACATCATCAGTTATTGTTACTACTGATCCATATTTAAGTGATGTTATATTAAGCCCAACAACGCCTTTCCTCCCATTAACACTTAGTTTTGATTATGATAAACCATTAATAGGTGTTTATGAATCAATTGATACTGTACCGGAAGTACGAAAGAAAATGATTAAATATTATTATGATTTAGTTCGAGACCAATGGCTTATGGATGAATTAAATGATATTTTGAATTATTATGTGTATAGTGATGGTGAAGTCAAACTTATCAAAAGTTTATCTGATTATAGTCCACAAAATATTGCCAAAGATACAGATAGAATTGCTGAAAAAAAAGTGGAACATATTGAAAGAACAATTTTAACTAAATATGATATGACTGATATTCTCTCTAAATTTGCAAAAGAAATGAATATTAAATGGGTTGATTTAACAAAACATGAATTCCTATTAAGACAAGCAGTTAAAGAGTATCTATTAAAAGAAATTAAAAAAAAGCTTAAGCGTAAAGATTAATATAAAAAATCATTTAAAAAATATAATTGTTTTTATATTAAATGTCAAAAACAATTATAGATGAATATTTATTTTATCATGATAAACATGTTAAATTATATGGGAAAAATACAATTGTATTTATGATGGTTGGTGGTTTTTATGAAGCCTACGGAACAGATACTCTTGGGCCAGATTTGACAAAGATATCTGAAGTTACAAATCTTGTTAAAACAAAAAAAGATAAAACAATTAGCACAGTAGACAAAAAAAATCCATATATGATGGGATTTAATATTACAGCACTTGATAAATTCCTCAAAATTCTTGTTGATAATGGATTTACAGTTGTCATTGTTGATCAAGTTACTCCTCCTCCTAAACCAAAAAGAGCTATAACTGGTATTTATTCAGCAGGAACATATATCAGTGGCAATATGAATAATGATTCAAATAATATTATTAGCATATATATTGAAGATGAAAAACAATTAAATTCTAATTATTTAACATGTATTGGATTATCATCAGTTGATTTAACAACTGGTGAATGTTCAGTCTATGAAGTTAACTCAATTCTCGGTGATGAAAAATATGCATTAGACGAGGCTTATAGATTCATTCTAAGTCATAATCCAAGAGAAATCTTATTAACCAGATGCGAAATAGAAAATATTAGTATGTCAAAAGATCTTTTATTATCATATCTCGAATTAGACGATAAAAATATACATTATACTAATAAACCAAATAAAACATTTAGTAAATTAAGTTTTCAAAATGAATTTTTTAATAAAATCTATAAGAATAATGGTATGATGACACCAATTGAACATATTGATATGGAAAAAATGAGTTATGCAAGAATTAGTTTTATTATATTACTTGATTTTGCATATAAACATAATGAAAATTTAATTAATGATCTTAATAAACCGCAAATATTTAAAAATGATAAACATTTAATATTGGGTAATAATGCTATATATCAATTAAATATTCTTGAAAATACTTCAATCGATACAACAAATGCAAAATTTAAGTGTTTATTTGATGTTATTAATAATACATCGACAGCGATTGGGAGAAGATTTTTAAAAAATGCTATTATTAATCCATTAACAGATACAAAAGAAATAGAATTAAGATACAATAGTACAGATGAAATGTTAAATGATGATCTTTATTTGAAAATTGATAAATATTTTTCTGGAATATTAGATATTGAAAGGCTTGGAAGAAAATTATTCTTAGCATATATTCAACCATATGAATTGGGAAATTTGATTGAAAGTTTTGATGGTATTTATGAAATTTATAAATTAATTAACCCAACCAAATTTAATTCACAATACTGTCCTAAAAAAGAAATTATTAAAGATCTAGACAATTTTATTAAAGAATGTAATAAAACATTTGATATTAATGAATTAAAAAAACAAAATATAAATGATATTACAGGATCTTTTTTTAAAAAAGGAAATTATCAAAACATTGATGAATTACAATCAAAAGTTGTTAATAATATTCAATCAATGGAAGAAATTTGTTCAGCAATCTCTACTTATGTTAAAGATACATCGTCTAGTAAATTTGCAAAAAACACAGATAAAATCCAATTAAAAAGAAATGATCGAGATGGATACTACTTATCATTGACAAAAAGAAGAGCTGATATGTTAAAAAAAGAATTAGAAAACCATAAAACAATAAAAATCAATGAGACTTTCAATATTACCCCTGATAAATTAGAATTTAAGGAATTAGCTAAGGGAAACACTAAAATTTTTTTTACTGATCTTGGTAAAACATCTGATGATGTATTAAGTATGAAAGAAAAACTAATAAATTTAGTTAGAAAAACATATGTTAATGTCTTAGTTTCATATGGAAGTAAATACAAAACAATGTTTAAAGAATTAACAAAGTTTATTGCTATTCTTGATTTTGTAAAATCGAATGCCAAAACAGCCAAAAATTATAATTATTGCAAACCTGAAATAATATTAAATACAAATCATGGATCATTCGATGCTAAAAAATTACGACATCCAATTGGTGAAAGATTAAGATCAGGTATTGAATACATTCCGCATGATATTAAATTAAATGAAAATGGAATTTTATTATTCGGTTTAAATTCAGCCGGAAAAAGTACAATATCAAAAGCCATTGGATTAGCAATTATAATGGCACAAAGTGGATTGTATGTGCCAGCTGAATCATATAAATTTTCACCATATAATTCAGTATTTGCAAGAATAACTGGTCATGACAATATTTTTAAAGGTTTATCACAATTTACATTAGAAATGACAGAATTAAATGCCATTTTAAAGAGAAATGGTCCTAAAACTCTTGTTATTGGTGATGAAGTATGTCGGGGTACGGAACATATTTCTGGAAATTCAATTGTAGCGGCTACTTTAATAATGTTGTCTGAATCAAAATGTAGTTTTATTTTTGCAACTCATTTGCATGAAGTAGCAGAAATGAGAAGGATTAAAGAACTTAAAAATCTAAATATATTTCATTTAACTGTTCATTATGATAATAAAAAAGACGAATTAATTTTTGATAGATTATTAAAACCAGGTCCAGGTAGTAGTATTTATGGATTAACTGTGGCAAAATATGTTATCAAAAATGATAAATTTATGAAATTAGCTCAAGAAATTAAAAATGAATTACTTGGAACACCTAATGAAATATTAACAGACAAAACATCTAAATACAATACTAATCTTTATATTGACTGTTGTCAAATATGTGGAAAAACAAATAATGATAATGAAGAATATACTGGATTGTTAGATACACATCATATTAATTTTCAATCAAATTGTAATGAGTCTGGATTTGTAATAGGAAAATCGCATATTAAAAAAAATGATATGAATAATTTAGTTGTTTTATGTAAAAAATGTCATTATAAAGTTCATCATAACCAATTGAAAATAAATGGTTATAAAGATACATCAAATGGAAGAGTTCTTGATTACAAACATATTCATATTAAAAGTATATAATTCAAAAACATAATTATTTTATTCTGCCATGCATTTATCATTAATTTTTTTGAATGATCTTGATAAATATGATTTATTATTATATTGAGCTAAAATATAATATTTATATTTTGACATATCCATATTTTTAATATCATGCTTACATTTAGCAATAACACATTCAAGATCAAATTCCAATGCAACTGAATAAAAATCACCATAACCGGCAGTTATAATTATTGTCTTATCATCTATTTTCTCCAGACCCATTGGAAAAATTAAACTAAATTTATAGTCATTATCATATTCAAATAATTTTTTATGTTCATCAAGTGAGATTGGTAAATATGCATCACTAATCATCATTGCATTATACAAATCACCTTCACCAGGCATGGTGTATAGAATATAAAAATACATCATGTAAATATAGCCTTGACAATCTGGAGGGCTTGATGATCCAAAATGCTTAACATATTTGTTTCCATATTTTTCTTTCATATCATGATACAAATTTTTTCTAAATTCTTGAATATTACTTCCTTCTGTATATTTGTACTTAGAGTCATCGCTGTGTATTTTAATATGACCAACACCAAGTAAAAAATTTCCATACTGTTTACTTTGATAGTTAATATGTGGTGTGCTAAATGAAAATAATGGTATAATTCCATAATTCGAACCAAAAATTTCAATATCTTCTTTCTTATCAGTCAAATGTGATCCTTTTCCATCAATAATAAATTTATCAAAACGAATCCAGTGATCGCGAAACATATTCCAATTACTGAAATCACCTATTTTTATTAAAACTCCTCCTTTTTCATAAATAGGTTCATATAATCCAAATAATTTATCAAATTCATCAATTGGTTCAATAGATTTCGATCCAGTATTTATTTGTTGATAAATCCAATCTAAATACATAATATGATCTTTATCCATAGACAAAATTTGTCTATTTTTTCCTTTTTTATCAATATTTTTAAAATTAAAGAATTTAATGATACTATTATTTTGAAGATATAAATGGTTTTGAATTGATGAATCATGAATAAAAATTATATTATTCAATTTTGTGATTCTAAAATCACCAGTCATCATATCAGTATTATTAAACGAACTAAATCGTTCTAAATTACCATTTTTATGATTTCCTTTATAAAAATCAGTATATCCTTTAGCAACATCACTGAATTTATTCCACTGATTCCACATAAAATTGATTCCTGGTCTATCACCATTTGTCATTTGTTTGCACTCTAATAAATTTCCAGGAATTATAATATCTGTTTTTTCATTAAACTCAATTCTTTGAACAACATAAATATATTCATTATCTTTGTTTTTTACAATTGATGTATTGTAAAATAATGCATTTTTTCGTTCATTATTATAGAAATCTAAATACTTAAAATCAAAATGAAAATTATATTCAGTCATATATTTAATATGATAAAATAATTAACAAAATGAAAAATTGGCTAATATATAGTCACCATAATATTTTATTTTACATATTGCCTCTTTCTCAATATTAGGATCAAAAAAATCTAAAATTGATTTGGTATTATTTGAATTTTGAATAATCTGATCTTTAATTAAACTAATTACTTCATCATAATCATTAAAATCACCTTCAATTCGAATTCTATAAATTGGTGATGTCATAACCAAAACTGTAATTTTACAATTTGGTATTTGTATTTTTGATAAATCCAATATCTGTTTTATAATTGAAATTGGGTTTTCATCAGTGACAATTAATTTTAGATCTAAATGTACTATTTTATTAGCATATGTAATTCTTTTATTAATATCATTAGTAATTGCCTTTGTAAGTGCATTGTCAAATATATTTGATGGTAATATACAAAGTGGATCATGTAACATAATTTGATAAATTTTGAAATAATTATTATCATATGTTTCATACAAATTCCAAATTGTGTGATCCATAAATGTTGTGATATCTAATGTAGGATTTTGCGATCCTTTTTGATACATAATGTAACATTCATTAACTAATTTATTAATATCATTGCAAACTCTGAACATTTCTTTTTTTGAATCTGATTCTTCATTAGATAATCTTTTTTTTGTTAGATTTACGAGAGTTTTATCTATTTTACTAACTGACATTGGAAGAACTTGGTCTGGTTTAAGAATATGTTTTTTGACGTATTTTGTTTTAACTAATTCGGATAATGGTAAAAATCCTTCAACATGATCATATTCTAATAAGTCACAATAGTAACCGAATTCTTCATCTTCTCTTACCACTTTAACCATAACAATATCATTAGTTTGTGGTAATTCATTTCTGAAATAACGTGTAATCTTCATCTTTTTAATTATATGTATGAAAATAATTACACATATAATTCTTAAATCAAATTTCTTGATTATAAACCTATACTCTCATGTGATTCATCAGATGGTATAATGATATGTTTATCAGTAGCCCAAATTAATAATTTAACAGTTTTATTTTTTTTATTTTTATATCTATATTCAACTTCAATATTTGTACCAAGTGAATTTAAATGTCTTATTAATTGATCCATATAAAATTCAGTTTCTTCATCATTTATATCTGATCTATCTATTGTATTTTCAAATACTAATTCATTTGCCAATACTTCATATGATTTAGAATTTTCCCTATGAATTATCCATTCAGAATCTTCAATTTTATATCCACCTGCCTTCCAATGGTATCTATTAATTACATTAATTGCTTTTTTTTCAAATTCATTTAATGTCAATTCTTCATTACATTTAATATTATAATTACTTAATTCATATTTTAATAAATACCTATCAATTTCACGATCAGATAAACATTTCATTAATAATTTTTTTTTACCAGTGCTATCTAATTTGTCAAAATTTTCATAAATTAATTGTGCTATATCTTCATTATTTACATTATTTACTATATAACTATAATTTTTTAATTTATCTAATTGAACAAGATAATTATATGTTTTCATAATATAATTTCAATTAGATAATTCTTAAATTAATTTTTACACAACATCTATTTTATAAGTATCACCTTTATCTGTCTTAATAACTTTCAAGCAAGGCAATAATAATATTTTTTCTTCATTTGGATCATAGACAACATATTTTTTTGTATTAATTCTACCATTAGTTGCATGATCTTTTAATTTTTCAAGTAATTCATTTTTTATTTGTTTATCTTGAATATGTTCGTCTAAATATTCAGTTAATTTTACAGTTTTATGAAATGGAGGTAACTTATTCCATTGTTTTTTGTATGTATATTTATCAATTTCCTTGAAAATTGTTTCTTTTTGTTGTTGGACATTATTTTGATATATTCCCGGTTGTTTGGATATTTTTTCTAATAATGCTATTCTTTCTTCTAGAACAATATCATAGCCATTCTCGAATGGTGTAAGGATTCCAACATTTTTTAAATATTCCAATTCGCAATTAATTTTGGCATTAAAATTATTAGTTTTATGAGCATCAATATGAGAAGATATATCCATTATTAGTAATTTAATTGTTATTTTTTTATGTTTATTTTATTGAAAATTCATTTTTTTTCTATTATAATCAATAATGGAAGATAAAAGGAGTATATTATTATTACTTGTTATATTAGCATCAATTATTAATATTTGGTTAGGTATAATTTTTATTATCATTATAATTCTATCTTTTAATAAAAAAGAGCCATATTCTGAGAAAATAGGAATCGTAAAACCAAAATTAGATATTAGTGAAAAAAATATGAATAATGATGACAGCAATCTTGTCAATTTTATTTTTTCTGTACAGGATTTTTATGTATTCAATCCAGCAGCATATGATGAATTTATTGAGTCTATCAATTCTTTTAGAAATATATATGATACAATATTTTTAGATGATGCATTATCTAATTATTATTATCAATTGGCTGAAACTGAAAGAAAAAATGTTCTTAATAGTTTTCACTCTATGATATATAGTTTACCACCTAATAAATTATATAATGAAAAATTTAATGGATCATTAATAATCCTTGATATGATTCTAAATAGATATATGAAAAAGGTATATATGAAATGTTTACAAACTCCATTAAATATGGCAACAAGACCAATAAATAGTGGTCCATCAGAATACAATACGTATGACTATGATAATTTCACTTATGAAATTTTCTAATATAATTATATAGAGTTATGACAACTTATAAATTTGTTAATAGTTTTAAAGAAACATGTGCAAATAATGAACCAAATGTTAATTTTTATCAAATTGCTGCATTTGCTGACCTGGAAACTAAATTATATCATGTGCGAAAGTTTACTATCAATTGTAGCAATGAATTTATTTCTGTTAGAAATCATAATATTAGTCAAAGATCGTTAGATAAACTAATAAAACTAAAGAAAAATAATGAATATAAATTATTTCCCGTTTATGATCTTAATTATGTAGATTATCCATCTCTCTCTGACATCCTATTATTAAAATCAGATATGTTGTCAAATAATTATTATCATTATGGTTATGCACCAATCAATAATTCATTTTGATAAAAAATTTTGAAAAATACAAAAAATACTTAAATAATAATATATATAATACATATAAATGCTATATTTTAAGTGCCCTACCTGTAGAACATTATTGGCTAATAAACAATTAGTATATGAAAAAAGATTATTAGAAATATGTAATAGTAATAAGTCTAAAAATGATAAAGATAATGAAAAAAAGAAATTGTTAGATGAATTAGAATTAAAAAGACCTTGTTGTCGAATGAGGGTAATGGGATATGTAAGGTTAATCGACATTATTAAATAATTGTGTTGATCCATTTCCAGTGATATCATCAAGTGTACATGAATATAATTTTTCATCAGTAAAATAATATATTGTCCATTCTCTTTTCATTTCTTTGTAATCAACTATAATACAAGGAAGCTTAATTGATTTTTTTATATTTTCAAGATTCCATTTGTAATATATTCTTAATTTTTGTGGTGCAACATCGGAACGTGTATAAAAGGAAGGATTACAGAGAATAATAGATTATGCTATAACTGGCGAGTTTGATGAAATTATTTTTGATAAATTTAACTATAATATTAATATATAATTTATTAAATATAAATTATATATATATATATATAATTATGTCAGGATCTATTAAACTACACAAACAATCGAGTGGTCGTAAATCTAAATCGCACAAAAAAGGTGACAAATCAAATCAATCTATTGATCAAACTATTATTAATAGAAATTTACCAGTAGTTACATCATCATGTGCACCAATAGCTATTAGTCAATCCAATTTTGGGAGTAGTTTAATAAGTAGTAGTACATATACAATAACAAGTTCTGGAAATTATTATTTGCGTTGCAATGTAAAATTTAATTGGACTGATCCTACTAATAGTGGAGTAATTAAAAGTGCAATTGTAATCGCAACTTCAAATGTCACTTTAGATCTTAGCACATATATGCTTTCAGAAAATGGAAATGGAATAGCCATTGGTATTCAAATTAATCCTGGTGTCTCAAATGTGACAATTAAAAATGGAACAATAAGAAGTTTTAAGGGTCTTGGTATTCAAGTAAAAGGAGCAAATACCATATATTTAAATAATTTAAGTATACTTAATAATGGAACAACAGTTTATGATTATCTTCATGGAAAATCAATCTGGGCTGGTGGTGTTCAATTAGCCAATTGTTCAAACATTTATATGACAAAATGTGTTGTCAACGGAAACAGTGATACTGGTTTAACTGGTGGTGGAGTATCAAACTTACAAATTGAAGATTGTTCATTTGATAATAATACTGCCCCTCAAGGTGCTTGTCGTGGTATCTTATTTGTTGTTGCTAAACCCGGAAACCCAGCATTGCCAATTGTACTTCCTGATTTTTCAAACGACTGTAAAGGAATATTTATTAAAAACTCAACATCAAATGGTAATGCTGGTCGTGATTGCGGATTTGGTATTCTAGCAATAAATTTTGGTGGCGGTGGTGTATTTAGTGATATTCTTGTTGAAGATTGTGTATTTTCTGGTATTACAAATAATGGTACTGTTCCAGTTGCGCCTGGAGATCCTGCTATTTTGAAAGGTATTCTTATTGAAGGCTTGCCCGATGGATCATCAACATCAAATATAACAATAAGAAATTGCAAAGTTTTCGATCTCATTACACAGAGATCTGTTGCAACACCAATCACAAGCACAACAACTAGTCAAATTACACTTCCTTCTTCTACTATTTCAGTTGCATCAACAGCAGGATTTACACCCGCACCGCCAGGTAAATCTGCACTATATCTTCAAAGTTCTAATGGTCCCCAAACGATATTTTATAGTGGAATTAGTGGAAATCAATTCACTGGATGTGTTGGTGGAACTGGTGTAGTTCTACAAGATACTGTTGTTACATTAAATACCACAACAACAGTTGTAAGTGGAATTGATTTAAATGGATGCAGTAATGCAGTGATTGATAATTGTACAGTTGAATCCATTGGTGGAAATTGTCTTAAAGCTATTGGTTATAATATTGCGTCATCTGGTAATAATATTATCATTAAAAATTGTCATGCATCAAATATTAAATCTACAAACACAAGTGCTCCAACAACAATAATTGCAGCTGGATTTGCACTAGCTAATCCTAATACTAATGTTGGTGATGCTTTTCCTAATGCACCAAGTAGTGGAATAATTGTTGATAAATGCACAGCAAGCAATGTTGGTCTTTCTTGTTCATCACTTGTATTACCACCTATTGGAACAAGTGGTGGCAATGGTCCTTATAAAGTAGCTGCGGGAGTCTTAGTTAATGGTGTATCAGGCCCAATGATTAAAAATTGTAAATTTACAAATGATAGCATTGGAATTTTAATTTATGATTATAATCCTTCTCTTCAAACAACAAGTGGTGTAATTGAATTAAATGAATTTACTAATATTACAATTCAGGATATTTATAATTGCACTGACATTGAATTTAATAATGAATCATGTCAAAATGAAATGAATATATGCTTTCCTGGCGATGATAAACCAATGATTCCGGACTATATTGTTCTTGGAGGTGGATGTGCTGGTCTAACAGTCGCAAAAGAACTTTCTGATGGAAATAATAAACGTGTACTTGTTCTTGAACTTGGTAATGATAATACTAATAATCCTCTTGTTACTGCACCATTTATTCCAAGTCCATATCGCGGTGATGATGAAGTTGAATTAAATGCATTTAATGTTATTTTTGATCCATCTATATCATCATATAATGGTGCTCCACAAGGTGCTGGTGATGGTCTTAACTTGTATCCATTATGGACTGCCAATGGTTTGGGTGGTAGCAACCAACATTATTTATTAGATGCTGTTAGAGGAACACAACGTCTATTTGATAATCTTCCTTCTCAAATTATTCCCCCTGTTAACAAATCAACATATTCATGGGTCGATGCCGGTGGCCCTGCATGGAACTATTCTACAATAGATTCCATTACCACAAGTCTTGAAAACTTTCAAATATTCAATGGATCTGGAGCAGTACCAGGACAAAGTGAAAATCCAAGTGAAAGAGGGCATACTGGTCCTTTAAGAGTTACACAATTACAACCTGCACCTGAACCAACAACAACAACTACAAGTGGCGGTTCACTTCCTCAAGGTACATTAAGTCTTGCATCAACAACCGGATTTAGTACTCCTGGATTTGTTGTAGTTTTAACAGACTCGAATGGCTATCAAGTTGTAAATTTCACAGGTATATCTGGAAACGATCTAACTGGATGTACTGATGGATCTGGATCATTTTCAAGTGGTGCAAATGTATTTTTAGGTCCCTTTACTGGAAACTTTATGTTAGGTCAACTTGATGGAGCATTTTTAACTCAAGCTTCTTGTTCAAATGCTGCACTTGATTATGTTGATGGTGGAGCCGGTTGTTCACAATGTCCACTTGTAAAAGACTATAACTGCAATACAAGTGTTGCAGATAGTCAGGCACAGTTGAATTGTGTTTCTCTTAATCAAAACTTTATTAGAACAGATGATTTTAGTTTTAGTCGTCAAGGATCACAAACTGTAAACTTAGATCCATCAATTGTTAGCTCAGATGGATTAGGCAATTTTTATGGGGTTAATGGTCGAAAACTAGTTATTTTAACACAATGTATGGCTTTAAGTGCTATTAAATCTAATAATAAAAGTGCATCAACTGGAAAATATGTTGCTAAAGGTGTAAAATTTTTGCAAGGTAACTCTACTAAATCTGTTATGGGTAAAAACATTATATGTAGTATGGGAGCAGGATATTCGCCTCGTTTTTGGCAAATGAGTGGATTAGGCCCATCTGACCTTCTTTCAAACCTTGGAATTACATCAGAATCAACATCTCCAGGAGTTGAACAAATTGGAAAAGGTCTTCATAATCAATATGGGCCTATTGTACAGGTTAAGACTTCAAATCCATATTTTGGTAATGTTGCTTTTCCTGGACAGTCATTTGTTCAATATAATGGAAATCCGCGTGCATTCCAATGTGTTATTTATAGTAGTGGAAACTTAAATCCTGGGTATTTCGGTGATGTTCCTGCTGACCCATCATATAATTATATTGATTTTGCTGGTTTTGTTTGCAATAATAGATCACGTGGCGGATATTCAAATACTTTGAGCAAAACATTTAGATCGCAACTTGATTTTAGTTGGGGAATGTTTACTGATGCGCCAGCAAATCAGTTTACAGCAACTATTAGTGGTAACACATTAACAATTATAACCCCACCACCATTTCCTTTACTTGTCGGTCAAGCTATTATAGGAACAGGTGTTTCTCAAGGCACTATCATTACTAGCGTTCCATCTGAACCAACGCCTGGTGTTGCATCAACATATAATTTTGTGCCAGGTGTATATACATTAAATATTCCATCAACAATTACAGTGCCAACAGTCATGCAACTTAATACAATTAAGGTTAATTCAGGTCTTAGCGATCCAAACTCTGATATTAGTATTATTTGTGCATTCTTTGATTATATTTATAACATTATTAAGAATATGCGTATTATTGACCCTGACAATGAATATTTCATTGCGACTCCTCCTAATATTGAAGCTGATATTTTCAGCTTGACTGGAATGGAACGTTGGCGAAAACTTGCATTAATTACTCCATATTATATATCAGTGGGTGCACATGAGGCAGGAAGTATTGTAATGAATAATGATCCAGCAAAAGGAGCAGTTGACGGTAATTGTCGTCTTCATGGTACTCTTAATTGCTTCCAAGCTGACATGTCAATATTCCCAATTCAAAACGATGGAAATCCAACACTACTTCTCATGCCTATTGCTATCAATGCTGCACACCAAATTGATGCAGTTGCACTTTAAATTTTCAAATATTAAAATAAATATTAACTAATATATAGAAAAATTATTATTTTATACTTTTTCTAAATGTGCCAAAATTTTGAGATCATATAACCTGCGCGGCTGTCTAACAACATATTTCGTCTTTGCTAAATTTATTGTGTAACAAAGTAAAATCGTGTTGTTATATTTCCGCGTAACCCATCTAAAATAATTAATTTATATAAATTTGCGCAGATGTCTAACAACATGGATTTATTACATTAAATAAACATTAAATATAGCATCGTGTAATTACTCAATGTTGTTATGTAGCTGCGAACAATAGTAAAATGAATTTTTAATATATTAAACAAGTATAATATTAAAAAGTATATATTGGTATAATTATGAGAGCTCACTAATAAATTAAATAATTCGAATTTGGCGCTTTTTATGTTTCTTTCTTCTAATTGCATTGTGTGAAATTGGAAATGGCGATGGATCATCTTTTATTAATAATATAGATTTAACAATTCCAACTCCTCGCGTGGTCCCTTCTCTAAAAAAGAATGTCATTCCTTCTTCCACAAATTCTGGATGTGAAAAGAATCTAAAAGATACTTCTTTTCTGTCTCCAAGTTTTAATGCCGGATCTTCTGGACTTGATTGGAAATTTATTCTAGCTGTTTGTCTAATTGGACCGCAATGAATTACTGGGGTATAATGTGGTGATATAACTGATGAGTGATTTAATATTTCTACATCAGCTGTAAATTGATAACAAACTTTCTGTTTGACATTTTTACTAATTATGACCAATCCTTTTCTAATTAATGCTGGATTTATTTCATCTTTTTTGTCTAATGATTTAATGGCCAAACATCCTCTACTTCTATCATCAATATAATGTACTACTTCTTTATTGTTATTATGAACTGACCATACTCGTATTCTTTTAAATTCACCTGTATTAAATGGTCCTAAAAGCATTTCTGATCCTACAAATATTTTGTCACCTCTAACTATTCCACTAACTACGAGCCCAATACCTGTAGGTGTAAATTTACTATCAATATAAAATATTGAACCCTCGCCTAATTCATTATGCCATGATTGTCTTGATTCAAGTTTAGACAATAAATATTTTGCACTATCCATATAATAACCAGTTTTGTTTGATACAGATAAAACTGGTGTCAAGTAAGGATTAACTTTTAATTCCATTGTAATTTTATCAATTATTGTAATTGTGTCTTTTTCTTTATTTGCAATTTTATCCGGATCATTTATTGATTTTAATTCGTCAATTGTATTAAGAAATTTTGGTTTTTTCTTATATTTCTTTAATATTTTTGTTATATTATCTATTACCATTTCATAAATATTTGGTGGTGTTATATCTACTCTTGTAATTAAAATAATGAATGGTATTTTCAAATAGAGAAATATCCCTAAATGTTCTTTTGTCATTTTCAATAAACCTCTATTAGCGGAAACAATTAATATTCCATAATCTGGAAAAAGACCAGTTATTCCAAATAAAGTTGTTTTCAAATATTTTTCATGGCCACAAAGATCTACAAGTGTAACATTTTTCCCATTAAACTCCATCGTACGTGTTGATATGTCTGATGTTTTTCCTTCAGTAACCTCATGTGGATGTCTTGCAACAACACTTCTTGCCAACCCTCTACCATCATCAAGAATACCATTCATCATAACACCAATAAAAGATGAATTATGTGAAACTGAAAAATCTTCCAATAAGAATCTTTTATTACCATCTAATGAAAAACCATAATAATCATCTACTGTATCTTTTTCAATAATAATGCTTGTAGTGCCATTATTATTTATTTTAGTTGGTTGAGCTTGTTTGTTTAATAGTTTGCAAGGTATTGATTCTTGTTCATTACCACCGAATTCAAATTTATAATAAGTAGTAATAATACTACCATTATTTGTTGGTTTAATTTCACGACAACTAATACCATATTCATATATTGAAAAACCCAAAGATCGAATTAAATATTTTACATCGTTCATTAAATTATTATCGATCATTGTAAATGAATATAAATTTTTTATTTTTGAATAATTTCCATCCGAATCAATTAATCCTGCTAAAAGTTGCAATCTAGTTTCACGCGAATTATATTTATATATATCAGGAATATGTATGTTATGTAATAGATTATAAGTTTGTAAGTAATATAATAATTCACTATCTATATTTATAATTTCATTGTTTGAAGATATATTGTTTCCTAACCATGCACCAAAAATATATGCATCAAATGGTATATTTTTTGGAGTAAATTCAACACTTGTTCGATACCATTTTAACATATCTCTATCATTTTTAGGTAATTTCATAAAATTATTTACAGATATTTCAACAATATCATCATGATTTAGTTTCTTATTTTTCATGTTAATTAAAAATTGTCTGCTTTCTCTTTCCTTATTCTCAATTGTATCTCCATTCAAAGGAAAACTTTCAATTTTGCTTATTGGTAATCCATTTTCTAAAATAGCATAGTTAACTATTATTTTATCATTATTTTGTTCATAAGTGATACATTCATGATTTAAATATTTCAAACATAATATATGCTCTCCAGTAACAGAAGTGATTGAATATTGTTCATTAATAGGAAAAATTTTGTATAATTGTTCTGTTCCGCTATGAATTTCTAAAATTTTTCTTGGGGATGAATCATCACCCATAAGTAAGTCACCAATCTTTAGATTCTCAACAAGTTCTAATTGACCATTATATTTAATAACTTTTGTTCCTTTCTTATGACATTTTCCAGAATCCACTGATCCAGCAACAACCAAACAAACTTCTTTTTGGATGTTCTGAACTAAATTAGATTCATCATTTAATTGTTTCATTCCCTTATGGATTGTTATATTTACTTATTTGAAACGTATATTTATAATCCTCTTTTCAAATTTTTGAAAAATTGATTATCTTATGTTATTAAGAGTCCATAATTACACCCGTTCCAGGATTCATTTGGAATCCTACGACATTTGATTGCTTAAGTTCATGTCTTTACGTCTGGTTTTTCGCATAGATGATTTTTTTTGGGTTTTCGGTTGGATTTTTTGTTGATAGTATTTTGACTTTGGTTTTCGGTTGACGTTTACTTTTTTTTTACCTGTGATAATTTCTAGTAATGTATCTGAATTTGTTGTTTTAGATTTTTGTTTGGGATTTCTTTTTGATTTCATTGATACGGTTGATTGATTTGAAGTTGATTTTTCTGGGTTTTCTGGGTTTTCTGTTGAATTTTTGTTTGAGTTTTTTGTTGTGAATGTCGTTGAACTGGGTATAAGTATAGAAGAGTAATTTTTCTACAGATTAAAATACATAAAAAAAATTTTTTTTCTCATATATAAATATATGTCTACTGAACAATTTTGGAATGCGCTTGAAAATCAAAATATTGAACTTATAAATCAATATAGTAAACTAGTTGATCATAATATACTAAAACAAGGAATATATTATTCTATTATCGGAAATAAAATGCAGTCATTAACTACTTTATTGAATAAAGTAGATCTTTTGGAAAAAGAAGTACTTGATAGCGCTATGCTTGCTATTAATTATCAATTTCAAGATGCATTAACAATACTAGAAAGAAAATATCCGATTGTCGCAAAATATCCTCTTGATATTGAATTTAAATGTATGGATGTTAATTTAATAGGAAAAAATATTATTGAAAATTTAGAAATATATAAAAAGATTTCTCCGTTTAAAAAATATTATGGTAATATTACTTCACGATTTGATAATAATACTAAGTTTAAAATATATGATTTAAATTATTATCAATCAAACGAAGGTTATAAATATGATGGAAGTAAATATCAAATATTCGATAGAAAACCTAATGATAAATATTCAACAAATGATATTCCTGTATATTTTAGGACTATACCAGAACTTAAAGAAATGTTAGAGGATAATTATTATCAAGAATTCAACATTGATAATATAAAAATTGAACAAACAGCAAAAAATAACGGAAAATACACAATATTTAATCCAACACTCAATTATTCTGAAATATGTGAAAAGTATATTATAACACCTACAGTTATGCCTTTTTCTCCTGAAAATACAACCCTTATCGCTCTAAACAAAAAAGAAGGTAAATATTTAGCATCAAATGCTTTTTTTTATAATCCGAATATTATTTTTGATATGTATAGAATTTTTAATAGTTTAAAAGAAATTAACATTCATTTTAAATATTTTACATCATTAGAGGTTGGATCTCTTCCAGAATTATTACATTTTCATGTTGTTAAGTTTAATATGTTAGAACCAACACTAGAAAAAATAGAAGGTACTGATTTTCATAAAGTTATAGATAACAATCCTCATAGTAAAATGTATGCTGCAGCAATAACTAACTATTATGATTATGCTAAGGATGATAGAGAATTTTTATATAAACTCCCAGCATTACTTTTAGAATGCCGATTAAATATAGAAGGAAATGATAAATTTAAATATTGTGCTCAAATATTTTTTTCTTGTGTTAATCAAGTTGATTATGTATTTATATCTTTTCGTAGAGTTAATATTAAAAATATAAAACTTGTTGAAGGAGCAAATGGACCAACTCTCGATATTAATTATTGGAAAGATCTTTACGGACCATCTGCTATAATTCCAGGTAGCAGTAGTATTAAATCAACAAAACAAAAAATATTAGAATGGTTAGTTCCTTTACCAATTGGTATGGTATCATATAAAAATAAAGAAGGACTTCCATTTGATTTATCTAAGGATGATTTAGCTGTAGATATGAAAAAACAATTTGTATATCATCCAAATTTTGATGGCAATGCTAAATTAGTATATAATAGTGGATACAAACCAAATTATACATTCAAAACAATTCCCGAAAATATCGATACTCAATGTATCGATATAGATTTAAAAATAGAAAAAACAATGTTGAATACAAAACTGGAGCTTAGGAGAAGTCATATTGATTGTGATAAGTTTCCTGCTATATATAACCTAGGAACAACCAATGTTTTTGGATATAATCTTGTACATGGAATAGGTGACCTTTCAGGTGATCAATATTATTTTATAAAGGTCAATTCTGAGGAATATGATAAAATTATAAATAAACTTTATGAATACAATGATATTCAAGTCTTTCCAACATATTATGGTAGTGTTACACTTACTAATAATGATACATATATGTTATTCACTGGTATAAAAACTGATCTTAAAACATTTTTAAAATTAGATCAAGATAATTTGAGAAATAATAGCCCATTAATTCATTCAATCATTGTTATGATAATTAATAGGATAATTAAATTAAAAGAAATGAATAAAAGATACCCAAATCTGTCGATTGATAATATTTATGTGACCAATGAAAGTATGGAATTAATTGATTTTAAATTTAGTGAAGACTTTATTATTACAATTGCCAAAAATAATTCAGCATTCAAAATAAATCATTATGGCCACAATATAGTATTTAAATTCGCAGATTTTATTAGTGGAAACGATCTGCAAAGTGATATTAGAACTTCAATTAATAGTTTACACTGGTGGTGCAAACAATTCAATATTCAAAATGATTTACTCAATGACATAAATAATCTTGTTAGTGGTAGTGAATATAATATAAAAGAATTATTGTTAAAATTATCATTTGGCATGAATTATGGCGCATTTAGAGATGCAATACCTAATGCTCTCTTTATTTACTCATATTTAAATGGTGAACCAAGTAAAGATTATAATATGTTATTAAAAAAAATTATTGAAAAAGTAAAAACTACAAACTATACATTTCCGTATGGAACAACAACATTAAATAAAGGAACTATTCTTGTAACTGGACAAGGAATAGATTTTGAAAAAGGGGGGCCACCTGATTATTTATCATTACTAGAATCTAAATTTGGAACTGAGATGTCAAGTGTTTGGTATGGAACGATTGATGAACTAAAAAAGAAACGTTATCAGTCACTTTTAAACAGCCAATATATGCGAATAAATTTATTGAGTCGTTTATTAGCAGTTGTTCTGACAGATGATGTTAAATTTATTAATCTTGGAATAGGAGAAATTTACTGGGTAGATTTAATAAAAAATATATTTATTCCTGGGATTTCACAAATGCTTGGATTGAATAAAGAAAAATTATTGTCTATATTAAGTCCACAAATAGGATTTAATGATAAATCTCTTGATAGAAAATTTGTAGAGGATATCAACAAAACATATGGTCGGACTTTAGTTGGAAAGGATGGTGCATATAATGATTATAATTTGTCAGCTATATTGATTTTTCAAGACTTATTTAATTTGGCATTAAAATTTAAATATCCAGATATTGCCGGTACAACAGCGTATATTAATATAGATGGAATGACAGAATATGTATTAACAAATACATCTAAATTTGCAAAATTAATGGGAGTTGTTATGCCAAGTCCAGAAGGATTCAGATTATTCTCAAATCATAATTTTTATAGAGAACATATATATCAAATTTATAAAACAATAGAACAAAAAAGAAAAAATAATGAGAGTTTAAATTTGCAAATAAATGAAAAACTTTATGCGAGACAGATGAATGATATGATTGAACCATTAAAAGAAAAAATTACAGAAATGCTAAAGTCACCATATGATTTTTATACAAGACCTATACTCGATGAAGACATGTATATTTTCCTTCCAGAAATAAATAAGTATCCTTATGATAATAATGCTCAATACGGCGGGAAGAAACAAAAGAATAATAAATATATTAAATTATATAAATACTACAAAAACATGTATATTAAGTTAAAAAAAGAGTATGATACTTAATTAAATTATTTTTTTATTGTAATAACAATTGGCGGATTAATTAAATTTATTGTCTCTTCGTCACAACCAGAAGCATTTGAAAAAATGGTTTCTTTACCATCTTTCCAAGTAATAGTTTTGGTACCATAATGTGTATGAATATGACCAAATAGATGACATTTCGGCTTCACATGTGAAACAATATCTAATAGATTTTTTGAACCTGTTCTACCATCCAATATTCCTTTTGGTGGTGAATGTGTAATAATAACATCAGTATCATTTGGCATTTGATTCCATACTTCTTTGTTGATATGATTCTTATCATTATAAGAATGTTCCCATTTATGAAACCAATGCCATTGAACACCATAGATATTCAAACCAAACACATTAATAGTTTCCCCAGAAAGAATCTTTGCATTTGATAGCTGACTCTTATAACGCCCAAGAGAACGATCATTTTCTCTCTCAATAGCATAAATAATTTCATGATTTCCTAATGTAACAATTCTATGAATGAATGGCTGCTTTCCGAGCCATTCATTAAAATTCTTAAATTCATCGGGATGGCCCCAAATAGAAAAGTCACCTGAAATAATCAAAATATCACCATCTGGTAATTTTCCATAACGATCGTGATAATTATGAGTATCAGAAATATGGACAATTGTAACATCACTTCCTTCTTTCCTAACACGAATCAAATTATTCTTGCCTCCCAGACCATCATCAATAATTGGACAAATCATATCATAGCACCAACAACCATCAATTTGAAATTTAATCTGATGTGTTCCATATGGTAAGTCTAATACAATTTGAAACACATTGTCTTTATATTTCATAGGTATTCCATCCGACCATCCGTTAAATGAGCCAAATAAAAGGACATGATTGCCACCATACTTCCAAGAAATGGAAGTAGATTGCATTTCATAAATATATACACTTTAATAATAAAGCAATATATATATCAATAAAAAAATATTTCAATTTTTTATTAATGAATGCATAGTAAGGAACAGTGTAATAATATCTTAATAGATATTAAAAGTAATAATTTTGATACTAAATATATTATTATAATTTGTCATAATATATGCTAAATGTAATTATATCTGTCCTAACTAGTAGATGAAAACTTAATATTTCTTGGTGTATGTTATTATATTACATCTGTTCTTAAGATTCATTTGAAATCCTTTAATATTTGATTGTTTAAGTTAATGAATTTATGTCTAGTAAATATTGAAAGTCCAAATGAATGCGAGAATGGGTATAAAGACAAATCAATTAAAATATTAATTAACATGTCAAAATTAATTACATATGATAAAAAAATTAAAAAAATAATAGAAGAAAATCATGATGGAATATTTTATCAAAATGATGAATTAATAAAAACTATTGTTGATATTATAAATAAAATTAAAAAAGATGATAATACAGATCACTCAACACTTACAAATTCCATTATATATTTTGTTTACTATTCAGATAAAAATGATAAATATTATTTAAATTATAAAAGGAGGCAGACAAAGAAAAAAGAGTATCACGAAACAATATTGAATAATCTTCTTAAAGATACAAATACTAATGTTGATCAAGTTGGTGTTTTTGAGGTCAATAAAGAAGTAAGCGATAATAATCAATCAGACGGGAATGAAGATAAAGAACCAACATCAGAAGAACTGGCATTACTTGAAAAAGAGATTTTTCATAAAAATGAAATTAACGTTATCATTGATACTATTGATGTTGATGAAGTTCAAAATAAACTATATTCATATCCTTTAGATAAAACATTTAAAGCGAATAAGAAATATTATTATGAACCATATGGAACTCAATGGGTACATGATAGTAATCAGGTGGATGATACAATTACAGAAAGAGAAATTAAATTGAGCCAACAATTTGATGTATTACGAGCAATTATATTACCAGAACAAAGATCGGCTGCATGGTTTGAAATGAGAGATGGAAAAATTACAGCCAGTGATGGTGGCACAGTTATTGATGTTAACCCTCATGAACAACAATATAAATTTATTTTGAAAAAAACAGTTGGTCTACCATTTGTTTCAAATGAATATGTATATCATGGTAAAAAATTAGAAGATATAGCTATCTTAATTTACGAGTATAGAATGAATGTTAAATGTGAAGCATTTGGTTTAATTGGTCATCCGAAATATAAATTTTTAGGGGCTAGTCCAGATAGTATTTGTGGTAAATATAAATTTGATGGAATACATAAATCAAAATATATTGGTAGAATGTTAGAAATTAAATGTCCTTTTGTAAGAAAAATAAAAACAGAAGGTCCAATCATAGATTATATTTGTCCTATTTACTATTGGGTTCAAGTTCAATTACAATTAGAATGTTGTGATCTTGAAGAATGTGATTTTTGGCAATGTGAAATTAGGGAGTATGGTTCAAGAGAAGAATTTATTAATGATACACACCCAACAGAACCTTTCAGATCAAAAGAATCATGTTATGAAAAAGGATGTTTAATACAATTATTACCCAGAAAAAGAATGCAAGATGTACTTGATGGTAAATATAATAATGTTATGTGGGACGAAGCCATGTTTATCTACCCACCTAAAATTGAAATGTCACCTTATGATTGTGATCTATGGGTGGCCAAAAATATCAGTGAAATACCATATAAGGATGAATACAAAGATTACTTTTTTGATAAAGTGATTTATTGGAAATTAGTAAAATCTAAATGTGTTCTCATTAATAGAGATAGAAAATGGTTTGCAGATAACTTACCAACATTTGAAAAAATGTGGAACTATGTATCATTTTTCAGAAAAAATAAAGATAAACTGGATTTGTTTGTTAAATATATTGAAAGTCTACCTATTAAAAAAAATAAATTGATTATGAATGTTGCTGAAAAGTTATATAATATTAATGATCCAGATTATAACAAAATTATTAAAAATATTAATGATGATATTAATTCAGTAAAAGAAGTTAAAAATAATAATGATGACGACGGCTATATGTTCATAGATTCAAAAGAACCAAAAGCTATGCCATTTAAACCTAAAATAGATAAAAATACAGTTAAGAATGATGATGGTGATAAAGATGATGAATATATGTTTGTTGAACCTAAAAAGAAAACTGATGTTAAACCAAAAATAATAAATGTAAATTTAAAAAAAAATATTATTAAACCAAAAGCAAACCAAAACGATGACTATTTATTTATTTAGAAAAATTGATAATTGAAGTATATTAGCAAATATTTATTGAATTTGATATAATCCAATAAATGAATAACCAATCAGAAGAAAAAGTTAAAAAATTATTGTTAACTAAATTACAAAACCCTGAATTTAAAAATAGTTTATCAAAAGAAGAATTACTTGGGATTGAAAAGCTATTTGATATTTTTCCCGATTTAAAAACATTTTATTTTTCACAAGACATTATCAATGCATCGCAAAATGAAATTGTTTTAGATGAAATTAAAATTGATAACAAAATTTATTATACAGATATGCATGGTGGAATTTGGGATGAAAAATCTGAATTAGTTGGCGTGTCTAAAAAGCCAGGTGAATATTATTTTTTCACTAAAAATTATAATTTGGAAAAGAATGCAAATTTTTTTATAAACCAATAATATAGTATTTTAAAGGATGGAAGATAACATTGATATGACTTATACAATAACATCTGAAGATTTAAAACCAACAAATGAAAAAGATTACAAATGTGCACCCTCAAAACAATTTGGAAATTGGTCATGTATTCCTCTTGAAAGTCTTATAGCCATGGCTGATGCATTTAATATTGATAATCCAAACAATACAATTAAAGTTAATCATGAATATGCAAAAACAAAACCTGATAAATACAAAAGATATTTATTAAAGCAATTTAAAATTAAACTTAAAAAATGTAAAGATCAAATTTGTTGGACGAAACAATCTTTTATGAAAAGACTAGACAAAGAACTTAAATATGATATACAAAATAATACATTTTTACCTGATGGACCAAGTAAAGGGTTCGAGTGGCTAGATTCTGAAAATATAAGAAAATCAATGGAACAAAAAGAACACATTTATCCTGAATTCAAATCTTTTGGGGCAGTTCCATATGATTTTGATAATTACAAAGAGTATGGAACCAAAAATTTAGATTTTCAAAAAGACCTTATTGATAAAGGTAAGACTAAAATTGGCATGGTTATTAATTTAGATAGAAGAGGCGAACCAGGTAGTCATTGGGTTGCATTGTATTCTGATTTTAATAGTGGAGAATGTTATTATTTTGATTCATATGGTTTAGAACCAGATATTTCAGAAAGAGAAGATGATAGAAAAGAAATCACAAAATTTATGAATAGAATTAGTACTTTTTTAAAAAAAATTGGAAAAAAACCAATAATTACTCACAGTACAATGAAACATCAAAGAGGGGGTAGTGAGTGCGGAGTTTACAGTTTAAGTTTTATTTATAGATTATTAAAAGGTGAATCTTTTGCAAGTATAACAAGCAAAAGAGTCGCAGACGAAGCTGTTAATCAATGTCGAGCCTTTTACTTTGCTTAATTTTGACATCCTATCCTAAATCTTAATTCGTGTGGTTGTTCATGAAAATCAACTAAATTTTGTGAATCAGGATCAGAATCTGTTTTAAATTTAATAAATATTTCTGGTAGAGAATCAAGAGGTCTATCAAATTTTACTGTTATAGGGCATTGTGTATTAACATTATCATGTTGACCGTATGTCAATATTGGTTTATCGTCTAATATTCCTTCAACAAATAAATGTATATCATATTTTTTATTTATTGATGGAAATTCTTCAGCAGAATATGATTTTTTTCCAATGTAATTTACCTTGGTAAATCCTAAATGTCTTAACACACTTTTATTATTATTGATAATATCAAAAGATTTATTAAAATCATTATTTATTGTGACAATCCCTTGATTATCAACATTAAAATTAAAATTAGGTGATAATGATTTTTTTAATTCTTTAATTAATGAATATGAATCATAAGATCCAACAGGTATATCAACTTCAGTTTCATTTTCATCAATTATATATCTTAATTTATTTGAACTTGTTGTTATTAAATTTGCAACCTGTGGAACTTTTATATCCATTAATTGAAAACTAACTATGTTTTTATATGTGTCATTACCAAATTCAACCATATAGTCACTATAATTTTTTGGTTCATCATAGTCTTTTGATTTTATTAATATATCATGATATTTAATTGAATTTTCTTTATTATCATCATGTACAATAATATTTTTATTAATTTGCGGTTCATGGATGACTTGTACTAATTGATTGACTGGATTATTTTGATGATTATAAGTTAATTCCATATTATTTAATTCATTTAATAAATTATCGCTTTTCTTTAGATTGTCGCTAACAATAGTATTTAACCCTGACAAGTCCAAACTAATTTTTTTTATTAGCGCATCTAATTGTTTTGAATCTAGTGATTGCAAAAATAATGGATCAAAACTAGCTAAATTCATTTGATTGTAAATTTTATCTTTCATTTTTTTGATATGTGATTCTAATTGTTCAGAATCAAGATTTTTCATGGCTTCCATTTCATTTGTGTATTGTACTCCCCTGTTAAAATTTAAATGGTTCATATTATTATTATTCATCATATCATGCATTTTTTGCATTTGTAAAATTTGATTCATATCCATTTGTCCCATATTGTTCATATTGAAATTTAAATTAGGTGACGTCATGGGATTAAATGTACCTTTGTTTGGTGCTGACCCACCGCGCATGGTATCTAAATTATCCCTCTCAGCTAACATATTATTATATTTTGATTGCAATTCACCATTACTTACATTTATTTGACTAGCTTGATTACTTTGATTCATATGACCCATTTGATTCATATGTCCTGGTTGACCCATTTGATTCATATGTCCTGGTTGACCCATTTGATTCATATGTCCTGGTTGACCCATTTGATTCATATGTCCTGGTTGACCCATTTGACCCATTTGATTCATTTGACCCATTTGATTCATTTGATTCATTTGATTCATTCGACCCATTTGATTCATATGTCCTGGTTGACCCATTTGACTCATATGTCCTGGTTGACCCATTTGATTCGTATGTCCTGGTTGATCCATATAATTATTCATTATAGGATTTGCTTGATTGTTCATTAACATATTCATATCAAACATTCCCATATTATTATTTAATCCACTAAAACCTTCAATATTTGGATTATAATCAAGAGATCCTTGACCATTTCCTTTTGTCCCACCTCCTTTACCGTGAACAAGGGTAAAATCGATTTCCGGGGGTTTTTGGGTTCCTCGCATATCCATATCCATTCCCATCATTCTACCCATTGACTGACCCATCATTCCACCCATTGATTGGTCCATCATTCCACCCATTGATTGACCCATCATTCCACCCATTGGTTGACCCATCATTCCACCCATTGGTTGACCCATCATTCCACCCATTGATTGGCCCATCATTCCACCCATTGGCTGACCCATCATCATATTATTTCCTCTTTGTGCATATTGACCCTGTCTTTCCATAACTTTTCTTTCAAGATCATCTTTTGCATTTGATTGTTCGCCATACATTTCATTTTCTAAATTTCCAAAATACATTTTATTTCCCATTTCTCCAGTTGCAGTAATAAACTCACCATTTCCTCTTGCAATTGGTGCAAAACTGCCACCGCCTCCGGTATCATTGAATCCTTGAAATCCTCCAGCCATTGCGCCTGCTCCAGCTGATTCGCCAACTTGTCTTTGTGTTTTTCTATTAAGTTCTGTGTATTTTGGGCGATTTGGAATTTGCATATCACGATTTCCATATAGTTCTTTATCTCTTGATCTTTTTATTTCATTTAATTCATCATGACTACTATTATTACTTCCTGCTTTTTTTGATCTTGATTCTTCACAGATTTTAACACAATCTTTAATACTTTTTTTATTTAATAAATCAATAAAATCTGTCATTTGCATACCATCTGGTTTTTTCCCTCCATATTTATCATATGTTTCTTTCATTTGTCTAGCTAATAGTTTCTTCAATTTTCTTTTTGTATCGGGATTATCTTTTATGTTTAACATTTTTTCTAATGTCATACATTGTCTCCCTATATTTTTTTCAGAAAAGAAGAACTTATCCATATAACATATATTATATAGAGGTAATTTTGCGAGTAATTTAAACTCATTTTTTTATATACTATAATTATATCATTATATTGATGAATTTTCCAAATGCAAATTTTTCTGTGTCAGGATTTAATGATAATAATTTTAATAGAATTAATGTACCGTCAAATACATTTCCTCAAAATGGTGCCAACGTTGGTAATCCACTTGGAATTTATAATCCTTTATCGACAAATACACAACAATTGATGAGAAATAATGTTCCTATAACAAGTTTTCAAGATTCATTTTCACCGAATACACCAATGATTGAAAGGATAGATTATTCAAATAAGAATCAATTAATTCATAATAATATTGGTGATAGTGTTTTAGATGAACACGTTGTCGAATATAGATTAAATATTGACAGCATTGATAGAGATATACAATATTATCCGGATCCCTTTTCATATGTAGTGAAATTAAATCCTGGTTCTAGTGGTGTTTATAGACATGAAGAATTTATTGATGGCGATAGAAGAAAGGGCACTACAATAGTAGAATCTAGATTTGATGGTCCACCGCCCCCATATATTAATAAAGAATTTAGAAATATTAAATATATAAAATTGGAAAATATAATTTTACCACAACGTAATAAATTAAAAAAAAATAAAGATGGAATTTATGATTTTGATAGTAATTCGAATCTAGCATTTGATATGTATGTTAGTTTACAAATACCTGAAATTGGTGTTGATCGTGTTTTTACAACAGGAGAAAATTCAGTGAGAATAGGAGCAGACGGGAAATTTCACACACCACCAACACCATTTGCTATTATTTTTCTAGATAAATTACTGGGAACTAATTTTTATTCTGGAACGCCTTATTATGGAACAAAAATTTATAAAAATTCATTGCTTGGAAATTTGAGCCAATTAACTATTAAATTTTATGATTGTTATGGTGCACTACTTAAAATTGATGATTTAATGACATATGATGAACTTCAAGAATTTGAATTTAAAACACACGAGCCATTTCCAATCACTGATGTTAGACATCCATATAATAAAAAAATTCAGAATCATATATCTATCATCATTGGCGTAGTTGAAAGCCAAATAAATAACAATACCAAGTTTGAATATTAAGATTTTAATTTTTTATATTCATTTATTATTTTTTCAACAAATTTACTAACATATACCTTTCTAATTCCTATTTGTTTAATATAGTCATTTATTAATTTTTCTTTTAATAATTGATATTCTGACATATTTTTTTTACTTCTTAAATTTGAATATTCTTTCATAAATTCTTCAGAAATCATATTCTTATTATTTTGTAATAATTTAGTTAAATAAGTAAATGCGTCTTTCATATAAACTGTATTTTTCGCTATGATGTTTGACAAATCATTTACTATATGTACATTAAATTCTTTTATTGATATTGGATTCGTAATTTCATCTATAAACTTTATTATTGCCTTTTTCTTATCATCATAATTTGATTTACTCATCAATATTTCCTTTATTGATTCAAATTCGGAACTAAATGTTTTTTTTGTTATATTGTTAATTCTGTCTATATATACTTCAGTATCGTGTGGTTGTTCAGTTAATAAATTATTTTGAGATTGTGATTCGGAAAGATTTGAATGGATAAATAATGATCCAAGGTTACCACCATCCTGAAATATAGTATCATTTAGATCGAGCAAATATATCATATCTTTGTTATATATTTCAAAATATTTGCCACCTTTTCTTGACAGTCTTTCCATATTTTTTAAATAATTATTCAATGACAATGGATCTGCTGACCGTAAAAAGTTCTCTCTATATTTATCATCAAATATCTTATTCATGTCAGACATTTTATACTTATAAAATATAAAATCTTTTTCACATTATTTACACATCAGTAATTTCTGGTATAGGAATAACATAATCAATTATATATGTATCTTTATCTAGTTTCATTAAAATTCCATTTTCATCTCTAGCAACACGTCCTACTGCAAAATGTAAATCATAATCATAAACAACACCACTTTCCAAATATAACCAATAATTTTCAGGTTTCGAATATGTAACTGATTCAGCGTCTGGTGTGCTTGTTATTTTAACAGCTTTCACTTTCATAACTTTTATTCTTATAGTTTTTGTTTTTGTACTATTACTTCCATTATCTATTTTCATATCGTCTGCTATGTCAGTTCTATATGCAGGACCAATATTCTGATCAAATAAAGAAGGTTCTTCAAATTGAAAACATTTATATTCTTGAGCCATCATGTTATGTGGTTTAAATAAAGTACAATCAATTGCCACTTCTTTAACTGCATCTAAAAATGATTGTATGAGCCCATCTTTTCCACGTGCTACATCTTCAATATATTCATCAGTTGTTTGTTTTTTTCTATCTGGCAAAATAGATTTATATCTATATATATCAACATGTCTTTCTTCAAGTGGGAGATCTTTATGAGAACATTGGCGAATTCCACGACCAATCATTTGAGTTATTCTAACCTCATTCCAATATGGTTCCATAATATGAATTTGACGAACGTTCTTGAGACTTAAACCTTCAGCTCCTGCTGGACTGATAAGCATTATTTTTATAAGATTTCCTAATTTATTTTCTGGCATATTATAAATTCGCATTCCTGCAAAACGTTCATCAATATCTTTAATACCCCCATGAAATTCAGTGTAACCAATTTGACCATTTAATAGTTTTTTTTCTTTCATATAATTATAAAATCCTAAAAAATGCAAATAAATTTTAAATATTTCTATTCCCTCCATAAGAACATAGTTTGAATAAACAATAACCGGACCTTTTGATCTCATTATATTGAAAATTATATTTGTCATTTTTGGTGAAGAAGTGTACATGGCTTGATATAAATTAGATTTTGGAATTTTTTCTTCATGGAATTTATCATATTCACCTTGGTAAGATATAAATTTTTTAATATCATCCATAATAGTATATTTATTATTTCTATCTTCTTTATCTTTTTGAGATAAATAATCAGTGAAAGTTGTAATATAATTTTCAACAGCCTGTAAATATTCATTAAGATGAACTAACTTTCCTTTATCTTTAGATTTAACTTTTCCAGATTCTGCTAATTTATTAGCATCTTTTTCAGATAATCTAAATTTTCCAGGTCTTGGTCTACCCTCACCAGTTACTTTTTGTGATATAGCTGGGAAAACAAAATTACATGCCTGTCTTGTATATACTTTATAAACCTGTGACCCACCTTTGATTGGGCCACTTTTTAATGCTAGTTTCCTTTCAATTTCATCAAAATATGAATATACATCTTTCTGATATTCACTCATTGGTACATCAACATATCTTATACTTTTTGTTGCATAAAGATCTGGGGTCGCTCCAATATAAAATGATACTAGACCCATAATACGTCTTTGAAACATATTTTTTGTATTTAGATTTAATGTTTGGTGTGTCGTTGTTGATATGAATAAATTATTAAATTCAGCTTCACTTTTAGGAAAAATACCTGGCCGAAGGAGGTTAAAGAGGAGGGCCAATTCGAAAGGTGAGTTTACAGCAGGTGTAGCCGACATGCAAACAACTCGTGTGTCTGGATTTTCTTTTTGGTCTTGGATGATATAATCATATATACGTTGCGCTCGTTTGCCACCGTCAGATGAGATATTGGAATAAACATTTCTAATAAAATTATGTACTTCATCTATAATATATAATGATTTTTTTGAACTATCTACATTTTTCATGGCGTCCATAAAACTTCTATCAGCAAATGGAGAATCATAGTGTATAAACACAATGTTCCTATAACGATATTCGTATTCATCCTTCTTAAGCCAAAGTTTAATTTCATCTAGCCACCCCCCTTTTAAAGATGCTTTTATTAAAAGGAATACATTCCAGCCTGGTGTATAATTGTACAGAACATTATAAATATTAATTACACTACCAGATTTACCAGACCCAACAAAGTGATACAATAATGCATTTCTATATGGACTTCTAAAATCTAAAAATTGACCAATAAATGCCTGATATTTTCTGAGTTCTAACTTATATTCTTTTGATGCATCTTTAATATTACATGGATCATCACTAGATTTATTAAAAATATCATCTAATTTATATTTCTTAAAATTTAAATTTATCCAACTAGGAAATAGTTTCCCATTTATTTTCAAGTCTATATATTTTCCTGATTTATCATCTCGCGACATTATAATAAGTATTTATATAATTTTTTCATGTAAATTATACATAAAAAAAATAAATAATTGCTAATAAAATAGATATTATACTTTTTATTAGAAAATTATGAAAACTTAATAAAAAATAGTAGATTTACAAATTTATAATAATTTAATTTTTAAAAAAAATTAGCTATTTATACTTTTTACGATTTATATAATGAGATCTCATAATTAGACCCATATATACTTATTACACCAAAGTATAAAATTACTTCTTGAACTCAAGTAATAGGTGTACTAGTTCTAATAATCATTTTTTTAACATACTTAGCCTTCTGTTTCTAAATATTGGAAGCAAATATCTACTGCTGCAGAAAATGATCCATTTGCATTACTTGTCCAAACTTGCGGACATAGAAATGTTGTAAGACCACTTTGACCTGGTATATTTGTAGAAGTAGATCCCTCATATCCATAGCCACTCGACCCCAATATATAAAGTGAATAATATACAGTAGAACCATTAGGCGGACAGTATATACGGTATTCAAACATATTTGTTGCTAAATCGCGCACAGGAAACGTACTATATATAGAGATTGGGGAGGCTGGTGAACCGAAAAATTGCTGATTATTTATTGTATATCCTTGTACACCACCTAGAAGATTCCCCGTTCCTGTAATGTAAGTTCCTTGAATTATTCCATTACCGTAAATATATTGATTTGCCGCTATAGTTCCGCTAACAGTTGGTACAAATAAAAGTGACGCACCCGTAATAGAAGTAAATGATGAAATAGTAATAGCCTGATTTAAGACAAACGACGTTCCTGTCTGTTCGACTCCAACAGTACCCATTATATAAGTGTTACCTGGTATTCCTGTGCCGGTAATTGTCTGTCCTCCATAAAATGTTACACTAGATGGATATGTCAATGTAGTACTTGATGATACAGAATTGTTTGTAGTATTATTAACTGATGGTATACAATATCCACTGAAATTAGCTGCTGGCAAAATATCTTTTGACGCGCCGGCTGCTGAAATTGTTCCTGATGCTACTGTTTGAGATTGATTAACTATATAAGTTCCAGCACCGCCAGTTCCAGTACCGAGTGCGACTATAGCGGTACCTGGCGTTATACCAGTACCATTCAATACTTGTCTAATAGAAAAAGTTCCCTGTATAGTACCACCCGCTGTGAAAGTACCACCTGATGCGGTTATTGTTGTAGAAGGAACCGCTATAGTATTATAACTGACAGTATAGGTACCTATACCACCTAACCCGCTTGTGGAACCATTCAATTGCGATAAGATATAAATTCCAGCCGATACACCTGATCCGGAAATAAACATCCCCGGATATATAGTACCGGATGATATTGCTGTAACAAACATACTTGCCGGGTTTCCAGTTGTAACTTGTGCAGTAAATACAGCAGTTAGAGGTGCAATTGATCCTGCCGTTGTACTAGTAATCGGACCTCCTAAAATAGTTGCAGATGCAAATGTTTGCGAAGGTGTTACAATATATGTTCCGGTACCACCTGTTCCTGTTAATGCATATGTAACAAATGTACCGTTTGTCATACCAGTTCCAGAAATACTTTGTCCTACTACAACCCTACCAGAAATAATTGCTGTAATTGTTAAAGTGCCGCATGTTCCAGTTATATTGTTTGTCGAAGCAACACTTGCTGCAGTACTAAAAACTAGATAAGTTCCTATTCCACCAGTAGTTCCTGACAATTGCGATATGATATAAGTACCAGTGGATACACCTGTACCTGTAAGTATCATTCCGGGATAATATATACCAGTATTTATAGCAGTAATTGACAATACGTTTTGCGTAATTGATCCAGTTCCAACTGCTGATGTGGTTGGCGCGATACTCCCTGTGCATTGCAAATCTATACCTCCATGCATAAATGATATAGAATTATCTTGATAATTAAGACCAAATCCTAAAACTCCCTGCGCTATTGATGGATCAATAGTACCTGCAAACAATGATGTTTGAGTACTTAACCCTACAAAACTCCTTTGAGTTGCTAATGCAATCGTGCTCGAACAACCGCTTTTTACAATATAATTAAAGCCACCTAATCCAGATGCATTACCTCTCCAGAATTGTGCTATTGCATGCGTGGTGCCTGCATTACTATTAAGTGCCGAAGCTGAAACATATTGTATTCTGCGTTGACTTTGAAAATAATTAGCGCCACTGACAGCTCTTATTGTAGGAGTTCCTGCTGTTGTATTACCAAACCCAATTGTACTTATGGTTGTAGTATTTCCTTGTGCGGTCCAGTAAATGAAAGCATTGGTTCCAAATGAAGGTTGAAATTGATATTCTTTACCTAATGGCCCTATCTGACCTAACATATTTCTGCCACCTCGCAATTTTGAGTAAACTTTAGATCCGGCTGAAGGCGCTGTTGGTGCATTACCTTGATTCACTCCAAAGATAGCATTACCATCAGAACCTATCGTTAAACCGGAAGCACCAGCAAATGCTGAGGAATTATTATATTGTACTTGGCCACTAGAACCACCTGGAGCGCCGCCACCAGACGCTGTTGTAAAAACTATATTACTTGTGCCGATAGTAGGATTAGCTGTAGTTTGCATCCATTCAGTTGCAGTTAGAGTTGTTCCATTTGTAACTATCGTTTTGGCGTTGTTTAATTCAGCTGTGGTATTTGCATCAGTTGATCGCGTAAGAACCCAATTTGTTGAAACCGTACCAATTGTAGTCACTGTGTAAATTCCATTTTGCGATTGGGTTGTTTGATTTTTTACAAGAACGCGGTCATTTAAGTTAGCTGTGTAGTCGTCTGTAGCAAAAGCAGATTGTGTTCCACTATTTGTAAGAGTTGCTCCAACGCCACTAGTACCGTTTGAATATGTAGCGGTTAAATTTGCGGTTGTTGCCGCTGCTACTGCATATTTATACGCGAGACCTCCAACAGTATTATCCACATAATTTTTATTTGCAGCATCTGTTGCATTAACCGGCGTATTTGTTACTGTAAGTTGTGCAAATGTTGGGGTACTTGTTGTATTGATCGACTGTGGTAAGCTTAGTACAACATTACCTGTACTGCTGCTAGCAATAACCTGGTTAGTTGTTCCAGTGATACCAGATACCCCTGCATATAAGGATACTCCTCTCCAAATCGATGACGTAAAATCGTAAAACACGGTATAACTTTGATTTGGAGAAATTATAACGTTTTGTCCACCAAAATTAAATCTATTTGCTATTCCGCTACCAGAACCAACATTTTGATCCATAAGAGTAATGTTAAATGATCCAATGTTTATAATTTGTAATGTATTGGTAGGTGCACTATTCGGTGCCATTAATCCAGTAATATTTACACTCGCCGTTGAAGTTAAACGCATAACATTTGCAGTCTCTAGACCAGTTGGATTGTAATTTTGTTGATCAATGGAAAATGAAGGTGGTGAAATAACATTCCAACTACCTCCACCGCCTGTCGCGGCAATAGTGATTGCACCTGCACCATTTGTAATTGAAATCCCACTTCCTGCTGTTAAATTTGCTACCGCAGGGGGTGCACTAGTGCTACCAATTAATAATTGACCATTAGTTAATGCAGAAGACTCAACAATTGCACTACCCGAACTTACCATAATACGATTATTATTAAGTGCTGTGTTAGAATTTGTACCGCCGTTTGCAACACCGAGTGTTCCGGAAACATGTGTGGTTAATCCGATTTTTCCCCAACTTGGTGCTACTCCAAGTCCACCAGAAATCACAGTATTTCCTGTTGCTACATCAGATAGTTTTGCCAATGTGTTAGATGTATCAGCATATAATAAATCTCCAACTGTATAACTTGAAAAACCAGTTCCACCATTTGCTGCAACTAATGTTCCTGTCAATGTGATTGCTCCTGTACTCGTTGCACTTGAGAACCCTGTGGTTCCGGTACTAAATGATGTTACTCCATTATTAGTAAATGTGACCGCCCCTGTATTTCCTGATACACCAATACCTGTTCCAGCGACTGCACTAGTCACGCCTGTATTATTAATTTGGAACGTTCCAGATCCTATAGTAGTACTAATACCGGTTCCACTTGTAACAGTGTATGGTGTGTAAGTTGATGAACTTGTTCCAACTAATAATTGTCCAGCATTTGGTGTCAATGTAGTTCCAGTACCACCTAATGTAGTTGCAATAGGAGATGTTAGTGAAAATGCGTTTCCGGTTAATGTTAGTCCAGTTCCGGCGGAATATGCACTTGGGCCATTTGACTGAGCAAATGTAATATTACTTGTTCCAATGGTTGGATTAGAAGCTGTTTGTGTCCATGCCGTATTTGTCAACGTTGATCCATTTGTAATATAAATTGTAGCATTGTTAATTTCACTAGTAGTATCTGAATCTGTTGTTCTGGTGAGAACCCAATTTGTACTGGCACTACCCACATTAGTAACTGTGTAAATTCCATTTTGTAGTTGAGAAGTTTGATTCTTTATCAAAATTCTGTCACCAACAATTGGTGTATATCCATCAGTTGTAAATGCCTGTTGAGTACCTGCGTTAGTTAATGTTGCACCCACGCCACTGGTACCATTAGAATATGTTACGGTTAATGTAGTTGTTGAAGCTGCTACTGCTTCATTTTTCCATGATAAGCCATTAATTAGTGTATCAACATAATTTTTATTTGTGGTGTCAGTTGCATTAACTGGTGTATTTGTAATAGTAAGTTGTGCAAATGTAGGAGTACTTGTTGTAGCAATTGACTGTGGTAAACTTAGTACAACATTTCCTATGCTGTTGCTAGCAGCTACTTGATTTGCAGTTCCAGTAATATTTGTTACTAAGGTTGTATTAGGATCAACAAATGTCCATTTGCCTGAACCATCCGTTTGCAAAATGTTACCGTTACTAGCGGGACCGGTAGGTAATGTCCACGTTATATCACTACTTAAACTATCCGGTGACTTAATGCAAACAAAGTTTGAACCGTTTGTAGTTTGTTCATACAATTTCACATTTGTAGGTGCAGTTGATGTGGATAGAAGATTGTAAGTACCAGTTCCTTTAGTTTGAAGGTTAATATTGATATCAGTATCAGTACCCGTAGTAGTAACTGTTGGTGAGTTACCTGCTGTATTACTACTAAGAGTAAGATAATTGACGGCATTTAGTGGAGCAGAAAATGCAACTTCTGTTGCTCTGGTAGTTGAGCTAAGAAGACTATCGGCGAATGGTGATGTTGTCCAACTGGGTCTTTCATTCAATAAATTAGGACCTCCTGTAGCATAAACAAGTGTACTTGGTACAGTTGGTCTAGATAGTACCTGCATTTGACTGAAACCTAGAACAGCGTCATAGAAAAGCATATCACCTTGGATGTAATCATTGAGACCTGTACCTCCATTTAACAGAGGTAGTACTGACAATCCCACAGCATTAGTACTTGCTAGATTAACTGTTCCCCAGTTTGCGGCATTACCAGCCATACCGTTGCTAACAATTAGTTGGTCTGGGGTCGATGAGCTAACTACGCTTGCTACTGCTGTATCAAGACTGCTTGCTACTCCATCAAGCGTTGTACCAAGTGTAACATTGTCTGGATTTAGTGAAACTTTATTTGAAAATACAGTAATACCTGGACCGCCCTGTGTACCAATAAAACATGGAGGTAGTTGGCAATTGGTTTGTATGTTACTAATATAGTTTCGAAATTGTTCTTCTAAAATATAAGATTCTTCTTTTGGAATAGAAGATTTATCTTTACATGTGTCATCTAACAACTTATATGCATATAATAAATCTTCCTCAGTAATTGTATTATCATTTGTATTATTAATTATCGGACAACCAGCTGCAATATTCAATTGTATTGCAATCCATTGTTTTGCCAAATTATACCATAAATCTTCATCTTTTGAATGAGTTGTATCATTTAGAATATTTGACCATGACATATCACATAATATTGTGGATTTATAGTCATATGGTGATGGCCAAGATAAATTAACTGCCCAATATTCAGAGGTATTAGCATTTGAACATGGTGGACATTGTAAAGAAATATTATATGTACATGGATCTGTTTGTGATACGCTTAAATAATTATAAATATTTGGATCAGCTTGAATAATTGGACAAGGTCCAATGTCTCCATTTGGTCCCATTGGTCCAATTGGGCCAGTTGCGCCAGTTTCTCCTGTTGGGCCAGTTGGACCAGTTTCTCCAGTTGGGCCAGTTGGACCAGTTTCTCCAGTTGGACCAGTTTCTCCAGTTGGGCCAGTTGGACCAGTTTCTCCAGTTGGACCAGTTTCTCCAGTTGGGCCAGTTGGACCAGTTTCTCCAGTTGGGCCAGTTGGACCAGTTTCTCCAGTTGGACCAGTTTCTCCAGTTGGGCCAGTTGAACCTGTTGGACCTGTTTCTCCAGTTGGGCCAGTTGAACCTGTTTCTCCTGTTGGGCCAGTTGAACCTGTTTCTCCTGTTGGGCCTGTTGGGCCTGTTGGGCCAGTTTCTCCTGTTGGGCCTGTTGGGCCTGTTGGGCCAGTTTCTCCTGTTGGGCCTGTTGAACCTGTTTCTCCAGTTGGACCAGTTGAACCTGTTTCTCCAGTTGGGCCAGTTGAACCTGTTTCTCCTGTTGGGCCAGTCGAACCTATTTCTC
>Ga0209668_10000023_pt1 | contig 66307 bp, 57 predicted proteins | sample FrelakmetPLP11PL_FD_187150 | JGI IMG/M metagenome (GOLD analysis project Ga0209668, IMG submission 187150) | Freshwater lake sediment microbial communities from the University of Notre Dame, USA, for methane emissions studies - PLP11 PL (SPAdes)... | ecosystem: Environmental > Aquatic >...
CGCGGGAATCAGCACGGCTCCGCGCCGCTTGGAGTTCAGTTTCGACATGTAACCCTCGTTTCCAGACGCTTCGTGACCAACTTGCCGTCTCGTCCTGGACGCTCGATCGTCAGACAGATCGTGACCATCGGACCGTCGACCTCGAAGGCGAGGCCTTTCTCGTCCACGAGACCGTTGCCGTTGTCGTCCAATCCATTGGCGACCTCACCTGCGCAGAATTCGCGCAGATGTCGTGCCCACACCACGCGTGTTTCCTCGCTCGTACCCGGCTTCGAGTACCAGCTGACCTCGCGTCCCGACTGCGCCGTCAGCGCGATCGACTGCGGCTCGCTGATGACGGGCTGTCCACCCTCGAAGCCGACAACCGACGTGTAGTGAATCGTGTCCGAAGAGTCCGGAGCGCTCTTCTTGACGTGCACATCGCTGGCGAGAGCCCCCATCACGGCCAGCGCGATGCGATCGAGCGCGCGCTGTGCCTGAAGGTTGACCTCGCTCTGAAGCGTCGTGTCTTCCAGGTCTTCACGTGCGTCGTTCACCAGCAGCTGGATGTTGAAGAGCAGCACACCCGCCAGCGCTGCAGCCACGAGCACTTCCAGCAGCGTGAAGCCGCTTCGCGGGCAGGTCCTGCCGCAAGGACCGGGGCTGTGTGCGTGGATCCTCATAGGCGTGCGAGCATGGAATGCAGCACCAGCGAACGCTTGCCGTCCTTGCCGCTCTTGCTGGCCCACTCCAGGCGGACCGTCACCGGCAGGATCAGGGCGTCCAGCGCGTGATCGGATGCATCGACCTCACCGTCCCGGTTGAGATCGCGCGGCAGTCCCCAGGCCTTGTTCTCGATGTCCTCGCGCAGGGCGCCGGCCAGTTCCGGCAGCTCGATGCGTCCCACGCTGTCCTGCCCGGGAGCCGGACTGAGCCCCGCCACGTCGAAGCGCGCGTTCGGTTGACCCGAGCGATAGGCGCCGAAGATCTGCTCGAACGGCAGCGCGCGCATTTCCTCCAAACGGACGCGTGCGGCTTCTGCTGCCATCCGGCTCTCCTCCGCCACAGGATCGAGACGGCGCGACGCCAGCATCACCTGCGTGAAGAACAGCACGGCCACCGTGAGGATCGCCATCACCACGGTCAGCTCGATCAGAGTGAAGCCTTGCCTCTGCTTATGGCACATCGGAGAGAACGCCTCAGCGTCTCTATCGGAGGCCCGGCTCGGCGAAAGTGAACTTCCACCCGGGAATCCGAGCACCGCCCCTCCCTTTCAGAAGCGAGCGCGCGGACGCTGCGACGGCTGGGAAGAAACTTCCGGATCAGCCCGCCAGCGGCCGCAGCTGCGTCTGCGCGCAGCGCTGCAGCACCCCGGCAAGCCGCTGCAGCTCCTCATCCGGCAGTTCGGGATACACCGGCAGGTAGACCATCGTTTTCAGCATTTCCTCGGCCTGACGCGGGGCCAGCTCGGAGCGACCCTGCGGTGCGGGAACGGACTTCATGGTTGCGACCTGAGTGGCATCAAAGCCTTCGGCGCGCAGCGCGCTGACCAGTTCCTGAGGACGATCGGCGAGCACCGTGAAGACCCAGTGCGTGTGCAGCGGCGCCCGCTGACCGGGCACGGTGTACTCGCGGCCTAGTTGCGCGATCAGGCGCTCGGCCTGCGCCGTGCGCGCGCGCACCCGGCTCCCATCGGCGTGCCGCAGCCGGCGTGCCATCAGGCTCAGAAGTGCGCGCGAAGGCGCGTGGCGGATGCGTTCGAAGAAATCGCCCCCTATGAACCCGCGCACCGTGCTCTGGATCACGGCATCGTGCGTGGTGCCGCGCCACTCGCACACTCGCACGAAAAGCGCATACGGCAGCGGCAGCGTGAGGAACTTCAGCAGCGAGTACTTCCACAGCCGCCCGAAGTATCCGCGCGTGGACTGCAGCGGGTACTGCGCGTGAGCCGAGCGCCAGCGCGCCCGCATTTGGGCATCCGGCATCACCAGCACGGCACCCGCCAGCGCGGCGGCCGTCTTGATCGGACCGAAGCTGAACATCGCCAGATCCGACTGAGGATGACCGCGGAATCCGGCATCGGTGAAGGCCTGGGCGCAGTCCTCCCAAAGCAGCAATCCATGCTGCCTTGCAAAGGCGGCGATCGGATCGAGATCGATCTGGGTGCCGAGCAGGTGGGCAACCAGCACCGCTCGCGTGCGGTCCGTGCGACCGCGCTCCAGCGCGTCCATGCGCGGTGCCAGAGTCTGCGGATCGATGTCCACGGGGACCGCCACCAGCCCATGGTGCTCGAGAACGCGCCACATGTCGGGAATCGTCAACGCGGAGACGAGCACTTCCGAACCGCGCGGGAGTGCCAAGAGGCGCAGATAGAGATCCAATCCGCTGCGGATGGAGAGGCAGGCCACAGCCGCCGGATCCGCACCCGCTTCACGTCCCGCGGCCGGGGCAAACCAACTCTCGATCTCGTGCTCGAGGGCGGCACGGGAACGAGCATGCACACAGGCTGCCATGCCGTGTGCGAGGTCGGACCACGAGATGTCGAGCCGCTTGCGGGCGAACATGCGCTTTATCCTAGCTTTGCGATTCGCTGCCAGCCAGCCTCCCCCGCCTCCGCTCGATGGCGTAGAGTGCTCGCCGGCATGGAGAGCCAGGCACGGTCACCGGCGACGAGCGTTCCCGCACGGGTTTGGTCGGGCACGCGCTGGCTCGTGCTCGGCAGGCTTTACGGATCCCTCTGCACGCTGATCGCGCTGTGGTGGATCGCGCGCGTGCTCGATGAGGAGGCCTTCGGCCGCTACGGCTTCTACCTGTCGATGTTCGTCGTGCTGGACACCTTGTGCGACTTCGGCACCGGCCAGTACTGCGTGCAGCGCAGCAGCGCGGATGAGCGCGAGCTCGCCGGACTGCTGCACGCCGCGCGCAGGCTGCGCCTGCTGCTGGCAAGCGCAGGCAGCCTCGCGATCACCGCGCTGGCATGGGCCTACGGGGAATCCGGCATCGGATGGGTCTTTCTGGCGAGCCTGTATCCACTGACGCATGCGCTGGAACTCTCGACTGTGCCGCTGCGCAATCGCATCGATTGGCGGATTCCGGTGCTGCTGCGGATCAGCGCGGCTTCGCTCTCGCTCCTGTTCGTGCTGCTGCTGGGCTGGCAGGGTGTCCGTGAACCCGCGCTGTATCTGCTCGGCGTGGCGGCCGGCAGCACGCTGGGCAATTTCCTGCTGCATCGGGCCTGCCGGCCTTGGCTGCCGAGGCTGGAAGCGCAGCCGGCTTCCCTGATCGCTCTGCTGAGCGATGTGTGGCCGCTTGGACTCGCCAGCCTGTGCCAGCAGGCCTACTTCCATGTGGACGCGCTGTTCGTGCGCTCATTCTGCGGAGCTTCTGAACTGGGTCCGTACCACATCGCCATGCGGGTGATGTCCTACAGCATCATGGTTGCCATCTTCGCCACGCAGGCGGCGCTGCCCTGGCTATCGCGCGCGCACGCAAGTCATGAGTTGGGGGCTGCCAGCGGGGCGCTGGCCTCGCGCCTGTTCCTGCGCGCCTGCATTCCGATCGGCCTCGCCATGCCGTGGGGCGATCTGCTGCTGGAGGCCTTTCGGCCCGGCTTCGGACGCGCACACCTCAGCCTCGCGTGGCTGCTGCTGGCCGCAGCCTGCGTCTACGCCGGAGCGAGCCTGATGACGGCGCTCGTCGCCGCAGGCGCCCGTCGTGCGATCCTGCGCGTGGCCCTGCTGGCCCTGCTGATCAATCTGGCGGGCAATCTGCTGCTTGTGCCGCGCTGGGGCATCAGCGGAGCAGGCTTCATGACCTTCTTGACCGAAGCCGGCGTGGCGCTGCTGGCGAGCGTGGAACTGCGTCGCCTGGGCGCCGGAGAGATCTTCGCACCGCACGCACGCGCATGGTTGCTTGCCCCGCTGGCGCTGCTGGGTTCAGGCCTTGTTTCCCTGCTGTTGCGGCAGGCGGCGGAGAGGATGCTTTGATGCGCGCAGGACTCGACTATCGCCCGGCGCTGATCAACCGCGAGGGCATCGGCCGCTACACGCGCGAGCTCGTGCGCGCCATGCTGCGACTCCCCGATGGTCCTGAACTGGGCCTGTTCGGATGGTCGCTGGCTCCGGATCGCTCAAGCGCGGAGGAACGCGGTCTTGATGCTGGCCGGGCTCGGCTCTCGCGCGTGCGCTTTCCCTCACGCTGGTTTCCGCGCCTTTGCCGGTGGACAGGACGCGGCGCCGATGACTGGGTCGGCGGAGCAGAGCTCTGGCATCACACGCAGCCCAGCCTGCTGCCCGTGCGCAGTGCGGTGGAAGTGGTGACGATCTTCGATCTGATCTACATGCGCGGCGGCGGCTTTCTCTCCGAGGCGGCGGCCGAGCGCATGACCCGATCGGCGCGGGAGTCGATCGCGCGTTCGAGGCTGGTGTTCGTGCCCAGCCAGTTCGTGGCGGAGGATCTGGTGTCGACCCTCGGCGTGGATCGCAGCCGGATCCGCGTCACCTGGCTGGGTTGCGAGCACTCATTGCGCGGCATGCGCCCGAGCGCGCCCCGGCGCGACGGCCGCGATGCGATCCTCACGCTGTGCCGCGTCGATCGCCGCAAGAACCATCCGGCGATGCTGCGCGCCTTCGAGATTCTGCACCGCGAACTGCCCGATCTGCGCTGGATCGTTGCGGGTCCGCGCGGCCACGGCGCCGAGGAATTCGATGCGGCACTTGAGCGCTCGCCGGCGCGCGCGGCCGTTGAACGCCATGATTTCGTGCCCGAAGAGGCACTCACGCCGCTCTGGAACCGCGCGGCCCTGTTCTGGTTCACCAGCCTCGATGAGGGCTTCGGCCTGCCTCCGCTGGAAGCCATGCTGCGGGGCATCCCCACGCTCGCCTCGACCTGCGGTTCGCTGCCTGAGGTGCTGGGGACCGGTGCCATGCTGCTAGATCCTGCCGATGCGGAAGGGCTCGCCGCCCGCAGCCGCGAGTGCCTTGCGGATGCGGAGCTCTGGCAGGCTCACAGCCGGCGCGGCGCGCAGTGGGCCGTGGAACTCAGCTGGGAACGTTGTGCACGAGCCACGCTTGCAGGCTATACCGAGTGCCTGCGATGACTGAGCGCAAGTGGATGCTGCTGTGCCTCCTGATCACCAGCCTGAGCTGGATGGTGATCACCGATTCGCTGCTGCCCGGCGCGACGGGCCGGATCGGTCACGACTACGCGTACTTCCTGCCGCGTCTGCTGGCCGGCGAGTACTGGATCGAGAACAACGGCTGGTTCTCGCTGCCTTGGTTCAGTCCGGCTTTCGGTGCGGGCCTGCCGGCCTACGCGCATCCGGCCAACGGCCATGTCTCGCTCCCGCAGTGGCTGTGTGCCTTCGTGGACCCGCTGACCGCCGTGCGCTGGACGGCACTGATCAGCCTGATCGCCGGCTTTGTCGGCATGTGGCTGTTCGTGAGGCGCGGCCTGAAGCTGGGTGCGGGAGCCGCGGCGCTCGCAGCCGTTCTCTTCGCGCTCAACGGCTTTCACATCGCGCGCATGGCGGTGGGACATCTCGCGTTCCACGCCTCGATGCTGGCGCCGCTGTGCGCGTGGCTGCTGCTGCGCCCGGCCAGCACGCGCGCGGGTTGGTGGGCAGGCGCACTGGGAGCCGGCCTGTGCCTCAGCTACCAGCTGCAGGCGGGCAACGTGTACGGCCTGCCTCCCCTGCTGCTGGCGCTGGCAGCGCTGACCTGCGTCCATGTGCTGCGCGGCGGAACGATCCGGGGCCTGACGGGCCGCGCAGCGGTCGCACTGCTTGTGATGCTGGGCCTGTGCACGGCCAAGCTGTGCGCGGCTCTGGCCTTCCTGTCGAGCTTCCCGCGCAGCGGCTATCCCCTGCCGGGCGCGGAGAATCCGCTGGCACTGCTCGAGCTGCTGTTCCGCGCGCTGTTCCTCTCACCGCCCGCGGACAAGGCTCGCGAGTTGTTCGTCAACCAGCCCTTTCTGCTGGGAGAACACGAGTGGGATCTCGGTCTGACGCTCGTGCCGCTGGTCGCCATCCTGCTGGGAGCCGCGCTGTGCTTCCGCGCGGAGGCGCTGCGCTCGCTCGCCCGGCAGCGCTGGGCGCTGGCGACGCTGCTCCTGATCTGCGTCGTGCCGCTGGCGCTCAACCTGCACAGCCCCGGGTGGGAGCGCGTGCTCAAGTCGCTGCCGGTCGTGGGCAGCTCTTCGAGCTTCGTGCGCTGGCTGTGGATGTTCGTGCCGCTGGTGGCGGTGCTCGCCGCCTGCGCCATCGAGGGTCTGGAGCGGCGCGCATGGCTGGCGCGCGCTTCCTGGGTCGCGATGGCCGTGTTCCTTGCGCTGCAGGTGATGCACTCGCGCAAGGTCTACGCCGAGCAACCCTACGATCCGCGTCCGGTCGTCGATGCATGGAAGCGGCATGCCGCGCCAACGATCACGCGCGTCACGATCCCTGCCGTGGTCGACGGACAGATCCGTCTGAGCGCGGACCGCGATGACGCCCTGCTGCGCGGTGAATCGCAGCTGCTGACCTACGAACCCTTGTTCGGCTACCGGCTCGAGTGGTTCCCCAAGGGACCCGTGCGGCCCGGCGAGGTGCGCATCGGCAACCTGCACCATCCGCTGGCCTTCCTGTACCCGGAGGCGGCCGGCCGCGCGCCCGGCGCGCCGTTCCAACCCGGCGAGGAAGCCCAGCTGCAGGCCTTCGTCGAGTACCGCTCCTTCGAGATCGAATGGCCGCTGCGCCAGCGCCTCGCCAATCTGGTGAATCTGCTGGCGCTGGCAGGCGTTTCGATGCTCGCGGCTGCGCTGCTCTACAGCAGCCTGCGCAGGCAGCGCTCGAGTCCGGGTTCCTGAAACACGAAGCCCTCCGCAAGCGCGCGCCGGGGCAGCACGCGCTGGCCTTCGAGCAGCACCTGCGCCGCTTCGCCGAGCGCAAGCCGAAGCGCGAAGGCGGGAACGGGAAACAGCGCGGGTCGCCGCAACACACCGGCCAGCGTGCGCGTGAACTCCGCGTTCGTGCACGGCTGCGGCGCGGTGGCGTTGTACACGCCGCGCGCCGCAGGCTGTTCCAGTGCATGCAGAGTCAGAGCGACGAGATCATCGAGCGCGATCCACGACATCCACTGCCGGCCGGTGCCCAGTCGGCCGCCCAGTCCCAGCCGGAAGGGCGTCTTCATGCGCGCCAACGCTCCGCCATGGCCCAGCACGATGCCGATCCGCAGGATCACGACGCGCGCGCCGCCCTGCTCCGCGGGCCGCGTTGCCTCCTCCCAGTCGCGCGCCAGTTCGGGCAGGAAACCGCGCCCCGGTGCTGCGTCCTCGCCCAATTCCTCCTCGCCGCGGTCGCCGTAGATTCCGATCGCCGAGGCGGAGACCAGCACGGTGCCCGGCCGCTTGCCCACCAGGGAGGCGAGCGCCTTGGTGCCCTCGAAACGCGAGCGCCACAGCTCCTGCTTGAAGACCGGATCCCAGCGACGAGCGAAGAGGTTCTCGCCGGCGAGATTGACCACTGCGTCCGCCCACTCGACACCGCGCGAGAGGCTCTCGGCGCTCCAGTCATGCTCGGCCCCGGGTCGCCGGCTGATGGAACGTACGGCGTGACCGCGCGCGCGCAGCGCCTCGATCAGAGCCGTCCCGACAAAACCGCTGGCTCCGCTGATCAGCACCTTCACGGCATCACTCCTCGTGTACGCGCCGACGCACGCCGGCTTCGTCGATCTGGGCGGTCTCCCATTGGATGCGGCCTTCCATGCCGCCGGCAACGGTGATGACCTGTCCGGAAACGTGTCGCGCCGCACGCGGCGACGCGAGGAACAGCGCGCTCTGCGCGATGTCTGTGGCGCGGGCAAGCTGACGCACGGGCATCGTGCGCAGCACACGCGCGATGAGGCCGGGTTCCTCCAAGGCGGCGCGTGCCATGTGCGTCACGGTCCAGCCGGGTTCAAGCAGGTTGACGCGTCCGTACGGATCGAGCTCGACGATCTCGTTCTTCGCGCTGTAGAGGATGCCGTAGAGGCCGGCTTTCGAAACCGAGTACTCCATGTGTCCCTTTTCACCGAAGTGACCTGCCGTCGATCCGATCAGGATCAGGCTAGCGCCTTCGCCCGGACGCGGCCCGGTCTTCGCCAACGCGCGGAAGAAGCTCTGCGTGGTCCAGATCGCACCATGCAGGTTGGTGGCGAGGTTGCCCTTGACGCGCTCGACCGAGGCCTCGTGCGCGAGCCGGAACTCGGGCGTCCAGCGGCCGGCGTTCGCGATCGCGACATCAATGCGCCCGAAGCGCTCCAGACCGCGCTGAAACATGGTCTCCACCGAAGCCGCATCGGAGATCTCGGCACCCACGGCGATCGCGCGCTGCCGCCAGGTCTGCACAGCAAGCCACTGCTCGAGAGCGGCGAGTTGACTTCCGCCGTGCAGGATCAGCTGCGCTCCTTCGGCCGCGAAGCTCTCGGCAAGCGCGCGCCCGATGCCTCCGGATGCACCGGTGATCAGCACAACCTTGTCCTTGAGACCCAGATCCATGCTCAGTTCTCCTCGTACTCCGGACGGCGCCGCTGCATCGCGCGCAGTTCGTGCAGACGACCTTCCTCGAGCGATTCAAGGCGCAGGTCGGCGGAAAGGAAGCACACGATGCCGTACGTGTGCAGATTGATCTCATCGTAATCGAAGTTGGCGCTCCGACGCTGGGTGACCGGCACGCTGACCGACAGTCCCAGCTCGCGATTCTGCTCCCAGCCGTACGCCAGCGCGAAGCGTCCATGACCCAGCTCCCAGACATCCAGCGGCGCTCCCAGCTTCGCCAGTACGTCTTCGAGCGTGGCTGCGCCGGGCTGCAGCTGCTGATACTGCTCCGGACGCAGCGGCAGATCGCGCAGCTTGCGTTCCCAGCTGACGCTGACGCAGGCGCTGCACAGGAGCAGGGCTCCGATGGCGGTGAGACGCGCGCTCACCGGCTCTCGACCTCGTTCCAAGGCATCGCGAACTCGCTCGCATCCGCCTGCAGCGTGCTGCCTGCGCCGATCAGCACCAGATTCTCGTCGAAAAAGAGCCAGGCGCGATCGGAGCGGCTGTCTTCGTTGAGCAGGGTCACGACCACGATCGAGAAACCGGCGCGCTTTGAGTTGCTGAAGTCGTAGCGCCACGCCGAGCGCCGTCCGAGCTGCACCACGTCGTGCGGGGCGCCCAGCGTCGTCAGGGCGTCCTGTGCTGTGCTTTGCCCGACCTTCAGCGCCGCGAGCCGCTCTGCGGACAGCGGCTCGTTGGTCGTCGTGCGGGCCAGAAAGCAACTCGGCAGCAGGGACAGCATCAGGGCACAGGCGGTGGCGGTTCGCAGCATGGGCTTCTTATACGAAAAAGGACTCGTGGAGCGTACGCTGATCAGGATGCGCATCGGTTTTGACTGCTCCGTGCTGACGCACCCGCATCCTGCGGGTGTGGCGCGCGTGGCGCGGGAGACGCTGGCTGCGCTCGAACGACGCGGCGTTCTGGACGTGGTTCGCCTGGCACCGCCTGCGGATGCGCCGCTGCGCCGCTGGCGCCAGCTGCAACTGCCCGGGCTGGCACGCGGACTCGGCGGCCTGCACAGTTTCGTGTCCGCGTTCCCGTTGCTCGCGAAGGTGCCGATCGTGGCGACCATCCATGAACTGCCCTGGCGCTTCGGAGAGCGCGAAAACAGCGACCTGCGCCACCGCTTCTGGGCCCTGGCAGGTCCGCTGCGCGCAGCGAGCATCATCGTGCCCAGCGCGACCACGCGCGCAGGACTGGCCTTTGCCGGAAAGCGTGTCCGGCACGTGCCGTGGGGTGTTGCGAGCTGCTTCGGCGAGGATCCGCGGATCATGCGCGAGCTGCGCGTGCTGGTCCCCGGAGGAACGCGGCCCAAGAAGCGCGCGGATGCGCTGCTGCCGGCACTCGCGAAGCTCGGCGGCTGGACCCTCGCCGTCAGCGGTCCGCAGACCGGGTGGTCCGAAGCGCTGCGCGCGCAGGCACAGCGACAGAAGGTTGCGCTGGAGATGCTCGGCGAGCTGTCCGACGAGGCACTCGCGATCGAGTATCGAAGAGCGAGTGCCGTGGCGTTGCTGGCGCGCAGCGAAGGCTTCGGACTGCCGGTGCTGGAGGCACTCGCCAGCGGCACGCATGTGCTGGTGACACCGCGCAGCGCACAGGCCGAAGTGTCAGGCGAGCTGGGCCTGCGCATCGTGCCGCAGGATCTGCCCGCCGTGTGCGCGGCACTGACGCGCTGCGCCGGCGAGCGCCAGTCGGCCGGGCCCGCTCACGCCGCCCGGTTCACTTGGGAACATACCGCACAGAGGATCGAAGCCATCTGGCAGGAGCAAGCACGATGAGAGCGCCGCGCGTGCTGGTGCTGGGCAGTGTGCTGGGCCAGCCGCCGGGTGGCGTACGGCGTCACAATGCGGAGTTGCTCCCGCGCGTGGCGGAGCTGCTCTCCGAGCGCGGCGGCGAGCTGCTGGTGCTCGAAGGCCGCGAGCGCATGGCCTTCACGCTGCCGGACTGCGTGCAGGTGCTGCGCTCCGACATTCCGTCCCATCCCCCGCTGGCGCGCGTGCGCGCGGAGAACCGCCTGCTGGGTGCGCTCGCTCACGGCAGCTGCGATCTCGTGCACGGTGCTCATCTGCCGCTCGCCGGACGGCATGCGCTGCCCTGCACACTGCTGATCCACGATCTGCGGAGACTGGATCCATCATTCGGCAGCTGGGTGCAACGCTGGTTCGCGCGCACCGTGCTGTCGCACGCGCTGTCGCGCGCGCGCGGACTCGCCGTCGTGAGCGAAGCCATGCGCACGGAACTCGCGCAGCGCATGTCGATCCCAAGCGAGCGCATTGCGGTGATCCCCAACTCCGCCGATCACCTGCCGGTGCTGGCACGCTGCCCCACCGAGCAAGCCGGCCTGATCACGCTGGGCCATCTGGAACCCCGCAAGAATCTCGAGCTCTTGCTGCGGGCGCTGGCCGTGGATGCCGGCCTGCCGCCGCTTGAGATTCACGGCGCGGAGAAGGGCAACGAAGGTGCGCGGCTGAAGTCGCTGGCTTTGGAACTGGGGATCGCCGACCGCGTGAAGTTCTGCGGACCGATCGCCGAGGAGGCGCTGCCGCAGCTCTACGCGCGCGCGGCCGCCGCCGTGTTTCCGGCGCGCATCGAGGGCTTTGGCATCGGCGCACTGGAAGCAGCGCAGGCGGGCTGCCCCGTGGCGGTGTCCGCAATCGCCGCACACCGGGAAATCGTGCCGCAAGCCCCGTGCTTTGACCCGGCAGATGCCAGAGACTGCGCACGCGCCATCCGTCGCGCCATGCATTCCGCTGGAGAAGCAGCGCGTTCGGGTCCGCTCAACGCCCGGCGCTTCTCGTGGGATCGCTCGGCCGCTGCGCTGGCGGATTTCTGGTGCCGCGTGCACGCCGACAGCGCTCGGAACAGGTCTTGACCTCGTCCCACACGCGCTCCCAGCGCTTGCGCCAGACCATCGGCCGGCCGCACACCGTGCAGTCCTTCACCGGCAGCTCGGATTTGCGACGCATCTTTGCCATGGACGCATGAATGTCGGACTGTGAGTCCGTGTTCAGCCCTTGCTGCGAACGCTCGAGCGTCCGCCGTCGACAGGCAGGATCTGACCGGTGATCCACCCGCTGCGCTCCGAAAGCAGGAACTCAATCGCCTGCGCCGCATCCTGCGCTTCACCCAGTCGCGGCAAGGGATGCAAGGCGGCGATGCCCGCCGCCAGTTTCTCGTTGCCGGTCAGCGGCTGTGCCAGCGGCGTGCGCGTCAGCGAGGGCGCAATCGCGTTGACGCGCACCTTCGGCGCCAGTTCCGCTGCCAGCGCCATGGTCAGCCCCTCCACCGCACCCTTGGCCATGGAGACCGAAGCGTGATTGGGAAAGCCGCTGCGTGCCGCGATGCTGGAGCACAGCACGATGGCGGATCCGTCGGCGCAGTTCTTCAGAGCGGCCGTGAGCGCCTGCGCGGCCATCAGCGCACCAAGTGCGTGCAGCTGAAAGTCCGCCAGAGCCTGTGACGGCTCGACGCGAGAGAGGGGCCCCAGCCGCAGGTTGCCCACGGCGTAGACCAGTCCGCGACAACGCTCGCCGACCGCCTCGGCAACGCGGGCGTGCAGGGCAGGATCGCAGGCATCACCCTCGACAGTGATCGCAGCGCCCAGCGGAGAACCGCCCTCAGGCGCATTGCAGGACGTGGCAACGCACTCATCCGCAAGCGCCGAAAGCCGTCCGGCGTCGCGGCCGACAAGCACCAGAGGCTGCCCGGCGGAGGCAAGTTGGCGGGCCAGCGCGGAACCGATTCCGCCGGTGGCGCCGTAGATCACGATGCTAGCGCTCATCAGCGGGCTCTTCGCGGCGCCGACGCCGCCGGATTCACTCAGCGCGGCTGCGCTTCGGTCTCTTCGGGAAGCGGCTCGCCCGCTGTCTTCTGCTTGAAGAACTGCGTCACCCGGAAGGCGCCCCAGCCCAGCAACGCGAACACGAGCAGCGCGCCCAAGATCAGTCCCAGCCGCGTGTACCAGGGCGCCTGTGCCAGATCGCTCTGCAAGAGCCCCCCGCGATTCTCGACCTTGCTGTACTGCAGGATGCCGCGATCCTTGGTCTGGACGCCGCCGATCGGCTTGCGACCGGCTGCAGCGGGCCCCGCCAGCGCAGCCGGAGAGGCGGGCGCAGCAGGCTTGGGCACAGCAGGCTTGGGCACAGCCAGCTCCGGCGCCTCTTCCAGCTCGATTTCCTCCAGCTCGATCTCCGCCTGCACATTCGTCGGCACACTCGTCGGCACGGTCTCGCGGGGCAGACGCACGCGCAGATCGACTTCGCCCAGACGCAGCTCCAGACCGTCCTTGAGTTCAATCTCGCTCTGGCGCGCACCGTGCATGCTGATTCCGTTGCGCGAACCCGCATCGACGAGGAACCAGGCGGAGCCGCGCGGCTCCAAGCGCGCGTGCAGGCGGCTGATCGATGCATCGTGCAACACCAGCGCGCAGTCAGCGCCGCGGCCAATGGCCTGCCCGGCCTTCAACTCGGCTTGGGTTCCGATGTCGGCACCACTGAGGACATAGAAGCGCGGCATGCGCACCAAGGTAGTCCGTGAAGGCCTCCGGAGCTATCCTCTGCGTGTGAGCGCTGCCGCCTGCCTCGAAATTCAAGCATTGTGCGTGGCCTACCCGCGCGGGCTGATGGGCAGCACGCGCGTTCTGCACGGCGTCGATCTGATGCTGCAGCGGGGACGATTTCTGGGCCTTGCGGGGCCCAACGGATCGGGCAAGAGCACGCTGCTGCGCGCCATCGCGGGCCTGGAGCCCGTCGAATCCGGCGTGCTGCGGGTGCTGGGCGGCTCTCCGGGATCCGCAGCCGTGCAGCGGCGCACGGGTTACCTCTCGGAAGACACGCCGTTCCCCGCGGAGCTGCGCCTGTGCACGATGCTGCGGATGCTCGGCGAGCTCGCAGGCCTCGAGCGCGCCGGACTCGACGCCCGCGTGGCGCAGAGCCTGAGTGAAGTCGGCCTTGCGCAGCATGCGGAGCAGCGCATCGGTCGCTGCTCGCGCGGCATGCTGCGTCGCTTCGGCCTCGCTCAGGCCTGGCTCGCCGATCCGGAGCTGATCCTGCTCGATGAGCCCACTGCCGGTCTCGATGCGGAGGGCTTCGAGGTGCTCGCGCGTCTGCTGGCGCGCGCACGCGCCCAGTCGATCACCGTGGTGCTCGCCTCGCACCTGCCCGGTGATCTGCTGCAGCACTGTGATCAGCTCGCGATCATGCTCGATGGCCGGATCGCCACAGTGCGGCCGCCCCGCGAGTTGATTCCGGAAGGGGGCCTGCTGGAGGTCTACCGGCAGGCGCGCGGGAGCGCATGATCGTCCCCGCCGTCTTTCGCTGGATCCTTGTCTCCAGCCTGGCATGGCCGCTGCTTCTGCTGCACCTGACACTGCTGGCAACGCTGATCCATGCCTCCGGAATCGCACCCACATGGATGGAGTATGTGCAGGGCCCTCTGTCGCTGACGCAGTGGCTGGCCTGGAATCAGCGGGCCGATGGCTGGAATTTCGTGCTCCTGATCGTCGGCACCGGGCTGTGCGCACGCGCGGCCTGGTTGATCGAACGCTGGAAGCGTCACGACATCGATTGGCTGCGCACGCGCTCGGTTGCACCGCTGCGGCTGCACTCCTCCGTGCTGCTGGGATTGCTTTGCGCAGCATTCATTTGGCTTGGGATCAGCGCTGCCGTGATCGAGACGCTGCCGGCTCCGCAGGCGGCCTTTGAAGCGCGTGCGCGCGTTGCCGCCGACGATGCCATCTGGGTGGATGGTCATGAACCTGCGCGCGTGCGCATTGCCGCGCAGGGTCAGGGCGATGCGTTGTCACTCGCACTGATCGCCACGCGCGGGGCGCCTCAGGTTCGGATGCAGGCAAACTGGCTGGACGCGCCGGAGCATGCCGTGCTCGAAGTTGCCACGCGCGGACGCCTGCTGGTTCCGCTTCCGGCGGAAGGCACGCGGCGCGTGCTTGAGTTGCGGGTGGAACCCGAGCACGCGGCCGCGCTCTGGTCGCCGATGGATTCGTATGTGCTCGAGCGCAGCGAACGGTCGAGGCTCGGTGTGGTGCGCATGCTGCTGCACGGCTGGCTGCTGATCAGCATGGCCTTGTGCGCCACCCTGCTCTGCTCACTGTGGATGCGGGCAGGGATCGCCATCGCACTTGTCGCGGCGCTGATGCTGGCCGTCGGTACCCGCCTGCCTCTGCAGGACACGCTCGACTTCCTGCGCCTCGGCTGGTTACCGCGCTGGCCGGATCCGATGCTGATTGCCATGACGTTGACCGGATGCCTGCTGACTCCGGTCATCGCCGGCTGGAGCTGGGTGCGAGTGCGGAGGCGGAGATGAGTCGCGGCAAGGGATTGCTGCTGATTCTGGCCGGAATCCTGTTGCTGCTGACCGCCATCGGCGGCCGCGGCGGCACCTGGCGTCGCATGCTCGGACCGCTGAGCACCCTGATCGGTGCCGTGGAGTGGATGCGCATGGACCAGTCGCTGCGGGAAGGCGAGAGCGCACGCGCCTACCGGCATGCCGAGGACGCGCTCTTGTGGCTGGACCGCGACAGCGGCGTCTGGATCTTCTACGCGCACAGCCTGCTGTTCCACGAGGCGCGCAGCACGCGCACGCTGACCCCGATGGAACGCGAGGCGTACTGTCGAGCCGGGCTCGAGGTGCTCGAGCGCGCGCAGGCTGTGCTCCCCGACCCGGGCGAAGCGGCGCTCTACGAGGGTGCGGTCTGGGCGGGTTGGGCAGAGCTCCCCGAGGAACTGCGGCCGCTGCCGGCCTCCCCCGCCGAGGCCTGGCAGGCCGCCGCGCGCTGCTTTGCGCGGGCGGAGGCTGCCGGACATCCGCAGGCGGCGAGCCTCAGGCAGGCAGCAGAAGAACATTTCTCGCACGCGGACGGCGGCGGCCGCTAGCATCTTGGCCCGATCGTGCTGGCTGCCCTCGACATTCTGGAGTGGTTTGGACGGTTCCACTACTGGGGCCCGTTCACTCTGCTGATGCTGTGTGGACTCGGCGCGCCGCTTCCGGAGGAAGCCGCGCTGATTCCCTCCGGCATCATGGTCGCGCGCGGCAATGTCGAGTACCTGCCCGTGACGATCGTGTGCAGCTTTGCGATCCTGCTCGGCGACTCGATTCCGTTCCTGCTGGGCCGACGCTACGGACTCTCGGTGCTGCGCCTGCGCTGGGTTGCGAAAGTGCTGCACCCCGAGCGTTTCGCCAAGTTCGAGCGCCGTTTCGCCGAGCACGGCAACTGGGCCATCTTCACCTGCCGGTTCCTGCCCGGCCTGCGCATCCCCGGCTACTTCCTCGCGGGCACGATGAAGATGAGCTACGCGCGCTTCCTGCTGCTCGACGGGCTGGGCGTGCTGATTTCCGTGCCCACATCGATCTGGGCCGCCTACTGGATCACGATGAAGCTGGGCGAGGCGCAGGCGCAGGAGCGCGTGCACCAGTTCCTGCTGGGTCTGATGGTCGCCGTGCTGGTTCTGGCCGTGGGCTGGGTGCTCTACAGAGCCTGGCGCAAGCGCCGCTCGACCTAGGACGCCCGCCCGGTATACTTCTGGCGCGCCAAGGAGCGCCCTCGCCATCGAACCGAAACAACTTGCTGCCGCCGCTCAGTGGATTGCCGAGCAGAAGAAGGCCGCCGACATCCGCATCTACGACGTCTCGGAGCACCTGCGCGTCGCGGACTACTTCGTGATCATCACCGGCCATTCGCGACCGCACGTCAAGGCCATCGCGGATGAGCTGCATGTGCGGCTCAAGGGACTCGGCGAGCGCCACAGCCGCATGGAAGGCGCCGATCTGGGCTGGTGGGTGCTGCTCGACTACATCGACGTGGTGATCCACGTGCTGCAGCCCGAGGCCCGCGAGTACTACGACCTCGACGGCCTCTACGCGCAGTGCCCCAAGGTTGATCTGAGCTCCGTCACCCTGCCCAGGGAACTGACGGAGTCCGAGCTCAAGCTGGCCGAGTGAGCCGCGCGCGCACGCTCGCAGTGCTGGCCGCGCTGCTGCTGGCGGCGGCTCTGTGCGGTCTCCATTCGATCCGCAGTCCTCTGGGTCGTGACTTCAGCGGCTACCAAAGTTCCTTCTTTGCGCTGAGCGCATCCCAGTACGACAGGCACGGCCTGACGCGCTGGAACGGCTATCCGGCGCTGGAGGAAGGCTCGCCCTGCATCGGCGGAATGGATGATCTGGTGCAGGCGCACGATGCGCGGGGTTCTGCGCTGGTGTACCGCAACCATCCGCCGACGGCGTTCTGGCTCGGCTACCTCGGCATCGCTGCGACCGGCGGCGACTTCCATTCGCCCCAGCGGCACCGCATGGCAGCGCTTCCGTTCCTCGCGGCGCATCTGCTGACGCTGCTGGCGATGTGGTGGTGGCTTGCGGCACCGTTCGGAGCCGGGCGCGCACTCTTGGGCACGCTCGCAGCGGCGAGCACGCCGATTGCGCTGCATTCCGGAGCATTGCCGAATCTCGAGAACCCCGCGCTGCCCGGCGTGGTGTTCGCGTTGGGTGCCTGGGCGCGCTGGCAGGACCAGCCCCGGACACGCTGGCTCGTCTGCAGCGCACTGGGACTGGCGGCGGCATCCTGCGTAACGTTCGCACCGCTGTTCTTCGCCGGAGCGATGGCTCTCGCCACCCGGAATCGGCGCGCCGGCGCGCTGCTGCTCGTCGCGGCACTGCTGCCGCTGCTGCTGCATGCGTGGAACGCGCAGCCACTGGGAGCGCTGAACACCGGATCGCTGAGTTCGCGTCCACTGGAGCTGCTGCGTCCGATGATCGACGGCAGCCTGCCGCCGTGGCGCTGGCTGTCGATCCAGTTGCAGCATCTCGCGCAGTCAGCGGGTCTGCCGTGGCTGATCGTGGGGCTGGCGGGCGCGTGGTTTGCCCCGCGCAGGGCGCTGCTTGCCGTCACGGGAGGCATGCTGCTGTACTGGCTCGCGTTCTACCGGCACACCGCCGAGGAACAGTGGCAGTTCCAGCTGTGGATCACCCCGCTGATCGGACTATGTGCAGCGGCTGTGCTCACGCGCCTGCCGCAGCGCACGGCCTGGATCAGCGCGGTCGCCTTGGCCTTGTTCGGAGTGTTCGGTGCGCTGCGAATGGAGGCACGCCTGCAGCAGCATGCGCTGCCCGCACCCGAGCAGAGCGCACAGGCTCTGCGCGCGCTCGTGCCCGAGGGCGCAACGGCACTGCTGCCCGCAGCGGCCGGGAAGGATCTCTCCTACGCCTACCAGAGCAATCGCGATCTGAGACCGGCTTCGCATGAGGCGCAGGGAGTCCGGCGCGCAAGCCTGCGACTGGCGTGGGATCCCGAGCGCGGCTGGCACTGCCCGCGCTGAACACTCAGCCCCTGCGCATCGCCTCGGTCGGCCGCATGCGCGCCGCGCGCCAAGCCGGGATCGCCCCGCCCAGAATGCCGAGCATGGCGGCGAAGACGATCGCGCCGAACAGGATCTGCGGTGTCACTCGGAACGCGAAGGCCACCTCGGTGAAGGTCTGGAAGTTCATGGCACCGGTCTGGATGCCGTTGAGCGGCAGCACGATCAGCGCGCCGACGATGCCGCCCATGATGCCCAGCAGCAGCGCCTCGAGCATGAAGCCGAGAAACACGGCATGGGGACGGAAGCCCATCGAGAGCAGGATGCCGATTTCGATGGTGCGCGCGGCGATCGCCGTGAGCATGGTATTGGTCGCCGTGAACACCGCGGCGATGCCCATGATGACGGCAAGAAACACGCCCAGCGCGCTCAGGACGAATGAGAACGCCGAGGTCTGCGAGGTGAGGTACTCGCGTTCCGTGAGCAGCTTGGAGGGCACCTGCGGGTCCTGATCCATGCGCCGCACCAGCTCCGGCCAGTCCGTTTCGTCCTTCAGCTTGGCGATCACGCGGTTGTACACCGGCCGCTCGAGAGCCTCGCTGATGCGATCGTGATCGCCCCAGATCTCGGAGCTGAACGGTCCGTCATGCTCGAAGATCCCCACGACGCGGAACGGCGTCGTGTTGAACTGCAGCACCTCGCCGAGGCGCGCCCCCTCGATGCGTTCGGCCAGCTTGGCGCCGATGATGACCTCGTCGGTTCCGGGGGTGAAGTTGCGTCCCTGCGAGAAGGTGATGTCCCGCCCGAAGATCACGAAGCTCATCGGCATGACGCCGCGCACGGGGACGTTGGTCTCTCCCCCGCCGCCGGTCTTGTTGCGGCGCACGGCCAGATAGCACTCGGCCGAGACCAGCCGACGCCCCGCCTCGTCCTCGGCGATCTCCGGCACGGTCTTCATCAGGATCATCGCCCGCTCGCGCGTGAAGGCGCTGTCGCCTTCGTTCGTTGCACCCTGACGCAGAAACACCGCCACGTCATCCCGACCCTGAGCACGGAACAGGGAAGTGAAGCCCTGCTGGAGCGCCATGACGCCCACCAGCACCGCCACCGTGGCCGCGATGCCGAGCACCGTCAGGATCGTCGAGGGCCAGCGCACGATCAAGCTGCGCAGGTTGTAGCTCAGCGGGATCAGCGCCATCTCAGCCCACGCTCCTCAGCGCTGTCAGCACACTCAGCTTGCGAGCGCGCAGCGCGGGCACGATCCCGGCCAGCACACCGATGAGCAGCGTGGCGATGACGGCCTCGACAACGGTCTCGGCCGCAATGTGATAGCCGGGAAAGGCAGTGCCGAGCAGCTGTGCGAAGAACTGCTCGGAGGAGAGTGCGATCAGCAGCCCTCCCATCCCCCCGACACCCGTCAGCAGCATGGATTGCCCCAGCATCAGACCGAAGACCGTTCCGTCCCGGAATCCCAGTGCCTTGAGCACGCCGATGTCGCGCGTCTGTTCGCGCGCCGCCATCAGCATCGTGTTGAGAGTCGCCAGCAGGATCGCGATCAGCACGCCACCGCCGATCGAACCGACGAAGAAGGGCACATTGCCGACCATGGAGACGAACTGGGCCTGAAACTCCGCCTCCGTGGTGGTTTGCGTTCGCTGAGGACCGCCGGCAAACAGCGCATCGACGGTTTCCGCGACGCGCACACGATCGGCTCCGGGCTCGAGCCGCAGGACGAAGATGCCCACCCCTTCCGGACCATTGGCCGCACCGGATTCCAGCGCCTTCTGGAGGAAGTCGGCATGGAAGAACAGCGTGTTGTTGTCGACGTTGGGCTTGACCGAGTGGTAGATGCCGGCGATCCGGAAGTCCCAGGGCTGACCGTCGGTGCGCGGAAACAGTCCGCCGATGACAGGCATCGTGTCCCCCACTCGCATGTTGAACTTGCGCGCCATCTCCGAGCCGATGACGCAGGCGCGCCGGTCGCCGAAGAAGTCCTCCTGCGAACCCTCGACCAGCTCGATCTCCGGGTAGACCTCGAAGAGATCCTCGACGTCGGTCGCGAACTGCGCGAAGAAGTTCTTGGGCTCCTGGTAGTAGCCTCCGAACCAGTTCCAGCGCACGACACGCTCGACCCCTTCGATGCGCTCCAGCTTGGCCTCGTAGGACTCGGGCAGGTACACGAACAGGCTGACGGAGGACTGCACGATCAGGCGGTTGGAGGCCGAGGCCTTGATGCCCGACTCCAGCACGACCAGCAGCGAGCGCAGCACACACAGCAGGAAGATCGCCACGGCCAGCGAAGCCGCCGTCAGCAGCGCACGCGTGCGATGCCGCAGCAGGTTCTTCCACACCAGGCGAAACGGAGGCATCAGCCGCCCGCTCCCGCGGGACTGCGGGTCTCGATTCGCCCCAGTCGACCCTTGTCGAGGTGCACGATGGTACGAGCGACTTCTGCAGCAGCCGGATCGTGCGTCACCATCAGGATCGTCTTGCCCAGCTCGCGATTGAGCTTTGTCAGCAGCTCCAGCACAGCCTGTGCGGACTTGCGGTCGAGATCGCCTGTCGGTTCATCGGCGAGGATCAGCGTGGGATCGGTCACGATGGCGCGCGCGATGGCGACGCGCTGCTCCTGACCGCCTGAGAGCTGTCCGGGCTTGTGGTGCATCCGATCGGCAAGTCCGACCAGTTCCAGAGCGTAGCTGGCATGCTCGCGCCGCTGGGCGCGCGTCAGATCGGTCAGCAGCAGCGGCAGCTCGACGTTTTCCAGCGCCGTGAGAACCGGCATCAGGTTGAAGCCCTGAAACACGAAGCCGACGCTGGCCGCACGCCAGCGCGCGAGCTCCGCGTTGTTGAGATGAGCCAGATCGATGCCGCCGATGCGGATCTCGCCGTGATCGGCGCGGTCGATGCCGCCGATCAGGTTGAGCAGCGTGGTCTTGCCGGAGCCTGAAGGCCCCATCAACGCATAGAAGCCGCCCCGCTCCATGGTCAATGCCAGCTGATCCAGCACGCGCAGCGTCTCCCCGCCGCGTGTGTAGGTCTTGGTGAGATCCTTGAGCTGGATCAGCGCTGCTTCAGCCATCGGCGGGTCCTCAGGGTGCAGCCGCTGCGCGCCGCACGCGCATGCCGGGTTTCCAGGCGGCATCCGGCGTCAGCACCAGTTCCTGTCCCTCTTCAAGGCCTGCCGTCACGATGGCCTTGCCGCTGCGGCGCTCGCCCAGCGTGACCGCGGCGAAGCGCAGGGTGTCCACGTCCAGCAGCAGCACGCCCTGCCGACCATCCTGCGTCACCAGCGATGCTTCCGGGATCACGATCACGCGCTGCGCCGGATCCGTCGGTGCGCGCTCGGGGCTGCCGAAAACGACGCGCACTCCCATTTCGGGCCGCAGCCGTTCATCCGGCGCTTCGAAGACCACGCGCACTTCCACCGTGGCTTTGGTGCGGTTGGCCGTGGGCCAGATGCGATCAACGCGGCCGCGATAGCCCTGTTCGGGATGCGCATCGAGGAAGATCGTGGCCGCTGCGTCCTTGGCAACGGCGGCCAGGCTGGTTTCCGGGACCTCGGCCTGCACTTCGAGCGTCGAGAAATCGACCATCGTCACGACCGAACCGCGCGCATTGGAGCCGCCCTGGACGTTCGGGCTGACGACTTCACCGACTTCCGCGTCCTTGAGCACGACCACGCCGTCAAAGGGCGCACGCACGAAGGTCTTGTCGTAGGTCGCCTTTGACAGCGCCACCGCGGCCTTGGCGACCTCGACGCGCGACTTGGCTTCGGCAACCAGCGCCTGCGCGACCCCCAGCTGCGCGGCGGCGGTGGCCTTGGCGCTCGCCGCGGTGCGCACGGCGGCCTCGGCTGCGCGCACGCGGGCCTTTGCCGAGTCCAGATCCGCCTGCGTGCGGTCGCGGCGCTGGGCGCTCTCCACGCCGCTTGCCAGCAGCTCAACGGCACGGCGGTGCTCGAGTTCCGCGACGACCTGCGTCGCCTTGTGCAGCGCATGTTCCGCCACGCTGCTCTCCTCGACGTTGGCAGCCCGCGCCAGCTCGCGTTCGGCCACGCCGACGGATGCCTCCTCGCGCATGTGCCCTGCGACAGCCAGCGCCAGATCGGCCTCGGAGCGAGCAAGTGCGGCCGCGTACTCCTCGGAGTACAGCCGTGCGACGACATCACCGCGCTTGACGCGCGAGCCCTCCTGAACATTCATCTCGACGATGCGTCCGGGGGTGTCCGCACTCAGCGCGGCGCGCACGCGCGCCACGATGTAGCCGTTGGCCGAAGCTCCGGCGACCTGTGCTGCACTCGCCGGCGCCTTGCGCTCGATCTTCTGCGTGCGAACCTCGGGCTGCGTCATGCGCTCGGCCATGGCGGTCAGCGGCCCGCGCAGGAAGTACCCCGCCACGAGCAGCAGGAGCAGCACGATGGCCCAGCGCGTCCAGCGCGGTCCACGCGTTCCCAGATCGGAGAGCTCGTCCTTGCGTTCGATTTTCAGCTTTTCGACTTCCACCATGAGATCAGGCCCCCTGGAACAGCGGGATCAGCGTCGGCTCGAGCTTCTTGTAGAGTTGCGCAGTGGCTCGCACATCGCGCAGACAGTATTCCCCGATGTCTTCGATGCGGCCGGCGCGATAGGCGCGCGCAACCTGCGAGCCGTCGATGGACCCCTTGGGGCTCTCGATGTCGAAGCGCCGGCACCAGTAATCAAGCGAGTAGCGATCGCGCAATGTGCCCTGATAGGTGAAGATCTCGGACAGATCGCAATGCTCCGCGATCGACCAGCGGCTCGGGACGAGGTTGCGCGAGGGCCGGATGCCCAGCTGCGCGGAGCGGATCGAGAGCATCGGGCCGTCGTAGCCGCGCCCGTTGAAGGTCACGACGCGGGGCAGCCCCGCCTTGGTGCGCGCCACCAGCTCCCAGAAGCGCATCAGGAGCTCGGTCTCGCTGCCGCGGAAGATCTTGGAATTCGGCACCTTCTCCCAGGTGCGCTCCTCCGCGCTCTTGCCCTCCAGCAGGATCATCCCGCGGTCGAGTTCCTTGCCGTCCTTGTCCTTGCCGACCAGCCACATGCCGATGGCGACGATCTTGCCCAGGCCCGGGTAGAGGGCAGTGCGGTCCGGCACAGCGGCGCGGCGCTCCTCGTCATGCTCGCGCTGCACAAGATAGCCGCGGGTGATCTCGTCAACTTCCTCCCACGGAAAGCCGGCGACCTCGATGTCGAACGCGATGACGGGCAGGGACATGCCCGTCCATCGTAGCGTCCTGACCGCCGATCCGTTCCTACGCTGTGCGAGCGCGGCGCGTTCGCAACAGCAGACCGAGCAGCGCCAGCAGCCAGCCCAGCCCCGCTCCGGGTCCTGCCGAGGAATACGGAACCACGCTGCAGCCCCCGCCGGATGTGCCGGAGCCATGGTAGGTGTACGCGCTCGTGAGCAGCGTCGCCTGACCGGTGCGCTCGTCGAGCACCAGCACCGACTGCGCGCCCGAAGAATGCGCGGGCGTCAAGACCTCCAGCAGCCCGGTTTCGCGCACGATCGTCGCGGCCGCAGGCTTGCCTCCCAGTCCCGTGACGGGATCCACGCCGAAGCGCACGGTGCAACCGCTGCGGAAATTCTCTCCGTGCAGGAACACGGTCGATCCCCCGCTCGAGGGACCGCTCGCGGGACTGACCGCCAGCAGTTGCGGATCGATCGAGTTCGTGTACGTGAAGCCGGCACTCGCGGGGCTGACTCCGGGATTGAGCACTTCGAGCGTCTGCTGCCCCGCCACTCCCGCCATTGTGATCACGCGCAGGAGCCCAGAGTGCTCGCGCGTCAGCTCGCTCTGCTCGATGCCGCCGATCAGGACGCGCACGCCGGGCTCGAAGTTGGCGCCGCGCAGCGTCAGCTCGGTGCCGCCGCCGGCCCAGCCTGCCTGCGGAAAGAGGGCATCGATGCGCGGCATGGCCTCCACCAGCAGCTGGCCCGACCAGCGTCCTTCCACGCCCGTGGGATCGATCACGACCACCGGGTGCGAACCGGCCTGCATCGGCTTCAACACCAGTGTCAGCGTCGTCGCGTTGATCAGGGCGGCGCCGCCGGCCTCGCCCAGCGCATACTCATGCTCGCCGATCACGACGCGCAGACCGCTGCGCAATCCGGTGCCCGTGATGGTGAGCGTCTGTCCGCCCGCAGTGCTCGCACTCGCGGGGCTGACGGCAGAGATGACCGGATCCGCAGGGGTCAACTCCAGGCCGCCGACCAGCGTATGCGCCGATTCGCCCTGAGTCACCGTCAGGTCACAAAGTCCGTCGCGCGTCGCCTGCGTCGCATCGATGCGCAATTGCACATGGGTCGTATTCCACGCCAGCGCGCTGACACTCACCAGCGGATCGCTGCACGCGATCATGCAGCCCTCGGTGAGACCGGCTCCGTAGATCGTCAGCGTCTGGATCTCTCCGCGCGTGACGCGCTTTGGAAACTGTTCCATGCTGCGACCGAGCAACAGAGCGGCATCGGCGCGCACGGTGCGAGTGCCCGTCTGCAGCGAGTCCCCTGAGCCCAGCACATGAGCTCCCAGAGGTGTCGTGCTGAAATCCGTCTGAATCACCCGGCCGGGTCCCAGATTGACCGCGCCCACAGGCTGGTCCAGCGGCGTGGCGTAGAGCGTGTATGTGCCCGCTTCGAGACCCTGCAGGCTCCATTCACCCGAGGAGTTGCTGAGTGTCGAGGCCAGAGGTTCGCCCGCCGCGTCGCGCGCCACGACATGTGCACCCTTGACGGCGCTGCCCGAGCCGCGCACGAGCCGGCCCTCCAGGCTGGAACCCGCATTCAGCGGGTAGGCCACGCACAGTCCGTGGCGATCGTTCGCGGCCAGCGAACGGTGCAATTGCTCTGCACCGTGCACATAGGGATACATCGTCGAGCCCGCGATACCCGAGTGGTCGAAGCCAGCCAGATGCCCGAGTTCGTGGGTCGCCACATCCTGCACATCGAACTTCCAGGCTTCGCCCGTCACGCTGAATTCGTGATCTCGAGCATTGAACAGGATGTCCGCATCGCTGATCACGCCGCTGCTGCCGTACCAGACCAGCGTCAACGCCACGAGCCCGGAGCCTGCGGGAAAGTAGCCGCTGCTGCCCTGCTCGTCAAAGAGCACCATATGCAGCGCATTGCTGCCCCAGTCGGTGCGTGCCATCTGATTCGGAGAAGTGTTCTCGACCAACTGGAAGGAACTCTGCTCCACTCCGTTCCAGGCCCGCACGGCGCCGCGCAGCGCCGGCAGATGCGTCAGAGGCACCAGATCGCTGCAGCCGAGCGCCTGAAACACGACGCTCACGGAGGACGGCTGACTCCAGCGCAGCGGCAAGCCGTTGCCCGGATGGATCAGGCGCACATCGGCGGACGCGGAAGGCGCTGGAAGCAACGCCGACAGAAGCGTCATCAGCCAGGCCGCCCGACGGCCGAAGCTCATCGGCCCGACTCCCGGATGCGACGCGCAGTCAACGCCTGCGTCACCTTGAGCATGGCCTCTTCGTAGTCTTCGCGGATGCGCTTCGAACCGGGGCGCTCCAGCAGCCGGCGGCCCGCAGCATCCCGGGTGAGTTTCCAGAAGCCCTGGTCCAGACCGACCGGAACGCGCCAGCCGCGCGAGCTCTCAGGGCTCAGAAACAGCAGGAGTTCCTCACCTTCCACAAAGCGCGGCATGCCCGGAACCAGCAGACCGCTGCCATCCGCGAGCTGTCCGCCGGGGATGCGGATGAGCTGCTGCGCCGGACCCGTGCCTTGGTGTCTGCGGAATACCTGAAGCGTGACTTCCGTCTCGACGGCGCCGGCCACGCGCTGCACGCGCACGGACTGCACGCGGCCCTCGAGCGCGTGCTCGCAGCGATCCGCCAGACCCGTCCATTCCATGGGCACGCTCGTGCCTGCCTGCAGCGGAGTTTCCAGCGCGGGACGCGAGAGGAGCCAGGTTTGCAGTAGCAACCCGGCGAGCAGGGGGACCAGTGCACGCTTCATCCTTGATGCGGATCGGAACAGCGCCTTCCTGCTCTTGAGCGACATGCGCACTTCTGCTCAAGCACAAGACCCGGAGATCCCGAAGAAGATGTGGGGATCGCTCTGCACTTGCCGCGTGCGCCGGGCCGATACAGCTGCTGCGATCATGATCACCACGCGCGCACGACAGTTGGTTTCCACGAACATCCGTCTGCCCTCGCAGCCTGAGGTGATGCGACGTTTGACTGCGCTGCTCGATGACCCCGAAGTGGGTGTGGGCGATGTCGGCGCGCTGATCGCCGAAGATCCTGTGCTGGCGGCCAAGGTGCTGAAGATCGCCAACAGCGCGTTCTACGGACTGAGAGAGCGGTGTCTCGCTCCGCAGCAGGCCGCATCGGTGCTGGGCCTCAAGGTGCTTCGGAACGTGATCCTGCAGGCCTGCGCCATGCGGCAATTCGAGCATCTGCAGGCGGAGGATTTCGACCTGCGTGCGCATTGGCGTCACTCCGTGCTGTGTGCGCAGCTGTGCGCCTCGCTCGCCGTTCAGACCACGGCGCAGATCGAGCTGCGGCCCGAAGAGCTGTATGCCTGCGGTCTGCTGCACGATCTGGGGCAGCTGGTGCTCGCCGAGGCACTGGGAAAGAATTACCTGGTCGTGCTGGAGCAGGCGCGTCGCGACAGTCTGCCGAGGCACGCGGTGGAAAGCGCGCATCTGGGCTTCACGCATGCCGACGTCGGCGGACTGATCGCCGAACAATGGGGATTGCCTCCTGCGGCAACGCTGGCGATCGGTCAGCACCACGAGCTCGGCACCGAAGGCGTCAGCGCGATCGTCAAGGCGGCAGACTGGCTCGCGCACGCGCTGGAAGCGGGCGTTCAGCCCGACTGGAATTCCCTGCCGCAAGATCTGCGCGCCTGTTTCGCGAGCCTGAATCAGGAGCCGCAGTTGCTTCTGCCGGGCTGGGAGGCCCTGGCCTCGAAGGTCAGCGGAATTTCGCTGAGTTAGCCGGGCTCAAGAGCCGCACGTCGCGGTCCTCGGGAGTAGATTTCATTCGTCTCCCCCCCTTGCACTCAGTCCCCCATCGGCTGCGTCCACTCCCCGGGCGCGCCCTGCCATGACCCCTGAACTTCTCCTGCGCACACTCTGCGAACAGCACGCCCTGCCCTACGCGCAAGGCCTGCGCCTGCTGCCTCTCGTGCGCCGGGCCTTCGAGGCGCCCCGTGATGTCCGCGACCGCATCCTGAGTCTTGTCGACCGCAATCTGCGCGAACAGGCGGAGCGCATGCCCGAGAGCGAGCGGCTGACCCAGAACCTCGAGGACCAGATTCTCCTGGCAGTGGCACGCGTGCTCCACGACTGGAGTCCTAGCGAACCGCTGCTCGACATCAGCAGGCGCCTCGGCGATCTGGAACTGCCCTCGGACGATGCCGACGGCGAAGCGGCGTGAGCGCCCGGCCGACTACTTGGCCGGATCCTTCTTCTTCTTCTCGCTCAGCTTGACTTCCATCGGCGCTGCCGTGCCATCGGCCGCGACCGTGATGTCCTGCTTCACGCGGCCGAGGCGCTCATGCCAGAACGTCGCACTGTACGTGCCCGGGGGCACGCCGCTGATCTCGAAGCTGCCGTCAGCCTTGGTGAGTGCATGGTGCGGGGTCTCCGTGACCACGATCCACGCCGACATCCACGGATGGTAGTCGCAGGTGACCTTGATGCGGTCGCCCACCTCCATCAGCAACTCCTCCTTGCCGCCGGGCGCGGTGGTCTTGTTGATCGGCTCGTTCTTCATGGGGTAGGTGTGCACGTTGTGCACGACCGAGTCGGAGTTGAGGAACACGACCTTGCTGCCCGCGGTCACGATCATCACGTGCGGCTCGAAGTTGCACTTCTTCTGATCGATCTCCACAGGCTTCTCAGCCGGCTTGACCTTGCTGCCGGGGACGTCGATGGTCACGACCACGTTGGCCAGTCCGCCGTCCTTGTCGATCAGCAGCGTCGGATCGACCGTGCTGACCGACTCGCCTTCCTTGCAGCAGCCCTTGCTCTTGTCCGCATCGACCGTGAGCGGCTTCACCTCGGGCCGCTCGCCTTCAAAGCGCACCTTGCCGGTCAGCTTGGGAGCCGGCTTGGCATCCTGCATGGGTTGGACGGGTGAGGTCAGCAGCGCGGCAAACAGCAGGGGCAGCATGGTCAGGATCCGTTCCGGGTCTTGTTGGCGGGCCGCGCCGGAATGCGCAGCACCGGTTTCATTCTCCAAGCCAGAAACAGCCCGACAAGGGTGAATCCGACCAGGTTTTCGAACAGCGACGCCAGCAGGAACTCGCTCGGGAAGCCGTAGCGGTTCCACAGGGGCAGGTCGACAGCGAAGCTCGCGAAGGCACCCAGCATCGTCACGAACCCCGTTCGCGCCCAGAAGCCGGTGACACGGAAAGTGGTCAGTGTGAGGAACACCGAGGCCAGCAGCGCACACAGCAGATTGCCCACGTACTCGCGCGCGAACTGCGCGTTGGACAGGTAGTCGTGCCCGCGCGGATGCCACAGCAGCAGCCCGGTCGGACCGCTGCGCGCCTTCTCCATCGAGCGCGCCATGGCCTCCTCGCGCTCCTTGAGGTTGAGGTCGGGCTGCAGGGCCTCGCCGGGAAACAAATACAGCCCCGGCTCCAAGACCTCCTGCTGCGCGCCCGCCAGCACGCGCGCCTCGCCAGGCAGCGGCTTGAGGCCGACGGTGTCCAGACCGAGCACGATGTGTGCCAGCGCGGCCCACGCGAACAGAATGAAGCCGCCGACGATGGCGTGCACCAGATGCCGCATCCAGAGCATACTCAGGGGGCCTCGTAGCGGATTTCCGCCAGATGAGCCATGCGGGGCAGCTTGCCCACCAGCGGGCGCAGCCACTCGATGAACTCGGAACTGACGTCGTTGCCGCCCTTGAAGTGTGCGGGTTCCATGCGCCGCTGCTCCTTGGCCACGCGCTCCAGCTCGGTCAGGCGGAAATCCGCACGATAGCGCTTGCGGGGCTTGCGCACGATCGAAACCGAGGCGCTGCCGGCCGAGCCGCCGAGCGCCTTTTCCGCGGCGAAACGGCCCACCTTGCGTGCCTCCTTGACGTCGATCTCACTGACGACGCCCGCGAAGCTGCGCTGCAGGTAGCCCAGCGTGTCTGCGCGCGCGCGCAGTTTGGAACCCAGCTTGGCCTTGAGCGCGGCGACCAGCAGATCGCCGAGATGTCCCGAGCCCGACAGTTGCTGATTGCCGTGGCTGTCGCGCTCGCCGCTCGCGCCGATCAGGTTGCCCTTCGAGTCGTGGATGCCCTCGCTCACGGCCACGACGCAGCGCCCCAGACGCTTCATCACGGCATCGACATCGGCACAGAAGCCATCCATGGAGAAATCACTCTCCGGGCAGTAGATCAGGTGCGGACCATCGTCATCGTGCACGCGCGCCAATGCACTGGACGCGGTCAGCCAGCCGGCGTGACGACCCATCAGCACATTGACCTTGACACCCAGCAGGCTGCGGCTGTCCATGTCATCGCCCAGATGCGCCAACGCCACGAACCGCGCCGCACTGGGATAGCCGGGGCAGTGATCGGTCACCATCAGGTCGTTGTCGATGGTCTTGGGCACATGCATCACGACCAGATCCTGACGGGCATCCGCCGCCATCTTCGAAAGCAGCAGGGCCGTCTCAGCCGAATCGTTGCCGCCGATGTAGAAGAACCAGCGCACATCCAGCCTGCGCAGAGCCGCGAGGATCTGCGTGCACTCCTCCTCGGTCGGCTTCTTGCGCACCGAACGCAGGGCGCTGCCCGGCGTGCGGGCCACGGCCTCCAGCGTCTTGCGACGCTCCCTGGACAGGTCGATCAAATCGCCCTTCAGCAGGCCCTGAATGCCGTGCAGGCTGCCGAGCACCCCCCCCACGGAGCGGTGCTCCAGAGCCGTCTCGATCACCCCGACGAGGCTCTGGTTGATGACGGCCGTGGGGCCGCCGGCCTGACCGATCAGGACTTGACCGCGGGATTTGGGCATGGGGTCACTGTAGCAATGCCGAGCCTCTTGCAGGGAGGGAGGGCAGGCACTATGCTCTCCCCCCCTGACAATCAGGTCCTGAGTGCCCCGGTGGCGAAATTGGCAGACGCGCTAGCTTGAGGTGCTAGTGGGCTTAATCACCCTTGCTGGTTCGACTCCAGTCCGGGGCACCACTCAGGATCCTGTCCGCCCGAACGTCCTGCGCGGACACTGCTGCCGGACTCGCTCTCACCAGACGACGTCCATCGCGTTGGTCGCGTTGAACGTCGACAGCGCGGAGCAGCCGCCCACCACGACCGGATCGCGGTAGTAGGCCATGTAGTAGCGATGCTGACCTGCAACGATCGTGTCCCCGAGCACCGCGGACCGGTCCGAAACGGAAAGATCCGTGCCCGTCGGCGCCGCGATGCCGCCCGTGCCGCCCGGCGACTTCACGTACAGTCGCTTGAGGCTGCCACCCACGCAGCGCAGGCCCATGCCGAAGGGCGCCGCATTCGCCAGCTGACTGGTGCCCTGCAGCAGGATCGTCGTGCCGTTGGGTGCCTGCTGCAGCGTGGTGAAGCGCAGTGTGTCGGCCCCGACCTGAGCGATGCCGGTGGCAAGCAACCGGCCCCCGCCGGTGGCGAAGCTGTTGTCGCAGCCGCGCTGCGAGCCGCCCGAAGGATTCGAGCAGGGGCAGCTCACACCCGTGGAACCGTCGCCGAAGCAGAAGGCCGTGCCAGCGTCGAGCGAACCGCGCCAGACCGACTCGTACATGTTGACAGCCGTGGAGAGGCTGATGTTGATCGTACGCACGAGGTTGCCCGTCGCGACCTCGAAGATGTGCACGCGCGCCGGGTTCTGCGCCGTCGCGGAGCAATAGAGGCCCGAAGGCGACACCGCGATGCCGCTGGCCTTCTCGAGGAGCCCTTGACCGGGAACATACTCGGTAAAGGTCCAGTTGGCGGGAGCGGAAGTGCTGAGATCCGCTCGGCCGACCCAGCCGTTGACGCCCAGGCCGAACCCGCCGCAGATCACCGAGTCCGTGCCCGGGACGAACTCGATCTTGCCGACATTGGGCTGCGAGAGGAAGACATGCTGAATGCCCGCACTGGCGGGATTGGTGTCCACCCAGACGCGATTCAGCAGGTCATAGCGCGGCAAGAGCGTGCCACCCGTGCCACCGACCGCCGCGACCGCCCAGCGCGAATCGCTGGAGATCGCGATGTCGAAGGCAAAGTAGGACCCCGGAATGCCGCCGACGGGATTGGAGTAGTCAACCTGCAGGTAGGTCGGGCTGGCCGGATCCGTGTCCACGATCGCCATGACGCCGTTGAAGGACAGCCCGGGAACAACGGCGACCTTCTTGTCGGGAGCGAGCGCCCAGGACTCCACAAGACCCACGGCGGCTCCGGTCGTGCTACCGAGGATGCTGCCGAAGGTCGGGCTGGAGGCATTGTTGTCGATCACGCGCAATTCGAAACTGCCCGCCTGATCGGAGAGCGTCCAGATGCGCTGGTTGAGGTGATCCTCCTCGATCCCGAAGGAAGCGCCGCTGAGCGGAGTCAGCACCGTGAAGGTGAGGGCGGGATTGGTTGCGTTGGACTTGGTGATCTGGTTGCCCAGCGAGGATGCCAGCGCGATCTCCGTGCCACCCTTGAGGAAGCGCGAACCAGTGCAATTGTTGCTGGTGACACTGGCACCACTGCTCAACAATGCGCCGGTATTGGGCTCATAAACCCAATAAGGGTCCGCGGAGCCTGCGACGGTGGAACCCACAAAGATCGCTTCGTTGGCGCCTTGGGCCAGCAGGCTGGATGACAGGACGAGGGCCGAAAAACAGACAGACGTGACGCTGTACAGCTTCATGCGGGGGGATCCTCAGCAAGGGGGAGAGAGAACGGGCAGGCGTCGACGACGCCGCCTGTGCTGAGCCTACCCCCGACTCCGCAAATCGGGGAGTCCTGTTTCGCTCAAATCTGTTGAGCTCAATCCCCTTCGAGCCAGTCCCGCAGGCGCGGCTCGGCCCGTTCCATCCACTTCATGCGGGCGCGGGAATACAGCACGTCGACGGCGTGGGGATCGTCGTACCCCATCCACTCGGCGACTTCCTTGGAGGGCGCCTCCAGATAGAACCGATACAGGATCACTTCGCGGAACTTGTCCGGCAATTCCGCCGCGGTCTCATCGAGAATGCGGCGCAACTCCGCCGACTGCAGGTCGTCCTCGGGAAGTCGGTTGGAGTCCTTGGCATTGTTAAGGATCAGCTCGGCGGTCTCGCCGGAAACGCGGCCGTAGGCACTCGGGGAGCGGGCCTCGCCGCGCAGGATGTTCTCGGCGATGGCCTTGAGATAGGCGTACAGCGAACCCTTGCCGCGGTACTCGAAGTGCTCGAGGTTCTCGAACATCCGCACCTGGACTTCCTGGAAGATGTCGTCCGTGTCGAAATTCCGCCGATCGCCGGCGCTCATGCGCACCCGCAGGTAGCGCACCAGCTTGTCCCGGTAGCGCAACGCCAGCTCATCCGCGGCACCGGAGTCGTTCTTGCGCACGCGGTCGATCAGGTTGACCGTCCGGTCGAGGTCGGAGCCATCCGACACCCCCCCGATGATCGTGCTGCGCAGAAGGTCCTTCTTGGCCTGCCGGCGCGCACCGGGTGTGCTGGAGGGGCTGGAATGGCTGGAGGGGGGCGGCTGAGTGCTCATGAATCGACGCAACATGAAGAATACTCCGGCCACGCGGGGCGAGGTGCGCAGCCAGTGCAGAAAGCCGGTCGGCTGGACGACCTCTCGCGGATTCCTGTCTTTTCTGCGCCGGCGCCGGCGCTGGCCCTGCCAGAAGGGGTTGTGGAGTCGGGCGCGGGTTCCTGGTGAAGGGTGGCGTCGGCGGGGTCGCATCGGTTTCAGGGAGCGGCCGCCCTCGACAGCGTCGCTCCAAGGGCCTGAATGCGGGACCGCCCCGGGCCTCCTCGGGAATCCCGGGAATTCCCGCAACGGGACCCGGATACCGCATTTTCGCCGGATTGCCGGTGAGGCGCGCACCCCCAGGGCAATGCAGAACCTGAGCCCCCCCATGAACGATCCAGTGTTGCCCACCGAACCGGAGCTACCCCAGACTCCGGAGAACACCGAGGCCCTCTTTCAGGAGCTGCGCGGCAGCACGGCACCGCTGACGCAGGGCCTGCTGCTCGGCGAGCGCTACCAGCTTGAGCGCTTCCTCGGCCGCGGCGGCATGGGCGAGGTCTGGCTGGCCCAGGACCGCTTCACCAAGCAGCGGATCGCGCTCAAGTTCCTCGCCAAGTCGCTGCTGAGCGACCCGCAGGCCTGGGACGATCTGGTGCGCGAGGCGCGCCGGGGCATGGCGCTGTCCCACGAGCGCATCGTGCGCATCCACGACATCGCGCGGGCGGGCGAGTTCGCCTTCCTCAGCATGGAGTACCTCGAAGGTCCGACCCTCAACGAAGTGCTCGGGACAGTCAGGAAGCGCGGCAACAAGCGCCTGCCCTACAAGGACGTCGAATGGGTTCTGGAACAGATTGTTCCCGCGCTCGATCTGATCCACCAGCGCGGGCTGGTGCATCAGGACCTCAAGCCCGCCAACATGATGCTCAGCGCACCGCTGAGCTTTCCGCTGCGCGAGGGGCGCGGAATGGTCAAGCTGACCGATCTGGGCCTGACGATCCGCGTCAGCGGCAACACGCAGGGCGGCAGCATGCTGCGCAAGCCGCTGGGCGGGACGCCGGGCTTCATGGCGCCGGAGTTGACGCGCGGTGCGCAGCCCACGCCCGCTTCGGACATCTACTCGCTGGGCGCCACGCTCTATCAGCTGGTGACGGGCGAATTGCCGACGGCGACGAAGCCCACCAACCCCAACAGCGGCTCGGATCAGCTGGATGCGATCCTCCTGCGCTGCCTCGATCCGGATCCGGTGCAGCGGCCAGATTCGGCCTCGCGCGTGCTGCAGGAAGCGCGTCGGCGCCCGACGGGTGTCGTGGAAGTCGTGCAGGAAGGCGTGGTCGGCAGGATCGGCGCGCTGTTCTCGCGCAAGCGCGGCAAGGCCCCGATCGGCTGCACCCCGCTGGACTCCCAGCTGGGTCACGAAGGCTTCGCCAAGCGCGTTCGGCACGACAAGTCCGGCATCGTGTTCCTCCTGATCGCACCCTGCGAGTTCGTGCGCGGCTCACCCGACGCGGTCGGCGAGGAGCGCGAGCGTCCCCGCCACCACGTGCGCCTGCCGCACCCCTACTATCTGGCGGAATGCCCCGTCACCGTCGAACAGTGGCGCGGCTTCGTCGCGCTCACGCATTACCACAGCGAAGCCGAGCGCTCGCAGATGGGCACGACGCTCGATCTGGAGGGCAAGTGGATCGCCCACGCGCGCGCCACCTGGGAAAACCCGCTGCCGCTGCTCGATTCCACCGTGATGCAGGAGCTCGACCGCCACCCGGTGACGCAGGTCTCCTGGGACGATGTGTCCGCGTTCAATGCGCACTTCGGCTTCCGCCTGCCTTCAGAGGCCGAGTGGGAGTGCGCGGCGCGCGCCGGAACCACAACGCTGTATTTCTGGGGCGAGGATCCGCGCGACGGGCGCGGCAAGGGCAACTTCGGCGACCGCACCTATGCCAATCGCTTCGAGATGATGCCCCCGGAATTCCCCTTCGAAGACGGCCACATCTACACTTCGCCGGTCGGCAGCTTCGAGCCGAATGCGTGGGGTTTCCACGACATGCTCGGAAATGTCTACGAGTGGTGCGAAGACCGCTACTCGCAGAAGTACTACCAGTCCAAGGTGCGCGTGGATCCGGTCTGCCACGACGGCGAACAGCGCGTGATCCGCGGCGGCTCCTTCGCGGACGGACTGAAGCTGTGCCGCAGCGCGTTCCGCTGGCGCGCGCATGCCGCGCACGCCTCGTGCAAGATCGGGTTCCGGCCCGTGATCGGCTTCTGAGCCGGGAAACGCCCTATCCGGCCTCGATCAGCCGGCGCGATGCGCACTTGCGGCGCAGCTCATCGAGATGGCGGTGCGCCCGGATGGCGCGGATCCGCAGCAAGGCGGGCCCGGCCTTGCGGCGCTCCACCCCATGAATTTGCGTGTGATCGGATTCCGCATGCGAGTGTCGGCTGTGCCGGCATCCGAATGCGCTGCGATGTGCGAAGTTGCCCGCGGACCAGTCTGAAAAGGTGAGCATGGTCGATCCTCCGGAATCAGTTCCGAAGACCGACCGGCACTATGTCGCCGAATTCACGTTTTTTCGAAAGCGGAACGGGCGCTTCAGGGGACAGCGCGGTCGGGACTTTCAGCGCTTGAGCGGGATCAGCGAGCGCATCGAGAAGTCGAGCGCCTTGGGATCGAGCCGCAGGAACATCAGCGCGCCGTCGAGGGCTTCGGCGGTCTTGAACCAGCGTTCTTCCTCGCTCATCAGCGCCGGCAGCTGCTCGCGCTGAACCTGGGCCTGCATGGCGTCGAGGCGCTCGTTGACCTCGCCGTCGAAGCGCTTGCGCTCATCGGGCGAGAGATCGGAGAGCTTGCGACCGCCGTAGTTGGCGTCGAGCAACTTGCGCTCCTCGATCGGCCGCAGGCTGGCGTAGTCGACGCGGAGCGAAAGCTTGGCGCGCTCGGCGGCGGTCTGCCGCAGGATCGGCGTGATCGTGGCGGGGTTGAGCCAGAGTCCGAAGTTGGCGCTGTCGAGGCCGTCCTGCAGCTGCATCACGAAGCGCGGATCCTCCGACAGGCGCGGGTACTTCTCTCCGCCGACGGAGAAGGTCTTCACGAGGTGCCCGAGCATGCCGATCGAGTTGGTGATGATGTTCACCTCGCCGGACTTGGCCATCACGATGACCCCGGTGCCGTCGATCAGCTCAGACCAGAACTCGAAGGTCTGGTAGCCGGCCTCCTGATACTTGTAGTAGCCAGCCTCGTTCTTGTTCTTGCCCTTGAGGCCGAATCGCGGCCCCTGCGAGCCGATCAGATCACGCACCGCATCGATGGTGCCCTGATCCTTCTGCCACAGGATGATGCCCACAGCGGGCACGACGACGCTGTTGTGCGGCGGGCCGCCGGGCTCCTCGGTGTAGTCGTTGGGCCGGATGATGACGGCAAAGCGGTCCTTGAAGCCCTTGTCGAGGTCGTCGATCAGGGCCTCGAGCTTGGGATAGCGCCCCGTGTTCCGGAAGGCATCCTCGATGTTCTGGCGCATGGCCGGCTCCATCGAGGTCACCGTCATCTTGAGCAGCGTGCTGACGGGAGCGTGGAAGTACGCGAAGAGACCCGTGTTGCGCGGCGCGTAGCGAGCCACCTCGTCGAATGTCGCCTTGTCGAAGCCCCGCGTGCGATACAGGCGCGACATGTCATCGCTGATCTTCTCAGAGGAGAATTCGCCGTGGAGATTGACCTGTAGACCGTCCTGCGTGCCGATGACGCCCATCAGGTTCTTGAGGGCCGGCAGCTGAAACATGCGGCCGAGCAGCGCGGGCGTGAAATCCTGCGAAGCCGTGTCGGGCAGCGCGCCCGTGATGGCCAGGTTCTCCAGCAGCTTGCGCGTATTGACGTAGACCTCAACCTCATCGCGCGCGCCGGTGCGCTCGGCGTTCTGGATCCAGTCGTTGTAGCTGGCGCTCTGGAAGAAGCTGTCCGCGAAGCTCTTGGACTCGAGGTTGAGAGCGGCCTGGACCAGCTCCGGCTTCGTGGCGACGATCGCCACATCGCGCAGTCGGCCGATGTAAAGCGTGCGCGGCAGCGTGGCGCCCTTGAGTTCGACGTACTGCTCCTCGACGCGCGCGCTGAAGCCCTGCTTGTCGAGCCCGATCAGGCCCGGGTTGCGCAGTCCGGCGGCCGCCAGCTTGCCGAGCCAGTTGGTGCGGCCGTAGACGGCCCAGTCCGAAGCCGCCAGCTCGCGGCCCTTGAAGTAGCCCGCGACCGCGATGTCCTCGCCGCCGAAGACCTCGTGCAGCTGCATCCCGAACGGCAGCTGTGAGCTCATGCCCTGCAGTTCGCGGAACGAGCGCTCGATCTCCTGACCCAGCTCGCGACCCGGGCGCGAGTCCGCCCAGGCGAGGAAGGCCGGGTGCTGTTTCAGCTGCGGCTCGATCGCCAGCCGCGGGAACTCGCCGATGACTCCCTGCAGGTCGGCGCGCGCGACGAAGAAGTCCACATCGCGCGGCGCGACGGCCGCGAGGTCGACCTCCAGGTCGGACTCGAACGGACTGTAGAAGAAGGTCGTGAAGGCGAAGAAGCCTGCGAACAGCAGGACGCCGGAGACGATCAGCAGGATGCGGAGGAGGAAGGACTTGGGCATGGCGGGTCGCGACCGACGGAGGGCGGGTACGATAGCTTCCGCCAGCGACCCAGTCCCCTTGGGACTGCGCGGGGCCGACTTTCTTCCCCGGCTCCTCGGGTATCCCCCCGCCGCAGGTCCAGAGCCCGGCGGCAGGGAAATCACCCCCCTATTGATCCTTTGGCCGCGGGCATGAGAATGGGAGCGATGAGGCCCAACCAACGGGTAGCGAGCATGAGCCTGTCGACCACGATCGCCCTGGACACCCGGGCGAAGGAGCTGGTCGCGGCAGGACGGGACGTGGTCAACATGACCGTCGGTGAGCCCGACTTCAACGCTCCCGAGGCCGTGCAGTCGGCCGCGGTCTCGGCCGTGCGCTCGGGCAAGGTGCGCTACACCCCCGCGGAGGGCACGCCTTCGCTGCGCAAGACCATCGCCGAGCACGTCACCGCAACCCGCGGGGTTGCGTACGCCGCCAATGAGATCACCGTCTGCCACAGCGCCAAGCACGCGCTCTCGGGGGCGTGCCTCGCGCTGATCGAGCCGGGCGACGAGGTGCTGATGCTGCTGCCCGCGTGGGTCAGCTACGTCGAGATTGTGCGCTTCGCCGGAGGCGTTCCGGTCAGCATCCCCTCGCGCGGCGATCTGGGCCCCGATCTCGACGCGATCGCGCGCGCCATCACGCCGCGCACCAAGGGCATCCTGATCAACTCGCCCTGCAACCCCTCCGGTTACGTGATGACCGAGGCCGAAGTGCGCGCGCTCGGAGCACTGGCGCAGCGCCATGACCTGTGGATCATCTCCGACGAGATCTACCGGCGCCTGATCTACGAGGGCGAGCGCGACTTCTCACCGGTGCAGATCTCCCCTGAGCTGCGCGAGCGCACCGTGATCATCGATGGAGCGAGCAAGGCTCTGGCGATGACCGGCTACCGCATCGGCTACGTTGCGGCGCCGCGTGCCATCGCCGCCGCCGTCGGAAAGCTTCACAGCCAGCTGACCGGCGCCCCCAACTACATCTCCCAGACTGCGTTCGAGGCCGGACTCGTTCAGGAGCCGCCCGAGGTCACGAAGATGTGCGCTGAGTTCGATCGCCGCCGCCAGCGCATCGTCAGCGGCCTGCGCGCGTTGGGTCTGGAGACGCCGATGCCGCGCGGCGCCTTTTACGCCTTCCCCAGCGTGGCGCCGTACCTGGATGGGCGCGGCTCCACGGGCTTCTGCGAGGATCTGCTGGAGCAGGAGAACCTCGCCGTGGTGCCCGGATCGGCCTTCGGCGTCGACCAGCACATCCGCTTCTCCTACGCAACCTCGCTCGAGGTGATCGAAAAGGCGCTTCTGAGGCTCGAGGGCTTCCTCCAGCGCCATCCCGCCCGCACGGCGGCCATGCGACGCTAGAATCAGGGGCAGCATGGCTCGCGATCCTCGCCCGCGCGCACAGCCTTCGCTGCTGTGGAATCTCTGGTGGTTGGCGCCGCTGGCGTTCGCGCTGTGGTTCAAGGAGTTCAGCCCGATGGAGCGAACGGCGACGCCGTCGCTGGATGAGTCGTGGCACGCGATCAAGGCCGCGGAACTCCTGAACGGCACGCGGCTGGGTGTCGAGAGCATCTTCACCTACGGCCGGCTGGGCTGGTTCTACGCTTCCTGCTACGTCGAAGAGTTGTGGAACTGGAAGCTGTGGGGCTTTGAGATCGCCTTCAAGGGACTGCTCGTCCTGTTCTGCGTGCGAGCGGTCTGGCTGACGCCCGGCTTCCTGACGCGCCTGCTGTTCGCACTGGCGCTGCTGGTGGTCCCGGCGGGTTTCGACGGCTTCGCCTTCGTCGCGACGCTCGCGCTGGTACGGTATCTGCTCGAACCGGGAACCCGCAGCTGGCCGGGTGAAATGCTGGCGCTGCTGCTGCTGGTCACGATCGCGATGGTCAAGTTCACCTACGCGCTGGTGTTCTTCCTGGCGATCGGCCTGATCGCGCTGGCGCTGATGCGCTCGGACTCGGTGCGCCGGGGCCTGATTTTCCTCCTGCGTGCGGCACTGACATTCTGGTTCGTGTGGTTTGCGCTGGGGCAGTCGCTGGCCGACCTGCCGGCCTATGTGCGCACCAGCTGGTGGGTCACCCAGGGCTACAACGACGGCATGTCGCTCGACGGCTCGCGATACGAGCTGCTGCTGATCTGGGTGCTGCTGGCAGCGGCGATCGGAGTCGTCACCCTGCTGGGATGGAAGCAGCGGCGTGATCCGCGCGTCGTGGCGATGGCCCTGATCGCGCTGCTGGGAGCAGGCATGGCCTACAAGGCAGGCTTCACGCGGCACATGGGCAACTCGATGATCAGCTTCGCGGTCGTGCCCTCCGCGACCTTCTTCGCCTTCGGCTGCGTTCAGGATCTGGGCTCGCGCCTTGTGCGCTGGTCCATCAGCGCCGTACGCCTGGGCACGATCTGCGCCTGCGCCCTGGGCTATCTGCACGCCATCCAGCTGTATCAGCACGGCTGGGAGTACTACTGGTATGCCTACAAGGACCTGTGCATCGGCCGCTGGAACACGCTGACCGGCCTCGAGCGTGTGCACGAGGCCCTGAAGATCTCCGACCGCCGCATCAAGGAACACTACCGGTTGCCCGGCGTGTGCAAGCATGTGGGCAGGGAGCCGATCGACGTGTTCGACACGGGGCAGTCGATCGCGATGCTCAACGGGCTCAACTATGCGCCGCGTCCGGTGTTCCAGAGCTACAAGACCTACATGCCGGAACTGGCGGCGATCAACGCGGCGCACTACGCGGGTCCGGACGCACCGCGCTTCGTGCTCCATCAGATCGGGATCATTGACGCGCGCCTGCCGATGGCGGCCGAGGGCGACACCTTCGAGCTGCTGCTGCGCCGCTACCGCCCGGTTTTCATCGAGAACGGTTGGTTGCTGCTCGAGCGCAACGAGGGACCTGCGCGCGAGGTGATCCGCGAATGGGCACTGGAGACCACCGGCCGCTTTGACGAGTGGATCGACATCGGCAACGTCAGCGGACAGTCGCTGCGGGTGTCCGTGGATCTCAAGCCCACTCTCGCCGGCAAGGCCTGGACCTTTCTTGTGCACGGGGCGCTGGTATGGGGCGAGTTCGAGCTGGACAACCAGGTTCGCTTCAATCACCGCGTGGTGCCGCGCTCCCTGCGCGAGGGCTATCTGCTGCGCCCTCACATCATCTCCCAGGAGGATGTCGTCAAGCTGTTCTCGGGCGTGGCGCCGCCGGGTGTGCGTCGGTTCCGGCTGGTAGTCGTTCCCCGCTATTCCGGCCATTTTGAGCCTGAATTCAGGGTGCGCGTCGAGCGCGTGGAAGGTCTGCTGCCTCCGCCCGCCGAGATTCCAACCCTTGAGCGCCAGCTTGGCGGCTTTGACCCGAAACCCGCTCAGCTGGGAGCGGCGCAGCCGCCCAATCCGGTGTCCTACAAGGGCACGGAGGTGATGCTGATGCACGCGCCCTCGACCGCGCGCTGGGATCTGCAGCCGGGACGCTACCGCCTGCGCGGGCGCTTCGGCCTGATTTCCGACGCCTGGGCCTCGGGTTGCACCGATGGTGCCGCCTTCGTCGTGCTGACGAAGGACCAGCCGGGTCAGATTCGCGAGTGGATGCGGCGTGAGCTCCTGCCTGGCATTCGCGAGGCAGACCGCGAAGAGCAGGATCTCGAGCTCGAAATCGCCCTCGAGACCCCGTATTCGCTGTACCTGAGGACCACCAACGGCTCCGCCGGCAATACCGCCTGCGATTGGACCTATTGGGCGGACGTGCGCATCGAGCGCCTCGAATAGCTACCATGTCGGGGGTGATGTCGGCGACTTCCCTCCGCGACAGCTACGTGCGCCTGTGCTCAGCCATGTTCTGGCTGCTGCTCCTTTGGTGCGCGTTCGATGCACATCTGTTCATCGCGACCAACGCCAGCAACATCTTCTTTGCCGACGACACCACGCTGATCGACGGCCTGCACGCCCGGGAGGGCGGCTGGTTCGGCCACTGGCTCATGGCGCTGCACAACGAGCATCGCGAGCCGCTACCCAAGCTGCTGTGGTTCCCGCTGTACATCCTGACCGACGACATCCGCTCCGGCATGCACGCTCAGGTCACGCTGCTGCTGACCGCCGCCGTGCTCGGCCGCAGCTGCGCTGTGAGACTGCGCGGTCGCGCGGATCTCGCGGATCTGTTCTTCCCGCTGGGATTCCTCCAGATCGCCAATCACGAGAATCTGCTGATGGGCTTCCAACTGTGCATCGCCGTGCCTGTGCTGCTGGTGATGTTCGTGATCTGGGCGTTGACTCGAGCATGCACTGAGGATCGGCTCTGGCGTTCCGCCGCCGTTGTGCTCGCTACGGCGGGACTGCCCATGTGCGGAGGCTATGGCATCATTCTGACGCTGCCGCTGACCACGGCCTTGCTGTGGCGCGGCTGGAGCAACCGCCGGACAACCAGCGGCAAGACGTTGCTTGGCGGCAGCCTGCTGCCGCTGGTTTCGCTCGGTCTGTACTTCGTCGACTACGCAAGCCCGCCGCGCGCGGAATACGCCTTGTCGGCGGCGACATTGCTGAGCCACGTGCCCGTCCACTGGAGCATCGCCTTCGGCCCCTATTCCACGCAGTTGCAGGGCTGGCTCTGGTATCCGATCAGCGCCGCACTCATCGCCGCCCTTCTGTGGAACGGCTCGCGCATCTGGAAGAGCCGCGGTTCCGACCTTCCGGCCTGCGTCCTGTTCTGCGTGCTCGGAGCGGCACTCGCTTACGGCCTGTCGATGAGTTATGCGCGTCCCGCGTACCAGGACACGATGGTCGCCAACCGCTACCTGCCGTTCCCGCTCCCCTTCCTGACCGCAGTGGCCCTGACGGCGCTCACGGTTCCATGGCTCGCCGTGCGTTTTCTGGCGCCGCTGTTTCTGGCGCTTGCGATGCTGCAGGCGCAGCCTGTCGGCAATCAGGAAGCCTATTTGATCGGCTCCATCCGCACCCATGAGGCGATGGAACTGCAGGCACTGGTTGATGCAAATGTGCCGACCAGCATGCTGGCCGAGCGCTACCTGCAGGCCGCCCTGTCAGCCGATCCGCTCTATGTGCGCAATCTGCTGCTGGAGTACCACCGCCGCGGCATCCCTCCCTTCCAAGGCCTGAACGGGGACCGGCAGTTGCAGGACTCTTCGCTGTGCCTGGACACGCCTCCGGACACGGTCCGGGGCGACAACAAGCTGATTCTGCGGCGCATGGACGGCCAGGCTGTCGTCGTGGTGCGCGCACCCAGTCAGCTGGTCTGGCAACTTTGGGGCAACGAACAGGCCTTCGGCCTGCTGATGGAGCCCCCGCTGCAGTTGCGCAAGGAAGGCAGGGCCGTCGCCGTTCCCTGGCGGCTGGAGTGGAAGCGCACCGATGGCTCGATCCATATGCTGGCCCAGGAGTCACTCGTCGAGCCCGTTTCCCGCGAATACCCTTTGCCCGCGGGCGCGACGGGGCAATTGATGCTCTGTTTCGATCTGCCCGACGAGGATCCGGGCACCGCCGCGCGTGCGTGGATCGTGCTGCTCAACCTCAAGATGCGCTGAGATTCCTGCTAGAATCGCAGTCCTTTCGACCAGCCCCCCATGCGACCCCGATTGATCAGCGTCGTGCTGCCCGTCTACAACGAGGGCGAGAACATAGCCGAGTGCCTCCGCAGGCTCGACCGCGCGCTGAAGGGCGTCGAGCACGAGATCCTCGTCTGTTACGACTTCGACGAGGACACGACCCTGCCGGCGATCAGGGCCATGGGCGATCTGTCACCGACGGTGAAGCTGACCCGCAACACGATCGGCAGAGGCGCGCCCAACGCCATTCGCACCGGCTTCCGGGCAGCGACGGGCGATGTGGTCGTGACGACCATGGCGGATCTCTCCGATCCTCCGGAAGTGATCCCGCAGATGGCGGCGGCCATCCGTGCGGGCAATGCGGTCGTGTCAGGATCGCGCTACATGCCGGGTGGCTCGCAGACCGGTGGCCCCCTGATCAAGCGCACGATGTCGCGCGTGGCGGGAAGGCTGCTGCACGATCTCGCGGGACTGGGCACGCGCGATGCCACCACCAACTTCCGTGCGTACGCCGCGGAGTACCTCGCCCGCACCGAGATCGAGAGCAAGCGCGGCTTCGAGATAGCACTGGAGTTGACGGTCAAGGCCCAGCAGATGGGCCTGGGCGTGAGCGAAGTACCGAGTTCCTGGACCGATCGCAGCGCGGGGCAAAGCAATTTCAAGCTGTGGAAGTGGCTGCCGAATTACCTGCACTGGTTCTGGGTGGCGATGCGCCAGCCGCTGGCGTGCACGGGACTGGCCCTGCTGCTCGCGACAGCGGGGCTCGTGCAGGCTCCCGATTCCGGGCAACGCTCCCTGATCGCGCTCCTGTTTCTCGTCACGCTGTCGGTGCTGCTGTTGGCAAGGCGGCTGAGGAACCGCAACACCTGGATCGACCTGTTCCATCCGGTTTGCTGGCTCGCCCCCGTGCTCGTGAGCGCACCCAGCCTGCTCCTGCTGCTGGCGGCCGTCCCCAGCGGTGCGTTGCTGCTGGCGACGCGACCCCGCCGGCAATCGTGAAGGATGTTTGAACTCCGGCCCACCGGGCCGCTATTGCTGGTGCCGATGCAAGATCACGGACGGACGAAGCGAGGCCTTTGGGTCCTGTGCGTGCTGCTGCTTTGGCTGGGGCAATTGTCACTGCCGCGCGTCATCGCCGATGCCGCACTTGATCCGTCTTGGTCGCACGCAATCGGTCGTCTGCTGGCGCAGCGTTGGCAGGTCGGCGAGGACTGGTCTTTCACATATGGACCGTTGGGCTGGTTCGCGACCGTGGTGGATGAGCCGCTGCTGTGGTGGCCGCGCTACTGGCTTTTCGAGCTGGGTTGGCGACTGGCGGCCAGCTGCGTGCTGGCGAGCGCATTCTGGCGACTGGAACAGCTCTGGCAACGCGCTCTGGCTGTGCTGCTGGCGACAGTGCTTCCGCTGGAATTCGATGCTTATGCGATCGCGTTGCTGGCGGCGGCCTGCGTGCTGCTCGGCGAGCCGCAGCGGGCCTGGGTACGCTGGGGACTGGCGGGACTGCTTGCGTCGCTGGCGCTGATCAAGTTCACTCTGCTGGTGGCGAGCGCGGGAGCGCTCGCGGCGCTGTGCTTCTCGCGCCAGTGGAAGCGAGGTGTTGCGGATCTGGGCCGCATGCTGACTTGCGTGCTGCTGCTGTGGATCCTGCTGGGGCAATCACCCGCCAACCTGCTCCCCTGGTTCCAAAATTCACTCCAGATCGCCGCAGCCTACGGTTCGGGTCAATCGAAGACTCCGCCCACGGATCAACTGGTGCTGGCGCTTGCGGTCATGGCCTGTCAGGTCGTACTGCTGCTGCGCGGCTCATCCGGACCCGGACTGAAGCTGGCGCTGGCCGGTGCCTACTTCGTTTCCTGGAAGGCGGGTATCACGCGTGGTGACGACCACACGCCCTATTTCCTCGGTTTCGCGGCGCTGGCGCCGTGGCTGTGCGGCAGCGGCAGCCAGGCTGCAGTACGGGTGGCCGCGAGCGCGCTGGCGGTCACTGCGCTGATTCTGGCTCCGGACGTTTCCCGTCCGAAGCCGTCGCAGTGGCCGGTGCTGGCCATCGAACGCGCATGGGCAGGTTTCACGCCCGCGCAGGCGCGGGAGCAGTTGGACTCCGAACGGCTCAAGCGCGCTGCGCGCTTTGACCGTCCGCAGATCCGCGCGCGCGTCGGCGATGCCCCTATCGACGTCTACAACCACCATCAGGGCGTCGCGCTGCTCAACGGACTCAACTACCAGCCGCGCCCAATTCCCCACAGCTACGTAGCGTTCACGCCAAGGCTGCAGTCGCTCGATGTCGCCGGTTACCGCACGAGACCGCCGCAGTTCGTGCTCTTTCGCCTCGCGACGATCGACGACCGCTTTCCGATGCACGAGCACTCGCAGCTGCTCGATCACTATCTCCGCGCCTACGAACCTGTCTTGAACGAGCGCGGTGATCTGCTCCTCGAGCGCAGTGCTGCCGAGGCAGATCTGAAGATCACCCCGATGACGCGACGCGAGGGCAGCTGGGGGGAATGGATCGATGTGCCGCAGGTTGCTGACGGGCAACTTCGTCTGGCTCTGGATCTGAAGCCGAATCCTGCCGGGAAGCTCGTCAATCTCCTGTATCGCAGCGCAGAGCTGATGATGGATGTTGAGGACGACCAGCAGCGTGTACGCAGTTTCCGAGTCGTTCCGGAACTCGCCCGTGACCCGTTCGTGCTGGGACCGCTGGTCCTCGGCAATGAGGGGTTTGTCGCGCTCTACGAGCGCACGCCGCTGCCGCGCCCGCGCCGCATCCGATTGCAGTGTCCGCCGAACTTCCGATTCGGCTGGCCGGACCGCTTCGGCGTTGAGTTCCATCGAGGTGAACTGCAACGCGAGCCGATGACGGGATTGGCCGCGCACATCGGGGCGAGCCTCTTCGAGCGCACACCGGTGGGCGTCGACGCGCCGCGTGATCTCCTGCGTCTGGATCACGCAGGACTCGAGAAGGTCTTCTGCTTCGCCCCGTCTTCGCTGACCTTCGCACTCACGCCCGCGGATCGCCGCGTGGAGGGGCGCTTTGGATTGGAGAGCGATCCGCAGGGCGGAACATCCAGCGGTAGGATCTGCATGCGCGTGGCCGTCGTCGAGCGCGGGCAATTGCGCCTTCTGGCGGAACGCTGGCTTGAACCAGGGCGCAATCCGGCGGATCGCGGTCCGCAGACCCTGCAGGTCGAGTTGCCTGCCGGACAACCGGAGTACCTGATCCTTGCAGCCACGCTCCCCGAGGGCGATGCTCTTCGGAATGCCTGGTTCTGGTGGTCGGGAATCCGGATTCTCCCCGCGCGTTGAACTCGCGTGGCGGCTGGCGCTTTGGCTGACGCTTCTGTTCAAGGAGTTCAGCCTGCCCGCGCGCGCAGCCACGCCGGGACTCGATGAATCGTGGCAAGCCGTCAAGGGCTGGCAGCTCTTGCAGGGGACTGCGCTTGGAACGGAGAGCGTATTCACCTACGGGCCGCTGGGATGGTTCTATGCAGCACCGCACATGCCGGAGCTCATGGCGGCGAAGCTCTGGGGGTTTGAACTGTGCCTCAAGGGACTCTGCGCTCTGGCCTGCGTTGATCTGGTCGCCACCTTTCGCGGTTGGAGCAGCCGGCTGCTCACCGCGCTGGCGCTGCTGTGGATTCCCGCGGGGCTCGATGCGTTCGCGCTGATCGCGATCGCCGGCATCGGACTGTTGCTGATCCGCAAGCCGGAACTCCCGCGCGCCAGAGAGGCTCTGTTCCTGCTGGCCGCCGTGCTGCTGGCGCAGGTCAAGTTCAGTTATCTGATGCTCTACGCGCTCATGATCTTCTGCATCACGCTCGCCAGCGAGCGCAGACGCGCTGTGCGCCTGGCGGCACTGGGCCTTGGCCTCTTTCTGGGCACGTGGCTCGCTCTGGGACAGTCGCTGATCACGCTGCCGCAGTATCTGCGCACATCGCTTTCGATCGCGAGCGGTTACAACGAAGCCATGTCGGCCGACGGACCGGCGCTGGAGCTGCGGCTGGCGCTGCTCTCGCTGGGCACGCTTGCGGCGCTGGCGCTGATACAGGGCTGGACCTCGCGGAATGGGCGCAGCGCGCTCGCGGGCTGTGCGCTGACACTCGGAGCGGCGTTCCTCGCCTTCAAGGCGGGATTCACGCGCCACATGGGCAATTCGATGATCCTGTTCGCCTGCGCGCCGGTATTCGGAGCCTGGCTGCAGCTCGCGGGCGCGAGCGGCTGGCGCCGGCAACTGCAGCCGCTGGCGGTGGTGTTCCTGCTGGTGCTGGCGGCGCTGGGCTATCAGAGCTCGGTCTCGCGGCCAGGACAGGCGCGGCGGTATTGGGAGGAAATGAAGGAGTATCATCTGGCGCGCATTCAGGAATGGCGCGCGCTGCCGGAGCTGCGAGCCTCGCGGGATCGCGGCATGCAGGGCATCGCCCGCTTCTACGATCTCCCGCGCATCCGGGCCATCGTGGGCAATGAGCGCGTGGACGTGATCCACTCCGCGGCGGCGATCGCGCTGATCAACGGGTTCAACTACGCGCCCCGGCCGGTGTTCCAGAGCTACGCGGCCTACACGCCCCTGCTGTCCGAGCTCAACCGGGCGTATTTCACAGGCGAACGCGCGCCGCGCTTCGTGCTTCTGCGACACGATCGCATCGATGATCGATTGCCCGTGCTGGACGACGCTCCCGCCTTGCTGGAGATCCTCAGACGCTACGAACCCCGCCTCGGCGAAAAGGGCTACGTGCTGCTGGAGAAGCGCGCGGATGAGCCGTCGCCCTTGCCTCGCACGGTGCTCGTCCGGCGCGAGCTTCGACTGGGCGAGTGGATCGATCTCGCGCAATGGAAGCAGGAGGCGCTCTGGATGCGCGTGCGGTGGCAGACTCCCTTGCAGGGCCGTCTCCGCTCGTTCTTCCTGCACGCCGCCCCGCTGCGGGTCGAGCTCGAGTTCTCCGATGGCCGCAGCGCGAGCCACCGCCTCTGCCGAGGACCGGCGAGCGACGGCTTCCTGCTGCGTCCGTTCGCGGAGGATCAGGACGGCTGGTGTCGCTTGTTCAGCGGGCAGCCGGGCCCCGAGGTGACGAGGCTGCGCCTCGCGGCGCCGGAAGGCCTGGAGGCCTTCCTGCCGCCCTCGGCCGAGATCGAATTGGAGAGCCTCTCCGGCCTCCTGCCCGCACCCGATCCGGATGCGCTGGCGCGCATGACCTACACTTGCATCGATCCCCTGCCGCTGGAGGTCTCGTCGAACGGTCCCCTCCGGCAATTTGAGATCGAAGGCCGCTTCGGACTCAGCTTCGGGGCGCCAGGGGCGCTGATCTTTGCACTCCAGCCCGGCGAGCACCGCCTGCAGGCACGCTACGGACTGCTGAAAGAGGCTTGGGCAGGCAACTGCACGGACGGAGTCAGCTTCCAATTCGTGCTCGAGCCGCAATCCGGCAATCTAAAGGTGCTGCATCTGGATCCGATCCTCACCCCCTCGTCCGAGGCGCGTTCCGTCGATTTGCCGTTCACGGTCGATCAACCCAGCCGTCTGATCCTCAGATGCACCACGGGACCCGCTGGGGACGGCGGCTGCGATTGGGCATACTGGCAGGAAGTCCGCGTTCACAAACCATGAGCTCTCCCAACAAGGAACGGGCCGAGTACCTCGACGAGCTGTATCGCTTTCGGATTCCCGCCGGCGAGGCGGAACTGCGTCGGGGCATCTGGCAGGCCATCGTGGAGGTCGCGCTGCAACCGCTGATCGCGCCCGAGTCCACCGTGCTCGACGTCGGGTCAGGACGCGGCGAGTTCCTCAATCATGTGCGCGCGAAGCGGCGCATCGGCGTCGACCTCAATCCGGACAACGGCAAGGGGCTGGCTCAAGGCGTCGAGTTCCATGCCGCTGACGTCCGCAGGCTCGACTTCCTCGCGGAAGGCTCCGTCGATGTGGTGTTCAGCTCGAACTTCCTCGAGCACTTGCCCGACAAGCAGGCGGTCGATGAAACCCTGCGCGAGGCTGCGCGAGTGCTGCGGCCCGGTGGACGCGTGATTCTGATGGGCCCCAACGTGCGGATCGTGCCCGGTGCGTACTGGGACTTCTGGGACCATCTCGTCCCCATCTCGGACAATTCGCTGTGCGAAGCGCTGATCCTCGCGGGTCTGCGCATCGAGCGCCGCTTGCCGCGTTTCTTGCCGTATACAACGCGATCCAGCGCGCCGAAGGCGGGCTGGATCGTCCGTCTGTATCTGCGGATGCCGTTCCTGTGGCGACTGTTCGGGGAGCAGTTCCTCGTCGTCGCTCGCAAGCCCGGCTGATTCAGATCGTTCCGAGCTTCACCTGCTCCTCGATCCACGGCACGACCTCGTCGAGGATCGTGTCGAGCGGAGTGGTGGCCTCGAAGCCGAGCAGGCGCTTGGCCTTGCTGACATCCGGCGTGCGCATCTGCACGTCGTACTCGAACGGCTTGTCGGAGGTGTAACGGAAAGGCTTCTTGTTGCCGTGGATCTTCTTCCAGATCGCTTCGGCAAGCTCCAGCACCGTGTGCGGCACGGGCGTCGAGATGTTGAAGTCCTGGTTGAGGGCCGCGGGGTGCTCCATGCACACGCGGATGCCGCGCGCGAGGTCGCCGCCGTAGGTGTAGTGACGCACCTGCTTGCCATCGCCGAGGATGTGCAGCGGGTCCTGTCCCTTGAGGATCTTCTGGACGATGTCCGGCACGACGTGGCTCATCGCCAGCTTGACGTTGCCGGAGACGATCTCGTGCTCACCGCGGGCGCGGCCTTCGCCGATGCCCACGCAGTTGAAGGGGCGCACGATCGTGTACGGCAGCTTGTACTGCTCGTGGGCGCCGCGGGCATAGAACTCGCAGGACAGCTTCTGGAAGCCGTAGGTGGAGAGCGGCGGCGGCGAGCGCAACTCGGCGCCTTCCGGCGTCGGGAATTCCTTGGTGCTCTCGAACACCATGGAGGAACTCAGCAGCGTGGCCTTCTTCAGCTTGGCGTGCTTGTGGGCCCAGATCGCCGTGTCGAAGGCGGCCGCCGTGATGCGGTCATTCTCGGCGATCAAGTCGTAGGCGTAGGTGTGGAAGTAGCTGATGCCGCCGATCATCGCAGCACAGATCACGAAGTGGTCGCAGTCCGCGACCAGCTTCTTCATCAGCTCCACGTTCTTGGCATCACCCTCGACGAGCTTGTACTTGGGGTGCGAGTCATACGACTTGGCGACCTTGCCGTATTTGCTGAAGTTGTCGATGCCGACGACCTCGTAGCCGTTCTGCAGCAGCTCCGCGACGAGGTATCCAGCGATGAATCCGTTCGAACCGGTGACGAGTACTTTCATATGGTGGTCATTCCGCCGGGGATGGCGTTCCAGACATCGATGACGGGCTTGCCCTTGTAGTTGAGCTTCTTGTACGGGGTGTGCGGGGTGCCGATGAAGATCAGGCCGGAGCGCTCGATCACTTCCTCGGGAGTGTGGATCCACGGCCTCTCCAAATACGGATCGGCGCAGAGCACTTCACGGGCCTCGAAGGCCAGGCACTTCTTCAGCTTGTAGGACAGCGAGTCACGCGGGTCATCGCAATCGGGCTTGAAGGTCATGCCCAGGATGCCGACCGTGAGGTTGCGCAGGTCGTACTTGGCGGCCGCGCGGCGCACGATGTAGTTCGGCAGTCCCTCGTTGACCAGCATGGCCGAGTGACCGAGGAAGAACGCATTCTCGTGGAACGAGGACAGCTGCATCGTGTCCTTGAACAGGCAGGGACCGGCCGCGAATCCGGCCTTGGGGAAGCCCTTCGCGCGCGGGTACTTCTCGGTCATCGCGCGGTGGATCTCGTAGAAGTCGAGACCGTACTCGTTCGCGATCATGTAGAACTGGTTCGCGGCCGCGAACTGGATGTAGCGCCAGGCGTTGTTGTAGAGCTTCGTGAGCTCGGCAGCCATCGTCGGAACGACGATCAGATCAGGAGTCAGCAGCTTGAAGAGCTCGCTGGCGCGCTCCACCGCGCGCGGCGTCACGCCCGAGATGATCTGGGGCAGCGAGTGGATCTCCTCCAGGGCCACGCCCTGCGCCACGCGCTCGGGGCAGAATGCGACATCCACTTCGAATCCGGCCGTCTTCAGAGCATGGGCAACATGCTCCGTCGTGCCGGGATAGACCGTGCTCCGCATGATCAGCAGCTGCCCGTTGCGAAGCTTGGAGCGGTCCTTCTTGATCAGATCGCCGTACACCTCAAGCCGCGGGTTGAGGTGCTCATCCAGGGGGGTGCCGATCACCGTGATGACGGTGTCGGCCTTGCTGATGCAGGAGGAATCCGTGGTGGCTTCGAACTTCCCGGACTTGCGCACCGCAAGCAGGAGCTCGTCCGCTCCCGCGTCGATGAAGGGCATCTTGCCAGCGTTGGTCTCGGCGACTTTCTTGGCGTCGATGTCGAGCGCGACGACCTGCTTGCCAGCCTTGGCGAAGGCAAGGCACAGCGGCAGGCCGACGTGGCCACATCCGCCAATGATGACGATGTCCGGCATGGGGAGAGGGATGGAAGAAGGGAGGGTCAGGCAGCTCGCGCGAGCGTGCGCGGCGGCCGATGGGAGCGGAATTCTACCCCAAAGGGAGACATCCGGCCATTTCCCATTTCCTAGACCCGGTAGGCGTTGGAAAGCCCCCCGAATTCCGCCAGTGCCGCCTTCTGGACCTCCTCCAGAAGGCGCGGTTCGGTCGTGTCCGCGAACACGTAGAACTTCCACAGATCGCGGTAGCTGCGCTCCAGATCCGCCAACCGGGGGATCTTGGGCGCAAATTCACTCAGCGGCCGCACTTCCTTCATGCCCGGCCAGCGCACGTGCATGCGGGCCTCCTTGAGCTGCATCTTCTTGGCCGGGCAGTACACGATCACGTCGACGGTGCGGCCGGTGGAAAAGCGCACCAGATCCCCGATGCGCGCCTCGACCTCGGCTCGCGCCACCGCGCCGCCGGGCGCGAAGAAGCGGTTGACCAGGCGCTCCTGCGCCTCCTCGTTGTCGTAGCGCGGAAAGACGCAGGCGCGCTTGTACAGCTGGCGCAGACGGAAGCGGCGCACGAGCGCGCGCACGCGCTCGCGCGCGCTCTTGTCGCGGCCCTCCATCGAGCGCTCGAGCAGATCGAGCACAGAATGGTCGTCCTGATCCTGGAAATCCGCTTCCTTGACGGCGCCGGCGGCCATCGCAGTCTCGACGGCGCGCGCCAGCAGCGCGCCTGCGCTGACCTTGGCGTGGTGGTAGTAGACGCGCTCGGAGAAGTAGTAGCGCGCTTCCAGCAGCCGCACGATCTCCGAGAGGATGTCCTCGCGCAAGAGATCGTGCTTGGCGAGATCGAGGAACAGATTGCCCGTGAAGCGATCGATCTTGAAGTAGCTCGTCACGCGCGGATCCACGGAGAGCCTCAGCCCCGTGAAGTACGCATCGCGTGCCAGATAGTCGAGGATGTCCGAGGCGATCGTCCCCCCGACGATCTGCGACCAGCACGGAGGGATGCGCCGTCCGGGGTTCGCGCCCAGCACGGCCAGCACGTCCTCGGACAGGCCCTGCTCGCGCAGCACGCGCCCGACCTCGGTGCCCTCCCCCAGCAGCTTCTGGAAGCGCTCCGGACGATCGTGGCGTCCGAAGATGCCGTCCTGATCCTCGATCGAATGGCCGAAGGGAATGTGCGTGATGTCGTGGACCAGCGCCGCGGCGCGGATCACGCGCGCCTCCTCCTCGCTGATTCCGGTCGAGCCGGCCGGGTCGAGCTCGGCCGAGAGGTTGACCGATTCGATCATCCGGGCCGCCATGTGCAGGCTGCCGATCGAATGGTCGAAGCGGGTGTGGAGGGCGCCGGGAAACACCAAGTAGGCCGTCCCCAGCTGCTTGACCCCGCGCAACCGCTGCATCTCCCGGGTGTCGAGCAGCGCCAGTTCCTCGTGCGTCAGGTAGATGTCCCCGTGGACGGGGTCGCGCAGGACTGAATAGCGCTTGCGGGGTGCCATGGAATGGGCGCACAGAATAGCCTGAGCCTGCCTCCAAAACCCGTGTAAGGCGAAGCCTTTCGGGATGGCCTCAGGGCTATCATTTTCGTCCATGAGCGCACTCTGCCTGCTCTTCCTCGGACTGCTTCCCCAGCAGCGCCCCCCGTCCAGGCCCCCGGCGCCGCCCCCGCCGGACGGGAACAAGCTGGTGCAGGTCAGCCTGCTGGCCGATCGCAGTCAGTTGGTTCCCGGTGAGAGCTTCCTGCTGGCGACGCGACTCAAGGTCACCCCGCGCTGGCACATCTACTGGGGCGAGAACCCCGGCGACAGCGGGCTGCCGACCAGCGTCGAGGTCACCACACCCGAGGGTTTCGGCCAATCGCCCCCGCGCTTCCCCGTGCCCACGCGTCATGTCGAGCCCGGTGACATCGTCACCTTCCAGCATGAAGGCGATGTCTACGTGCTGACGCAGTGCACCGTGCCGAAGGATGCCAAGCCCGGGGAGAGCTTCGAGTTCGGCGTCGAGTCCGACTGGCTGGTGTGCATCGAGCAGTGCTACCCCGGACGCGGCGCCGCACGCCTGACGCTGCCGGTTGCCGCTCCCGTCGGCGCGCAGGGCTCCGCGCAGGCGGGCGAGTTCGAAAAGCAGCGCCTGACGCACCTCGAGGAGTTCCGCACCGCGCGATCCCAGCAGCCTCTGGCAATGTCGCAGCGGGTCGGACTGGCGGTGACGCTCGTGCCCGATCCCAAGCGCGGGCACCATATCCTCGAGCTCGTCGCACCGCAGGCGAAGTTCACGGACTTCTTCCCCCGCAGCGAGGAGGATGTCGTCTTCGAAGGACTGGCCGTCGATCCGATGGATGCATCCAAGGCGCGCCTGCGCTGGCGCTTCAAGCAACCGCCGACAGAGGACACAAGCCTTTCCTTCTACGGCATCCTGTCCCTTCAGGGCGAGAAGGGCCCCGAACACTACGCATTGCACTCGCGCTTTGAAGGCGGCGAGTAGGCACACCCAGAACACAGGCTCCGGCATCCTGCCGGGGCTCTGCGTACCAACTGTTTTCTCAACAACTCCATGAACCTCTTCAAACTCTCGAGCCTGGTGCTCGCAGGACTCTTCCTCCTCGGAAGCGCCTACGCCATCCAGGACAAGGAACCGCCCAAGCCGGCGGAAACTCCCAAGGAGGCTCCGAAGGAGACTCCCAAGGACAAGCCGGCCGACAAGCCGGCGGACACCGTCGCGGAGCTGGGCAAGCCGGCTCCCGACTTCACTCTGACCGACATGAACGGCAAGACCGTCAAGTTGGCGGACTACAAGGGCAAGATCGTCGTGCTGGAGTGGTTCCAGCCGAGCTGCCCCTACTGCGTGGCCGGCTACGAGTCCGGTGGCAACTGCCTTGCCACCGGCGAGAAGCTCGCCAAGGAAGGCGTCGTCTGGCTGCTGATCAACTCCAACCACGCCGGCCACCCCGACTCCAAGGTCGAAGCCAACATCGAGTTCTTCAAGAGCCGCAAGCTCGAGAAGTACTCGGTGCTGATGGACACCGACGGCAAGGTCGGCCGCTCCTACGGCGCCAAGTCGACCCCGCACTGCTTCGTGATCGACGAAAAGGGCAACCTCGTCTACCGCGGCGCGATCGACAACGCCAAGGAGAAGGACGCCAAGGACAAGGTCAACTACGTTGAGGCGGCCGTCGCCGAGATCAAGGCCAAGAAGCCCGTCTCGCGTCCCGACACCAAGGCCTATGGCTGAGGTGTCAAGTACGCGAAGCGGTAGTTATCGCTTCTTCAACCCTCGAAGGCGTCGGCAACGGCGCCTTCGAGCTTTTCCGGCAGGCCCAGCTCGGCGCGCACGAGCGCCTCGCATCGCAGGGCCAGCTGCTTGCGATCCCGTGCACGCGGCTCTTCTCCGGCGACCTGCAAGCGCACCGTGATGCGATTCTGGAGGACCAGGCGCCAGGCCTGCGCGAGAAACGGCCGCTGTCCCCACACGACGGCTTCCTCGACCGAATCATCGCCGGGGCCCGTGGCATAGGACAGCGCCACGCAGCGCACGCCCCACGATCCCTGCGCCGCCGATTCGAACAGCGCAGCGCGGAAGGGCCGCAGCTCACGCGTAGCACCGATCCCGCCTTCGGGGAAGAAGGTCACGCGCTCGCCGCGCTCAAGCGCTTGCGCGATGCGCTCGTTGACGGCGGGAATCGAGCGCTTGTCGCTGCGGTCGATCAGGATCGTGCCGAAGGCGCGCGCCATGCTCCCGATCAGCGGCCAGCGGCCGAGTTCCGCCATCGAGACGAACACGACATCGAAGCGGGCGGCGAGCACCGGGATGTCGAGCCAGCTGAGATGATTGGCGACGAGGAATCCGGCGCCCTGCACGTGCGGACCGTGCTGTTCGCAGCGCACGCCGCTCAGGAACAGGCAGCAGCGCGCCCAACCGCCGAAGCAGATTCTCCGCCAGCGTCGCCAGCTGCCGAGCAGCGCAACCGGCGGCAGCCCCAGCAGCCACAGCAGCGCAAAGCCCGCCGTCAGCAGGCCCCAGCCCATCAACCGCAGCAGCGCGCGCCCGGACCGCAGCATGTTCCATGCGACTCGCAGCATCTTCAATGCGCCGCGATCCTAGCCCGGGCCCGTGCCTGAGCGCAGTCCTGAGGTAGTCTTCCCGTGCACGCACAGGGCGGTGACAACCCCGGGAACACCGGAGTTGCCACCGCTTTGAGACGGATGAACCCGTTCTGGCACTACCCTTACGGGTTCACCCCGTCCTTCGTGCCCGGCGAGAGGGGCGCATGGTCCCACACGTCGGGCCAGCAATCGGCGTCGCTGTCGCGACGCAGGAGCAGGTTCCGTCCATAGGCTTCCTCGGTGTTCGTTGCCGCGAAACTGGTCAGACTCACGCCCGCCGAGTTGGTCACCAGACCCTGAATGGCCACCGGCACGCGGAACAGCCACTCGGCATTGAAGCGCTCCTGAAGCGTGTTGCGCCCTGCGACCATGAAATTGGCCGAGATCTGACCGTTTCCGTCGATGTCCGCCGGCAGGCTCTCGATGTCGTAGAGCTGGAGGCGACCGAGGAAGTCGATCAGCTGTGCACGGTTGCTGCTGCTCAGGTTGAGGTAGGCCGCACGGCTGGCGGCAGCCTCACCGCCGTGTCGCAGGATGGCATCCTCGATCGTCAGCGAGGCACCGTCATGGCCCCAGGGGAAACCCGAGCCGACACCCCACAGCATCGGCGTGCGCCAGAGCGTGTTCACGTGGCCCGCGAAGTCCTGCTCGGCGAAGCCGGCTCCCATCTCATGATGCTTGAGGTCGCTGAAAATTCCGCGCACCGTGAAGCCCGCGAAGTTGCGCTGATAGACAGCACCTATCTGCGTGTACAGCGGCACAAGGCGACCCGTCAGACGGTTCGCATTCGAATCCCAGCTGGTCACGAGATCGAAGAATCGACGATCACCGGCATGGGTTGCATCCTTGGATGCGATCTCCCAGTCCGCAGCGTGGCAGCTGGTGCAGCCCAGCTGCCGCATGCGATCGACGCCGTTGCTGTACTGCGCGGGCGTGCCTGCGAACGCCGGACGCGGAGCGTTGAGCATGAACCACTCGGCGAGGTCGAGGTCGCCCTCGGTGATTTCGCTCAGCGTCCCATCCTGATCCGGGTCATCCCGGCTGAAGCCGAGCGGATCCATGTTGAGGCCCTTGTCCGCCGGCTTGTGCGTGGCGGGGAACTGGATGGCGCCTGCGAGCGTCGGCGCGGAGACGCCGTCGCCGTCCGGATCGCTCGTCGTCGAGGGATCGTGCGAATCCAGTCCGCCGTGGGTCTTCATCGGATCCCAGAAGAAGGCGCGGTTGGTGGGATTCAGCGCGGAGCGGCCCGCGCCCTGCCCCCATCCCCACACCACCATCTCGAAGTTGTAGCCGTGCGTGGTCGTGCCGTTGACGGACGTTGCGCCGGGCACATGGCGCCCCTGCGCATCGACGTACCAGACGCGGAAGATGTTGTTCAGCTGCGGCTTGCCGTTGAGCAATCGCAGGCTTCCGTAGTGGACGGACTCTCCGGCAGCCGTATTGGTCGTGCGCAGCACGGCATTCGCGGGAGCCGCTGCCGCTTCGGCCGCGCTGATCCAGCCGCTGCCATCGGCGTCCGCCTGCGCCAGCAGATCCGTGCGCACCTGGATGGCGAGCATCTCCACGATGCCGCCGCCGTAGTAGTGCGGCGAGTTGCGTCCGCGTCCGGAGTCCTTGGAGAAGTTCGGTCCGCCGCCCGGATTGCCCGAGGGCAGGTTGTGGCAACCCAGGCACGAGGTCTGGTTGTTGGCCGTGATCTTGCGCGTCGTGCCATCGGGCATGGGTCCCAGCAGATTGGAAACCTGCTTGTCGAAGATGCCGTGCTTCTCCGTGAACTCGAGGAAGTTCAGATTGCGGCCCAGCTGGTACGCAAGATAGGGATCTCTGGCGAACAGCCAGGCGGTGCCACCCTCCTGCAACGGATCAGCGCTGTGAATCGCGCGGACGCGCCGGTCCTTGACGGAGCGACCGGAAGAATCGACGTCGGGAGCTCCGGAGCCGACCAGTGAGCTGCGCTCGGCGTATTGGGCCTGAGTGCTCGCACACAACAGCGCCATGAGAGCCATGGGCGCCAGCAGCCAATTGCGGCAATGGAAAGGGAAGGGAACGGCGCTGCCCAATGGGCGGACGCCACGCGTACGTGCCAGGATGTTAGACATGGTGCCTTCCGGGCGAGGTCTCAAGGCTCGCGCAGAGAGGGAGGGGGTCTGAGAAGAGTTGGGAATCGAGCTCTTCTGTTCCTGGCAGAGGGGTGCTCGCGGCCGCAAGCCGCTTGAAAAGCGACTCGCAACCGCCTTCACTTTATTTGCACATTCCTACATAGGCAAATTTTTCCTGCTATTTTTTCTAGTCCATCCACCAAGGCCACGCCCCTCGGACCCGCCGGAGCATCATCCTTTGCGTCCCCGCGCGGACCGACATCCAAGCCATCGCAGCGCGCGTGATCGCGTTGGCAGGGCGCAACGGTGCGAGCCCAGCTGCCATCACGATCTCCCTGCGCGTGCTCTGGCCGCGGAAGGGTCCTGCTGCCAGAGTGTCGCGTCCCCCCATGAGTCAAGCCAGCACAACTGTCGCACGCAACAGGATCTGGACCGTGATCGGCGCCTCGAGTGCCGGAACGCTGATCGAGTGGTACGACTTCTACATCTTCGGAAGCTTGGCCACGATCATCTCCAAGAGCTTCTTCCCCCAAGGCAACCCGACGGTTGCGCTGCTGTCGACGCTCGCCACCTTCGCCACCGGCTTCATCGTGCGCCCGTTCGGCGCAATCGTGTTCGGGCGCGTCGGCGATGTCGTCGGACGCAAGTACGCGTTCCTCGTCACGCTGCTGATCATGGGCTTCAGCACGATGGCGATCGGTTTGCTGCCTACCTATGAGCAGGTGGGCGTGCTCGCGCCGATCCTGCTGCTGGTGCTGCGACTGCTGCAGGGACTCGCACTGGGAGGTGAGTACGGCGGCGCCGCAACCTATGTCGCCGAGCATGCACCCGATCACCGGCGCGGTTTCTACACTTCGTTCATCCAGACCACGGCGACGCTGGGGCTGTTTGTCTCGCTGGGCGTGATTCTGGCCTGCCGCCTGCGACTGGGCGAAGCCGAGTTTGCCGCCTGGGGCTGGCGCATCCCCTTCCTGCTCTCCGCGCTGCTGGTGGTGTTCTCGTACCTGATCCGTCGCCGCCTGCAGGAGTCGCCGGTGTTCCTGGAGATGAAGGCCTCCGGCAAGGGTTCGCTGACGCCGATCCGCGACAGCTTCGGCAACCGCGAGAACCTGCGACTGGTGCTGATCGCGCTGTTTGCCGCGACGATGGGGCAGGGAGTGGTCTGGTACACCGGTCAGTTCTACGCGCTGTACTACATGCAGACCGTGCTGAAGATCGACTTCGTGCTGGCCAACCAGATCGTCGCGGTCGCGCTGCTGCTGGGCACGCCCTTCTTCATCGTGTTCGGCGCCCTGTCGGACCGAATCGGACGCAAGCCACTGATGATGCTGGGCCTCGCGCTCGCTCTCGTGAGCTGGATACCGATCTACAAGGCCATGGCCGCTGCCGCCGCAGCGGAGGGCGGCCCCGATGCCTTGCGGCTGACGCTGCTGGTCTTCGCGCAGGTTCTGTTCGTAACCCTTGTGTACGGACCGATCGCGGCCTTCCTCGTCGAGCTGTTCCCCACCCGCATCCGCTACACCTCGATGTCGCTGCCCTATCACATCGGAAACGGGGTTTTCGGCGGTCTGGTGCCGTTCATCGGCACCTGGGCTGTGACACGCTTCGACGACAAGCTCGCCGGGCTCTACTACCCGATGGCCATCGCGGGCGTGACGCTGTTCCTCGGTCTGCTGCTCCTCAAGGACCGCCACCGCCAGCCCTTGGACTAGGATCCCGGCGCCGCGCTATGCTGTCGCCTTCCTACCCCGCATTCTCCGATCCAAAACCACCGCATCATGAAGAACCTCCTCCTCGCTCTGGGCATGCTGTTCCTGGCGACCAGCTTCCTCTCCGAAGACACCAAGCAGAAGCAGGCTCCGGCCGCCGACGCCAAGGGCAGCCAGGCTGCCAAGTCGGATGATGCCGCGATCATCAAGGAGCAGAAGCCCTCCTACCCGCTCACCAAGTGCGCCATCAGCGGCGAGGAGCTCGGCAAGGATGCCGTCGACGTCGTCAAGGACGGTCGCCTGGTCCGCGTGTGCTGCAACAACTGCGCGAAGAAGGTCGAGCCCAAGCACATCGAGGCCATCAATGCGGCCGTGATCGCGGCCCAGAAGAAGGACTACCCGCTGAACGTCTGCCCGATCTCCGGCGAGAAGCTCGACGAGAGCGCCCAGAACGTGGTCCACGGCACGCGCCTCGTGCGCCTGTGCTGCGGCAAGTGCGCCACCGCCTTCCAGAAGGATCCCAAGGCCTACATGGCGCAGCTGGACAAGGCCTACATGGAAGCGCAGCGCAAGACCTACAAGCTCAAGACCTGCATCATCTCCGACGAGGAGCTGGGCAGCATGGGCGATCCGGTCGAGATTCTCTACGGCACCCAGCTGGTGCGCCTGTGCTGCAAGTCCTGCGTGAAGGGCTTCTACAAGGAGCCTGAGAAGTATCTCAAGAAGATCGCCGACGCGAAGTGATCACGCGTTGAGCCTGAACAGACGGGCCGCGTTCCCCGCAGGGAACGCGGCCCGTCGACTTTTCCTGAGCGACCGGCTCGCGCGAGTCCGCCGGCGGAAGGAGGCCGGCCCGGCTTCGTCTTGAGCACTTCGATGTCCAGCGTGCCCTTCTAGAGGCTGTCGGCGGTGCCGGAGGCTGGCAAGGGTGCGCAGATGCGGGGCGGCCGTCTGCCTGGGGAAAAAAGTCGAGGAGCCTCATGGAGAAGCACATACTCAGCTCCGGCGGCAATACTCAGAGCCCCCAATCGCAATGAACTGCATGTACACGCGCCTGCTGATCCCGTTCGCCGCGGCCTTGCTGCTTGGCGCCTGCGCCCGTCATCCGGCCGTGACCGTGGTCAACGCCAGCACCGTGCGCCTCGATGCGGTCGTCGTGCACGGCAGCGGCTTCGAGCAGCCGCTGGGCTCGCTGGAACCGGGCGAGCGACGCCGGCTGAAGATCGAGCCGAGCGGTGAAACGGGACTCGGCATCCGTTTCGAGCACCCCGGCGGAGCGGCGATTCACGCTCCGCAGGGCTACTTCGAGAACAGCGGACACTACTCCGTCATCGGCACGGTGACGACAGAGCTCGGCTGGCAGGTGGCGGGCGAGCTGCGCTGAACGCAGCCTGACGCCCCCCGCTCAGCGCCAAACCAACCAGATGCGCTCCGGGTCTGGCCCCAGCATCGGCAGTTCCGTACCGGGGCCCAGAATCTGAGCCCGGGAGATGCTGCTGCGCACAACCGTGCGGCGCCCATCCTCTGTTCCCTCGTGACGATCGGTCAGCGTGGTTCGACGCGCGCGCCAGACGCCGGCAGTCACCTGCATGGGTTCGCTCCAGTGAGTCTGCTGGCGCACGCGCCCCATGAGATCCAGGGTGCGGTGCTCGACCACGCGCGCATGCCCGCTGCCGGCGACCAGCGTGTAGGTCTCGCTGACAGCGCTCTCACCGGCGTACGGCACAAGCCTCGACAAGGTGCGCGTGCCGTTCTCCGCCGTCTGCGGCGGGGTGTAGACAGCGTCGCTGAAAAACGCAATCGCCTGCGGCCTTGCCACCCAGTCGAGCAGGGCCGCCACCGGCCGACACGCAGCCATGAAGACGCTGTCACGCCGAAGGTAACCCGCGTCGACCACAACGCACTCGCCACCGTCTTGAGGCAGCATGAAGAATGCGGAATGGTCCTGTCGCAAGCGGTGGATCAGGATGTGCTCAATGCCATCCTTGTGAACTCCCGTGGAACAGACAACATCGAATCTACCATCACTCAGCACCCGTCCCGTGATGTCGTATCCCGTGGCGGATTCACGCACGGCCCCGTTCCAGACTTCCATTTCAATCCGAGCCTGCAGATCGGCTCCATGTATGGGGCCATACGCTGCATGAGCCTCGCGAAGCGGAAGCGGCAGCTCGTCGGGACTACCGGTCTGCGCGACATCGTAGGCGTGGCTCAGCGGTTTCCATTCATTGCCACTGAGCAGGTGAAATGGATCCCCCGTACAACGCAGAAATGTCTCACCGGAACCACCCGTGCACGACACAGGATCACTGCTTCCCTCCACGGGTGCAGTCGGCACGCAGGGGCTCACCGAAGCCGACCAATCGAATGTCTGAGTGACCGACGGGCTGACGCAACGCAGGGCCGCGACGATCGCAGCAGGGACCTGAGACCAACTGGTCCACGAACCTGGGTTCAGGCCCGCGAGGGAAGGACAGCCGCCCCCGGTGGCGAGATCAATCGTGACCTTGAAACCGTTGGAATTGCAATGTGTGCCCGTCGAGACTGGACCGCATGTGTACACGGAACCACGATAGTAGGCGTAACCCAGTGTGCAGGTGGGCGGCGTGGAATACGCCTGCCCAGCCACTGTAATGGTCAGTTGTGAGCAGGTAGTGGTCGCGAGTCCGACGTAGCCCGCAACCTGCTGCAAGGTGCGCGTTTGGTTGTTGCAGGGACTCGACCCCTGCGCGTGGGAGTGCCGAACGAAGACGACAATACCCGTGGCTGAGATTGCCAATGAAAGCAAGCGACGAAACACTGCGAGTATCCTCCGGAAAAAGGAATGAGGTCGAAAGAGCAGGAGACTCTTACGACGGGGAATGATAGGCGCGTGGCTTCCTGCGCGCAAGCCACTCGGCCCCGCTCAGCCTGAGTGGGTCTGAGCGGGTCTGAGCGGGTCAGAGCGCGTCAGAGCGCGTCAGAGCGGGTCAGAGCGGGTCAGCACAGCCCAGCCCCTGCAGAACACGCGGACCTCAGGGGACCTCGCTGGCCGTCAGCACCACGTCAGCTTTCCGCCGGGGAGTACGAGTGCAGCGATACCGAGGTGATTCACAGTCGGACCTTTCGAAGCTGTTGAAAAGGAGGAGGGACAGATACCTCGTGAGGCCCCCCTCCTTTCGGCTACCGAAAGTCGGCCCTGTTCCATTGCAATGGAAACAGCAATGAGAAGTTGCGCCCCGCGCTCACACCTTCGCAAGCTTGCCCGTCAGCGCCGCGACGACCATGTCCCCCACTTCCGTGGTGGCATGCTCGCCCGTGTTGACGCTGCGGATGCGCTTGGTGCGGATCAGGTCGATGATCGCGTTCTCGATCGCTTCGCCCGCCTTCTTCTCGCCGAGGTAGTCGCACATCATCGAGGCCGCGAGGATGGCGGCGACCGGGCAGGCCTTGTTCTGGCCAGCGTACTTGGGCGCGCTGCCGTGGATCGGCTCGAAGAGGCTGACCTTGCCCGGGTGCAGATTGCCGGAGGCCGCGATGCCCATGCCGCCCTGCAGCATGGCGCCGAGGTCGGTGATGATGTCACCGAACAGGTTGGTGGTGACGGCCACGTCGAACCACTCGGGGTTCTTGATCAGCCACATGCAGGCCGCGTCGATGTAGGCGTGGTCGGTCTTGATGTCCGGGTACTCCCTGGCGACTTCGTGGAAGGTGCGCTGCCACAGGTCGTGCGAGCGCAGAGCGTTCGCCTTGTCGATCAGCGTGACCTTCTTCTGCTTGTTGCGCGCGCGGGCGAGGTCGAAGGAGTAGCGGATGGCGCGCTCGACGCCGTGGCGGGTGTAGGTCATCACCTGCGAGGCCACTTCGATCGGCAGACCCTTGTGAGCGAAGCCGAAGGTGCCGGTGTAGGCGCCCTCGGTGTTCTCGCGCACGAAGACCATGTCGATGTCCTTGGGTCCCTTGTCCTTGAGCGGGCAGAGGCGCTCGTCGTAGAGCCGCACAGGACGCAGGTTGATGTACAGGTCGAGCTCGAAGCGCAGCTTGGCGATGATGCCGTACTCGATCTTGCCCACCGGAGCGCGCGGATCGCCGATCGCGCCGAGGTAGACGGCATGGTGCTGCTTGACCTCTTCGAAGGAGGCCTGCGGGAAGATCATCTCGTCCTTCTGGCCGTGATCGAGCCAGTACTGCGTGCTGAAGGGATACTCGGTCTTCTTCGTCGAGAACCCGTAGATCGAAGCAGCCGTATCGAGGACCTTCATGGCCTCGCGGGTGACTTCGGGGCCGATGCCGTCGCCGGCGAGGATCGCGATCTGGTACTGCTTCATCTCAACTCCTGACGGGCTGGGTGCCCTCTTGCTTGGCATGACGGAACATGCCGGGACGGTACTGAACGATTTGGCCTGCGACGGCGCTGGCGGCGACCGTCAGCGGCGAGGCGAGATAGAGCTGGCCGGGACCGGAGCGTCCGGCGAAATTGCGGTTGATGGCGCTGACCGTGACCTGCTCCTTGGTGTCCGAGACACCCGGGCCGCAGCCGATGCAGGCGCCGCAGCCGGGATTGATCACTTCGACGCCGGCCTTGGCGAAGACCTCGAGATAGCCCATCGCGGCGGCGTAGTCGCGCACGGCCTCGCTGCCGTACTGGATGTACATCTTCACGCCGGGCGCCACCGTGCGGCCGGCCTCGAGGGCCTCGCGCAGCACGAGCGCGTAGAGATCGAAGTCGTGCTCCTTGCCGGCGGTGCAGGAGCCGCCGTAGGCGATGTCGATCTTCACCGCAGCGAGGTCGACGATGTTGCGGCCGTAGGTGGGATCGCCGGGCTCGGCAACCATGGCTTCGATCTTCGTCAGATCGATGGTGTGACGACCACCGTCGTAGACCGCGCCCGCGTCGGGAGCGACGAAACGCGCACGCAGGGCTTCGCGCGAGACACCGGGACGGCGCGCGGCGAGCCAGTCGAGCGTCAGCTCGTCGGCCTCGCAGATGCCGCTCTTGGCGCTGCACTCGGTCGCCATGTTGCACAGCGTGGCGCGCTCGTCCATCGAGAGGCTCTTGAGGCCCGGGCCGCCGAACTCCATCACGCGGTCGAGCGTGTGCTCGGGCACGGCGTGGACTTTGAGGATGTGCAGGATCAGATCCTTGGCCGTGACGCCGGGACGCAGCTCGCCCACGAGATCGAAGCGGATCGACTCCGGAACGATCACGAAGGTGAAGCCCGAATGGACGAGCCCCGCGTACTCGGTGGCGCCGACGCCGTAGGTCAGGGCGTTGTTGCCGCCCCCCATGCAGGTGTGGCTGTCCGTGGCCTGGATGAAGTCACCGGGATCGACGAACTGCTCGCGCGCCACCTGATGGCAGATGCCGGGCGAGATGCCGTTGCGCGCGGAGTAGTCGCGCACGCCGGTATGGCGCTGGAACTCGTTCTGCAGGTTGCGCAGCGTCTGGATCTGCGCGGCGAAGGGCGCCATGCGCTTGACGCCGTCGGCGTAGAGCAGGTGATCCTCGAAGACCGCGAACTTGGCCGGGTTGGGCAGCTTGTAGTTCGCGCCGTACTCCTGCTGCAGGAAGTGGTGCACCTGCGCGGTGGTGAACTCGTGGCTGTAGCCTCCGTCGACCTTGACGAGACAGATGTCGCCGGGCTTGAGCGAGGCCGAGGCTCCCGCGTTGACGAGCTTGGCAGCGAGAATCTTCTCCGCGATGTTCATCGCGCGGGCCGGCGTTGCGGGCGCGGGCACCTTGACGCGGCCGGCCTTGTAGGCGGCCGAGAACGGGAACAGTCCGCCCTGCTCGAGGATGGTGCGCGTGACTTCGTCGTAGCGCGAGGTGAACTCCGCGAGCGGAATCTCCTCGCCGCGCTGGAGGCGCTCGAGCTGCTCGTAGGTCCCCATCAGCTGGCCGAGGTTGATGTTGTTGCGCTCGTGGATCGGCGCGAAGCTGGCCGCGATCACCAGATGAACGCCAGACCAGCGCTCGCACTGCGGGGCCGTCTCGCGCGAGGAACCCGTGCCCTTGCGCTGGCCGCTGACGATCACTTCAAAGCCGCCATCCATCAGCGCGCGCGTGCCGAAAACGCGCGAGCCGTCCTTGGGTCCGCCCTTGTGGACGAGTCCGGCGTAGGCATCGAGCGCGATGTCCTCCGGCTTGTGACGGAAGCACACCCAGGCCGGCGTCATCGCGTCGGTATTGATGTCATCGAGCAGCGAGGAGGGATCCACCTCGGCCATGCGCAGATTGCGGCCGCCCGAAAGCTGCGCCTCGATGACCGAGTAATCCTTGGTGAGGAACAGCACGCGCTTGCCCGGGTTGAGGCGCACGACGCGCGAGCCGTCCGGCTTGGTGTGGATCAGCGGATTCATCGCCAGCCTGCGCTCAGCGCTGCGTGTTCTCGATCAGCACGGCGATGCCCTGTCCGCCGCCGATGCAGGCCGACGCGACGCCGTAGCGCTTCTTCGAAGCGCGCAGCTCGTGCATCAGGGTCAGGACCAGACGCGTACCCGAGGCACCCAGAGGGTGACCCAGCGAGATCGCGCCGCCGTTGACGTTGCAGCGTGTGCGATCGAGGCCCAGTTCCTTCTCGCAGCCCAGATACTGGGCCGAGAAGGCCTCGTTGATCTCGACGAGATCGATCTGATCGAGCTTGAGGCCCGCCTTCTCGCAGACCTTGCGGATCGCCGGCACGGGGCCGATGCCCATCTCGGTGGGGTCGACGCCCACATAAGCCCAGCCGCGCACATGCGCGTAGACATCGAGACCGCCGGCCTTGGCCTGCTCGGCGGTGGTCAGCACCACGCTGGCGGCACCGTCGACGATGCCCGAAGCGTTGCCCGCGGTGACCGTGCCGTCCTTGCCGAAGGCCGCGCGCAGCTTGGCGAGACCTTCCAGCGTCGTGTCGGGCTTGATGTGGTCATCGGTGGACACCACCTCGTCGCCCTTGCGGCCCTTGACCGTGACGGGCACGATTTCCGCGGCGAAACGGCCGCTCTGCACGGCCTTGGCGCCCAGCTGGTGGCTGCGCAGCGCGTACTCATCCTGCGCTTCGCGGCTGATGCCCAGACGCTTGGCGACCTTCTCGGCCGTCTGCGCCATGTAGAGTCCGCCGACCGGATCCATCAGCGAAGCGAACAGCGAGTCGAGGATGGTCTGGTTCTGGCCGAAGCCGACGCCCGAGCGCATGCCGTAGATCACATGCGGAGCCTGACTCATGTTCTCCATGCCGCCCGCCAGCACGCAGCGCGCCTCGCCCAGCGCGATCAGCTGGGCACCCGAGACGATCGACTGCAG
>Ga0209668_10000024_pt1 | contig 65795 bp, 105 predicted proteins | sample FrelakmetPLP11PL_FD_187150 | JGI IMG/M metagenome (GOLD analysis project Ga0209668, IMG submission 187150) | Freshwater lake sediment microbial communities from the University of Notre Dame, USA, for methane emissions studies - PLP11 PL (SPAdes)... | ecosystem: Environmental > Aquatic >...
AAAAGAATATAAAAAACAACACGCACATGAATGGTTCTCAGAATCTATAACTAATGTGGATGAATTAAAAATTACTGAGGATAATAGCGAATGGGAAGAGAGTAGTAGTATTTCACCTACAATAGAAATAGACAATGACGAAGAATAAAATGTTCAAGCAGATGCTTGATAGTATAACAAGTGCTAAAGATGAACCTTTACATTTAAATAGTAGGGTACTTCTTATAGACTCAATGAATACATTTCTTAGGAGTTTTGCCATGATTAACCATATGAATCCTAGTGGAGCCCACATCGGTGGGCTCACTGGGTTTCTAAAATCAATTGGTTTTGCTATTAGGCATATTAAACCTACTAGAGTAATTTTAATATTTGATGGAACTGGCAGTACTACTAATAAAAAGAATTTATTTTCTGATTATAAAGCTCATAGAAATATCCAACGTATAACTAACTGGGATGGATTTAATAATAAAGATGATGAATCGGAATCAATTGAAAACCAACTAGTACGTTTAGTTCAATATTTAAGATGTTTACCTGTTGGATTATTATCTATTGATAAAGTAGAAGCAGATGATGTTATAGGTTATATAACTAAAAGAGCTGAAAATGAAGTTCACATCATGTCAGCCGATCAAGATTTTTTACAATTAGTAACTCCTAAAATAACAGTATATTCTCCTATAAAGAAAAAGTTTTATACACCTAAATTAGTTAAAGAAGAATATGGTTTAGAAGCATATAATTATCTTAACCAAAAAATATTAATGGGTGATAATTCAGATAATATACCTGGAGTTAAAGGATTAGGTCCTAAGAAATTATTTAAATTATTTCCTGAATTAGAAGGTAGTGATCCAATTACTTTAAAAACTATCTTAGAAAAATCTAAAGAATCAGTTGATAAACATGGTTTATATGGTGATATTGTCAACTTTGAAAAACAATTACTTATAAATCAAGAATTAATGGATTTATCAAATCCAGATATGCCTGAGAATAGTATTGTTGAAATAAATGAAGTGATAAATAATGAACCTAATAAATTAGATAAATTGCATTTTCTAAAATTATATAACGAAGATAGGCTTGGCAATTCAATACCTAATGTAGAGATTTGGCTTTCCGAAATTTTTGGTTATCTTCAATCATATAAAATAAAATAAGTTATGACAACATTTAGTAAGTTAAATCAATATGGTTTGAATTTTCAAACCAAGGTAATTAGCTCGCTTTTAAAAAATAAAAAATTTCTACTTAATATTAGAGATGTAGTCACACCAGATTATTTTGATAATCAAGCACATCAGTGGTTAGTAGAAACTATTACTAAATATTTTGATAAATGGCATGCTACTCCTACACTTGATACACTTCATATTGAGGTAAAGAAAATTGAAAATGAAGTATTAAAAACAACAGTAGTAGAACAACTTAAAGAAGCATATAAAGTTTCAAATGAAGATGCTGAGTATGTAGAGAGTGAATTTAGTAATTTCTGTAAAAACCAACAGTTAAAAAAAGCACTATTAACATCAGTTGATCTATTACAATCAGGAATGTATGATGATATTAGAGCACTAGTAGACAATGCTTTAAAAGCAGGAATGGATAAAAATTTAGGTCACGAGTATGAAAAAGATGTTGAAGATAGATATCGTGAAGAATATAGAAATCCAATTGCTACACCTTGGCCTGTTATAAATGGTTTATTACAAGGTGGTTTAGGTGGAGGAGATTTAGGATTAATATTTGGAGGTCCTGGTGGTGGTAAAAGTTGGTCATTGATTGCTCTAGGAGCAGCTGCTGTACAAGCTGGTTTTAATGTTAACCATTATACACTTGAATTAAGTGAAGCCTATGTTGGTAAAAGATATGATGCTTGTTTCACTAACATATCAGTTAATACGATTCAAGAACATAGAAAAGCCGTTGAATCGGTTATTACTAATTTACCTGGTAGGTTGGTAATTAAAGAATATCCGATGGGTAAAGCGACTGTAAGTACTATTGAATCACATATTCAAAAGTGTAGAGATTTAGATCAATCACCTGATTTAATTCTTATAGATTATATTGATTTATTACGTGCTGATAGAGTAAGTAAAGAACGTAAAGAAGAAATTGACGATGTATATGTAGCTACTAAAGGTTTAGCACGTGAATTAAATTTACCAATTTGGTCTGTTAGCCAAGTTAATAGAGCTGGCGCTAACGATAATATTATTGAAGGTGATAAAGCAGCAGGTTCATATAATAAAATGATGATTACTGATTTTGCATTATCACTATCACGTCGACGTCAGGATAAAGCAGGCGGTACAGGTAGATTCCATGTTATGAAAAATAGATATGGAATGGATGGAGTAACATATTCAGCTGTCATAGACACATCTACAGGTCATATACATATTGATAATAATGAACTAGATGAAGAAACACTTGAACGTGAAAAACCAACTAAACTAAATGAAAATTTTGACTCATTAGATCGTGACATCTTGAAGAAAAAGTTTTTCGAACTTAACAATAATAGCTAATCCAATCATATTTATACCCATGAGTACAGTTGTATTAGTTTCATGTTCTGCCGGTAAAGAAGAAAAATCAATGCCCGCTGAAAAACTATATAATTCTGATTTGTTTAAAAAACAATTAGAGTATGCTAAAAAATTAGCACCTTCAAATAACATATATATTATATCTGCTAAATATCATTTAGTACCACTAAATAAAACCATAGCACCTTATAATCTAACATTAAAAGACATGCCAGCACCTGATCGTGAAGCATGGTCAGAAATTGTTAAAAAACAATTAGAACAAAAAGGTTATAATCTCCAAAAAGACAAGTTTGTTTTTTTAGCAGGAAAAGCCTATCGTCAATATTTAGAACCCCAAATGAAAAATGTTAGTGTTCCATTTGAGGGATTACGTATAGGACAACAAAAGAAAGCTTTGTTACAAAAGCTTAAAGAAGCAGTTATAAAATTAACAAGATATATAATCAAGGAAGTAAAAAAACTTTATAAAAATGGAGTTCTCTAAAAAACGTATTGAAGAATTAATGGACCAATATATTCAAGACAATGAAGATTTTGGTGACTATAATGAATCGCCTTTAATCAGTGAAGTGTTTAATAGTTTTAAACCAATACTTTTAGAGACAACAAGTAATAAAGTTTCAACTTTAATTCTTCAAGAACATATTAATGGACTACAAGGTATTTCAAAAGATATTTTTGAAGATTTTGTTTTGTATATCAACATGACTGAACTAGACAGTCGATTACTTTAAAGATTTATCATAAAAAAAGAATAGCCATTTAGGTGGCATGACATCATACACTTAACTATTAAACATATAACAAAAAATGGACGTAACACAAAGTATCCTATCAGAAATTACTACTTACATGAAATATGCTAAGTATGTTCCTGAGAAGAAAAGAAGAGAAACATGGGAAGAGTTAGTAACTCGAAATAAAGAAATGCATCAATTGAAATTCCCACAATTGAAAGATGAAATTGAAAACGCTTATAAATTAGTATATGATAAAAAAGTTTTACCATCAATGCGTTCGTTACAGTTCGCAGGTAAACCCATTGAGCTTAATAATGCTCGTATATTTAACTGTTCTTTTCTTCCTTTGGATGATTGGAGAGCATTTAGTGAAATAATGTTCTTGTTACTAAGTGGTTGTGGAGTAGGATATAGTGTACAAATACATCATATAGAACAATTACCTGAGATTAAAATACCAACTAAACATAAAAGATATTTAGTAGGTGATAGTATTGAAGGATGGGCTGATGCTGTTAGAATGCTTTGTAAAGCTTACTTTACAGGAGCTGCTTTACCTACATTTGATTTTAGAGACATCAGAGCTAAAGGAGCTCAGTTAATCACTGTAGGTGGAAAAGCACCTGGTCCAGAACCATTAAAAGAGTGTTTATTTAATCTACAAAAAGTATTTGAACGTAAGAAAAATGGTGATAAACTAACATCAGTAGAAGCTCATGATATGGCTTGCCATATTGCCGATGCTGTATTATCAGGTGGTATTAGAAGAGCAGCATTAATTTCATTATTTAATCTTGATGATGAAGATATGTTGACTTGTAAGTTTGGAACTTGGTGGGAAGAAAATCCACAACGTGGTCGTGCTAATAATTCTGCCGTTGTATTACGTCACAAGATCACAGAAGAAGAATTCCGTAAACTATGGAAGAAAATTGAATTAAGCGGCAGTGGTGAACCCGGTATTTATTTTAGCAATGACAAAGAATGGGGGACAAATCCATGTTGTGAAATTGCTTTACGTCCTTTCCAATTCTGTAATTTATGTGAAGTAAATGTTTCAAACATTGAATCACAAGAAGACTTAAACGAAAGAGTACGTGTAGGTGCTTTTATAGGTACACTACAAGCAGCATATACTGATTTTCATTATTTAAGAGATGTATGGCAGAAAACAACTGAAAAAGAAGCTCTATTAGGAGTAGGAATGACAGGTATTGGCTCTGGAGTTATTTTAAATTATGATTTAAAGAAAGCAGCTGACTTAGCCAAAGAAGAAAATACTCGTGTTGCTGATATTATTAAAGTAAATAAAGCATCTCGTGTAACTACAGTTAAACCATCCGGTACTAGTTCATTAGTATTAGGAACGGCATCCGGAATTCATGCTTGGCATAATGACTACTATATTCGTAGAATTAGAGTAGGTAAAAACGAAGCAATATATTCTTACCTTGCAATCAATCATCCTGAATTAGTAGAAGATGATTTCTTCAAACCAACAATTCAAGCTGTAATTTCAGTACCTCAAAGAGCACCAGAAGGATCTATTTTAAGAACTGAAAATGTAATTGATATGCTCGAACGTACTAAGAGATTTAATGTACAGTGGGTTAAAAAAGGTCATCGTAAAGGAGCTAATACAAATAACGTATCAGCTACAGTATCAATTCAAGAAGGTGAGTGGGAAGCAGTAGGTAATTGGATGTGGGAAAATAAAGAAACATTTAATGGCCTATCAGTATTACCTTATTTTGGAGGTAGTTATACTCAAGCTCCATTTGAAGACATTACTAAAGAACAATTCGATGAAATGGCTACTCATTTGCATAATATTGATTTAAGTCAAATTATTGAATTTAGTGATGATACTGCATTAATGGATCAAGCAGCATGTGCCGGAGGTGCCTGTGAAATAGTATAATATGAAACATGAATTTATTAAGAATATCCATTATTATGTAGAGGGTACTAAAGTAATATTCACTGAAGCATATCATATTCAAAGAGGAGAATGCTGTGGAAATAAATGTTTACACTGTCCATTTATTCCTAAACACCAAAAAGACAGTACACAAATAGATGAAAAATTTTTGACCAAAACAGATTAATTATATTTAATTATTAATAAAGGTTATGATAAAACATTCCAAAGAAACGGTTAATAGGGAAATAGCTAAACTACAACCCCTCAAATATAACCAGTTTTTCTGGTGGAGAAAATTTAAAGAGAAGTCTCCATTATCATCCAAAGATGCTATGCACGCTAGGATTGATAATGGGGACTTCGATTTTTCTTCTTATTATTGGCAGGCACAATACGCAATCCATGAAATGGAAGAAAAAACAAATCATATTGATGATCCTGCTAATAGACATGAGGCTCAAACTATATATAGAGAACGTTGGAGACGATTAATGAATGATTTTGAAAAAGATGAACCTCAACGTTTAGAAAATTATGTTAAGTCTATAACTAGTATATTTGAAATAGAAAAAGAAGAATTAGAAAGAAAAATGGAAGATTTCGAGGGTACCTTAAAAGAATTATATACCTTAATAAAATCAAATTATGGTTTTAGAACCAAACAAAAACGTGGAAGACCTAAAAAAATATAATATATGAGTAAGTTTCAATCAACAAAACTATTTGACGGATTTAGCTGTGTGTTTCGTCAATGGAAAGCAGAAGGTACACACTGTAAATTTTTACACGGTTATGGAGTATCGTTTAGAGTATGGTTTGAAGGTGAATTAGATGAAAAAAATTGGGTTTGGGATTTTGGAGGTATGAAACGTGCTAAAGGTACTATTGATGGTAAGAATCCTAAAGAATGGATGGACTATATGTTTGATCACACTACAATCATTGCAGAAGATGATCCTGGATTAGCTGGATTCAAAACAATGAACCAACTAGAAATAATCCAACTTAGAGTAATCCCAGCTGTTGGAGCGGAGCAATTTGCTAAGTACATTTTCGAAAAATTAAATACATTTATTCAAGAAGAAACAAGCGGTAGAGTTAAAGTTGTGAGAGTAGAATTTATGGAACACAACAAAAATACTGCTATATATGAGTAAAAATAAAAAACTAAAAAAGAATATTGTTTCTAAAAAAGAAGAATTAATTGAACCACCTACATATACTGAAGGACACTGGGAAGACGAATTTGATTATTGGTATAATTATCCACCATCAAGTAATACAGGTAAATGGTGGATTGCTATTCAGTTAGAAAAATTAAAGAAAAAATTAAAGATTAATTAATGAAAGTATCACATGAATTGCCTCTTAGTTTAATGCAATATGCTTATAAATGGAATGATTATGATTATTGTCTTCCTCACTTAATAGATGAATCAACACGTTATAAATTATTTTTTCAAAAAGCTAGAGTAGATAATAGATTCATTATTATGGATAATGGACTATTTGAAGGAGTAGATCATACAATAGCAGATTTATTAGAAAAAATTAATCTTATTCGTCCTAACATATTCATTGTCCCTGATGCTTGGAATGACTCAACTACAACTGTCAGAAGTGCAAAGCATTGGATGATGAATTATAGTGATAAATTAAGTGAAATTGATGTTAATTTAATGGCGGTATGTCAAGGAGAAACAATAGGTGAATTAATAGTTACATATCAAATGTTAGTTGATTTAGGTTATAAACATATAGCATTTAATCATTCTAGTATTGCTTATCAAAAAGAATATGAAGATAATAATTTATCACCATTAAAATCATCAATGTATGGTAGAATGGAATTAATTAGAAAATTAGTACAATCTAATACTATTAGAGAATCATATTATCATCACTTATTAGGATGTTCTTTACCTCAAGAATTTATGGCTTATGATGATTGGAAATTTATTAAATCAGTAGATACATCGAATCCAATTTTAGTTGGAGCTGAAGGGGTAAGATATAGTGATAGTGGTATAAATTGGAAACCTAAAGAAAAATTAGCTTATTACTTTGAAAAAGACTTAACTGACCGATTTGAAGATATTAAGTTTAACGTAGATAAATTTAAACAATATATAAAATGAAAAAACAAGCAGTATTAAGTCTATCCGGTGGAATGGATAGCAGTTCATTATTGCTTCATCTACTTGCCAATGGCTATGAAGTAACAGCTCTAGGATTCGATTATGGTCAAAAACATAAAGTAGAATTAGAACGAGCTAAATCATTAGTAGAATATTTAAATTCTAAAGGACAAAAAGTTACTCATCAAATTATTAAATTAGATGGTTTATCAAAACTACTTAATTCAGCGTTAGTTGAAGGAGGTTGGGACGTACCTGAAGGGCATTATGAACAAGACAACATGAAAGATACTGTTGTTCCTAATCGTAATAAGATTTTTGCTTCAATTATTCAAGCAGTAGCACTTTCAATTGCAACTAAACCTATTACAGATGATTGTAGTATAGGTCAAGAAGTAGTTATTGCAATGGGAATTCATGCTGGTGATCATGCAATTTATCCTGATTGTAGACAAGAATTTAGAGATGCTGATTTTGAAGCATTCAAACAAGGTAATTGGAATTCAGGATTAGTAACAATGTATACTCCATATCTTGAAGTAAATAAATTTGATATTCTGGAGGATGGATTGAAATGCTGTGAAGTATTAGGTTTAGATTTTGATGAAGTATATAAGCGTACAAATACATCTTATAAACCAATAGGAATAATAGGAGCACTTGATACCGAAATTACTTGGTATTCAGATTATAAATCAGCAGCATCAGTAGAACGTATTGAAGCATTTATTAAACTAGGTCGTCCTGATCCTGTAGCATATGCTGATGAAAATGGACCTGTAAGTTGGGAAGTAGCTAAATCAGCTGTAGAAAAAGTATTGAACGAATATAATAAATAAAAACAATGCAAACCAGTTATATATTAAGTTTTATAGGTGTTATGATAGCTATGATAATAGCTGATATTTGTTGGACTTATTACTTTATTAAAGTAGAAGAACGTAAACCTTTAGCGGCTGGTATGTGGTCATCTTTAATTATAGTAGCTAGTGCTTTTACAACTACTAGTTATGTTCAAGATAGATCATTAATATTAGCAGCTATATTAGGTGCATTTATTGGTACAGCAAGTACTGTTTATTTTAAATACAAAAAATGATTCATGATTTTCAACATATATTAGGATTATGTGCTGATTCAAAAACACATTTAAACATATTGGGGTTTCTTTTGGAACCCCAACTTTTTCAAACTATATTTAATTACATAAAAACATGGAGGATTTAACCAATGAAGTGTCTTAAAAATCTAAAAACAGGAACCATTATTCGTATTGATGATTTTAAAGCGAATAATATGGTAGGTAAAGAATGGGCTTTCACATCGAAAGAAGAGTGGAAAAAAACAATTAATAAACCTGAGCCCATAGTAGAAACTAAAGTAGAAGAAACTACTATTTCTGAAAAACAATTAAAACGTAAGAAAAAATGAGTAAAATAGATCCTAAAAAACTATTAATAAGCTCTGACTTCTACTCTGTCCAAGGTGAGGGTATTTCATCAGGAGTACCTTCATACTTTGTTCGTTTAGGTATTTGTAATCTAACTTGTGGTATGAGTAGAGCATTTGCAAATCAATTAGCTAAAGATAAAACATTAGAAGACGGTGATATATTCATTGGTGATCTTGTATTAGAAGGTAAAGCAACTTGGACTTGTGATTCAACAACTCAATGGTTATGGAGAGGAGTAGATCAAGAATTTGATTATCTTATTAAACGTTGGAAAGATGAAGGTGTTTATGATGATATTTTAAAAGGTGATATTCACGTTATTTGGACAGGTGGTGAACCTACAATTAAAGGTCATCAACAAGCAATTGTTAACTTCACTAATTATTGGTTAAGTAAACATCTTGATCATACTGTTAGTCCATTTTATGAAATAGAAACAAATGGTACTGTTGTAATTGATGAACCATTATTTAAAATGCTTGATCAAATTAACTGCTCACCTAAATTGTCTAATTCAGGTATGGACGCTAAGCAACGTATTATACCTGCGGCTATTAAGCGTATCATGGAACATAAAAATTATCAATTTAAATTTGTTATATCCAATGAAGAAGATGTTCAAGAATTATTTCGTGACTTTGTTGTACCATTTAGCATACCACTTAAAAATGTAGTTTGTATGCCTGGTCTAGATGATGTTAAGGATTTTGAAGAACGTACTCAGTTTTGTTTAGAGATGGCTAAGAAATATAGGTTTAGAGGATTAACTAGACTACATATTGCAGCTTGGAATAAAACACTAAATGTATAATATGAAAAGAATACCGACATTAATCGTAAAATGGCTTGCTAATAAACTAGGGTATAAAGTTGTAATGCTCAAAGCAGCAAAGGGAATAACAACAATTGAAGGTGATAAAGAATTACTTCAATATGTAGACGTAACTGGTTATTTCTTTAAAAAAGAACCACTTAGAAGAACATTTCCTAAAGTTGTAGAACCTGAACCTATTAAGCCATTAACACCTGAGCAACTTAAAGAATTAGGACTATAAAACATTAAATGTATGATGATAATTAATTTAATATTAGGTTTAATAGTAGCGGCAGGAGTACCATTAGGTTTATTATGGTTAGCTATTAAGTTTGCTGATAGGCAAGATAAAAAACAATAAAATGAATATAACAATAACTCCTGATCATGTATATACAGTTGTAGCTTTATTGCTTATGGGACTGCAAGTTTATCAATATAGACAATTAGAAAAATCAAAAAGAGAAATACAACAACTATGGGATCAAATATCTACATTTAATACTATGGTTGCTTTAAAACTTTTGGAAACTCAGCAAGAAATTATTAACTTAAAAGAAAATAATAATGATGGAAAATAAAAGAAGAACAATAGCTGATATTGAAGCACTAGAAACAGCTAAAGCTGGTTTTGCTAATGGTATATCATTACAATTAAAATCACGTATTGAGGATGGTTATCATCGTTCGCTTACTGATGAAGAAAAATGGTTTATTGTAGGTGAAGCTGAGAAAGCATATGGTAGCTTTCTTGATGCCTTAGGTGTTGATTGGAGAAATGATCCAAACAGTATGGAAACACCTCGTCGTGTAGCTAAAGCATATGTATTTGATTTATGGAAGGGTAGATATGAATTACCAACTGATATTACATCATTTCCAAGTGATGGATATGAAGGAATTGTATTAGAAAGAGATATACCAATTGTTAGTATGTGTTCACACCATCATCAAGCTATTCTAGGTAAAGCACACGTTGCTTATATACCAGGTAAAGAAGGTAAAGTAGTTGGTTTAAGTAAATTAAATCGTATTGTAGAACATTTTGCTCGTAGAGGTGCTATTCAGGAACAACTTACAGTTGCTATTCATAATGCTGTTGATACAGTTTGTGAAGATAATGTTGGTGTGATGGTATTAGTACATTCATTTCATAATTGTGTTAGTTGTAGAGGTGTTAAACACTTTGGCGCTAGTATGGTTACAAGTGAAGTAAGTGGAGTATTTGCTGACCATACAAGAACAGCTAAAGCTGAAGTATTAGAAATGCTTAAATTAGGAATGGAAGGATATAGATAATGGAAAAAATATATTTAACTTGGAAAGATATTGAGGATGCTATTGAGAGTCTAGCTTATCAAATTAAAAATAGTGATGAATCTTTAGAGGCAATAACTGGATTACCTAGAGGAGGACTCATCCCAGCAGTATTACTTTCTCATAAACTCAATTTACCATATGTTAACATAACAGATGACTGTGAAAAATATGATAGTATTTTAGTTATAGATGATATATGTGACTCAGGAGAAACTCTTAAACAATATCATCAATTATTTTCTACAGCTACTATTCATTATAAACAATTAGCTTTAGTTAAACCTGATTTTTATTATAGTTTAGCTCCCGATGATAAATGGATAGTTTATCCATGGGAACAAAAAGACTCACAAACAATACCAGATTATGCAACAAAAAGAATCAAAAACAAATTGGCATTTTAATATTAGCTTACTAAAATCATGCCTTCGAATAGTAGCAGGTGTTGCTATGATTAAAGGTGAATTTACACCAGCCGGAGTAGTGCTTATATTAGCAGAAATACTTGGAGTTATAGAAGAATTTTAATAAATTTAATATATGTTAAACGCAAAACAAATAGTAGATGAAGGTTTACTTCTTCTAGAATATACAAAAGGCAAACCAGCACAAGTTGGTTATGATTTATCTCTTAAAGCAGTACAACGGATAGGTATTAGTGTTGAGGGTATGGCTAATGCTACTTATTCTGATAATAAAATTGGTAAAGTTTTAAAAGATAAAACTGAATTAACTACTTATACTTCTATTGATCCTATTAATTTAGATGGAGCTAGAGGTTGGTTATTATATGAAGGTGTATATGATATTACCTTTAATGAAGGATGTAATATACCTGATAATAGAGTAGCGTTTATTAAACAACGTTCATCATTATATCGCAACGGTGCTATAATTAATAGTCCTGTATTTGATCCTGGATTTAAAACAGATAATATGGGTACATTGCTCTATGTACATGAAACAATATTCATTGAACAAGATGCTAGAGTAGCACAAATCTATTTTCATGAATGTGTATCTGCTGAAATGTATGATGGACAGTGGCAAGGTGATAAACAACGTAGTTCTCTTTAATTTGTATATATTTATATAAAACATATATTTATTATGGAAGGATTTGATCCAAAACAAGAATCTAAAGGTGTAGGCGACACAATAGCTAAAGTAACTAATTTTTTAGGTATTGATAAATTAGCGGATGCTGTGGCTAAATTAGCAGGAGCTGAAGGATGTGGATGTAATGAACGTAGACAAATGCTAAATGAGTTATTTTCTTATGAAGGAAAAACTAGAAAAGTTAAAGTATTACAACAATTTAATTGGCATGGTACTGAATATTTTGAAGGACAAGTTGTAGAAGTAAATAAAACACATCCATTAGTTAGTGGTATAATAGTTTTAGCTAAAGATAAAATGTTAGAAGAGTTATGAAATTAGATAAATTTTTTAAACTTAAAAATGATTTAGAAACGTTTAACTTTGAGAAAAATTTCAATCCTCTAAGTAAGACACTTTACTATTTTTCATTTTTAGGAAACATATTTTTAATTCTATTTAGTTACTTTTTCATTAAAAATGTAACAGATAGCATTCCTCAACTATTCCCAGGACAAGGAGTATTTTTTTCTATATTTGTTATCTTGTTTATGACAGGATATGAATTGTTTAAACGGTTTGCTTTTGAACAACTTACATCTACTATTTTACGTGTTCGTAAACTAACAATTAATATAGTATTAGGTATATTAGTATCTTTAGCTCTAGTAACAGGTTCATTTTATTTATCACTTAATGGCGCTCATAGATTAATTGATACTAGTGAAGTAATTGAAAATAAATTAGATACAACAGTAAGTAATGTATCTGATTCTATATCGAATATCTACCAACAAAGAATCGCTTTAAAAGAACAACAAATACAAGCCATCAATACTAACGATGATGATGGAGTGTTAAGTAAACGTCAGTTAAATACTATTAAAGCGTTAGAAGCTGATGTTAAAACATATGAAACCGAAAGAGATAATCGTATAACTCAATTTGAAGAAAAAACAGGTAAAAAATTAAATAAACAAGAAGACAGAATACAACAGAATAGTTTCGCATTCGCTATAATGGTTCTTTTTCTTGAGTTTATTATATTAATAGGAGTAGCATTTGATGCTTATTATACTTGGACTTCATTTTCTGAAATGAAAAGTTTATTAGCAACACCTAAATTTAAACAATTAGAAACAAATTTAAGATTGTTAAAATTATATTTCCAAAACGGAAGAAAAAAAGAACAAGATTTAGTTATATCTCGTTCTAAATTAACTAGTTTAGCTTTTTCTTCTAATCTATCATGTAATCAAAAAGATATTCAAGCTTTTATAGTATTATGTTCTGAACTTGAAGTTACAATTGGAGATAGAAGAAAAAAAGTTTATAATATGAGCTATGAAAAAGCTAAAAATTTAATTGAAACCCAAGAAATTTAAGTTATATTTAAAATAAGTTATGGAAACAATTTTTATATCGATAGCGAGTTATCGCGATCCTGAGTTATTACCTACATTAAGAGACTGTATAGCAAACGCTAAACAAGCGGAAAGAATCACATTTGGAATATGTAGACAATTCCATCCAGATGATAAATTTGACGTCTTAGATGAATTTAAAGACGATCCTAGATTTAAAGTTATTAATGTACCATTTGAACATTCTAAAGGTACCTGTTGGGCTAGAAATATGATTCAAGAATTATGGGATGGTGAAACATATTATATGCAATTAGATTCACATCATCGTTTTTCTAAACACTGGGATGTTACTCTAGTTAAAATGTTTAAACAATTAAAAAAATTAGGCCATAAAAAACCACTATTAACAGCTTATCTACCTAGTTTCTTCCCAGATAATGATCCAGGAGGCAGAATGGAAGATTGCTGGAATTTAGAGTTTGATAGATTTTTACCTGAAGGACCTATTTTTATTAAACCACATTCTATTGAGAATTGGAAAGAACTTAAATCACCACTTCCTGCTAGATTTTTATCTGGTCATTTTATTTTTACTTTAGGAAAATGGGCTAAAGAAGTAAAATATGATCCATATTATTATTTCCATGGTGAAGAACCATCATTAGCGGTTAGATCATTTACATACGGATATGATTTATTTCAACCACATATACCAGTTATATGGCATGAGTACACTAGAAATGGTAAAGTAAAACAATGGGATGATGATAAAGATTGGAATGCTAAAAATAAAACATCATATTCTAGATATAGAGCTTTACATGGAATGGGAAATGTAATTGAAGATACACTTATTGATTTAGAAAAATATGGATTTGGAAAAACACGTACTTTAGAAGAATATGAACGATATATAGGAGTAAAATTTTCAACAAGACAAGTACATAGACATACATCTGAATATAAATTACTTCCTGTACCACAAGAAAATTTTGAAGAAAATTTAGTTAGTAGAATTAAAGTTTGTATTGATATTTGGAAAGGAGCTTTAACTGAAACTGATTATCAATTTGTAGTTTTAGCTACACTAGATGAAAATGGAAATGACTTATTTAGACAAGATGCTGATGGTAATGAAATCTATTCTCTCATAAACTCAGATCCACAAGATCAGTTTATTCATATTTGGAGAGAATATGATGATAATAAATTACCAGCACAATGGAGAGCATGGCCGTATAGTGAATCAAAAGGATGGATGGAAAGAATAGATCAAATTATACAATATGAATAAAAAAGAAACAATACTGGTACATCTACCAGCTTATAGAGATCCGGAATTAATCCCAACAATTAAAGATGCTTTAGATAAAGCTAAATATCCTAAACGTATCCACTTTGGAATATGTAGACAATTCCATCCAGAAGATGGTTTTGATAATTTGGATGAATTTAGGAAAGATAAACGTTTTCATATTATGGATGTTCCATATGATAAAGCAGAAGGTTTACCTTGGGCTAGAGCTCAAATAAATGAAAAATTATTAACAAATCAAGATTATATTTGTCAATTAGATTCACATCATAGATTTGCTCAAGATTGGGATGTTACTTTAATTGATATGCATAATGGGTTAGAGAAAAAAGGTTATAAACCAATTTTAGCCGCTTATTTACCTCTATATGATCCATTTAACGACCCAGCAGGAAGAGCTGATGTACCTTGGCAACAACAGTTTGTTTGTTTTTATCCACATGGTACTATATTTATTCGTCCAGGATTACTTACAGGATGGCAAAATATGACTGAACCTCCATTTAGTAGATTCTTATCAGGACATTTTTGTTTCGCTCGTTCATCATGGGCTAAAGAAATTAGACATGATCCAGATATTTACTTTAGTGGTGAAGAAATTAACTTAACAGTTAGATCTTATACACATGGATATGATTTATTCCATCCTCATAAAATGGTAGTTTGGCACTCAACAATGAGAGAAGAAAGAGCAGGTATGTTAAAGTGGGATGATGATGCTAAATTAGGAGTAGATTGGTGGAATAAACAAGATTACGCTCGTAAAAAAATTAGAACATTATTTAGAGTAGAAGACAATCCAGAAATTGATTTAACAGGATATGATTTAGGAACTGTTAGAACAATAGCTGATTATGAAGCATATGCTGGCGTTGATTTTAAAACTAAATCTGTACAAAAATATACTATTGAAAATGGATATCCACCTACACCTGTTGATAGTCCATGGTCTAAATCATTTTATCATTTAGTTACAGTTTATAGACGTGATTTACCTGAAAGTGATTATGATTCAATACTGATAGCATTTGATGATAAAGACGGAATTGGAATTCATTCTAAATTTATTGAAGGTTCTGAATTAGAAAATTTCTTAAAAGATAATGGACCTATTCATTATGAAGAATATTTCCAGTATTTTGATAAAGAACCAACTAGAATGGTAGCTTGGGCCCATAGTAAAGAAAGAGGATGGGTTGAAAGAATTGAACACAGTATTGATTAAAAATTATGAAAAAGAGAGCATTAATTACAGGTATAACAGGACAAGATGGTTCATATTTAACTGAATTTTTATTGTCAAAAGATTATGAAGTATTTGGAGCTATTAGAAGACATTCTTCTAATGATTTAGATAAATCAAGAATAGGTCATTTATTAAATGATATTAATTTAGAATACGCTGATTTAACTGATTTAAGTTCACTTCAAAAAATTATACTTGATAGTAAACCTCATGAAATATATAATTTAGGAGCTCAATCTCATGTTAAAGTAAGTTATGAGAATCCTATTTATACAGCTAATGTTGTAGCTATTGGAGTTTTAAATCTACTTGAAGCAGCTAGAAACTATAGTCCATACTCAAAAATATATCAAGCCGGTACATCAGAAATGTTTGGTAATTCTATAGATAAAGACGGTTTCCAAAGAGAAACAACCATATTCAAACCAGCTAATCCTTACGCTGTAGCTAAAGTATTTGCTCATCAAATATGTTCTAATTATAGAAATGCTTATAAAATGCATATTAGTAATGGAATATTATTTAATCATGAGTCACCTAGAAGAGGAGAGACATTTGTAACAGCTAAAGTAGTAAAAGGAGCAGTTAAGATTTATAAAGGATTAGAAAATGAATTAAAATTAGGTACATTAGATACTTATAGAGATTGGGGACATGCTAAAGATTATACTAGAGCTATGTGGATGATATTACAAGAAAATGAACCTGATGATTATATTTGCTCCACTGGAGTTACTAAAAGTATTAAAGATTTATGTGAGTATGTATTTAATAAATTAGAATTAGACTACACTAAACATGTTATTATAGATCCTAATTTTGTTAGACCAGAAGAAACATTACATCTTAAAGGAGACTCATCCAAATTAAAAAACAAAACAGGATGGACTCCAGAGTATAGTTTTGAAACATTAATGGATGAAATGATTGAATACTATTTAAATAAAATATAATAATGTCTGGGAAAATTTTTAATATACATTTAGGACCAATCACTCCAAAAACAAGATTTTTACCTTTTTTAGAAACACATGCTTCTACTTTAGATAGATATGTTCATGTAGTTGACAATTATGAATTTTTTGAACCTTATAAAGATAAAACTATAATAATTGATATAAATAAGTATCGAGAAAACCATCCATGGAGTAAAGATAAAGAAATATTATATAGTGAAAAAGATCCACTTTTATTCGTTAAGAATTTTAGAGAATTTTGTTTTGATGAAAAAAATTATTATCCTTTAGATTTAATGAGAGCGGCGTTTTTGCATTTTTATGAAAATGATATTTTAAATTTTGCTTTTATAGCCACTAATGCTGTTATGACAAATGATAATACACTTCTTGATGAATATTTTGATAAAAAACCTCCAGGGTCATTTTATTTACTTAACTTTAATGATTCACCAAGACCATTTCAATTAGACCAATTTATACGTAAAGGAATAAAAGAAAAATATCCATTTTTAAAATTAACTGGTCAGTACAATTATTTTGATGGATGGAATATCTCTTTTCATTTTAAAAATAAAGAAGATTTACTTTTATTTTATAATATATGGGATGATGTTTTACGATTATATTATAATAGTCCTGATGCAAAACATCTGTTAGGAACTACCGCTGGTTATACTCAATACGAAGCTGTAATAGGATATGTGATTAAAATATTTAATGACACTTTTAATTATGAAATAGGTAGTATTCTAGATCAGTGGTCAAATGGTACAACAGGAAAATATATTTGTAGAATTCATGATACTTTTTTATGGCATGGTGGTGGAACAGTTAGGTTTGCTGATCGATATGGATTTATAAATAATAAAGATATAAACACAGTAGAAGATTTTATAAAAATTAATAAAGAAGCTCTTACAAAATTTTATTACGAATCTAATCTTGATTTTAAAATAACAGATGAAACAGTATTTTTAAAACTTAAATAAATAATATGATAAACGTTTTTAGACTTTATGATCCTATTTTACAAAAAGTAAGAATAGGAAACAATTGGGATGGTGGATATGTTGTTGCTCTTCAATCTTTAGGTAGAAGTAGTGCTCTATTTAGTTATGGAGTTGGTACAGATATTTCTTTTGAAAAAGCATATGTTGATGCTACTAATAGAGAAGCATTTTGTTTTGATCACACTATTGAAAATTTTGTAGTTGATGAACCATACCAAAATAAAATAACATACCTTAAAGAAGGCATTTCAGGAATAAAAACAGATGTTACAAACAACTTTATAGAACATTATAAAGAAAGAGGAATGACAGAAAGAGTTTTATTTAAAGCAGATGTGGAAGGTGCCGAAATAGAATTTATATTAAATACAGATATAAGTGAATTAGCTCGTATAACAACTGGTCTTGTATTTGAATTTCATTATTTACAAGATCCAACACGACGAGAAGAAACATTTGAGTGTTTAAAAAAACTTAATGAGCACTTCTTATTATGTCATGTACATGGAAATAATTATGCTAATAACTTTGTCTATGATGAGGTACAACCAAATAACTATATTAAATCATACTCAGTTCCAGAAGTGATAGAATTAACTTTTGTGAATAAAGATTTAGTTCCATATGTTAAAGTAGATACTAAACCATATCCTAGTGAATTTCTAGATAGAAAAAATGAATTATCAAAACCAGAATTAGATTTAAGTTTTTTAAAATTAATATAAAATGATTTATATATCATTAACAACTGTTCCTGATAGGATGAATTTTGAATATTCATCTAGAATAAATTTATTATCTTTATTAAATCAAAAAACAGATAAAGAATATAAAGTATTATATAATGTTCCTTCAATTTATAGAGTGAAAGGAGAAGAAATTATCATACCAGAATGGGTAATAGAATTACAAAGTCAAAATGATAAACTTATAATCAACAGAACAAAAGATTATGGTCCTGTAACAAAAATAGTGGGTTGCTTATTATATACAGCAGATCCAGATGATGTGTTGATTGTAGTTGACGATGATCATGAGTACCATGAAGAAATGTTAGAATATCATTTATATAAATTAAATCAATATCCAAACAGTGCTATTGCTTTTAGAGGTGATAGACTTTGTGAAAAAAGAGAATGGACTGAAGACGGAATTCAGAAATATAATTTTGTCCAAGCTGTTGATAATTTTCCTGTAAAACATGATTTAAATTTAGCTATAACAGGACATTGGCATTCTGTAGGTTATAAAAGATCATTTTTTAAAGATGATTTTTTAGATGAAAGTTTTCTATTAGATAATCACTGGTCAGATGATATTATAATAGCGTATTATGTAGCTAAAAATAAGTTAGAAATAAAATGTGCAGCGTGGGATAAAGAAACAGATTGGAGACTAGTAAATTATGATGGTAGACCTTGTAATTCATTTCCAGTAGTTAATACTTTACCTTTTAATAATGCGGGATGTTTTGTTTTAAGAAATATAACCGGTACACATATTAACGATCAAGCAACTTACCCTCAAGATTGGGTTAATTGTATACTTGATTATTACTCAGGAAAAATTCACACAAATGGCTAATATATCGTTTTACGGATCACACAATGCGGCGTTAGTAATAGAAGACAATGGAGAAATACTTTGTGTTTTAGAAACTGAAAGATTTACCAATTCAAAAAATGGAGGAATAGCTCAGTATAAAACAGTAAAAGATATTCATTTAACTATGGAAAATATAGTTGACTGGATACAAAGAACATACAATATAAAAGAATTTGAAAACTGTATAGTCAATTCAGTTACAGTTAATATGTGGGGTGAAACATATGATTTACATAAAATGATACCCCATAAAAATACTGTTTTAGTTAACCATCATGAAGCCCATGCCGCGGGAGCTTTTTATCAATCACCTTTTGAAGAAGCATTAATATTTTCTTTTGATGGAGGAGGAAATGATGGAAAATTTAATATATATAAAGCCACTAGAGAAGAAGGACCTATATTATTAGAAAGTGTATCAAATCCTCAACTCAAAAATGATCATATTAAATATGATTTAGGTTTTCCTTATGCTACATTTGGTGATTTTTTTGAAGACATCGGAAAAGAACCAATAGTAGATGGTAATTTAGTATACCCAGGAAAAATAATGGGACTATGTTCTTATGGAACTGTCCATGAAGATTGGATTCCGTATTTTATAGACTATTATAAAGAAAACGCTGCCTCAGGAGAATATATGGAGGCTATACAACGATTAATAGGAGATAAAATAGGTGTTAAATTTGATATCAACAATAGATTAACAGGTCAAATAGCATATGATGTAGCAGCTACAACTCAGAGAGCATTTGAAGAATGTTTTTTTGAAATAGCTAATCCATATTTAGAAAAATATCCAAATTTACCTATATGTGTAGCTGGAGGATGTGGTTTAAATATTATATTAAATACAAGGATAAAAAAAGAAACAAATAGAGAAGTATTTGTAGGACCAAATCCTAACGATTGCGGTCTAGCATCAGGATTACTTTTACAATTCTTAAAACCAAAAACACCTGTTGACTTGACCTATAAAGGGATACCTATTTTAGATTATAATAGTTTAGCTGAATATTTCTTTTTTGGATGTGGTAATTTAATTAGAAAAATTTCTGATCATGTTCCTGATGATTATCATTTTAGTTCCTTTATAACTGTAAAAGAGGTTATAACAGAACTCAAAGAAGGAAAAATCATAGGTGTAGTTAGAGGAGGAGCAGAACATGGACCTAGAGCTTTAGGTAATAGAAGTATTATATGTAATCCATCTATTCCTAATATGAAAGATATATTAAACTCAAAAGTAAAAAACAGAGAATGGTATCGCCCGTTCGCACCAGTGGTTAGATTAGAAGATGTGTCTAAATACTTTGAATGGGAAGGTGAATCTAGATGGATGAGTTTTTGCCCTGTAGTTAGAGAAGAATGGAGAGAAAAATTAGCTGCTGTAACACATGTTGATAACACAGCTAGAGTACAAACGGTAACTAGAGAACAAAATGAGTGGTTATATGATTTAATTACAGAATTTGAAAAAGAAACAGGAATAGGTGTTTTATTAAATACATCTTTTAACGTTAATGGTAAACCTATATTATCAACATTAAAAGACGCATTTCATATATTTCATAATACTCAATTGGACAGATTGATAATAGAAAATTATTACTTTATTAAATAAATAAAAATGTATTCTAACAAAGAAACAGTTATAGCAATTTATGGTTCTCATAACGCCACAGTTAGTTTAGCTATAGACGGTGAAATCAAAGAAGTTATAGAAATAGAAAGATTAGTAGGTAAGAAAAATGCGTCATTATTTTTCTACCCACCAACATTAATAAAAAATCCAGAGTCTACTCTTAATTGGATACAAAATTATTTTAATAAAAAATATAATGTAACTAATTATGATTATTGTTACATTGATGTTGTTGATTTAGATATGATTAAAAGAGTATTTCCTTCTAAAGAATATATTCAAACTCAACATCATGTTAATCATGCTAATAGTTCATTTTATCAATCTAACCATAAAGAAGCATTAATTTTATCTTTTGATGGTGGAGGAAATGATGGATGGTTTGTTCTATTCCATGCTAAAAGAGGTGAAACTCCTAAAGTTTTACATAATGAAAATGTTAACTTTGGAGTTTGTTACTCAATGGTAGGCCATTATATAAATGAATTAAAACATGAAAAAGATTATTTAATTGGTAATTTAGTTTACGCTGGTAAATTAATGGGTTTAGCAGGGTATGGAAAGATTAGACATGAGTGGTTAGATGAGTTTGAAAAGTGGTATGATTTGCCTACAGGTCTTGATCATATAAATTTAATAAAAGATATGTTTGATCGTTTAGGTATTAAACTAGAAGAAAATGGTTTAGCATCTAAAGAAGATAGTAGAGATTTAGCTGCTACTAATCAATATGCTTTTGAACAAAACACAATTAAACGAATTCAATCTTATCTTGATCAATATCCTCATTTACCTCTTCATATTACTGGAGGAGGAGGTTTAAATATATTATTTAATACTCGTTTAGGAAATGAAAGAGAAGTTTTTGTATCTCCTAATCCAAGCGATTGTGGCTTATCAGTTGGTATGTTATGTGGTCATATTAAACCAGAAAATGCAATTGATATAACATACGCTGGACCTGAAGTATTTGATAAAGATTCTCTATTAGATTATATTGAGCCTTATGAAACAACAAGAGATATTGATGTTATAATTAATGATTTAAATAAAGGAAAAATTATAGGTGTAGTTAGAGGTGGAGCAGAACATGGACCTAGAGCTTTAGGTAATAGAAGCATCATTTGTAACCCATCATTTCCAGAAATAAAAGATATTCTTAACGCTAAAGTAAAACACAGAGAATGGTATCGTCCATTTGCTCCTGTAGTTAGATTAGAAGACGTTAATGAGTATTTTGAGCTCGATAAAGAAAGCAGATGGATGAATTACTGTCCTAAAGTAAAACCAGAATATAAAGAAAAACTATCCGCTATAACTCATATAGATGGAACAGCTAGAGTACAAACAGTAACTAGGGAACAAAATGAGTGGTTATATGATTTATTAACTAAATTTAAAGAAAAAACAGGTATTGGAGTACTTTTAAATACATCATTCAATATAGATGGTAAACCAATATTAAATACTTATAAAGACGCTTTTTTAGTTTTTAACACAAGTGATATGGATGGATTAATATTAGATGGTAATTATATCAATAAAGCTAATTCTATTGAAAAACCCAAATTAGATTCTAAACTAACAGTTGTAACTGGATTATGGGATTTGAACAGACCAGGTAGAGATTTTAATGCTTATTTAGAACAATTTGAAAAATTATTAGATATAGATTGTAATTTATATATCTACATTCAAAAAGAATATGAACATATAGTTTGGAAAAAAAGACAAAAACATAATACTGCTGTTAGAGTATATGAATTAAGTGATATAAAGGATATGTATGGTAGTTTTTGGGATAAAACTCAAGAAATAAGAACTAATCCTGAATGGTATAATAAAACTGGTGAAAATGGATGGTTGAAAAATAGTCCTCAAGCTACACTTGAGTATTATAATCCTATAGTAATGTCTAAATTTTCTATGCTTCATAATGTAACTATATGGGACCCATTTGAATCAGATTATTTCGTATGGTTAGATGCAGGAATTACATTTAGTGTTTATGAAAAGTATTTTACAGAACATAAAGTACTAGATAAAATGATTCCTCATTTAGATTCATTTTTATTTTTAAGCTACCCATATGATGCTACAGATGAAATTCATGGATTTGATTATCAAGCTATGAATAGATTAGCTGGTGAAACTGTAAAATATGTTTGTAGAGGAGGATTATTTGGTGGACGTAAAGATATTATAAAACAAGGAAATAATACTTATTGGCACTTAGTTAATAATACCTTAAATCAAGGGTATATGGGTACTGAAGAAAGTATATTTACTCTTATGGCTTATAATGAGCCTGAAATATATAGAAGATATGTTTTAGACGGTAATGGATTAATTGTAAAATTCACCCAAGCATTATGTGATAATCAAATAGAGTTAGAACCTATCCCTGAGCAACGTATATCTTTTATACCTAAAAACTTAGACACATCTAAATTAAAAACATCATTGTATATGCTTACCTTTAACTTCCCAGAACAGGTAAGACATACTTTAGAAACATATAAACAACATCCAGGCTGGTTAGATAAAACAAGAAAAATATTAATTGATAATTCTAATAAACCTGAAGCTATAGAAGGTAATAAACTCATATGTGAAGAATATGGAATGGAACATATTATAACAGGTGAAAATTTAGGTATCAATAGAGGTAGATTATTAGCAGCTGAACATTTTCAAGAATCAGATAGTGATTATTATATCTTTTTAGAAGATGATATGGGGATATATGAATCTAATAATGAGTTTTGCAGAAATGGATTTAGAAAATACATACCTGATCTATTTACAAAAATTCATAAAGTAATGTTAAAAGAAGAATTTGATTTTCTTAAATTATCTTTTACAGAAGTATACATGGATAATCAAATTCAATGTTCTTGGTATAATGTGCCTCAAACTACTAGAAATGAAGTATGGCCTAATTATAATAAATTACCTAAAACTGGTTTAGATCCAAATTGCCCTAGAACTAAATTTAATAAAATAGATACTCTTGAAGATATATCATATATTGATGGTGAAGTATATTATTGTAATTGGCCTATGATAGTTAGTAAAGCAGGTAACCAAAAAATGTTTTTAAATACAAAATGGGACAATCCTTATGAACAAACATGGATGAGTTATATGTTTATGGAAACAATAAAAAATAATCTAAAACCAGCTGTATTATTATTATCTCCTGTAAATCATAATAGAATAAATCATTACAATGCTAATGAACGCAGAGAGAATTAATATTTATTAACATAATAAATACAATAATTTTATGCCTATTACTAGACGTTTATATGAAAAAGCTAACTCAAGAATAAGTATTTCCAACCAACCTGAATTTCCAATCCAGCAAGCTTATACAGCTACTGTGAGAAACGCGTATCCTAGCGCTTCTTTAACAGAAGCTTGGGGAACTTATACTGCTAATTATATTAAATCAAAAGGATATAATCCTAAAAATACACTTTATGCTTTAGGAATTTGCGCGGATGATGTAGATGCTTTCACAAATAATGGAAACATTGGACAATTTCCTTCATCTATGCAATCTTTTCTTGGACCATTTATGTCAGGTGGTTTAGCTGGTTATCCATTTGTTGGAAGTATTGGATTTGGTGCTTTTGCAAGTCATATTACAGACACAGGAACTTTATTTATTTCAAGCACACCACACATTGGTATTACATCTGATGGTCAAATTGGTAGACAATATAGAAGAGGTCAATCAAGTACAACAGCCAGTACCAACTGTGGAGCAGTTCATGGCGCTGTAGGATTAGTATCATCAAATCCAAATTCTCCATCACAATCAAATGCACCATATAATAATGGAAATTATGAATTATGGAAATTAGCTAATATAGTTTATAATTATTCATCTTCATTTAATGGTTCAGAAGGTAGAAATATATTAACAGCAACAACGTATATCCAAGATGAGGGATTAAATTATATTTTTAATAACTCTTCCTCATTTCATGATGCTGCTACTGGTAGTGATGTATTCTTATTGGGTGGAGTTTTTATTAATACAGATGATAAATATCAATCATATATTGATGTAGATTATTTTGCCAAATACACAGCAATTGGATCAGGGAGTTGGGAAGATTTAACCACAGAATATCGTGATGGTTTACTTGCCCTACGTGATAATTCAGTAAAGGTTTCAAGAGCTTATAGTCAAGAATTATCATTTCCTATTAGTAATACAAGCTTACATATAAGATTTGAAGATACTGTTAATAATAATGGAATACAAACTTTAAATACACAATATACAAGTACTACAGTACATAATATTGATCAATTAGTGAATTTATTTAATAACAATGCTAGTTTTAACCAATACGGTGTTTATTCAAAAAGTGATCGTAATAATAAATTAGTATTAACTATGACAGATTCTTATAGGTATACATATTTAGAAGGTAATATCGGATTATTATCATTAAATGTTTTTAATGATTAAATGTAAAAATAATATATAAATTTAAGTTTGGCGTCCTCGGACGCCTTACTTATTTTTAATATATGTTTCAAGCTATACACTACGACTTTAAAAATAAAACATGTCATTTAAGAGATGATAAACAAGGATGGATGAGTTTTGAATACTATCCAACTTACTATAAACTTGATCCTAACGGAAAATATGAAACGTTAGATGGTAAACGAGTATCTCCTACTCAAAAATGTGACAAAAATGAACCACTAACATATTATGAAATAGATATACCTATGGAAACTAGGGTATTAGTTGACGCTTATAAAGATTTAGATGAAGCGCCTCAATACCATAACACAGTGTTTCTAGATATCGAGTGTGAAATTGGAGGAGCACTAACAACTGATTATATTAAATCAGCTCCAATGAAAATAACATCTATAGCTTTATATGATGTTACACTTAAAAAATATTATTGTTTAGTTTTAGATGAGAAAAAACAATTAAATGATATTAAAGAAAATAACAAAGAAATTATTTCCTGTTCTACAGAATTTGATCTATTATCTAAATTCATCAGTATATGGCTTGATTCTGATCCTACTATTGTCAGTGGCTGGAATAGTGAGTTTTTTGATATACCTTATCTTTATCATAGGATTTGCAGGGTATTGGGTGAAGAGAAAGCTAAGGAATTATCACCGTTAGGTATTGTTTATGTAAAAGATTTCTTTAATAAGAGTGCTCAATCAACAGAATCCACAGTTAATATAGCAGGTGTTAACCATCTTGACTATATGTTGTTGCATAAGAAGTATATTATGAAACAAGAGTCATCTTATAAATTAGGTGATATAGGAGAGAAATATGTTAAGTTAGGTAAAATAGAATATGAAGGATCACTTGATAAATTATTTAAAGATGATGTTCATAAATTTATAGAATATAATTTACGTGATGTTGAGATATTAATTGAATTAGATAAAAAATTACAGTTTATAGATTTAACAGTTAATATATGTCATTTATGTCATGTACCATATGAAAACATATATTACTCAACAGCATTAAATGAGGGAGCTATTTTAACCTATCTAAAAAGAAAAGATATAGTTTCACCTAACAAACCAACTACATATAACCCAGCATTAAAAGAAGCTAATGAAGAATATGCTGGTGGTTATCTTAAAGACCCAGTACCTGGTTTATATGAATGGGTATCTGACTTAGACTTTACTTCACTATATCCATCTATTATTCGTAATTTAAATATGGGTTTAGAAACATTAGTTGGTAGAATACAAAATAGAAATAAGTATGATAACCAATGGGGATTAGGTGATTTAAAAGCAATGGATGGAGAAGAAGAAATACCTATCGAAAAAGTAACACCAGAGAGAAGAGTTAAATTAACTTATATAAAAGTAAAAGATTTAATAGCATTAGTTGAAAATAATAAATTAATAATATCTGCTAATGGTACTCTATTTAGAAAAGATAAATCAAGTATTGTAGTGGAAATATTAAACGATTGGTTTAATAAAAGAAAACAATATAAAGACCTAATGAAAACCGCTTTTAAGGCAGGTGATATAGCTAAAGGAGAACATTATAATCGCTTACAACATACCTTTAAAATTAAATTAAACGATGTATACGGAGTATTTGCTCAGAATGGATGGAGATATAGTGACGGTAATTTATTTATTAGTAAAGCAATCACCCTCACAGGTCAACGTTTGGACCAGGAATCAATTAACTTTGTCAATAGAGAAGTTAGCACAGAGTTAGGAGTAGAAAAAGATTATGTGATAACAGCAGACACAGATAGTTTATTCTTTGAATTAAAAGATTTAATATTAAAACGAAAACCAGATATTAATATTAATAATAGAGAAGAAGTAGTACCTATTGCTCTTGAAATAACTAAAGATTATCAAGATAAAACAAAACCATTCTTACAAAATTTATGTAAAGATTTATTTAATATTGATAATGAATATTTTGAATTAAAACAAGAGGTTGTTCTTGAACGAGGTTACTTTGCAGGTAAAAGAAGATACGCTCAATTTATTGTTAATAAAGAAGGTGTACCAACTGAAGAATTAGATATTAAAGGAATGGATGTAATGAAATCAAATATGAATCCATTATATAGAAAGTTTGGTGAAGGTATTTTATTAGATATAATGTATGGTAAAACTAAAAATGAAATTGATAAGAAAATTATTGACTTTAAAAAGTCATTAGATGCTGTACCTATTAAAAATATAGCCAAACCAACTGGAGTTAGAAACATTAAAAAATATATAGCCTCACCTCCACAATCAGGACAAATATTTTCTAAATTAGAACTTAAATGTCCTATTAATACTAAAGCGGCTATATGGTATAATGATTTATTACGTTTTAAAAAACTAGATAAAAAGTATTCATGTTTTACTGAAGGTGATAAAATGTATTATGTCCAATTAAAGGATAATCCATATAAAATAGAAGTATTAGGATTTACAGGTAACGACCCAGAGTTTATAACTGAGTTTATTACTAAATTTATTGATAAAGAAGAAGGATTTAATTCAACACTATTAAATAAATTACAAGGCATATATGGAGATTTGAAATGGTCATTTCCAAGTTTAAATGCTTATGTAAATAAGTTTTTTAGTTTTTAATAACCCAAATAAAGATATTATATTAATTATATGTATTTAATAAAAGGTTTTATATTTGGTTTATTAGCTCAAATTATTACATTTCTTCAATTACAAGGACAAATGAAATATGAATTTTTAAAAAATAACATACTGCTCACAGCAGCAATGGGTATTCCTATCTCATTATTATTTATGTTTTCAGTCCGCAATCTAGTAACAGCTTATAATGGTGAGATATGGCCATCACGATTAATAGGATTTGGAATTGGAGTAATAACATTTGCTCTTATGTCTCATTACTTATTTAAAGAACCATTAACAACTAAAACACTTATTTGTTTAAGCCTAGGAGTTATTATAATTTTAATTCAAATATTTTGGAAATAATATGAACAAACAAACTTTAGTATCAACTATCGACAAGTATTATCTAAATGGAACTGTAGAGTCAGTTAAATGGGTTATTAAAGATAAAAACATGACTGTTGATTTTATCACTCCATTTAAAAATTTAGTAGGTAAAGTAATCAGCCCTAATATTGATTTAGAAGACAGTGAAATAGGAATATATAATACTAGTCAATTTTATAAGTTAGTCAAGATAATGGATAATTATATAGTTTTAAAACTAAATAAAAGCGAACGTGGTACACCACTTGAACTAACTATAGCAGATAATCAATATGACTTAAATTATTACTTATCAGATCTTAATTTAATCGAAACTATACCTACCATTAATGAACCAGAAACATATGATGCTAGTTTAAATATTGATTCTAGTTTTATAACTACATTTGCTAATGCTAAAAAAGCATTAGGTGATGTAAAACAATTTACTGTTAAATCTGAATATGATAAAGAAAATGGAACTGGTTTATTAATAACCATAGGTGAAGGAAATGGTTATGCTAATAAAATCAAATTTAAAACACCATGTGAGTCATTACTTGGTCTAAATGAAATGCCATTTCCGGCTGATGTTATGAATGAAGTATTAAAAGCTAATGAAGAAGCAAATAGCGGCACTATAGAAATTAGTCAAGAGGGATTAATGAAATTAACATTTAAAGAAGATTCTATAGAATCTACTTATTATCTAGTTCGTCTTTCTACAAACTAATATATTTATAAACACAAGCAGAGGCACGGTAGGTCTCTTAGTTATGAATAATTAATAACCGCTCACCTTCGGGGAGCATAAAACACAGGAGGTTTAAAATGACACATTTATCTCATTGGACAACAGATCCAATCGACATCTTTTGGAAGAATTTTTTCGACCAAAACAGCAAATTTCAAAATACAATTGATACTAAAATCAACTATCCAGTTGATATTTACGAAACAGAAAACGGGTTACGATTTGAGCTCGCAGTAGTTGGTCTAGACAAAGAAGATCTAGATATACAAACAGAATCAGATACATTAAGGATTAAACACGAAAAAAAGGAAAGTGATATTTCACCTGAGGCTTACTATCAAAAAGGTATAGCTAGGCGTTCATTTGACTTAGCGTGGAAGATATCTTCAAAACTTGATTTAAGCAAATTAGATGCTTCATTAGATAAAGGATTATTAGTTATTGATATTCCTTATTCAGCTGATAAAGCACCTAAAAAAGTTGAAATCAAAATCAATTCCAAAACCTTATTACAAGGATAAATAAAACGAGACCTACCAAAACTCTGTTATGCCAATACCAACTCAGTTTATTTCATTTCAAGATAAACTTTTTATTTTAAAACGTCGTGTTATAGACGATCCTAAATACACAGGCGAACCATTAGATATTATGATGAAATGGTTAGGATCAAATAAAGTTTTAAGAAAAGATGGTTATTTATTTTTTCTAGAAGAAATAGAAGAAGCTGAAGTGCTTGGCTACTATACAAAAAATTAGTATATTAATTAAAATAAAGTATTATGAGTAATTTAAAACCATTAAATGGAAACATTGTTATTAAGCCATTAGAAGAACAAGAAATGACTTATGGCAATATCGTAATTCCCGATATGGGAAAAGAAAAACCAGAAGTAGGACAGATAATTTCAGTGAGTGATACTTACAATTGGCATACAGGTGAGTATGTTAAAAGTAAACTCAAACCTGGACAAACAGTATTGATACCTAAAATGGGAGCAGTATCATTTGGATTAGACGGAGAAGATTATTATATAACTAAAGAATCAGAAATATTAGCAGTTTATGAGTAAAATAATAGAATATAACCAAGACGCAAGACAAAAATTAGCTGATGGAGCTAAAAAATTATCCGACGCTGTTTCATCAACATTAGGTCCATTTGGTCGTAATGTTATTATTGAGAAAACAAATGAGTTACCTCAATCAACTAAGGATGGAGTTACTGTAGCTAAATCAATTACTTTAAAAGATCCAATTGAAAATATTGGCGCTGAAATTGTTAAACAAGCAGCTATTAAAGCAGCGAATACAGCTGGTGATGGTACAACAACTACTACTTTATTAGCTTATAATTTAATAAATGAAGGTTTAAGTAGTGTTAGAGCAGGTTCAAACGCTGTTGAAATTAAAAAAGGTATTGATGCTGCTGTTAAACAAGTAGTTAGTGCTTTAAAAGAAAATAGTAAAGATATCTCATCTGAAGACCAATTAAAACAAGTAGCTACAATCTCAGCTAATAATGATGAATCAACAGGTGAATTAATAGCTACTGCTATTGAGAAAGTAGGTAGAGAAGGAGTTGTTGCTATTGAGGAAAGTAAAACAGGTGAAACATCACTTGAAGTAGTTGAAGGTATACAATTTGATAAAGGTTATAAATCACCTTATTTTGTTACTAACAATAATACAATGCAATCTGTATTAGAAGATCCATTTATATTAATTTATGATGGTCGTATAACAACAGCAGCTGAGTTATTAAATGTACTTCAAAAAGTAAATAGTGAAAATAAATCATTACTTATTGTAGCAGATGATATTGATGGTGAAGCATTAGCAACTCTTATTGTTAATAAAATGAGAGGTATTGTTAAAGTATGTGCTGTTAAAGCACCTGACTTTGGTGAACGTAAAACATTGTTATTAGAAGATTTAGCCATCATAACAGGTGGTCAAGTTATATCTAAAGATAAAGGTTTAAAACTAGATAAAATGACTGTAGCTCAGTTATCATCTTATTTAGGTATAGCTAGAACAGCAACCATAAGTAAAGAAAAAACAACTATTGTTGATGGTAAAGGAACTGAAGAAGATATATTAACAAGAGCAGAGGAAATTAAAGTACAAATTGATAATGCTCAATCATTCTTTGAAAAAGAAAAATTACAAGAACGTTTAGGTAAATTAATTGGTGGAGTAGCTATTATCAATGTAGGTGGCAATAATGATATTGAATTAAAAGAATATAAAGATAGAGTTGAAGATGCTTTATTCGCTACACGTGCCGCTGTTGAGGAAGGAATACTACCAGGTGGAGGTGCTGCTTTATTATATGCTAGAGAAGGTATTAGTTACACTAAAACAGATAGTGATGATTTTAATACTGGTAAAAAAATAGTATATAAAGCATTATCTGCTCCGTTTATAAAAATATTATTAAACGCAGGTTATGATAATCCAAGTTGGTATATATATGAATTAGGTAGGACATCATTAGATTTAAATACTGACATATATGATAATACGTGGTTAGGATATGATTTAAAGTCTGAAACAATTATTAATATGCTTGATGCTGGTATATTAGATCCAACTAAAGTAGTTCGTTTAGCGGTTGAAAACGCGGCTGCAGTAGCAGGTACTATATTAACAACTGAAACTGTGATATATGAAGAACCAACCAAAGAAAAGAAAGAAGAGGATGGGATGGGTAATATGATGGGAATGATGTAATAAAAAAAGGATCAGTGAAAACTGATCCTTAATCATTTTTATAAAATGATTTACTTAAGCTTTCTTTTTAGAAGCTACAGACCATACAGCGCCAACTAGTGTCATAACTCCACCAAGAATTTCTTGGAATAATACGTCACTAACAAGTCCTTTCGCGATGATAATACCACCGATAAAGGTTAAGGCGTGTCTGATAAGACCTAAAGTTTGCTCTTTCATGTTTTTTAAATTTTAGTTAACAATAAGTGTGTTTGTTTACACTGATATAAATATTGTGAGAAAACAACTTATTGACCTAGAAATAAAACTTATATTTAATTATAAATAAAATATTATGGTTTGGTATATTTACATTGTTAGTATTGTATATTGTATATGGAGAATGGCTAAAGGATACAAAAAATCATTTGGCGAAGGAAATCCAATAGGTCCAACACCAGGACTAGAAACAATATTTATCTTTATTTTTGCTCCTGTATTAGCTCCGGTAGATATTGTTCTAACTTGGATTAGAAGAATTAAGGAAAGTAATGAGGATAGAAGAAATAAAATATTTTAATAATTGTCAGGTGGTGAAAGGATGTATACATCGGTAGACACACCCACTCGTCTCGTGGGCGCAGAATTTGAAATAGGTAGATGGATATGGGTTGACCACAAAGCCGGCTATTTTGTTCACTACTGAATCACTGCGTGGAGGTTCGACTCCTTCCCTGACAGCAACCCGTCGGAAGCTCATCATGGCCTGAGTGAGATGAAAACGCGGATATCGGGCCTTATGCCTGGATGTTGGAATGGTATACAAGTTTGACTTAAAATCAAATGAGCTGAAAGCTCGTGTGGGTTCGAGTCCCACTCCAGGTACATATGAAAGATTAGTAGTCTTTAGTATCTATCAAATATTTATTGATATGAATAAAGATATAACTAAACAACAGTTCATTGAAATATGTAATAGAAATTTAACTATGGCTAAAGCAGCTGCTGAGTTAGGATTACATTTCAATACATTCAAAAAATATGCTATTGAATATAAATGTTATAAACCTAATCAGTCAGGTAAAGGAATAAAGAAAAACATTCCTGAGAGAATTTCTAATCTTAATGATTACTCTTCACGATCTAGTGTTCGTAAAGTAGTAATAAATAAGAATCTTATTCCATATGAGTGTAATAATTGTGGAATCACAGAATGGGAAGGTCAGAAATTATCTTTACATTTAGATCATATTGATGGTAACAATTGGAATCATGATTTATCTAATTTAAGATTTCTTTGTCCTAATTGCCATTCACTGACTGAAACATATACTGGGAGAAATAAATAATATATTTATATATGTAGTTCTTTAATTTACGGGGGTAACTGGAATCGATTCATAATCGGAGGGTAGTATCACATGCAGAGGGAAGGCGTTTAAACCTCTTTAATATCCATGCTAAACAATAACTGACGAAATGTCAACAATGACCTTCGATGACTTGATGTCATTCGTAGGCGCCGACTACGCTTTAGCAGCCTAGTCCGCATCGGGTGGTAGAGAACCTAGGAACAGAACACAACAGCGAGTCGTACGCTAAAGAGACGGCATCCGGACGCATATTGCGAGCCGTAGTTTTCTCTGTAGTCATAAAACAGAGTGGTGGATTCGGACCATAATCGGTCAGCCCTTACTGATCAAAAGTAATTTAGATCTAAGCATGTGAGACGTTGGTATTATTGTTCATTATGAAGACGTGGGTTCGAATCCCACTACCTCCACTAAAACACTAAATTATGAAAAATTTAATTTTAATTCTGTTATTAACTTTAGCATCATGTGAAACAGCTTACAAAACTACAACTACCTATACTACAGATAGTTTAGGAAATAAGGTAAAGACTATAAAAAAGGAATATAAGGAACATACTAATAATTCTTATATAGAAATAACTCCTTATGCTCCTTACAGGTACACAGATCCATTTTATAATCCATTTTATAGGCCATATTATAGACCGTTTTATTATAGACCATATTATAGACCCTATTACGGGCCACATTATGTTCCTAAAACTAATCCAAGACATTAATATTATCAATTAAATTATATTTATGACTACAACTGATATAGCAGCTATAGCAACCGTGTTAGTATGGGCTATAGTTTTTTCTATAGGTTTTTACTTATCAAAAAGAAAGTAACAGTACTTAGCACAGTTCTCAGAAGTTTTACTGTCCCAGGCTAAGTCTTTTATCTATGGCGACCAGTAATGGTTGCCTTTTTTTATCGTTTTAATATTTATATGTGTGATAAATTAGGTTGTATATTAATATATACAGCCTTTTTTTATTAAATAAAAATTAAAAGTATGAAAAAATTCTTCTCTCAGTTGTTTAATGACAACAACTCAATCAATGAAAAAGCGGTTATTGGATTTTTAGCATTTATGATGATGTGTGTTTTTGCAATTGCTGATATTGTTACAGGTGCATTAGGTAAGGAATTAGTAATTCAAGAATTTATTTTTGACGCATTTAAAATATTAACAATAGCTTGCTTTGGTATAGCTTCTGTTGACAAATTTATAAATAAAAAAGACAATAACTAAAAAATAAAAATTATGGAAAAGATCCCAACTAAAAAAGCAGCATCTTTAATTAGCGCCTTGAAAGGTAAAAAACCAGTTGTTATTATTATTTGTGTAGTAATATTCATTGCAGGTATATTCGCCGCTAAAAAAGGATATATCTCTGAAGATTTACTAGACATTAACACAATTGTAGGATTTGTTGATAATGCATTTGCAAGTGACTCAGCTCAAGTTGTAGTTGATACTGCTACTCATGTAGTGGATAGTGTCAGTAATGTAGTAGATAGCTTATCTAAATAATTAAAGTTAAATTATAACACCCTATGACACCTAAACAGTTAAATGATTCAACTGGCGTTAGTCTTAATATTAAATGGTTAATTCAAATAGTTGTTGTTGTTGCTATGGCAGTATGGGGATATTCTGAAATTAGCAGTAGATTATCTAATTTAGAACATAATTATGATATGTTAAAAGATAAATTAGATAGAACCAATGCAGCTATAGAAGAAAGTGCTAACGGACATAATGCATGGCCAATGGATGTTGAGCAATCAACCAAAATTCAAAAATTAGAAGATGGTTTAAAACGTATGGAAGATTTTTATCTTCAAAATCAAATAATAAAAAATAAAAATTAAAATAGCATATGAAAAAATTCTTGTTATTAATAATTATATTTCTTTCAGTTTCAGCATTTTCTCAAAAAGACATAAAAATAAAAAATAATGTATTTGAAGTTATATACTCAGAAAGTCTTGAACAACCAACTTGGTTAAAATATCGTTCAACTAATAGGCCAACTAATGTTAATAGAGGGTCTATGGATTTTTATACTGAAAAAAATATCAAAACATCTGACGCTGCTGATTACACTCATAACATTTATGATAAAGGACATTTAGCCCCAGCAGCTTCGTTTTCAGATAATATGGAAAATTTAAAACAAACATTTTCATATTTAAATTGCATGTTGCAAGATCAATATTTAAATAGAGGAGAATGGAGATTTTTAGAAGAACAAGAAAGAAAATGGGATGATATTGAACCATTAACTGTTATTATTAAAGTATTTTTTAATAAACCAGCTAAACGTGTCCTAACAAATGCTGCTATTCCATCACATATAGAGAAACATATTTATTTTGAGAAATCTAAAAAATGGAAGTGTTATGATTTTATAAATGAAAAACCTAAACACGATTGGATTAAATCAGAAATTGTTTGCAACAAACATTAATTTGGTTTGACCCGGATAAGATGTTATATTTATTATAATAAAAAAATAAATTATATTTATGAAAAAAATCGCGATTATGTTTACTGCAGCTATTATGTTTGCTGCTTGTAATGGTGGATCAAATGGATCTACAACCACTGACAGTGTAGCTGTTGATAGCGTTAATGTTGTTGACTCGTCAATTATTGTAACTGACTCAACTACATCTCAAATCCCAGCTGACTCAACTGCTCCTAAGCCATCAGGTCATGGAGGTGGTGGTGGTAATGGATCACAAATTATTCATGTTAAGTAATTTAAGGGGGCTCATTTAGAGCCCCCACTTTTTAAATTTATGGTTATGTGGAGAATAAGACAATTTAAAAGAAGACTAACTAATTTATTTCGCTGGCTTCCAATTATATGGAAAGATGAACAGTGGGATCATCATTATATCTTTGAGATACTCAAGTATAAACTTATATTCATGTCTAAGAGCATTCGTGAAAAAGGTAATCATACTCTAGCCGAATATGATGCTAATAGAATGATGTTGGCTGTTAGGTTAATAGATAAAGTTCAAAATGAAGATTATCTAATGGAATTTATAAACGATGATAATATTACTAGAGAAAAAATTGAATTAGGAGAATTAAAGCATAATAAAGCAAAACGTATTTTATTTAAATTACTTGAAAATTATATAGAAAGATGGTGGGATTAATTATATTAGCAATAGCTATATTAGGATCTCTATCCTGGCTTTGGGCTGGTGGTATTGAATATATGCATAAGAATCACAAGGATTATAAAGGTGAAGATTTTTTGAATTGGAAAGCAGATGAGGAGGATAAGAATCAAATATCTTGACCTTGATATATTTTTTAAATTAAGGTTATGAGAACAGAAGCAGAACGTTTAGCAAGTTATAGAGCAGCATTTTTAGAAAAAGTTAAGAAATGGAATTGGACTGACTATGATGATAAACCTAGGAAGCCTAGAGGTAGAAAAGCTAAAGTACAAGAAAAACCATCCGCTAAACCTAGAACTAAAGGTGAACAAGAAGTAGCAAATAAGTTTTTCACTTATAATAAATAAAGGTATGAATATAGTTTATGATATTGATTCAGAAACAGGTAAATTAAAACTTAAGTTTAAACAAAATGTTCTTGATGGGTTAGATAAGGATTCTAAAGAAGCATTTAATAAGTATATTTTACCTATGTTAACAATGAATAATAAATTTGTTTTAACAGGTAGTTTATCTCTTAGATTATTAGGTCTTGAACCTATGAGTCCTATAGGTGATTTTGATTTTGGTTTAAGAGAAGAATTTACTGAAGAAGATTATAATAATATAAAAAATTTCTTTGATTTAAATGATAGTAAAGATGGATATGGATGGGATGGAGCTGGTGAAAAAATAAAAACACCATATAAATTTAATCCTAAAGAACATATGTGGCAGTTTTCAAAAACATGGAAAGAATCTCAAAACGATGTTTTAGGTGTTGATCTAGATTTACATAAATATTTCAAAATGGATATCTTTAATGATGAAATACTTAGAAAAAAAGATATCATAACTGTATATTATGATGATTTTGAACTTCGTCTTATACATCCTAGTATTACTTATAGTTACAGAATGAGATATGCTTTAGACCCTAGATCATCAACTGCTTTTAAGTATTGGGAACGTATGATGAGCTTTATAAAAGATGCTAAACCTTATTATAACACAATCAGAGCTTTATACAATATGATAGCTCGTGTTAATGAACACAATATTAATATTGAAGGTGATAAAAATAGAATTGATTATATTAGAGGATTAGTTATAAAAAGAGAATACAATATAGATGAGTTCTTTAAAAAAGTTTGGGAAGAACCTAAATTAGTATAATATATTCATAATATGAAAACAATAGTACTAGGTGACACACACGGCCGCTCAAATTGGAAATTAGCAATACATCAAGACAAACCTGATAGAGTTATCTTTATAGGTGACTACTTTGACTCATTTGAAATATCAGGTGTAGATCAAATTCATAATTTTAAGGAAATAATTCATTACAAAGAATCAAACCCACAAGTTGAGGTTATATTGTTGATTGGTAATCATGATCATCATTACTTCCCTGAAATTGGTTATAATGGGACTAGTGGATTTCAATCAGGGATATATCCATCTATTACTCAGGCTATAGATGAAAATAGACATCATCTACAAATGGCTTATGGTTTTGAAGAATATCTATTTACTCATGCTGGAGTTAGTCCTGTGTTTATGGACGAAGTATTTGGTCCTAATGGTTGGAGTAAAGAAAATGTAGTAGTAGATTTAAATGAATTATTTAAATATAAACCTAAAGCGTTTGAATTTAATGGTTTTGATCCATATGGAGACAATACAACACAAACACCAATATGGATTAGACCAGGATCATTAATGTCTATAAATAAGAAACATGAGAAAGGTTTAAAGAAAGACTATATTCAAATTGTAGGACATACTCAAATGAAAAAATTAGATCTTAAAGGTAGTGATAAATTTACAGGTGGTAGATATTATTTTATAGATACTATGGATACTACAGGACAGTATTTAATCATTGAAAACAATTATATAACAACAAATTCAGTTAAATAATGGGTAGAAAAAAGAAACAACAGAATAAACCATTAGACTATATTCAGCCTGAATTTATTGTTTATAGCGATTTAGGTTATTATAGTGGCATGGCGTTTGGAGGAGAATTTCAATGGTCAAAACATGAAAAAGATGCTAAACCATTGAATAACATTAGTAAGTTTAAAACTATAAAATATTTGGCGCCTCAAAATATTGAAGTTATATTTGAATATATATGAGTAAACATACATTATGGGTTGAAAAATATAGACCCGATACATTAGAAGGTTATTTAGGTAATGAAGCATTTGTTGGTGGATTAAAAGAATGGATTGATAAAAATAACTTTCCTAACCTACTATTGTTTGGTTCACCAGGTACAGGTAAAACAACTGCTGCTAAATTAGTAGTTAAGAATATTAATTGTGATTTTATTTATCTAAACTGTAGTGATGAAAACGGTATTGATGTAATTAGAGATAAAGTAAAACAATTTGCTTCTGGTGCTACATTTAAGCCACTTAAAGTAGTTATATTAGATGAAGCTGATTTTTTAACTATAAATGCTCAAGCAGCGCTTAGGAATGTTATTGAGTCATTTAGTTTAAATACTAGATTTATTTTTACTTGTAATTATGTTGAACGCATTATTGATGCTTTACAATCACGATTGACTTGCTTTCATTTAGCATCATCTGATATTAAAGATGTAGCTAAACATTTAGTTAATATACTTGATAATGAAAATATTGAATATAGTAAACAAGATATAGTTACTATTGTTAAAAAAACTTATCCTGATTTAAGACGAGCAATTAATATACTACAAAGTAATTCAGTTAAAGGTAAATTAACATTAACTGAAGTAATAGATAGTAATTATATTGAACAGGTTATTGATGAACTTAAATCAAAAAAGAAAACAACATTTAATAATATCAGACAAATTATAGCTGATAATAATATTAATGACTTTACTGGGTTGTATAAATCATTTTATGATTGTTATTCATCTCCAGAGTCAACTATAATAATAGAAGAATACTTATTTCATTCAACTACTATACCTGATAAAGAAATATGTTTTATGGGGTGTGTAGCTAAACTTTTAAATATATAATATGAGTCAACAAGAACAAATTAAATTAAACATCGATTTAAACAAAACAACTCCTGTTGTTTGTGATGAATGTAATCACAATGTGTTTCAAGAAGGTCTTATGCTTAGAAAAGCGAACAAGTTTTTAACAGGTACAGCTCAAGATGCTCTTATTCCATTACCTATTTTTAGTTGTGCTAAATGTGGTCATGTAAATGAATCATTTCTGCCTGAACCATTAAAAAATTTAGGTAGTGAATCTATTTGATTGGATAAATCAAATAACATATAATAAACAACCGTGGGACACATTTGCGGATGATGAAAAGTCTGAATTTAACACTTATATGATTCATCGTTTTATAAGCATGAATCCAGATTATGTTGATGTTGTTAATACAATTCAAAAATATCCTAATTGTCCCACTAGGTTAGTTTATAAATTTTATTGTGATTTATTACCTAAAAAGAAATCGTTTTTTAGATACATTAAAGCAAATGTTAAAAATGATTTAGAGACAGTAAAATCAATAGCTGAGTATTATCAATGTAGTACTCGTGAGGCTAAAGATTATATAAACTTAATTGATACTCAAGTAGTCAAAAATACTCTTAACTTGGGGACGCCAAGTACAAAACAAAAAAGGAGAAAAAAACAATGATTACATTTTTATTAGGTGTTTCAGCTACAGTTGTGGTTGGGATACTGGTTTGGCTTACTATTGGTGCTGTTAAGGTATCAAAAAAGGTCAAGTCATTAGATGAAGAAATGAGAAACGTCTGGATGGATATTGAATCTAGATATAATTCAATTGAACGTGATCGACACACATTGCAAGAAGCTACTGATCGCAGAATTGATAGTGTTATTAGTTATACCGATTCACGATTGGATAAACTTATTAATGACATTAACAATAAGTTTGTTAGCAAAAAAGATAAATTCGATAATACAGTAAATTATTAATAATTAATCACTTGGCGTCCCAAGTTAAGTTAATTAAATTTAAATTATAAATATTCGCTATATGAATACAATAGAACGTCCACAAGATAATATTACATGGTCAGTGATGGAAGATTTAAGGTTAAGAGCAGATGTAGGTTTAAAAAAATATAACACAACATTAGATGAAAATAATCATCAAAATATGCTTCAACATGCCTATGAGGAAGCACTTGATTTAGCTCAGTATTTAAAAAAAGAAATAACTACATTAAACACAATTCAAGATTTAGTTAAACAATATCCTAATGATATGGAGCTGGGAGAACAAATAAGAATGAAATATGGCAAAAAATAAATTAACTGAAGTTGAATTAAAAATAAAAAATACTGCTCCTAAAGAAATAGATTATAGATTTCAAACTACAGTATCTTATTCTCAATATTCTATATATCGTAGATGTCCTCATCAGTGGTATTTGAATTATGTTAAAGGTTTAGCTTCATACCAAGCATCAATTCATACTATATTTGGTACTTCAATTCATGAAACAGTACAACATTATTTAAAAGTAATGTATGAGGAAAGTGGGGCGGCGGCTGATAGGGTAGATATAATAACTATGTTTAATGAGCGTTTTAGAGCCATATATAAAGAAGAATTTGAAAGAAGTAAACAACATTTCTCTAACCCAGACGAAATGAAAGAATTTTTTGAAGATGGAGTTAATGTATTAACATGGTTTAAAAAACATCGTAATCAATTTTTCTCAACTCGTAATGTAGTATTATTAGGTATTGAAATGCCTTTAATGGTTAATTTGTCTAAAAATTTATTTTTAAAAGGTTATATTGATTTTGTATTGTATGATAAAGATTTAGATAAAGTTTATATATATGATATTAAAACATCAAGACAAGGATGGAATGACAAAGCTAAAAAAGATGAAATAAAAATATCTCAAATATTACTTTATAAAGAATATTTTTCAAAACAATATAATATTGATATTGAGAAAATTGAAGTTGAGTTCTTTATAATGAAAAGAAAAATTTGGGAGAATGATGCTTTTGCTATACCTTATATCTCATCATTTAAACCAGCTAGTGGTAAGACAAAACGTAAACAAGCAATGGAAAAATTTAATGTGTTCTTAGCTGAATGTTTTGATAGTGAAGGTAAAATGGTAGATAAAGAATATTCTAAAATAGTAAGTAAAGATAGTTGCACTTATTGTCCGTTTAATAATGATAAAACACTTTGCAATAAAAATGTCGCTTCTTAATTTTTGTATATATTTATATATGTAAAATATATATTATATGGGAGACAATAAATTAACAAGTGTTAAAGTTAGTGAAGAGTTATTTGAAGAATTTAAAGTATTATGTGTACGTACAAAATTCTCACTTCAAAAATTAGTAGATAGAAGTATTCATATGTACTTAACCAGTGATGACTTTAGAAAAGAAATGCATAGCCATACTAATTTATCATTATCAGGTAGTCAAGTTTAAAAATAATTAAAACACGTTATGAAAGAAGGTTACATTCCAAAAGAACAAAGGAAAAAAATTTTATTATTGTGTGATGATATCAGATTTACATCTGGTATAGCAACAATGGCTAGAGAAATTGTAGTAGGAACATCTCATGCTTTTAATTGGGTTAATCTAGGAGGTGCTATTGACCATCCAGAAAAAGGAAAACGATTTGATTTAAGTCAAGATACAAATACACATAATGGCATAGATGATGCTAGTGTTTTTGTATACCCAACTTCAGGTTATGGTGATCCAAATTTAGTTAGAACATTGATAGATTTAGAAAAACCAGATGTTATTATGTTTTTCACAGATCCTAGATATTGGATTTGGTTATTCCAAATGGAAGGAGAAATAAGAAAGAAAATACCAATGGTATATCTAAACATATGGGATGATTACCCAGCACCATTATATAATGAAGCTTATTATGAGTCATGTGATGGATTAATGTCTATATCAAAACAAACACTTAATATAAATAAATTAGTATTAGGTGAAAAAGCTAAAAATAAAATATTGAGTTATGTACCACACGGTATAAATGATAATATATTTTATCCAATTGATGATAAACATAAAGATTATCCTAGATTATTAGAAGTTAAAAAGTCATTTTTTAAAGATAAAAATTATGACTTTACTTTAATGTTTAACTCTAGAAACATCAGACGTAAATCAGTACCTGATGCGTTAGCTGCTTTTAAATTATTTTTAGATAAATTACCAAAAGAAAAAGCTGATAAATGTGCTTTCATGTTACATACTCAGCCTGTTGATGATAATGGTACAGATTTATATGCTGTAAGGGATATGTTATTTAACGCTGACCAATGTTCTCAAATATATTTCTCAGATCAAAGATTACCATCATATGATGTTAATTTGTTGTACAATTTATCTGATGCTGTTATATTATTAAGTTCAAATGAAGGATGGGGTTTATCATTAACTGAAGGAATGATGGTTGGAAAAATGATTATAGCCAATGTAACAGGTGGAATGCAAGATCAAATGAGATTTGAAAATGAAAATGGAGAGTGGATTGATTTTGATAGTGAATTCTGTTCTAATCATATGGGTAAATATAAAAAATGTGGAGATTGGGCTATACCAGTATTTCCAAGTAATATAAGTTTACAAGGTTCTGTACCTACACCTTATATATTTGATGATAGAGCTGATTTTAGAGATGCTGCTGATGCTATAATGAAGATTTATGAGTTAGGAGATGAAGAAAGAAAACGTAGAGGTAAATTAGCTCATGAATGGGTCACATCAAATGAATCTATGATGTCTGCTTCAAATATGTGTAAAAATGTTATTAACCATATTGATACAGTAATACTTAATTGGAAACCAAAACCAAAATTTGAGTTAATTAAAACTCAACCATTAAAAAGAAAACATATTCGTCACAAGTTAATTTATTAATAGTTATGAAACCATTATTAGTTATAAGCTGCCCTGTAGATACAGTATCAGGGTATGGAGCTAGAAGTAGAGATATAGTTAAAGCAATTCTAAAATACGATAAATATGATGTCCGAATCATATCTCAACGTTGGGGAAATACATCATATGGAGCTTTAAATCCAGATAATGAAGAGGAAAAAAATATTTTAGATTTGATATGGAAACAACCTCAATTACCTAAACAACCTGATGTTTGGATTCAAATCACAGTACCAAATGAATTTCAACCAATAGGAAAATTTAATATTGGTATAACCGCTGGTATTGAAACTACATTATGTGATCCAAGCTGGATTGAAGGAGTTAATAGAATGAATTTAACCTTAGTATCTTCAAACCATGCTAAAAAAGTATTCGAATTATCTTCATTTGAGAAAAAAGATCCTAATACTGATCAAGTTGTATCAATAGTAAAATTAGAAAAACCAATAGAAGTTTTATTTGAAGGAGCTGATTTATCTAAATATTTTTATATACCAAATGATGATTTAGAAGAAACAGAATTAGTTAGTTCATTAGATGATATAGAAGATAATTTTTGCTTTTTATTTGTAGGACATTGGTTGCAAGGACAGATAGGTGAGGATAGAAAAAATGTAGGTTACATGATTAAAGCATTTTTAGAAATATTTAAAAATAAAACTAATCAACCAGCTTTAATTTTAAAAACATCTCAAGTAACTTCTTCTGTAATAGATAGAGAAGATGTATTAAAAAAGATAGATGCTATTAAACAAACAGTTAAAGGAAATTTACCTAACATTTATTTACTACATGGTGAATTAGATGATAAAGATATAAATGATTTATATAATCATGAGAAAGTAAAAGCTATGGTATCATTAACTAAAGGAGAAGGTTTTGGTAGACCATTACTTGAATTTAGTTTATCTAAAAAACCTATCATAACTACTAATTATAGTGGACATACAGATTTTTTACATCCTGATTATAATTTATTAATAGATGGAACATTGACTAATGTACATCCATCAGCTGTCTCTCAAAATATGGTACTAGCTGAATCACAATGGTTTACTCCTAATGATAATAGTGTGGCTGATGCTTTTAAAAATGTATTTAGTAATTATGAAAAATATAGTGAGTTAGCTAAAAGACAAACTCATTATTCTAAAACTAATTTCTCATTTGATAAAATGGCTGAAGTATTAGATAATATATTGGAAACTAAAGTTCCTAAACAAATAGAACTTAAACTTCCTCAATTAAAGAAAATTGGATTAAATAAAGTTGATAAATAATGAAAATATTTACTTTTGGTGACAGTCATGGATCTTGTGGAGGGTGGGATACAGCTTATATAACCGCAGTGTATCATGGTCCGTTATTATGTTATACAATAGGTAAAAAAGTATTAGAAGTAATGAATATTTCATTATATGATGTTCAAGAAGGAGATGCTATTATATTTTGTTTTGGAGAAATAGATTGTAGATGTCATATCAAAAAACATATAACTGAAGAAATATCATATCAGAATATTATAGATGATATAATTTATAATTATTTTGAAGCTATAAAAACTAATATTAATATATTAGATAAGAAAGTAAAACCATATGTTTTTAATGTTGTTCCTCCAGTAGAAAGTGAAACCATAATTCAAAATCCAGATTTCCCAACTGTTGGATCAGATGAAGAGAGAAAATCATATGTTATTTATTTTAATAAAAAAATAAAAGAATATTGTGAAAAATATGATTATGGTTTTTTTGATGTGTATGATAAATACACTAATGAAAATGGTATGTTGAAGAAAGAATTATCCGATAATAATGTTCATATAGCAGAAAATAAATATATTACTGAATTTATAATTGAAAATATTTTAAATAATGACAAGTAAAGAATTTGTTGTATGGATGAAAGGATTTATGGAAGCATGTAATGACTTTACAGCTACACCTAAACAATGGGATGAAATTAAAAATACTTTAGATAAAATAAATGATAATAAAACATCATCCAACCACACCACCGCTGTATGGAATGACCAAATGGGATGTTGGCATTATATAAACTACCCAGAAGGATTTGGATATTATACAAACAATACATCAGAAAATAAAAAGAAAGAAAATGAATGATAAACTAGTAATATGTTCTCGTTGCAGCTCAGATGCCTGTTATGAACATGAAAGTGTAGATAAAATTACTATATGGAATTGTATGAGTTGTGGATTTACAACTAACGAAGTTATGATTGAAGGAAGTGAATTAGCAACTCAAACAGAAGAAATAATACCTGAGCTATATAAGGATATTAAATTTGTAGATGATAAAAAACGAATATGGTATCCAACTGTACTTAATATAGAAGATAAAGGTACTGTATTTGCAAATGGTACTAATGAAAATAATTGGGGTTGGGCAGGTATTAAAGTTATAGAGACTACAAATGAAGAAAAAGAAAAACTTAAAGGCGCTAAATATAAATCAAATCCATCAACATTAAGAACATTTAGAGAAGATCAGTTTGATGAAGCTTGCGCTTATATTGGATTAATTTAAAATTTAAGTTATGGAAACTATTAGTTTTGCTGTTACTGCTTGTAACGAATATGAAGAATTAGATAGACTTTTAAATCAACTTCATACCCATATTAATGATGGAGATGAAATTATACTCCAGTTAGATAAAAGTGCTACTAAAAATGTTAGGGACATAGCTAAAAGTTATGAAACAAGAGGAACAAGATATGAATATGAAGTCATAGAATATCCTTTAAATAATGATTTTTCTTCTTTTAAAAATAATCTTAAAGATAAATGTTATAAAGATTGGATTTTCTTTATTGATGCTGATGAGTATTTAAGTGATGGATTATTAGATAATATTCATGATATACTTAATATTAATAAAGGATTAGTAGATGTTATATCTGTTCCTAGAATTAATACAGTAGCAGGTTTAACTAGAGAACATATTGATAAATGGAGGTGGTTTGTTGATGAAAATAATTATATTAATTATCCTGACTACCAAACTCGTATATGCATTAATAAACCTAATATAACATGGGTAAATAAAGTCCATGAAAGATTATCAGGTTGGAAAACAATAGCTAATTTACCTCATGGATATGATTTAGTTCATCCTAAAACTATTGAAAGACAAGAACGTCAAAATAATTTTTATAATAATTTATAACATGGATCAATTAACACAATTAGGACTTAAATACGGTACTGATAAAGCTACTGAACATAATTTTACTCCATTTTATGATAGTTTTTTAAACCAATATAGAGAAACATTTTCTAATATTTTAGAAATAGGAGTTCAATATGGACCAAGTATTAGAATGTGGTCTAATTATTTTCCAAATGCTAATATATATGGAGCTGATATTAAATTATTAGTTAAAAATGAAGAAGATAGAATATTTTTATTTGATAAAATAGATCAATCTAATAGAGAAGATTTAGCTAAAGTATTAGATCAATCAACTTATGAGTTTGATATGATTATTGATGACGGTGGTCATACAATGAAACAACAGCAAGTTAGTCTAGGTTATTTATTTCCTTTTGTTAAGCCAGGAGGATTTTATATATTAGAAGATATACATACTTCATTCCAAGAACGTTTTAATGATTATGAATGTCATGTTAACACATATCATATGCTAGCAAATATAATCCATTATGATAAATTATATTCTAATTATATGACTAAAGAAGAAATAAATTATATAAATAATAATATTAGTAGTTTTGAATTTTATACTAACTCACCTAATTTAAGCCACAGTGTGACTTGTATTATACAAAAAAAATAAACCTAAATGATTAAAATAGAAAACATTCAGTCTCTAATTAATAATCATGTATCACCTTATATATATAATGCTAAAGCATTTAAACCAGGTGAAACACCTATTTATTATTCAGGTCCATATTGGGATGAAAAAGAAACTGAAGCAGCTATTGATTCATTCTTGAATGGCAAATGGATTACAGCTGGAGAAAGAGTATATAAATTCGAGAATAAATTTAGTAAACGATTTAATACAAGACATTCTCATATGGTCAACTCAGGCAGTTCAGCTAATTTAATTTTAATAGCTGCCTTAAAGAAAAGATTTAAATGGGAAGATGGAGATGAAATTATAGTTTCACCTGTTGGTTTCGCTACTACAATATCAGTTCTATATCAGAATAGATTAAAACCAGTGTTTATAGATATTGAGTGGGATACTTTAAATTTTGATATTAATCAAATTGAATCTAAAATAACATCTAAAACTAAAGGTATATTTGTATCACCAGTATTAGGTAATCCTCCTGATATAGATAAACTAATTAGATTATGCATCAAATACAATATAAAATTAATAGGAGATAATTGTGATAGTTTAGGAAGTAAATGGGATGGAAAATACCTAAACGAATACTATGTAGCATATGCTAATTCTTTTTACCCAGCACACCATATTAGTACAGGTGAAGGAGGAATGTGTTGCACAGATGATGATGAATTAAAAAAATTATTTGTAAGTTTAAGTTGGTGGGGTAGAGATTGTTATTGTATTGGTTCTGCTAATTTATTACCATGTGGTACTTGTGGAAATAGATTTGATAAATGGTTAGAAAACTATGATGGAGTTATAGATCATAAGTATGTGTTTAGTGAAATGGGATATAATTTAAAGCCACTTGATTTACAAGGCGCTATTGGTTTAGTTCAACTTGATAAATTAGATGAAATTGAAACTAATAGAAGAATTTCTAAAAATACACTTAGTAAAATTTTTACTGATAATATACCTGGATTAAGAATACCTAATGTATTACCTAAAGCTGATCCATGTTGGTTTGGTACTCCATTTATATGTGATGAACCAGGTCTAAAACATAGATTGGTAGAATACTTAGAAGCAAATAAAATACAAACTAGAAATTATTTTGCAGGTAATATCTTATTACATCCAGGATATTCTGAGCTTGATGATTATAAATTATATCCTGAAGCTAATAAAGTACTTGATAAAGTATTTTTTATAGGAGCAGCTCCACATTATACAGAACCGGTATTTAATTATATCAATGATGTTATAACTAAATTTAAATGAAATTATTAGTATTAGGAGATGGATTATTAGGAAGTGAAATTGTAAGACAAACTGGTTGGGATTACATCTCTAGAAAGAAAAATAATATTGATTTTATTAATGATCCATTGTCTCATTATCTTGGAGACTATGATACTATACTAAATTGTATAGCGAATACAAATACTTATTCTACTGATAAAGAAAGTATATATTCTATCAATTATCATTTTGTAATTAAATTATCTAATATTTGTAAAATGTTAGGTAAAAAATTAATTCATATATCATCAGATTATGTTTATGCTGACTCAATTCCATTTGCTACTGAAAATGATTTAGCAGTTCCATCTTCTAATTGGTATACATTTTCAAAATTATTAGCTGATGAATATATTATGTTTAATAATAAAAATTATCTAATAACTAGATGCTCATTTAAACCAAAACCATTTCCTTATGATGCTGGTTGGCTTGATCAAACAGGAAATTTTGATTACGTTGATACTATATCTAATTTAATTATACAATTAATAAATAAAGATGCTAATGGAGTATATAATGTAGGTACTGAAGCGAAAACAATATATAAATTAGCTAAACAAACAAAACAAAATGTTAGAATAGATTTTAGGCCAAAATGTGCTCCGAGTGATATAACAATGAACTTAGATAAACTTAAATCAATATTATGAATGTAGTGTTTTTATCTCAAATGGGATTCATAGGTAAAATACCTAGAAATCATCCTAATATGAGAGTTGAATTTGCTCAAATGTGTGCTTTACAAACAGATCATTATCCTTTATTTAATATGGAGGCTATACAACAAAAATATGATATAGCAATACTATTAATACCCAAAACACCAGTGGACAGAGATAAATTATATAATATTGATGTTGTAGGTAACGCCCGTAAAATAGCAGATAAAGTGTTGTTTATGCAAGAAGGTCCTAATTGGATACATCAAGATTTACCTGTACATCAACAAATATGGCATTATAATTTATTAACTAGTGTTGATGGAATATTAACTGAAAATGAAACTGATATACAGTATTTCAAAGGTATTAATCCTAAAGTACCTATTCAAGATATACCTTCATTAATGATTGAAGATTATATTTTAGAATTTAAAGATATTAAACAACAGGATAAAGTTATTATCGGGGGTAATTTTACTAGATGGTATGGTGGATTTGATAGTTATGTTACAGCAACTGAATTTGATTTACCTATATGGGCGCCAAGTATGGGACGTCGACAACCAAATGAAGAACAATTAGTTACTCATTTACCTTATCTACAATGGGTTGATTGGATTAAAGTATTAGCTGAATTCAAATATGCTGTACATTTAATGCCTACAATAGGAGCTGGTACGTTTGCTATGAATTGTGGTTTTTTAGGTATACCTTGTATTGGATATAAGGGAATTGATACTCAAAGACAAATTCATCCTTTATTAAGTGTTGATTTAGGAGATTTAGAATCTGCTAGAAATTTAGCTATTAAACTAAAAAATGATAACTCTTTCTATATTGAATGTTGTGGTGACGCTAAACAAAATTATAGAACACATTTTAGTGAGGAACAATTTTTATATAAAATGAATAACTATTTCAAATCACTATGAATATAATAGTAGCAATAGATGATACCCACCCAGAACAAAATTGGGGATGTGAAGGTGATCAATCAGTAGAGTATTTAAAAGAACTAAATAAGGAATTTGGATGTAAATTTGTTTTATTTACTCCTTCTAATTATCATAATAAGTATCCTTTATCACAGTATAAAGACTGGATTTATTATTGGCAACAATATAACTGGATTGAACTAGCAGGGCATGGACATTACCATAAACGAACAATTATAGATCCAGGTTGTCGTGAATGTGAGTTTATAGAATTAGACTATAACCAAGCTAAAGATAGATTAATAGAATGTTTACATGAATGGGATTCAACGGGTTATTCACCTACAGGATGGAGAATGCCAGGTTGGTTAGCAACACAAGGTAGTTTTGATGCTGTGAGTGAAGTATTTGATTATACAGCAATTCATACTCACCTTAATGATAATATGAAAGTAAATAATAAAATATTTAAAGGTGAAAGTTCAATTCATAATACAGAGTCAATAACAATGGTAGATGATACTATATATTTTCAATCTCATATATGGGGTGAATATAATAAAAACAATTGGACTGAAGATAATTATGAAAATTTTAGACATATACTTTTATATTTAAAAGATAATTTTGAGTTGAATTTTAAATTATTTAATGAGTTATGAAAATACAATTTATAATTATAGGGTGGCATTATTTTCCTGATTATATAAATGATCTTATTGAGTTAAAAACCAACAATGATAATGTTAATGTGTTCTGGGTTTGTAGAAAAGAACCACCTCAAATAGTTAAAGATAACTTTGATTGGAAAATATTTGATAATGTAGGTTTAGAATGGGGTGGTTATAATCAAGGAGCAAGTTACCTAACTTTAGATGATGATGATGTTATATTTTTTACTCATGATGATATAATAATTAAGGATTGGAATTTTTTAAATATATGCTTATCAAATCTATCACAATTTAATATTATAGGTAATGGATTGAATTATGGATTTAATTTAGATCCAAACGCTATCATAACACCTAACAACACTGAGGAAATTATACCTTATGGTTCTATTAATACTTGGTTAGATGTAGCTACTACTAAAGAATTATTTGATATACCACTTCATTGTAGAACAATTAGGGGTAGTTTTATATGTACAACTTATTCTAGTTTCAAACGCATAAATGGATTTGATTATATTATTGATCCATATGATGGAAAGATGGTAGACTTACAATGGGCTAATATAATGGTTAATTTAAATGGATACAAATATACTAGGGTATTTGGTCACAATAAAATAGGATACTTATCTAATACTTATGCTGATTCAGATTTTATTTATGAGTTAGAAAGGGGAAAAATATGATTGATATAGTTTGTACTTGTTATGATGTTAATGAATTTAAAACTCAAGCTGAATTCTATAATAAATTTAAGTTTGATTACCCAGTACATTTTATAACTAACTTTGAAGATGAAAACCAAATCAAATCTATATCCCAAGAAACAGGCTTAAATATAAATTGGTTACAATACAACCCAGGTAAACATATGGGCGCTTTTGCTTTAGCTAGTTCAGCTAATGAATTATTAACCCATGATTATGTTTTACATTACCATGCTGATATGATGTTTAGAGATATAAATGATATAGATTGGATGGTTAAAGAATTTATTCAATCAAATAAAAAATTAGCTGGCATACCTAGACAATGGATGTTTGATAATAATTATAATTTAATTGATAATAAAAGTTTACCAATTCGATCTGAGTTTTTCTTTATAACTAAAGATTTATATAATAAAATATTCAATTTAGATAACTATAATGATATAGCTGATAAATGTATTAATAATGGACATCCATCATTACATTTTGAGCCTTTAATATATGCTGGTTTAGAATTAAATAAGATTGGAGTAGCAAAAGAAATTCATTATCTTGAGGGTATAAAAGAATTAAAAGATAAATATAAAGATAATTTAGTGTATTACAATACTATGTTTGAGAGAACAGGTATGTTACGTTTAAAATAAATTTTATGAATATATTAATTACAGGAGGTGCTGGGTTTGTAGGCACTAATTTAATTAAAGCTTTACTTAAACAAGGACATGATATTACTTCTGTAGACAATTACAACACAGGATTAGAATCAAACCATCAAGAAGGAGCCAAATATATCAATTATGATATTAGGTATATTGATGATTATAGTTCATGGGGTAAATTTGATGTTGTATATCATTTAGCTGCTATAGCTAGGATACAACCATCATTTAATAAACCAGAAGAATATTTTACTACTAATGCTAATGGTACTTTAAAATTAGCTAATTATTGTGTTAAAAATAATATACCAATTATATATGCTGGTAGTAGTTCTCATCATGCAGGTAAATTAACTAATCCTTATACGTTTAGTAAAGATATAGGAGAAGAAATACTTCAATTATTTGAAAATGTATATAAATTAAAATCAACAATAGCTCGTTTCTATAATGTTTATGGGCCATACCAACTAAAAGAAGGTGGTTATACAACATTAATTGGTGCTTGGGAAAAGCAAATTGAAGAAGGAAAACCATTAGTAATTTATGGAGATGGAAAAAAACGTAGAGATTTTACTCATGTTGAAGATATAGTTGAAGCATTAATATTAATTCTAGAAAAACAAAAATGGGGTTATATATTTGAACTAGGTAGAAATAAAAACCACTCAGTTAAAGAGATAGCTACTATGTTTGGGAAAGAAATTATATATGAAGATGATAAACCAGGAGAGGCGTTTGTAACATTATGTGAGGATAGATTAGCTAAAGAAATATTAAACTGGAATCCAAAACATAATATTGAAGATTATATAAAAAAATATCTAGATGGAAAACAACCAGATATATTCTAACGAATATAAATTTACAGAAACATGGTTTGACCATATGATCCCAGCATGGGAAAAGATATTCAATGATTATAAAATTCCTATCCAATCAGTTTTAGAAATAGGATGTTATGAAGGTAGAGCTACAGTTTGGTTATGTGAAAATGTTTTAAATAATAATAATATAAATCATCATTATGATGTTGTTGATACATTTGGTGGTTCATTAGATGAATCAGGAATGGAAAAGACTAAAAAATTATTAGAACAAGATAATTTTATTGAAAATAATTTTAAACATAATATTAATGTTGTAGCTAAAAAATATAATATTAATTTTTATCTTTATAAAGGTAAATCTCAAACAATATTACCTTCTTTTGAACCTATAGAAAAATATGATTTTATTTATATAGATGCTTCTCACCGTGCTGATGATACTTTTGTAGATGCTTATTACGCTCACAAAATGTTAAAAAAAGGAGGTATAATAATATTTGATGATTATGGATGGGGAGATCCTAAAAATACTCATCAAGTAAATTCTCCAAAATTAGGAGTAGATGTTTTTAATTGGATGTATAATGACAAATATCAAATTTTACTTGAAGGATATCAAGTTGGATTAATAAAAATAGAATAATGGAAAAAATAACTTTTGTATTACCTAGTAGAAATAATTTAGAATTTCTTCAATTAGCATATAAATCAATTCGTAATTTATTAACTAAACATGAAATACTTATATTAGATGATGCTAGTGAAGATGGAACTCAAGAATGGATTAAATCAATAAACGATGAAGACTTACTCACTTTTCGCAACCCAGGACCAGATCGTATTGGTATTGTCGGCATGTTCGATCGAGGTATCGAAATGGCTAGGACAGAAATTATATTTGCTTTCCATGCAGATATGGTAGCTGGGCCTAATTTAGATGTTAATATACTAAAACATTTAAAACCAGGTACAGTAGTTAGTGCTACTAGAATTGAACCACCATTACATCCACCCGGTCCAGAAAAAATAACTCAAGATTGGGGTGATGAAGTTGATCAATTTGATTTTAATGCCGCTATGAATGCTATAGGATTTTTTGAAAGACAAAATAAAGATAAAGTAACTGAAGGTATATTTGCTCCATGGTGTATGTATAAGGCAGATTATTTAGCTGTTGGAGGACATGATGAATTATTTGCTCCTCAATCAAAAGAGGATAGTGATTTATTTAATCGTTTTGTTTTAAAAGGATATAAAGTAATTCAATCATGGGATGGTTTAGTTTATCATTTCACTAGTAGAGGAAGTAGGTTTAATAAATATGCTGGAGGTGCTGCTGGTAAGAATAGTGAGGAATGGCTTTATACTACAACTAAAAATGCTAGAAATTTTATTCGCAAGTGGGGGCATTTTATTAAACATGATGCTTATATGAAACCAATTATACCTCATAAGTATGATATTGGTTTTGTAGTTGATAATTGTAATTTACAATTAATGGCTGCTTTGGAACCATGGTGTAATATTTTATACACTGATGATGAATTAGGTATTAATGAAGTTGCTTATTATGAACAAGAACAACCACACACTAAAATTGATCTTAAAAGTAAAATTAAAGTAATAAAACATACTGTACCTAATAATGATATTGTAGTTGAATTTAATGGTAAATTATTAACTCAAGAATCATTTAATATATTAACTCAACTACCAGAAATAATAGCTGAGTCAGGTGAAATAGGTACATTTGAATTAGATATATTTAAAATAACAATTAATAATTTAGAAACATACGAACATAATTTAATTCATATTTATAACAAATAGATCGTATGGCTAAAAAATCAACTAGAACAGTACCTAAAATGGTATTGTCAATTATAGGTGAAGGAACACCAGACGCTAAAGCATTATGTGATAATGAAATATTTTCTAGAGCTGTTTATGTTGAAGCAGTAGAAGGTATTAAAGATGCTATTAAGAATAGAGCTAAAACAGCCATATTATTTGAATTAGGTAAAAGTGAATACTATGTTGAATTAGACAAATCAGAATGGAAACAAGCACTTCAATCATGTATGGATATGTATATTGAAAAAGAATTATATGAAAGATGTAGTGATATAAAAATACTAATTGATAAAATAAAGTAATATGAATGATAGTTATGATGATATTAAGAAAGCAGTTGATAGTATTCTTAAAATAAATTCAACAGTTAAAAGAAAGAAGAAAGCATATATTGAGAAACAAAAAGATTTATTTACTAGTATTATAATGGCATTACATGCTACTCAAGCTAGAACTAATCTAGCTAATGCTGAAATGAAACTTGATTTTAGTACTTATGATGAGTTATTCCTACAAATAATAGACTCACTTATACTACTCCATTTTGGAAAAGAAGGATATGAAGTAATTAGTTTTTACATGTATGAAAAACTTAACCCAGATGGTTCAGTGAATGAATTATTTGATGATGAAGATAAAGTAGTTCCATCTGATACACCTGAAGACATTTGGAACATATTAATGAAATTGAAATTAGACAATGAAAAATAAAACAAAACAAAACAAAACAAAACAAAACAAAACAAAATGAAAAAAATCACACTCATAGTAGTTAGTCTACTAACAATGTTATTTAGTTGTAACATAAAAACTGAAACAGTTGAAAGCATTAAATCTGACACAGCAGTAAAAATTCACCAAGGATCTTTTGCCTTCTGTGGCGCGTCAGCAGCAATTCCAACTGGAAAAAAGATTGTTGTTCAAGGAGTAGTATATGATGAAGGATGTGCTATATGTCCTGTATTAACAGGACCATCTATTTCTAATTTAGCAATGAAAGGAGATAGTGGAACTTATGGAAGGTTTAATGTGAATGAAAATTTTCAAACACCTGATGGAACTGATAATACAGTTTGGTCTTTATTTTGGTATTATGATTCAACAACTACAGTACCACAATTTAATCCAGCATCTAAGGAGTGGGAATTATTACCACCTGTAAATCGTTCATTTATTATAAACTTTGACTCTCCAACCACAAGTGAAAGTAATATGTTTGCAATGCCTGGTATTATCTTTGATACAACATCTACTGGTATTGTATTAGCAAAAGTATATGGGCCACTTAATGAAGCAGCAGTTCCATTACGTTTCGCTGCTCCAGTTAAGGAAGGAATGACATCTGTAACTGCGGCTAAAGAAGGATTTCCGTACCCTGTAGGAACACCAATTCCAGTTAGTGAATTAAGTAAGGAACTTCAAAAAGAAGAAAAAAAATAAATGCTACCAAAACCATTATCTAAAGCTGATATAGAAAGATCAATGGCTATGACTAAATCAAATCGAGCCGGTGCTAGATATCTGCATGTTAGTTATATTCATTATAAGAAATGGGCTAAGAATTATAAAACAGATGATAATGATCCTAACTCACTTACCTTATTTGACGCCCATAAAAATCAATCAGGTAAAGGTATAGCTAAATTTCTAACTAATAAAGGTAAAGAACCAGCATTAAAAGATATTATTGAAGGTAGAGTACCTATTGATTCATATACGCCTGAGAAATTAAAAAATAGATTAATACAAGAAAGTTATTTACAAGAATGTTGTGCCAAATGTCAATTCGCTGAGCGTAGGGTCGTTGATTATAAAGTACCTTTAGTACTTAATTTTAAGGACGGAAATAAGAAAAATTGGACATTGGATAATTTAGAGTTGTTATGTTACAATCATTATTTCTTATATGTTGGAAATATATTCACTGATAAACAAGTACAACATTTAGAAGATTATAACCCATCAACATTTGAATCTAAAGTTGATTGGGAAATGGATGCCTATTATAAAGAACATTTACAACAATTAGGAGTAATTGAACATGATGATGATTTAGGTAGTGAATTTATCTCTAAAATATGACCTAAATTAAGTCAGTATATTTAGTTATAAATAAAAATTAAGGTTATGTTATGGACAGTTAAAAAAATGTTCACGAATGGAACAGTCATAAATGAAATAGTTAGTTCAACAGAACCACTTGTTGTTTATCCTAAACGAGACGGAATCATGTCTAGTTATGCTAGTAGATTCAAATATGAAATTGAACATCATTTGCCTCCAACCATTTATAAATCAGATAAAGACAATAAAACATATCTAGTTCCAATGTGGATGGAAGTTCATCCCGATACAACATTTGATGATGTAGTTTGGATTAGACCAAAACAGAAAAAAATAATTGAACATATTGAAGGTTCAGTTGGTAAGTATAAAACAACATATGATCCAAATAAAAACACTTATAAATGTACATGTATGGGATTTTGGAGAAGTAAAGGTAATTGTAAACATGTTAAGGCATTAAGAGAGAAAAATTTGGTTACTAAAGTTAAGTAAACTATATTTAATATATGGCTAGAGTAAACAATAAACAAGGTCAATATCATATAGGAGCAGGACAACACCTTACTATTAAATCATCTTATATTGTTCAAATGAAAGATAATTTAATGTTGTTTACTGGGAATACAACTGATCCAGTGATAGAAGTATCTATTGATATTAAAGCTGATTTTGAAAAAATACCTGTTGAATGGCATCAAACATTAATACAAATGATGATGGTTAGGTATGGAGGTGTTATTAGATGTGATGACAATACAAAACCATTTACTGTGCCGTTTAAAACAAAACGTAAATGGTATAACTTTTTAAAAATTTTTAGATAATATGTTAACAATTAAGTATTTTACAGCAACATGGTGTGGTCCATGTAAGATGTTTGGCCCAACATTTGACTCAGTGATGAATGAGACTGGAGTTAATTTTAATAAAATAGATGTAGACACTAATAAAGAATTAACTGCTAAATATATGGTATCAAGTGTTCCAACTATTATATTTGAAGTAGGTGAAAATGTTGTATATCGTCAATCTGGAGTAATGAGTCGTGGTCAATTGATTAGTACTATTCAGAAATTTAGCTAGTTTGACCTCGGTTTATACGTTAAATTTATTGTATAATAAAAATTAAAAATTATGAGTAACGTATTCACAGAATTGACCATGGAGCAGGTCAAACAAGCAGCTCCGAGTATTTTTCAGACAAAACAGAAAGCTAACCTAAGTGAACATTACGTTCATATTCCGACCGACAGAGTAATAAATGATATGATGTCGTTGGGTTGGAAACCGTGCCAAGCGGTTGAGATTAAAGCTCGTAAAAAATCTACTAAAGGTTATCAACGACACATGATTAAGTTTTTTAATCCGGACATTGTAATTGAAGGTGTTAATGGAGATGATGTATTTCCACAAATATTATTAACAAATAGTCATGATGGATTAAGCTCATTTAAGTTTCAAATTGGGTTATTTAGATTAGTATGTTCAAATGGATTGGTAGTTATGGACACTAGTTATGGTGATTTTAAATTACGCCATATGGGATATACATTTGCTGAATTAACTGAAAAGATTAATGAAGCAGTTGGATCGTTTCCAGGACTAGTTGAAAAAATTAACAAATTTCAAAATATTGAATTAAGTGATAAACAAGTAACTAAATTTGCTGAAAAAGCATCTAAAGTTAGGTTTGGTGAAGGTGTTAAAGTTGATTTGAATGAATTACTAGTAGCTGAACGTAAAGCTGATGAGGGTAATAATTTATGGGTTGTGTTTAATAGAGTGCAAGAAAAATTAATCAGCGGCGGCTGTAGTTATATGAATGGAGCTAAGACGCGTAAAGCTAGAGCGGTTAAGAATTTTAGCCAGGATTTGAAGATTAATGAGGCGTTATGGGAATTGGCTGAGGAGTTTGTTAAATAAACACTCCGCTTCATCTGGTATATTTATATCAAATACTAACTATGGTGTTTAAATTTGATTCAATTGAGGAGTTTAAGAAACAAATAGAAAGTAAAGATATAAGTATATCAGTTGAGGTATATAATCAAATCAAAAAAGCGTTTAATGATAAACGCAAGCGTAGACAGGTAAAAGCATTTACGCTTCATATAAAAAAAGAAATGGTTGAGTTTATACTTAATCGTGATCAGTGGGTTGTGTCTCTTAATACTTGTTTAAATGTGTTTTCAGAAAATGATATGTTCGAAGAATGTATTGAAATTCAAAAAATGTTAAAAGAATTAAACAATGAACACGGTAGACATAAACAGGAAGAACGCAGTTAAGATTTTTGAATGGTGTAAAAAAACATTTGGTGCTAGCACTATAAATGGTACTTACCCTAAATTGATATTTCATAAGAAAGGTGAATGGGCAGGGTATTATGATGTTTATAAAAATGAAATTCATGTCTATAAGGGTAAACATAGAACATTTATGGGATTTATAGGTACTGTTATTCATGAATATACTCATTACCATCAGAGTATAAAACGAAAATATAATAAGTTACAAGAAATGTATAGTTATAAAAACCATCCGATGGAACGTGAGGCTAATAGGATGGAGAGAAAATATAAATGGATGTGTTATTATGAGGTATTTAGTCCTCATGATGTATTTAAAGACGATATTTAACTTTGTGTTCATACTTTTAATTTTTATTTCGCCCCGGCTATTCTTAGTCAGGGGCTCTTTTTTTATATTTATTGTAGACATTTATTCTTAATTAAATAACCCTTTATGTGTGACCGATGCAAAAAAATCCATTTGAAAAACTCGCAGACAAACTTCTCAATCGAGATAAAAAGGGACAAGATCTCAAAAAATATAATATCAATCTAAATGGTATATTAGGTGATGATATTGATTATGATGAACTTCAATATAATGAGCATCGTAAATTAATAGGCATAGCTAAAACTTGTTTAAGTAGTCAATTACATTTCTGGATAGCTAAAAGTGGTGATTTTAAATCTCGAATAGACGATTTACAACGTGATATTAAACAAGCTGCTAACATATGTGAACGTATTACAAAAAAGTTACATACGTCTGATGATATTACAAAACTCCGTAATATATTAACTAAACACGGCTGTATTTGATTGACCGTGACTCATATGCTATATTTAATTATAAATAAAAATTAAGTATATGACGTTAAAAGAGTTAATGGATCTAGAATTTAAACTAACCAAGGTTTATATGGAGAATAAAACCGTTGACAATTGGAATAAATTAGTTGAAATTAGAGAATTAGGTCAAGTAATGGAGATGGAGCGTGAATATGAAATGGAGATGATAGGTAGAGAAGCAATTAATACCCAATGGGATTTTTAATTGACCGGGATTAATTCACTATATTTAATTATAAATAAAAATTAAGGTTATGAGATTACATTTAGACACAATTAAGAAAATTGAAACTGAGTTTGGAGGATTTGATATATCACAAGTTATAGGTGGTGATAATGATGTGTATTTAAGATTTGGTTATTGGCAATCAGTTAGTAAAGGTAAATTACAAGAAATTGTAGGACATGGTATTAAAGTAGTAGAAGATAGCATCTATGATGATGATTGTGGTGAATTATATAGTTACAAACTTAAAAATCCATTTTAATATGTTTACTAAAAACAATTTTCCACAATACGATGGTTTGTATTATGTAGGTAATATAGTTGATGTAGATGGGGATGGATGGGTTAATGAAGAGCAATTAGAATTGATTATTGAGGAGTTAAATAATGGTGTTGATGATGGACCTATAATCATATTCAGACCTGAGTTAGCTTATGTATCATTTACAAGTAATCAAGACGATAAAATAAATTTTATACATTTAAATTAAAGTTATGAACACCAAACAGTTTTTGTACGACACACTTAAATCTCAACTTGATATTAAAAAAAGTGAATGTGATAAATATGATAATGAAATTTACCAACCAGCACTAAATGAATTAACTACTAAAGTTAATAGGTGGTTTGTTGATAATATAAAAGGAACATATGTGTCATTTGATTTTAAAGGTAGTGATATTGAAATTAGAACAAGTGACATTGATAGATATGATTACACAATTACATTACAATATCAATCTAATTTTAGAAGATCCAATAATACTCCTGAATTAGCTGTTATTTATCGATCTAATAACATGTATGGAAGTAATAGTAATGAGGTTTTAAATCATTTAAATGTGTTAAATGGTATTGCTAATAAGTACTCAATCATTGGTGATTTAATAGCAAATGATTGGTCAAAAAATTATAATGAGTTACAAACCAATAGAATTAAATCTCAAGAAGATTATAATACATTAGATAAAGCCTTAAATACTTTAAAGTATGAAATACAAGGTGATAAAATAGCATCAATGTTAGAGATTGGTTTTGGAATAACTTCACTTAAAAAATCATTACATTGTAATTATGAAAATGAATTGGTTGAAAGAAATAAAAGTATAGAATTACAATATGGTCGTTCAAAATACGATACTACTTATGCTCATGGTTTTAAAGTGTTAAGTAAAAAAGGTAATAAATATAAAATAGTTGTATATTTTGAAGATGGAAGACAAAGAGAATATGATGTGTTAGAGAAAAAATTTAAAGACTTTGTTGATAAAGTTTATTCTTGGGAATATGAACAAGCTGATAGACATAATGAAAATGAAACAAAACGTTATAAATCAAGATTAAAAACAGCTTAAGTGACCTAAATAAAGATTATAAATTAAAATAAAATAAAAAGTTATGTCAAACAAAAAATTTATTATTGAGAAAGAAACTGAATGGAAAGATGGTGAGATTAAAAATTGGTACTATATTAAACTAATTGAGGGTACTCGCCAAACACTTATTCATTTAACAAGTGATGAAGATGAAGCTAATAAGTTATTTGAATCAGCTGTCACTAGTTACACTAAATCATCTAAAACAATAATTAGAGAACATGAGATCGAAGAGAGTAAATGATGAACAATTGTTCAAAATGCTCATTGATGAAATGTTTATAATTGCTGGTCACACTGATATTCAATATGAGGACATTGTTGATAGAAAAGATAATTGGTTTCAAGAATATACAATGACTGTTGAACAAAATGAACAGTGGAAAGAATCAGCAATTAAAATAATAATGAGAGAAAAACGTTGGCCTAAATATAGAGCCAAACGTGAAATGGATTGGGTTAGTCTTTGTTATGGACTTAAATTAATAAACTATTAAATTATGGCACGTTTTACATATCATACAGTAGGTTATGGTGTATTTAGTTTACTAGGTGAACGATACAGGATGGGCAGAATAGAAATATTTGATAATCAAAATGAAAGTGGTTATGCTGTTTCAGAAGGAGAGTATTGTATGCCGTTTGAAGCAGCTCATAAGTTTGAAGAGTTTATAGAAGCACTAACAACAGATCTACCAATACAAATCGGTATTGGTTCAGTTAAGTGGTGTATTAAGGAATGTGCTAATGAGTTAGGTATCGATCCTGAACTAATGCATGATGATGAGACTAAAAAAGCATATTGGAGAGAGAAAAATAATCAATGGGCTGTAGAACAAGGTTACAAAGATTGGGATGATTTAGTAGCCCATTCCGTATTTGCACCTAAAAATAAAGACAATAATAATTAAATTAAATAATAGTCAGGTGGGCGTAATGAGGAACGGTTCCGAGTCCAGTAATGGTTGCTTATCCGGTTCGAGTCCGGCCCTGACTACAAAAAATAAACTATGGAACTAAAAGATGTATTGTATAAAGATTTAAGTGAATTTATGCCAAAGAATATTAAAATGGTTGATAATAGTAATAATGATATACTACAACATATACTCACAATAAAAACAAGAGGTAATTTTTTATGGAGATTATGGTTTTTATTTTCTGCACCTATTATTTGGTTATATAAAGGGACAATAAAAATTAAATAGCTATGGAACAACAAACAGCAGTAGAATACTTATTTGAGCAACTACCTATAAGAATGCAAAACTATCTACAAAAGGAGATAGAAGTAGCTAAAGAAATGGAAAAGGCTCAACGTATTAAGGATTATAATGCGGGTTATGACGATGCGCAATGTAATCATATTAACGATGCAGAAAATTATATCAATGAATCCGATTATATAAACTCGGTGATTGAAAGTGAACCATTAACTGATATTGATCGTAAAGCTATTAGTGATTATATTAATAATGAAATAAAAAATAAGTAATGACAGTTAAAGAATTAATAGAAAAACTACAACAACTCGATCCTGAACTGCATGTGTTTGTAGATGGATATGAGGGTGGATATGATGATGTAGCTATAAGTGAAGTTAAATTTATAGCATTAAATGTTCATAGTGATTGGTATTATGGTAAACATGACAATGCAGATGATGATAGATTTATTGACGCAACAGTTGTAAAAGGAGTTATATTATGATTACACACACCGGTAAGGGCAGGCCTAAAGAAATGCAGCTCGAAGACATGCCACGCAAATTCCTACGTATATACGAAGATGATGATACAACTGAGACATGGAAGTATGATTTAAATAAGTTTGAACGTGGTCCAATTGAAGTAGACATTAAGTGGAAAAATGGCTTAGACAAGCCTAAGAATTGGAATAAAATGCAAAAGGAAGCTAAAAACGAACGCAGAAGCGATCGACAAATGAAAAAAATAAATGAAAAAGCAAACAACAAAAAAGGAAAGACCAAAACCAACACCACGATTAAAGATAGAAATTAATCAGGGACATTATATTGAATTGTTGGATAGAACTCATGTAGCGTGTATGATGATTGATACACATTTAGTAAATCATCCTTTGGCTACTGTAGATCAAGATATTAAATTAATGTTAGAAAAAGCGTTAGAAAAATTATATGAGGCATATCAATTAATAGGAACTAAATCATTATAACAATGTATAATAAAAGGAATAGATTAAATAAATTAGAAGACATTGGGTTCTTTGTAGCGTTAATGTTTGCATCAATTGTAATTGGGTTTGAAATAATAAGGTTAATATCTAAATTTCTTATGTAATGATAGGAGCAAGATATGGATGGTATAAAAATATAATAACAAGACATAAATCAAAATATAGTGAGTATGAACAAGACATGGCTACGATTGTTGGATTGGAATTAGAAATGACACTAGCAATATCAGGTGGACATAAAGCATCGGATAGTGATAAATTTAAACAACATAGAGAAACATTAAAGCAATTGAGGGAAAAACATAATTTAAAACGACGCGCACAATGAGGTTTAAAGCATGCTATACATGTAATATTAAGTGGCCATTGTTTATGTTTAAAACAGACAGACGTAAATTTCAACTTAAAATAGCATTAGGTAAAGTTAGAAACTGTAAAATATGTTCACATAAGGAATCGAGGCATGAGGTAGTTAGGTATAACTTTAATATAAACAAGTTTGAGATAGTTAAACTAACTTGGAAACAACGATTAAAAGAATTAATAAAATAAACCAATAATGAAAAACAAAATCATCGCATTAATAATCATATTAACAATTAGCAGTTGCTCGTTGTTTAATAAATCATATACAACGTATAGCGGATGTCCGGTTAACACACCACGTTATTTCTTTAAGAAAAATGGGACGAGAATGACTTGGCAATATAAACAACAATCAATAACACATGGTTATAGAGCATTAAATAGATATAAACGTAGAGTAAATAGATAAAATATGACACCACAAGAGAAAGCAAAAGGATTGGTTGATAGTATCTACTTAATAATATCAAACAACGGACAGTACACAGGGGAACACTCCATTCCATTCAAGTTTGAAGAAGCAAAGAAGTGTTCATTAATAGCAGTGGATGAGATTTCAGAACATTGTTATCAAGTGATGAAACCATTTTGGTTAGAAGTAAAACAAGAAATAGAAAAACTATGACAACAGAACAAATTAGAGCATTAGCTGAAAAAAGTTGGGAAGGATGTCATGGTTGTGATAATAGTGATAGAAACTTTTGGATTAATGGATTTATGATTGGCTATTTAAATGCTAGGATGGATAGGCTTGATAAAGACATACAAACGTCTAGAGATAAAATAACAACAATATTAATAAATGGGGATAATAGTAGCGTGCCTAATAATTAATAGTTTGTTTCTATCGTTTATAATTACTCAAGTGTATCATGATAACGATATGACAGACTGGCCTATACCTAAATAATAAACTATAAAACAACAAACTATAAAACAAATCCAGGAACATGAGCAACACATTAATTAAGTTAACGGACGCGGCTAACAATACGGTGTACGTCAATACAGAATATATCGAGGCAATATACGTGCCGGATAAAAATAAAAACGCTACGTGTATCAAAATGGCTATGGGCGGATATGAGTATACGGTGATAAAGACGATGGACGAGGTAATAGGAGCCATAAATAAAACCACGAGAGCATCGCTTAAATTGGCTAGTATAAAGGGTGACACACAGTTATAGTAGGTGACAGACGGGTGGGTTAAACGTTGGTATGTGGCGTATAGGGTATGTTAGGTGCGTA
>Ga0209668_10000025_pt1 | contig 65175 bp, 70 predicted proteins | sample FrelakmetPLP11PL_FD_187150 | JGI IMG/M metagenome (GOLD analysis project Ga0209668, IMG submission 187150) | Freshwater lake sediment microbial communities from the University of Notre Dame, USA, for methane emissions studies - PLP11 PL (SPAdes)... | ecosystem: Environmental > Aquatic >...
TGATGCAAGAAATGATGTATAGTTAATAAGATCTAATGCAGAATCTTCGACTGATTCATAATTGACTTTACCACCTGCTTCCATAGTTTCAAGTACTGATACCATTCTTAGATACTTGCCATGAATAGTATCCATAATAGACCATACACCATGGACGTAATAATCTGCCTGTTGAACTCTAGAAACTGAGTTATTATAATCTTGGCCCTTTTTCTCCTGAATTTCGGCCGCTTCTAATAAAATATTTGCTGAAGGTCTTGTATATGTCATAATTATCTCTTAAATTGCTTTGCTTGTGAAAGGGATCTCATTTCTTCTGCTAATATAGGATCATGTTCAGTATGAATAAGAATCATTTTGTTTATATCCCACCCTATTTTTTTTAAACTAGGTGAATATGCAGTTGCATAAGTTTCATATGTTATATAATCTCTAGGATCTGTGCAATGCCAAATTTTAATATCATTAGTAGAATCATACTCTACAAAATATAAATTTTCAACATTTAAACATTTTGATTTATTATTATTGTCAATATCATCAATACTAAAATAAGGCATTTTCCAATTAGGATGCCTATTTTGAGTCTTTACTTCAAAGTCTTCACCATTTGGTAAAACTCCATCTTTAACCATATCATATTCATTTTCAGATAAAACTCCATTTAATATTTTAGCAACTAAGTTTTCACCTATATCACCTAATCTTTTATTTTTTTCTTTATTGGTCATAATATAATTTCTCATTAGTTTAGTTATGGATCTATTATAACATAAATCCAGGCAAGGTAAACATTTTTTTACATATTTTTATAAGCAAATTCAATAGCTCTACTTGCTTCAGTATTCAAAGGACGTTTGGCATAGATATTAGATGTTTCTCTATCTAACTCTAAAATTAACTGAACAATTTCATATTCAGTTATGGGATACTGTTTCTTAACTGCAAAGCAGGCAATTGAAGTCATAAGTTTATAAATCATAGAATATCGACCTGTACCATCCATACCTGATATAGATTTATATTCAGTGACCAATTTATGATTAACAAATGGACAATCTTTATATGAATTCCAATTATAATCTCTTTTAGTTTCTTCTAACTTAGCTTTTCGATGACTAATAACCTCATCTCTTAAATCATCTGGTAATCTATCAATGAACGAATTACTATTAACAGGTGCAGTGAATTCATATTTACACATTAACTCTGTAGGATCAACATAGGCACCACGATTGCTAAAGATAAAGTTATTAGCACCAGGGTATTGCGCAGGGACGTAATACATTCTACTGAGGTCTTTAGTTTGGAGATCTCCCATGCATCCAAATTCAGAGTTGAGTGCGAACCAGAAGTGTTTGATTTCACTCGAGTCAACAAGTCGAGTAAGTGGGAACACGAGTCTAAACTTCGGCCATGCAATAGTGCTGCTTGCAGTACTATAACAAATGTAATCCCAATTACCATACCGCCTATAAAGTTCATCTTCTAAATTTCCTTCAAATTCATGTGTATCTACATCGATAGCTGCCCACATGCCCCAATTTAGTACATTTGCATTAGCTCGTGTAGTACCAGTTGTATAGGTTGCAGGTGAAATAAGAGGTGAAGTCTTTTTAGAGAATTCACCTCGTTTTGCTTTGTACCCATTTAAAGTTGAGAGATGATATAACGATCTCTCAAATTCTTCAAATGTTTTAAAGTCAACTCGAGTATCAGTTTTATTATCAAAGATACTCTTGAAAACTGTTAGTGAATACATTATTAATCAAAAACCTGTGCAAACAATCCAACATTGCCAACGTGCGTAGGCGCGATCCAACCAGTTGGTTTCAGTAAATCCGGAAGTCCCCATGGATTTGGTCTACCTTCTTTAATACCTACTTCTTTTACTAAATTAGCTACTAGAACTCTATCCCATGCTTCGTATGGATCTACTCCATAAGTATCTAATGTACCTATTGCAAATACAATTAAATCTACTAAAGCATCTACAGCATCATCTGCATTTTTAGCTTCTTTTAATTCATCTAATTCTTCTTGTAGACAACCAATTCTAAATTCTAGAAACTTCTTAAGTTTTTCATCATCAAAATTTTTAACAACTTCATTAACACCAAACTGTTCATGCATTAACGCGATATCTCTTACCCAATTATAACTCATATTATTCTCCAATTAAAAATCTATTATATCACATTTTCCTAAAAAGTAAAACCCTTTGTTTCAATTTGTGACTTTTTATTTCGCTCAACCAAGAATTGAGTTGCTGGTTGCCCGCTCTCAGAAATATCCTTTTGAGCAGATTCTTCTACATCATATAGTTTCATTCTAGATCTATCAACTCCTATAACAAATCGTTTATAATAACCAGGATCTGCGTACCTATTCTTAAGTTGCTTAACCATTATTTGGTTTAAGTTTTCAAGTTCTTCTGTAGCAATTAAAGCAAACATCATATCAGCAGTTGCAGGTAAACCAAACGATTCTGAAGTATCTGTTAATTCTACATCAGTGTTACCAAAACCACCTCGAGTTGTTTGGGTTGCACTTAACAAAGGTACATCATATTCAACTGCAAGACCTCTAAGTTCTTCAGCTATCGATTTAACATAAGTGTATGAATTAACACCTGAACCATTTTTAATACGTGAAGAGCAACAGATATTTAAATAATCGATAATTATCATATCAGGTTTGAAGTTACGTTTGATCTTCAATTCTTCTAATAAAGCCTTAAAATGACCTGAATGGGCAGTTGAAGTTGGATATTGTTTAACTATAAGTTTACCGGAAGTCTTCTTAATCAATTTATTAATACGATTATTATATGTAGGCAAATCTATTGTAGCCATCTCATTCATATTCATATTAAGAAGATTGGCATCAATACGTTCAGCAATACGTTCTTCTGCCATTTCCATAGTAATATACAAAACATTCTTATTTTGTAGAAGACTGGATGCTGCAACATGACACATGAATAATGATTTTCCCACAGCAGTTCCAGCAAGTATGATATTCAGAGTCTTTTTAGATAATCCACCCTTTGTAATTTTATTAAAGATATCAAGATCAAATGGAATCTTTTCTTCAACTCTATGATAGAAATCATATCGTTCTTGATAATCTTCGAGATAATCATGACCTACAGAAGAATCAAAACTTACTGCTAATGCATCTGATAAAAGACTTGGTATAGCATCTTCAGTTTTGTCCTTATGTTTACCTTCTACAATATCATAAGCATCAATGATCGCATTAATAACGGCTCTATTTTTACAGAATTTTTCTGTATTATCATAAAGCCATTGTTCATTATCAGTTTTAAAGGTTAACTCATTGATATATTTTTCAATATCCTGTAATTGGTTATCACGCAATTCAGATCTATTACTAATCTGAATTGCTAATATGTCAAGAGTTATTGTTGAATTATATTGATCAAAAAAATTAATAATTTCTTGTGAGATTACTTTTTCATACTGATCATTAAAATATTCAAGTTTAATGAATGGAATAACTTTTCGTGCATAAGTCTCATTGTGTATCAGATTGCTCAATATAGTCTGTGTTATCGTCATCAATTCCGCCTGTGTATGTAATATCATTATTAGATAATTGGTGTACGATTAACTCTATAAGAAAATCTCCAATGTATTTCTCGAACTCATCTACATTATATTCTATTCCTGCATTATCGTAAACGTCATAATCAAAACTTATTACACATTTTTCTTCTTCTAAGACATCTTCAGGAAATTGAACTTTACCATAACTAAAAACTATACCTGCATAGGGTGCATCTGTTAACTTAATTGCTGAAAGACCTTTATCACTATGGCTTTCTACAATTACATGACCAACTAAAAACTGAAAATCATCATTCACTATCTTCTCCTAAATCATCTTCAATTAATGCCAATTCTTCTTCAATAGATTCATCTGATATAATAGCACCATTTGAAATCTGATAATTAATTTTAATCCAATCTTGGAAACTAGTACTTGATATAATAGGTAACCAAAAGTCTTTAGTGTCAGTATCTTTTATACGATACTTTTTATCTTCAACCTCACCAGTATCTCTATTAACTTTGGAATACCAACCATTACTTGGTTTGATTACATGACCTGATTCTAAAGCCATTTCTAATAAGCCAGACCATTTGCTAATACCACCTTCAAACTTAACAGTAACAGGTATCTTTGATTTTTCGCGTGAATGTCTAGACTTCTCTACATTGATGATGAAGTTATAACCTGCCAATTCAGTTCCATCTTTTTCTTGTTGACGACCAAGTATAAAGATGTTATCAGCCGAAAGGTATATACCTGATCCACCTGATACTACTGGCTTACTATACATCTCTTGTGTATTATGCGAAATTATTCCATTCTTTAATATATAATCATGTGTTGGAGTCTCAATATCATAAACATCTGCTCTTCTAGTATTAAATTTAATCGATTTTATTTTCATTTTTACTCCTACAATTATCAAAATGCCAACGTTTACCACCAACTTCTTTATTACAATGCGGACATAATAAAATTTTATGTACCCAAGTTTTACCAAATACTGGATTTAATTCACCAATTCTACTTCCAGTTTTCAATGTTCTTGATGCATAATCCATAGATTTTACCGAATTTATCCTACAAGTTTCTTGTTCTTTTGTAAATTTAGATCTACCTATTTTTTGACTTCTGCATTTAAGATCATATTGGCCTTGTTTAAAAATATCACTTAAATTATTATTGTCTGAATATTGTTGTAAAGACTTTGTCACAAAATAGCGTTTTATATCAAATTTTTCTGCTATAGTATTATAATGTAGTTTTTCATTAATAAATAAGTGCCATATTGTTTTTGAAATATCGTCATAATTTTTAAATCCTGCTAATATCGCAATTTTATCTTTCTTGTCTACATAAGATTTTGATATTGATTTGCCAACCAAAATATTTGATTTTTTTCTTATCCAACCATATACTTTATTATTAGTCACCCCGCATCTTTTGCTCATCAATTTGCAGGCTGACCATAAACCTATATTATCTGGATTCATTTTTGCTAGAAGTTGATGTGCTACATAATGTTCTTCAGCAGTTAATTCACAAATATTTTCCTCATCATCAGTACCACCTACACATCTAGGAACAATGTGGTGTTTTTCAATATACCCAATAAGTTTTGTTCTATTTTTTGCTCTATTAATTAATAATTCATAATGCTTTAAATAATCCATATTTTTAATTCCTTTAAAATGTATATATGATTTATTTATTAAAAACCTGATTTCACATCCAATTCCATTCCTTCAACTAAATCCTCAACTAAAACCCATTCACCATTTATCATAAACTTATGACCTTGAGTAAATGATAATATAGTTCCATCTTCCATTTCAATATCTGTAATAAAGGCATCTTCGTATTTAAAAACATTTGTTACTGGTTGAAGACCTTTAGTAGTTTCTACTAACATTCCTGGAATAATATCTTTTAAGCTTATAGATCCTTTATCTGAGATAACTTCCATTTCTTCAGTTCCACACATATAGATATGATTCACTGCTACCATAGGGATATCATACTTAACTAGATATGGAGTAATCATTCTAAAGATAGACTTCATTTGGCGAGCACGAGTCATATCTTGAGTTGACTTACCTTCAATAGCATCTTCCATTTCTTTCTTTGATGACATATTACCAAGAGAATCAATAACAAAGATAACCTTATCACCCCGTTTGATTTCTTGCAACTGATGCATTATATCAAATTTGAACTCTTCCATATTCATGATAGGTGTATGTACTACACGTTCTTTATCAATACCCAGAGAATCAAAATAAGATTCAGGAGTACCAAACTCACAATCATAGAATACCAATACAGATTCTGGATACTTATCCATGTAAGACTTTGCAAGGATTAATGAGAATAATGATTTGAAATGTTTACTTGGTCCACAGAATAAGGTAAGACCTGGAGTTAATCCACCATCAATTCTACCTGATAATGCAATATTAAGAGCAGGAATTGGAGTTGTTACCATATCTTTTTTAGTAAAGAACTTTGAAGATGATAATATCGAAGAATCTTTAATCGTACTGTTCTTTTTAATTCGTTCTAATAATGCACTCATTAATTACCTCATTTGTTAATTTATTCTACTATTATACCATACAATTTACAATTTGTAAACTATTATTATGGATTATTTTTGGAATGAGGTACATCAAATACAAAAGTAATTCTTACACAATCACCTATATTTTCTGTTCCATGTTCTAACTTATTATTGAACCAAAGTAATGTTCCAGGTTCTACTATGACAGACTCATCTCCAACTGAATATCGATAAGTTCCTTGGATTGCTAGATGGTATCTATCTCTTGTAAGATAATAATTTCCAATATCAATGTGTTTGCCTACACACCCTCCAATAGGCAAAGATAAAAATCCGCAACGACTAAACTTTTTGAAATTACGTTTTAAAAATCCAACTATCTCAGTATGTCTTTTATATGCTGGAGTTTCCACACAAATATCGGTATCACCAACATATTGATCTATAGTTTCAATAGAACCCATTACTAATTGTAGAACTCCGGCTTGAACCTCAGGAAACCCTCTGTCGAGCATAGACAATGCTCCTTCCATTGTCTTTTGTGCTCCCCAATCATTGGGGTATTTTTCTAATTGCTTTAATATCTTTGAGACATTAATTCCAGTTTTGATTATTCTAATATTATCCAAAAAATTCATCCAGGTTTGCTGAGTTATTTAATTTCCAACCAATTGGTTCAAGCATAATTTGAAGAGGGTTTATAAATACTTTTTCAAATTGTGTATCATAATCAATATATTTTTCTAATCCAAATTCTTCCGGTATTTTATCTTTAATGGATATTACATTCTGATTAATAGGATTAGGAGTTCTTAAGAACACTACTTTTACTTTATCACTATCAAGTATTTTTTCGTATGTCTTTGATAGTTTGTATTTGTCTATTAAATGATTGTACCAAAGAGCTCCACGTACGTGCATAGGAGTGCCTTTAGCAAATACATTAGTCTTATCACTAAACTTCTTAAGACCATTAATACCTGAAGGTCTGCCTATTTTGCCGGTTTCAAGAGATTCAAACTCAATTTTAAAGTCATTCACATACTTATTGATTTGAGTTTCATCACCATCCAATATAATGTCCAATGAATCTTTTAGTTTTTTCCTACATATTTGAGGTGTAGAAGACTTAACCAATTCTAGACCAGTTACCTTTAGTTTAGGTTCTGCGTATTGAACGCCTTCAGAATTATGAACACGAAGAAAGTATCTTTTCTTTGCTACAAATACACCTACATCGGCAAGTACTTCGCGTTTCATTTTCATCTTCTGTTCATATGCATTCATATAGTCTGCAAGTTTTATATATGAACGATCAATTAAAGGTTCTACTATTTTAGCACAGAATGTATCCATGAAAACTATCTTTTCACTGATAGATTTATTAGGACATACAGATTCCACAATTGCTTCTAAAGTTACATAATTAGAATCGGTATCTCCGGCAATAACATATTGGACATCTTCAGTTTTATTTGCTTTATTTAAGTACTCATCCAACATAATAGCATTCCATCTATTGGATAACTGACCTGATAATGTGATACTTTCTGCCATTCTTAAGTCATAATATCTGAACCATGCATTACCTATTGCTCCATACACACTATTCAGTGCTTCTTTTACGGCTAATTGCATAGCATTTGAAGAACTTTGAGCATTCTGATATTCTTTATTGTACTTATCAGACTCAAGTAATTGCTCATACTTAAGCATTTCATTTTTATAATTACTACGGTCAGCATATACCTCTTCCATAATTTCAGGTAAGAACCCACGAACATCTCGACGATAGCACCAACCATTTGCGCTTAAAGATAAATTCTGTTCTTTAATGTATGAATTATCAAATGATTTGGATAATAGTTCATCGACAGTACAAGGTATTTTAATATCGGTAAGAGTTTCGGGGCTAATATTATATTGCATAATCAAATGTGGATATAGAGATGCCAAATCGAATGAGGCAATGTACTTATGTTTACCAACTACAGGTATCTGAACATAAGCACCTTCATACTTACCAGTTTTGATTGAATTCTTCTTTGGTGGTATAACAATATTCTTATTCTTCAATCTATTATAGATGATTGAGTCCCACATATTTACTGGACCATACACTTCATCAAGATTTATTTTAGAATAATATGCAAGAGATACTGCAATTTGAATAAGCTTAAGTTTCTCATCTAACTTATCTACAAGTCTAACGTCATGTCTGTTATAGTCCACGAACCGGGGCCAATCCAATTCATAAAAGTCTTTAAATGAATTATAAGGATTTTCAAGTTTCTTTTCACCTAGTACTGTATTGGCAACAGTATCAAGTTTCATATCATCTACTTGAATTTTACCAAACTTAGCAAATAGTTCTTTATAATCGAGCATGGCAATGCCTTCGATATTATAACCGATCTTCTCATTACCGTTCTGATCTTTAAACAATCGTTCACGAACACGACCCCAAGGAGATAGTTTATTGATGATTTGATCATCTATAACTCTTGACATTCTACGAATTAGATATGGAAAGTCATATCCATTGGTGTTCCAACCTGTTACAATATCAGGATAGTTTAGAGTCCAATGAGTCATAAACTCTCTAAATAAGTGAGCTTCACTTTGGCATTTAATATATGGACCATCCTCGTTTACCTTGTCATAAGGTCTTGTGCCAAAGGTTACAATATCACTAGAGTTTCTATTCTTTACTGATATAAGTGTAATCTCTTCTACAGGATCTTTAATCACCTCATCAATACTTAGACCGTGTTCAGTAGTAGTCTCAATATCAATAGTGGTGATATTCATTACTGATTGGTCATATTGAATATCACCTGGATAATATTCAGATATAAACTGTTTAGTGAAGTCTTGCATCCCGTATATTTTGAAGTTTTCTACTTCACCATAACTTTTGATAAACTCTTTAGTGTCATGGATATTACCAGGTTGGATTTCACCTACATATTCATTAGTAAGAGTCTTCCATTTAGTTGGAGTCTTGGATGAGACAAATAAGGTAGGTTTGAAGTCAACCTTGGTATGGATTCGTTTGCCATCTTCATAACCTCGAAGCAAGATGTTATTAGATACTTGTAGTACACTTGTATAGAATTTAGACATGTTTTCCTTTAAGTAACATCATTACGTCATAGCAGATATCATGGACTGGATGGTGTTTGATTACTAGATCTTTATTAAAATCTTCAACTTCACAATATCCATTAGATGAACCATACATAATATCAATAGCAGTTCTAAGATCTCTATAGTTATTATATCTCATAATTGGTTCAGTTGATACAGCAGTAGATAAACTATCAAACATTGGCTGGTCCATTGATCCTCTAACCCAGATGGTTTGATTCTCTGGATTTGGAAACATGTTAATATAGTCTTTTACTTTTTGAATAGCTTCTTCAGCTTTTAAATCATCAGGTTTTGGATGCAGACTAATATCTTGTAGATACTTGTGTTGCTTAGACCACCATTCTAGAGTACCTTTATCAATAGTTCTATTAAGGCGTTTGACTTGATCTTTAGCATCAAGTTTTAGGAACAAAGTTCTGTTCAATAGTTTATCATAATTCAACTCTTCAGCTGGATCAAAATACACTATAGCAACAGATAATACGACAGAGTTTGATTCAACTCCTAAACTTTCTAAATCAAAACAATACATTTCACCTCCAATTTTATATAGATCTATAGTATCATATAATCTATAAAATGTAAACCATTATATAAAAGAATCCCCAAGAAGTATCTTTCGGCTACTTAAGGGGGACCGTGTTAAGCTTGTGTTGGAACGTATAATCTACACACCATACTTTTAAACAATTCAAATGCTTCTTTAGGTGTAGCACCACAACCTTGGATATGGAATGGAGCAACTTTGCAATACCATAGTCCGTTTTTATAGTAAAATTTATGTTGCATTATTATAAGTCATTAATATTAAAATATTATTTATTTAATTTTGCTAGAAAGATCAGCAATTTCTTTATCTTCGCGAACCTCAAGGAAAACCGGAAGGAATAAAGATTCTGCACCATTTGTATTTTTGATTCTAGCATTATATTTTACTGCAATAATCTTGCCCAAATAATCTGATGGAGGAGCATTTCTTTGTTCATCGGTAAATCCAGAACCAACATATACTCTTACAATACCATCAGCAGACTCACAGTACAGAGAACCAATAGCATCAGCGTATTTACCTGTACCAGGTATTACAGAAACCACGCTCAAATCGCAATCTAATTCAGCTTTGAACTTGATTTGACCTTTTGACCTTTTGTTTTCCCATAATGATTTAGGATCTTTAAGAATGATACCTTCATGCCCATCAGCAAGATACTTTTGAAATATCTCTTGAGTTTGTTCTATTGAATGAACATCAAATGTTTCTACTAAATTAATTTTCATTGCTATAACAAATCTATCGACAAGATATTTCAATCTATTAAATCTATAGCTATAATTTTGTAACGTAGAGCCAGCAATGAAATCATCATAAGGTATTAAATCCCAAAGAGTAGCAACAACTCTATCTGCTTCTTCTTCTGATATAGTGCCCTTTACTGCTTTATTTAGAATACCATTACCAGTTTGTCGGTCACATATTTTGCAATCATCATTTATTACTAGAAGTTCACCATCAAATACCAGGTCTTTATGATTTGCCAGGTCAATAAACTCCTGGCCAAGACTATCTAAACCAGTAATCTCTTTACCACTCCTAGAACGAAACTCAACAGTGCCATTCTTAACAATAGCATTAAATCTCATACCATCTTCTTTCTTTTGGACGATAGCTGGGAATTTAATCTTATCAACTAATTTTTGTTCAAAGGGAGAACATAACATACATGGATATTCAGGAATTAGGTTCTTCCAGACTTTATTGATAGTTGAGGTATTAACACCACACTTCAGGTCTTTTTGGATAATTCGTTCAATAACTTTAGCATCATCGCTAGAAATACAAGACAATATTTCTTTTAAAACAAAAATAGCATTATTACCAGTAAACATTCTGGTAGATAATTTAGATAAACTATCAATTGCCCACTTTAACTCGTAGGGTGAATCCATAAGTTCATATTCATATTGAGGAATCTTTCTTTGATAGAACTGAGTGAATGGGTCATTAGCAAGACGACAAACCGCTTTCAGAAGGTCATTGTCTTTGTGTTTGGTCAACAACTCAATCTTGAAGTTTCTAGAATTGTTTTGTTCAAGTTCTTGTAATATCTGTAGTATCATAATAAGTTTCTCAGTTATATTAAATTAATATCAATTGTTTCACCAACTCTGAAGATCCTAACTTTGTACTTCATTTCAAAAAACCTTTTTTCATCTCTAGTCAAAACTGCATTGTAGCCTTGAGCACATTTCTTAGCATCTTCTTTCTTGTCGAAAGATTTTACCATAGTAGTACCTTCTTCGCCATTTGCACCATTAAAACTATAAACACCGTATTTAAACATAATTAAACCTCTTTATAGTAAGAAGGGTCGTCAAAAACGACTTCATTGATAATCCAAGCAATGATAGAATCTCTATCAGTTGGAGCAATATGACGAGGGCGAACCCCATTAACATCTTTGAACCAATCAGAGAATTCTCCGAAAAGGTCTTCGATTGGCATTGCTTTGTATTTTTCTACGATTTTGTTACTCATAATATAATTCCTCAAAAATTTAGATATTATCCAATGCAAGGATAACTGTTGGGATGATTAACTGAAACATAACTGGTATGCTTAGTAGTAAATCTGATACGGGTTTTAATATTTCTTTATTCATAATATAGTATCTCAATTAATTAGTTTATGGGTCTATTATAACACTTTTTCAGAGAATGTATACATTTATTTTCACTTTTTTATTAATTTTATTGATCCATCATGACTTACAAAATATGCTTCAAATTTGATCTTAGGGAATAATTGTTTTAATTGAAGAAACTTAGTAAGATTACTTATAGCATCATCGAATAGACTTACTCTATCAAATTGACCAGTCTTTAGATAGTTGTGTATGATTACAAACTTTTTATCGGCTGCGGCAGCAATATCATTTATATTGCCAGCTCGTTCTACACGAACCTTATCAATATTAAATCTATGCTTTCTGAAAGTATTTAGAAAAACTTCTTTATTATCGAAGTTTGCTCGAGCAGTAACAACTATTACTTTACTAAGAGGATTTTTAGATGAATGGGATAGAATTGCTTTTGCTCTATCCATCATTCTTGAGATAGGTTTGGATTCTTTATTAAACTTTTCAGCATCTCTGAATTCATCGAAATCAAATGATTCGCCTGCTTTAAGCGAATAGGTATTAAACTCTTGATTTGAAAGTTTCTTTATTACTTTGCCATCTTTGACTAAAGCAATTTGTGCAGTTGTATGAAATAGCGTATCATCTATATCAAATATAGAAAGTCTACCTAATTTATTTTCTTCTGATAAAAAATCTTTAAATGATTCCATTCTCTTTACTTCTTTGATTAACATTTATTCTATTTATCTTTTCTATTACATTAAAACAGTAAAGAAGGTTGTCTAGCAGGTAAATCTGCTTCGCAAGTAATTCTTTTTTTGTCAACCATAACATTATGCTTACCTGTAGCATTCCACAAGGTTTCAAGTTTTAACATTTCATTATATGAAACATTAACATCAACAACAACATCGGCTCTTGGCCAAACACCAACAGCCATTTTACCTACTACTCTTACATTATATTTTTTCATTTTCAATTTCCAATTTAATTAATTTATGGGTCTATTATAACACTTTTTCAGGAAATGTATACGTTTATTTTTAATTAATTTGGAAATAGTCTATTTCCTAGAAAGAAACACTCAACGCGAGGCCTTCACATATTCTAATTGAGTATTCAAATATTCTTCATAATCATCTAATAATTTAGTTGACTTGATTTTGCTATACATCTTTTCAAAATCACCATGGCCATCTCCATGATAAAAATAAACAGGTTCACCATCAAATGTAGTATTAACTACACTAATTTCTGTTATAAAATTCTCAATCATTGTAATCTCCTATATAATATTTAATTTATAAATCTATTATACAACATTTTTAGGAAATGTAAACGTGTTTTAAAATAAATAAGAATATACGGAGATAAAAATGAACACAGAAAATCTATATTCGAGATGGAGACCGGCGATAGCCTGGTCATATATGGTGATATGTTTATTTGATTTTATGGTTGGACCAATAATTTATAATACTTTTCAGTATTTAAAAGATGGTACTGATATATCAATGTGGGAAAGCATTACACTTCAAGGAGGAGGTTTATATCATCTTTCGATGGGAGCTATAGTGGGAGTATCTGCCTTTGGTAGAACTAAAGAAAAACTAGCATCTCTAATGCCAAAAGAATAAATATAATGATGCAACTATCTGCGTTCAAATCCTAAGGCGATAATTTCAAGATGGGAAAGTATGCATCGGGTCACAGATAGTTGTATCACATCATTTAACAATCCTAGATATTGCTTATAACTATAAAAGTTTTGCTACTGTGTAATTAAATAAAAATTCTATTAAAGACCACACCGCGTATATAATAAAATAGCAAATTGTAAATATTCCAAAAATAGATATACCTATCAGAATTGTTAAGTTATACATAAAAATCCTTAAATTGTTTTGCCTGCCTGTAAATCTTTCAATGTCAAACCACCTGTATATTGGCAGTGAGCTAGTTCTTTAAACGTTTTCCAATTTCCTGCCCATTCAAGACCTAATGATTCTGCGATTTTACCACATTTATTAAATGTTACAGTATCATTCCATTGCGCTTTACCACCAACAACTGGACAAAAATCAAACGCTATTTTATAGTTGTGAAAGGATTGACCGCCTTTAGCATTGGTTACTTTATTACCAGGAGTAGTTCTTCCCTGAGCATATAAGGCATTTTGTGATTCGTTATCTCTATATGTAGATGTAATTAAAACATCAATATTATCATCAGCACATTTTTCAATAAATTGTTTACATAGATGTGCTACTCTTGGATGCAAATCTTCTATCTTTCTGCTGTTAATCATAGTTTATCCTACTGCATCGCATAATGCATGTAAAGGTAACGTGGGAATTAATGTATTATTTATTAAACTAAATTCTAAACGTTTTTCATACGTATCCAGTCCATTTTTTTCAAGTACCTTAACACCTATAATAGGAACAGAATCTTTATTAAGTCTTGAATATATAATTTTTCCGTCAACATAGATTCTCCTAGCAATCCATCCTTGGAGTATTATATTTGCAAATTTAACCGCATCTTCAAGTAACTTTTGATTGCTTAAATTAATGTTGTTCATAGTTAATTATTTTAAAATTATTCTAGATTCTGGAACTACGATTGGACTAAACACTCGTTTATACTCAGTTACCAGTGCTTCGGCAGGATCTGCTTCAATAGCTATTGAATGAAGGTATACTTTGATAGGGCCTTGAGCAAAGGGCATCACAGGAGCTATAGCAACTCTTACGCCAGCTTCTGTTTCTTGAAGGACAATATTAGCAGGATTTTTAATATAATAGTATTCACCATATTTACTATCAACCACTTCACCAATCATATCTTCCCCGATTTGGGACTTAAAAACTCTTATATCACTCATCATATTCTCGCTTTAGTAAAAGGAACCTCCCAGGTATCTAATTAAATCTACCTGGGAGGTTTTTATTATTTATTCAGTCAATAATTCAACATCTTGTTTTCCATCACCAATAAGAATCTTTTTAGGTTTCTTATGTTCAGGAATCACATTTTCAAGATAAACAGATAAAATGCCATCAATGAATTCTGCATCTTTTACAACTACAGTATCTGCTAGCTTTATTGTTTTTCTAAATGATTTTGCACTAATACCTTTATGAAGATATTCAATCTCATCATCAACACCAGTTTTATTTCCAGTCATAATAAGAACACAATCTTCAACAGTAATTTCTAGTTCATCTCTGGAAAAACCAGCCACTGCTAATTCAACAACATATTCATTGTCATTGTATTTAATTATATTATGGGGAGGATATATTTTAGTTTGATTTGTAGGTTGAGTTGAATACTTTTCAATATCACTTAGGATTCTTTCTAATCCTAAAAATTGATTGAAGTATGGTAACGTGCTGTGATTTACTATCATTTTTATTTCTCCATTTCTGCGAGATTAATTAATAATTCTATCCTTTCGGCATAGAAGGTTAAGGTTCCAGTTACGAATCTGGAATACCTCTCACGTGGGTATCGATCGGCGAACATCTATGTCCTTCACGCACTTTTTATTTAAAGTCTAAAGTGATAAAGACTACCTACCTCGGGAGAAGGGGTGTTCTTTTATTCGTCGTTAGCCGCAACTTCTGCTAAAACATCTTTTTCAATTTCAGCAACTTGAACAGTTCCTTGTGACCTAATTTCATTGATTAATTCTGCAACAACTTCATAGGGTTGTTTTGCTAAAGAAGCTAAAATGGTATTAATACCACGCACATTTAGTTTTAAATCAATTAAACTTTCTTCAATTTTCAATTTTTGTTCTTCATTCATATTTATTTTCTCTTGTTTGAACCAATAGTATATTTCGATGTTAGAGTCCAGTTCTTTTTGTCTTTATAAGAGACAATCTTAATCTGGGATAATGACGCTTTATTTTCTGCTTGCGCAGGATTTACTATAGTTAAAAGTCCCCAGTCTCCTAGCAGACTTGCTATAGCATTTCTTCTTTCAATATCATTATTAGTGATATTGGATTCTTTACCGTCCAAAGCAAACAACTCTTTGAAATGAACGATAAAATATTTGCCTTGCTTATGCAATATATGGCATGATTGGTATAGTGTATTATCTTTTTTAGATGCAATACCAATTCTTGTCAAAGTTTCACAGACCTTCAAAAATGCATCAGGGTCAGGTAACGTCACCTCAAGCATACTAGTGTAAGTCCAGTCATAAAAAATATCCATTTTTAATACCCGCCTTTATACAATTTTTGTTCAATAATGGCAAGTTGATCATTGGTTAGGATATCCAATGCTTGTCTTGCCTTTTCATCGGAATACTTAAAGTATTCCTTAACTAATAAAAATGATTTAGAGTCTTTGTCTTTCTTTGCCCATTTACCAAATCTTTTCTTCTTAGTTATTGTATTTATCAAATATTGAAATTGCATATCATTATCTAAATTATAAAATCTATTCATCTCATTGGCGTACAAAATAGTATCTGAATGCTGAGATAATCCTCTATTCACCATAAATGAATTATAATCTTTAACTGCTTGAGGATCTACAAATAGATTTTCTTTTGTTTGGGTAATAGCATTAATAAAGTCAAATGGAGTCATTATAAAATTCCTGTCTCATCTAAATTTTCAGCTGTAATTGCAAATCTTTTATTTGGAAATCTATCGGATAACCTATCTTGTAGAGATACTATATCCACACCATGTGAAAGATATGAACTATCTTTTAATTTATACATAAAAATAATATTATCATGTACTTCCAAATACGCTAAGATGTCATCTATAATTGGTTGATCATCTTCATCTATATATTCATCTTCGTCGTATTCTAAAAATAATTCGCCGTTTTCAAATTTACTTATAGTTCTGCGGACTCCATACCAATATCCTATTCCTCCAGTTAATAGTGCCAATATTAAAGTTAGATAATCCATTTCCATATTAACACCTATTTAAATTTACAAGAAGACATTATTTCAACCATAGCTGACATTATATTTATCTCTTGATCTGCTACAAAAGCGCTTTTAAATTGATAATCACCAATAATAATAATTAATTGAGGAATACTTGATTGATCTAGAACATTGGTTGCATTATCATATAAATGTCGGAATAATGATGGAGCATCAGCATCTGCACTTGCAACCCATTTACGCACAGAAGTAAAATCTTTTTCTTTAAGACCTTTAATTAATTCTTTATAAGAGTCCGTAGATACATTGACAAAAATTCCAGAGTCAATTTTACCCGCTACAGAATATCTCTGAAGTTCATTTAATATCCTTCTATAATCTGGAAAATGTTTTGTTACTAATTCAGCAACTACCTTTGGATCAAACTCTATATTTTCTTGCTTCAAGATACGGGTAGCACGTTTGAAAAACAATGCAGCCATTTCTTGTTTATCTTTAGGATCTATTTTAAAATCTATAGTAGCACAACGCGAGTGCAAGGGTTCTATAATACGATTTTTAAAATTACAAGTAAATATAAACCTCACATTGGAAGAAAATTCTTCCATATAATTACGAAGAAAAGGTTGTACAGATTCAGCATTTAAATAATCTGCTTCATCAATAATAATAACCTTCTTTGCATCAGTTAATGATACAGAAGAGGAAAATCCAGAAATTGCATTACGAAATTCATCAATCCTTCTTCCTTCATCGGATCCATTAAGCATTATATATTCTGCTCTAATTTCATTACATAAAGCTTTAGCTATAGTAGTTTTACCTACTCCAGCTGTCCCGCTTAATAGTAAATGTGGAATTTGTTCTTGATTAATATAATTTCTAAAAGATACTTTAATATGTTCTGGCAATATACAATCATCTATAACTTGAGGTCTATATTTTTCAGTCCAAATAAATTGATTTTCTAACATATCAATATTCATAAAATTCTCCATAGTAAAAATTCATTTTGTATAAATAACTATTATATAACAAAAATTATTATATGTAAACAAAAATTGGTAGTCACGATGCGTCAACATCTACTACCTCTACACATTCTAACAGCAATCAAGAGATCACTATGTCCAGCAATTATATTTATAATCCCACAATTTTATATATAAAATTTCATGTATTAACTGGAAAATTATATTTTGGTAAAACCTCTTGTAAATCAAGAATAGATAACATTAATTCATATTATGGATCTGGATCATATTGGTCTAATCACATCAAACTGCACGGTAAAAACCATGTAGTTACTTTATGGAAATCAGATATTTTCTATAATAAAGAACAATTACTATTTGTATCAATATATCTTTCATTATATTATAATATAGTATTTTCAGATTTTTGGGCAAATTTAGAATTAGAAGATGGATTAAATGGCAGTAGAAATCCTAAAATGGGACCTAGAGGACCATTATCCAAACCTAGAAAACTAAAATCTGATGAGGATAAAGAAAAATTAAAAGGACCTAGAGGACCAAATAAAAATAAAAGAGGCCCTATGTCAGAAAATAATAAAGAATCTCGTAGAGGGCCTCAGAAAAATCCAAATCCAAATCGGTCTAATTCAAGAGGTATTAGTGGAAAAGATGGAAAAATATATGGTAAACAAAAAAATCCTTCTGGTCCATTTTTTACTATTTTATTAAATAAAAATACTTATTCTAAAAAAACCCTTTCTAGATATTATCCAGAATTTAAACAATATTATTAATTTACAGTAGATAATAAAAATCATCTACTGTAGTAAATATATTTTAGAACGTACTGTCAGCCTCAATTGCGCAATAATATACTAAATCACCAATTGCAGACTCAAATCTGGCAATTCTAGAATGAATAGTTACTGCATAAGTGGATTGCAACATTTTTAAGTTCTCAATTTTAATATTTGCTTTAAATACTTTATCAGTTAAACCTACTGCAGTTTCATAACTATTACTTGTTGCATTCTTCTTATCACCAATAGTTAAAATGATGCTATTACCATCACCAATAATAGAAAGATCAGATGCTTTTAAAACTCCTGAAGTTCTTTGAATAGTAGTAAATACTGACTCAGGTAAGTCAAACACAATATCAGCTGTAGGAAATACGATATCTTTACTTGGAGGTTTTACAATATTTTCACCAGCAGCAAAAAATTTAATTTTATTATTTTTCTCTTTAATACTAACATACTTTTCTTCAAATTCTAATTCAGGATCAGTGAATAAAGAAAGAGCACCTAAAAACGAATTAAGATCATATATACCAAATTCAATAGGGAATTCCTCAGGTACAGTTATACTCGAAGCAACAGTCTTATTTACTGAGGTGGTTCTTAATCTATTACCTGGACTTAGTAATAGATTACTATTAATTGCTGCATAGTTTTTAAGGATGTTAATTGTTTCTTTACTAATTTTCATAGTGTGGTCTCCATATTTTTAATTTTTTGTTGAATAATCACTTCCAAGTAATTCACTAAATCCATTGCTTCTTCTTGAGCATGGTTTAACCAATCTAATTCTGTTAAATCAGTTCTTTCTAAGGTAACTCCATACTTGGTTAAACCAAATTTAGCTCTTTGTTGTAGTTTTTCACATACAGTATCTTCAATTTTTGACATAATAACTCCATAAAATAATAATTATATTACATATTCGCATAAAAGTAAACTTAAAATGGTATTTCATCAAATTCATCAATAGATATAATTACTGATTCAATATCTAATTCAGAAGTTTCAGGTTCAGTCATTTTATCAAGCAGATCAAGAAATGCTACTTTTGTTTGAGAGTCAAAACGATTGCAACATAATTCAACTGCTTTTGTTTTATTACCAAAGATAGCAAAAGCACGAATGATATGAACCATTCTGCGTGTGGTAATTAATTCATCTACACCTCCATCATCATAAGTTTTACGAATAGCATCAGCCCATTTAACTAGTAGTTCAGCAAAAGGTACATCAACACAGTTGAATTGTTCCATTAAATTCTTAACAATTTTTAATTCAACATTTGCATTTGGATATTCTTGTTCAAATGTAACAGCAAATCGTTCAAGGAATGCTTCATTTAATACATTAGTACCAATGTAACGACCATCATCAGAACCTTTACCTTTGGTATTAGCTGTAGCAAGGATATTAAATCCTGCGGCTGGAATGATTATTTCATTTTTTAGTTTGAAGTAATATGGTTTACCTTCAAGAATAGGTTGTAAGCATAATAGAGTATTAGCAGAACCTGCATCAATCTCATCAAGTAGCAATGTAGTACCTGTACGCATAGCAACCAATACTGGTCCTTCAACAACTTCAACATTACCTTCTTGAAGGGTTTTAGAACCAATCAACTGCTCTTCGTCAGTCATCATGTTTAAGTTTACACGAATTAATGGTTTTTTATGCTTGGCACATATTTGCTCAACCATTGTAGATTTACCATTACCAGTAGGTCCGTAAATATACGAGGGATAAAAAATGCCAGATTTAATGATAGACTCTAAATCTTTGAAGTTACCAAATGGTACAAAGTTAGGATCTTTTTCTGGCACGAGAGAAGTTCCACCTTTAGGAATGGAAACTGTTTTCAATTCTTTTATAGGAGTGTCTGCAGTAGGTAGTCTATACACACCACGAGCGATTTTATTTTGCATTAACCAATCTGGCCAATCGCATTGCATTTGATCTTTTACTTCTTTGAGTTGTTTACGAGTGATAGTACCAGTTGTTTCAGCATCTGGAAACAACTGGTACATAGTAGGAATAAAGTTTGGAATGGTTTTCATAATATAGTTTTTCTCATTTGTTAGTTTATGGATCTATTATAACACGTTTTCATCAAATGTAAACGTTTATTTTCATATTAGGCAATAAGTTTTATAAATTTATTCAATAATAAACGATTCACTTGGCGACTTTCCATTATTTTGGTAAACTTATTTGCAATGGAAGAAGCTGATTGAGTATTAGAAACATTTAATTCTACATCTTTAATTCTTAATGACTTTGCAGGAACTAATAATAAATCATCACGACCTTCACATTTTAAAGAAGCAAATCCAGTTGTTTTAACTTCTCTCTTAACATCTTCATGATCTATATTATAGATATCATTATTAAATGCAGCAGATTTAATTTCATTATTACTTAAAGAACCTGCAATATAAAATCCAATATTGGCAACATTATATCTATCCTTTATCATTTTTAATAAAGTAGAAGTTTGGTTAGTTGAGTTATTAGTAAATCGATAATTGCATTTAGTTATTGGATCAACTAAGAAATTCTTTCCAAATCTAGGAGTGGTTGCTCGTAAACTACTGCCTGCTCCATCAGTTAATGTAATAAAAGACATCTTTTCTACATTATTTTTATTGATAAATTTACCTACATACTCAGTCATATACGCCAGTGCACTGTTTAAAGGAGTTCCACCTAATCTATATCCAGAGTTTCTAGTGAATTGATTTGTATTAAAAAGTCTTTTTGCCATATCATTGAAATCTTTATTCGACATTTTATTACTGAATAATTCAAATAAAGCACATTCATTTGATGCATTATTTAATAAATTAAATTCCGCATATACTTTTGATGTCCTTTCTTTTAATCTGTCTATGTAGGCAGCATTCTCATATCTGTTATAATAATCAGAGAATGCTAATACTTGAAATGGAATTTGTGTTCTATGACAAAACATTGATAATGTAATAACTTGTTGAACTACATCTCCAATAACCTCGCACATAGAACCTGACCAATCTACTAAAAAGATCATCCCATGATTTTTACCTTCTTGAGCAATAGTTATTCTTTTGAATAAATCATCATTCAATTGGTATCCCCAAACCTTTTTCATATCCAATGAACCTGATTTAGATACTTGATTACGTTTATATTGAGTTGCTGCTTTTTTCATCTCAAATTCTTTTATGAGATAATTAACAGTTTTCAAGGTATTTGATTTGAATTTATTATATTCTTCATTTGCTTTACTAGTTAAATTATCCATAAATTCATTTGGAGTTTCAGTTTCATTTAAAATAGTTTTATAATCTATAATTATTTCAGAATCATAATTAATATCTAATCTTAAATAATTATATGTTTCATCCATATCTACTGAATTATTCAAGTTATTCATTAAAGATTTATTAGTTTTACTCTCTAATTTCTCTTCTATTTCTTCAGGAGTTTTGCTACATTGAGAAGATACAGATTCGTTTTCTTGTTGAATAACTTCTTCTTCTTCTTCAGGTTCTTTAGACCCTTCAGACTCTTCAGGTTCTTTAGACCCTTCAGACTCTTCAGGTTCTTTAGACCCTTCAGACTCTTCAGGTTCTTTAGACCCTTCAGACTCTTCAGGTTCTTTAGACCCTTCAGACTCTTCAGACCCTTCAGACCCTTCAGACTCTTCAGAAGTTCTTCGATCTTCTTGAACTTCTTCACTTTCTAATTCATTTTTACAGAATTCGTAAATTTCTTTTGCTAATTGAATAACTTGCGCAGGCGTTTCGGTTTTTTCTGTTCTAATAACAAATACTTTTTCTTGTTCTGAAAATGAAACGCCTGACGAAATACCTACTTTAAACCAAAGATTAATTCTATCAATTAAGTTAAGAGTTCTTACATTTTTAATTTCCTTTACACCAAAGAAGTCTCTTTCATTAAGTTGTCTATAACCTTCAATCATAGTCTTTTTAAGACCAGGATATTTGCGTTTCATTAGTTTCTCAATACGAACATCTTCAACTACATTAATATAGTCATGGATTTTGTAATCTTCTTTAGAAGCCTCCATCATATCCATAGTTGTATATAAGGCATGACCGGTCTCATGACCTACAAGCATACTCTCTATTTCAGAAGTCATACCTTTAAAGATAGGTAAAGTTAATTGTCTTGATTTAATATTAAAAGAGGCAGTCTTAACTGCAGCTTTAACTACAGTTAAGTTTTCTGTTGCGAGGAGTTTTGCGGTAATGTCTATTGCAGTATTCATAATATAGTCTCTTTATCAATTTATGAGACTATTATATACTGTTTTATGCAAATGTAAACATTTATTTTCATTAAAGTAAAAATTGTTTAAAGGCTTAAAAAGTGCACTTTTAAGTTATTGATTACATTATACTTTTTTTATTAAAAAGAGGGTTTTTCACACTTTATGGTGTTCCTATCACCCTTAAAATAAAAAAGTGTGCACAGAACGCATTATTTTTTCGCTTTATTAAATAGAATCAATCTGTTATGATCATGCTATCACAGAAAATTCATTGCGTTTTTCCACCTTCAGGATTGAATGAAATTTGTCATTCAGTATATCACCTCGATGAGATATTACAAATACATTAGTATCTGATTCTAATGAATTAATCATGGTTAATAATGATTCTGTAGAGGCATCATCAAGACTAGAATCGGCAATCTCATCCATGATCAAAAGATTAGTATTGACTGAATTCTTCAATCTAGCAATTTGTCTCCAAGCAAATAGAATTGCCACATCAAGTTTACGTTTCTCGCCTTCGGAAAAAGAGGCATAGGTAAATTCATCTCGAAATCTTGACTTAATAGTTTCATTGAAAGACTCATCTAATTCAAACTTAATATAGGTGTCCATAAGTGCCAGATACTTATTGATCAAAGTATTCATTACAGGTAGATACTCACGAATAATTGCAGTCTTAATTCCTGTATCTTTCAATAACTGATTTGAAATATCTTGTAACCCTCTAAGTTCCATCAAGGAGGTTTTCTCAGTTATTTGTTCTATAGTACTATTTGCTAGTTCTTTTAATTTACGTTTCTCTTCATCTACGTTTGCAGTATTTTGTTCTACACCTTCAATCTCGGCAAGGAACTGAGAGTTTTGTCTATTCAATAGAGTGATAGTACTATTTGTTGTAGATAACTCAATATTTTTATCGGTAATATTATTTTGTATTAGTTGAATATTTTTCAAAGATTCTTTTAGATTAGCGTAAGCTTTTTCCAAAGCTTGGAGTTTAGAATCTTCCTCATCTATTTTAGATTGAATATCTGCAACTACTATTTGTTTATATTCATCGGTAATTTCCTGTGAACATGTTGAACATACATCATTTTCGTAAAAGAAATGTTTGTGTGTTACATGATGATTATGGATTGCAGTAACTTTGCTAAGTAACCTATTAACACCCTGAATATCTTCATCAAGTTTATCTTTGTCACTAATCTTTTCTCTTAAATGAACTAGTTCTGCTGCTAGTAACTCGGAAGTTACTTGTGATTGCTCAATTTGATGATCATTTTTAGTAATTTTATCCAATAATAATCTAACAGTATCAGACTTTGCATTATTCATTGCCGAAATTATAGCAGTCTGCGACTCAACTTTTGCTCGTGCTATTTTAATATCAGAATCTAATCTTGAAATAGCATCTTTAGTTGATAATACTCTATCTTTCAATATTTGATTCATTACAGAGAAAATACGAATATCCAAAATATCTTCAACTACTTCTCGGCGTTGACTTGTTTTAAGTTGCATAAAGGGAACAAATGATGCTGAACCTAGAATAACTACCTGTGTAAAGGTTTTATAGTTAAGTCTAAGTATCTGTTGTTCTAAAATCTTTTGGTAATCTTTATTTGCTGCCTCTTGATTCAATAAGACATCATTACAATATATCTCAAATATACCAGGTTTTATTCCTCGGATAACCTTATAAGATTTAGTACCAATAAGAAATTCACATGTTACTAATAATTGTTTACCATTAATAGAGTTGACTAATTGTCCTAATTTAATATCTCGGAAAGGTTTACCAAATAAACAAAATGTAATGGCATCAAGTATTGTAGATTTGCCATCACCATTTTTACCCATTATCAAAGTAGTTCTTGACTTATCTAATAGGATTTTGTTTTCAACATTACCTGTTGATAGAAAGTTTTTGTAACTAATGTACTTAAAATGTAATGTAGACATTATGCCATATCCAAATTTACCGCTTCTGTGAATAAAGAACCTATGTATGATTTTATCTTTGATGTCTCAACATCAGTTTCTATAGATTCAATATAATGATTTAGAACAGATTGCGTATCTTCTAATTTAATATCATCAGATAGTTCACCTGAAGAGAAGTCTCCAATGTCTTCAATAATCTTAATTTCATGAGCACCTTTATTATATAATTTAGTCAGGAATGTATCAAACTTATAATAATCTGTTTTATTTACCACAATCAGTTTTACATAACTATCAGATAAATCTAAAGCATCTAAGTTTATTGGTTCAATGCCTTTATCGTCATATTCTATTTTTACAAATAGTGTATTTGGATTTCTAATAAACTGAAGCTTTCTTGATGCTAAATCAAATATGTGAAATCCTTTAGGATCACCATAATCTTGCCAAGTTAGTTCGTATGGAGTTCCGAGATACGATATATTACCATTTGTTGATCTATGGTGATAATGGCCTGAGAAAGTTTTATCATATCGATCAAACATCAAACTAGACATTCCACCATGGGATTCTACACCACGATACATTTGAAATCCTCCTATCTCGAAATGACCCATACAGATATCAGAAGGTGAATGATTAATCACATGATATGCTACATCATAATTGTCGTTGCATATCCAAGGTATCATAGCAACATCAATACCTTTTACAGAAACAGTTTGAGCATGTTCTATAAGATTAATATTATCATATTCTGCCAATAACAAACTAGGAGTGTTTGGAAAGAGGGTATTTTTAAAAGTAATATCATGATTGCCTATTAACATGTATAATGTTATATTTCGTATTTGAAGTGGTTTGAAGAAAAAATCTTTACATTGATCTATAACATAATTATTAGTAAATTTACGGGTATCAAAAGTATCACCTAGAATAATAACAGTATCAATTTTATTTTGGTCAAGATATGGAAAGAATACTTCTTCATAAAATTTACGTTGATGATCAAGTATAATTGTAGAACCTGTTCTTGCTCCAAAATGTTGGTCAGTTATTAAACAAACTTTATTCATTCAATCCCCATCCTTCAATACTAGTTTGTTCAAAAGTTTTAAGTTGGCATTTACAACCTTGTATTATAGCATAATTGATTGTATGTTCTTTTTCAGAATTTTCTATAGTTTGCCAACCTTCCCATATTTTAGATTCTTCATCATATAAACGGTATTGCTTTATAACTTCATTCATAATGTATTCTCACTATTAACTATAAAAATCTTCTAAAGGTGAATAAACTTCCTTTTTAATCTTTTCCTTTTTTGGTTTTTCAAATGACGAACCATCAAAATTATTATACGCTTTCATGTACTCAATATAGTTATTGGTGAAATCTCCTTGTTCATCATGAGCTTGTAATTCAGTAATATCTAAAGCATTTGATGTAAGTAATTTACTTCTAATATAGACTTGTTTTTTCTCTTTGGCTATTCTACGCAGAAACGCAAAATAAACTATTTGAGTAAAATAAGAGAAAGGATTATGAGTTTTAGTTTCATCAAAATTGTCTATTACTTTTAAACAATTTTCAACTCCATCTAAAATCATATCATCTTTGAATGAATATCCATTAAAGCTTCTAAGATTAGAGAAATTAGTAGCAATTTTAAATATGCATCCTCCAATATATTCTGAGATTCGGGGTTTAGGAATTCCTTTGTCAGTACAGTCTTTAACTTCAGCTATACGCTTTTGCATAGCTAAAAAGAATTCTGCATTATCAATATAGTTTAGTTTTTTACTCATTTTTACTACCTCAATTTAGAATATAGAACTATTATATCCTATGATTAATAAAAAGTATATTAAAAATATATTTTATTTTATTGTTTACAACTGTTTACTTTTGTGATATACTGGTTATACCAGGTTTTTCTAGGTTAATGTATTGTTTTATTAGATACTTTAATATCTTTATAAAATTCTATATCATATTCTTCTTCTAGTTGTCCAGGTTCTAATTGAATATCAACCATACGTTTATAGTAATTGAGAGTAGATTCGTTTAGAGGTTTGACGATTATTACATCATGCTTCCTCACTTTAAAGATTTGATCATCCGTAAAAGAACACCATGGAGAACCGGCTAATACTTCTTTATTCTTACCATCAAGGTTGAAATTTACTGTTTTCATTTGAATAGGATACATGATTGTGTATTCAGAATCGTCTTCATTTATTAGTACACTTATTAGGTTATCACCATTAACAAGTTTTAAAGTAATATAGTCATGTTGTATCATATTGGCACCTCAATTATTTTGACGGAAAATTCCTCTGCAATATATATCTTATAACGTTCTATACCATGGGTCAAAGTAGTATTCTTCCAAGACTTCCAATGCAAATCATCAACTAAATCAAAAAGTCGGCATTCATTTTTGCCATCATTTAAACGAAGACCTCTACCTATAGATTGTAGATTTCTTATTTTAGATTTTGAAGGATGGGCAAATATGATATTTTCTATTGAAGGCATATTAGTACCTGTACTCATGGTCGCGTACGAGGCTACTATTATAGCATTATCATATTTGCTACAAACATTTCTAATTTCTTCACGGTCTTTTGTATCTACTCCACCATGGATATAAAAGACAGGTCTATCTTGATTAACCTTATTTTTTATATCTTCATAAATTACTTTGCCGTGCTTTTGCACATAGTTAAAAAGTACAAGAGTATTGCCTGTAGTAGATATTGCCAAATTTCGTATAAATTTATTTCTAACAGGATTTGTAACTAACCAATCAAGTTCTTTAATATACTCAGTACCTTTAAACATCTTACAAGTTTCATCATCATATTTAAGAATAAGTTGCTTAATCTTTAAATTAACTACAGAACCTTCATCCATCAATTTTTTGGTTGTTGTTACCTGATAAACTGGTCCAAATAAACCTTCAAGAGTTAATTTATTGGTTTTAGAACTTTCATCAATAGTACCTGTAGCTCCAATTCTATATTTGGTATTAACACATTTCTCCATAATACCCGAGATAGAAGCGGCAGTCGAGAGATGGCATTCATCAACCATAGCAACATCAAATTGCTGATAAAAGGATTTTTGTTTTATAGTAATTAATGATTGCCAAGTAGAGATAAGAACATTTTTAGTAAAATCCTTTGTAAATCCAGAATAAAGTTTTTGTACATGATGTTCAACATCAAATCCATTTGCGATTGAATAATCAGAAAAATCTGAATACATTTGTTCAACAAGCATGGTGTTAGGAGTTATCAATAATATTTTTCTATTTGCATTTAAATGCCATCTTATTATAGAATATAAAATTGCAGATTTACCTGAAGCAGTTGGACTTAAAAGTGTAACTCTATTTCTATTAAGTGCTTTTAGAAGAGCATCTACTTGATAATCCCTAAGAGATATAGATTGACCTCTAGCAGATAAATTCAAACTATCTGCAAATAATTGAATATCATCTAATGAGTATGTATTCGAATTCTCTATACCTTCATCAATAGTTAATTCATAATCATTTCTATTTGCAAATTCTTTTACATATTGTAATAAACCAGCATATAGATTTTTAGTTTGCATGTTATACAGTCTAACAAAACCATCCCAGATGCCTGCCTTATAGGTAGGCATAAACTTATAACCTGGGATTCTAAATTTAAAGAAGTCAGATAGTTCTTGTTCTATTGAAGAATCAGAAAATATTCTAACATATACTTCATTAAACTTTTCAACTTTAATCATTAGCTACCAGCAAGGAATTTTTTATGTTCTAGAACGGTTTTAAGTTGCCAATCTCGAGCTTTGATTTGGCCAAGAATAGATTCAAGCAAGTAATTCATAGTCTGTAAATATTCTATTTTAACTTTCATATTATTAAGATCAGTATCTCCATCAAGAAATTGATCCATTTCATTTTTCATAGGTTTTACACCTTGCCATTGTTCCCAGTTTAGGGAAGATAATTCATCTCTGGAAAGTTCACCTCGATAATATCTAAACTTAGTCTTTTTTAGGACATTAAAATCATTATTATATTTTGTTATTTTGAGTTTTGCTTGCATCAAATATCTTACATATTTTGCATGCAATTTTGGAACTCGGATGGATTCATCCGAAATATGATTGTCGTCCATGGTAGAGTCTTCATCCCATTCTGAAAGCAATTCTTCAATTGTAGCCATAATATCCTCAAAAAATTATATAAATTCGTATCTACTTATTTTAAATGATACATTCCCAACTAAATATGTTACATCTGTATTTGTAGATAGAAAATTCAATGAACTTAAAGTTACTGGTAGAATATCTATAAACTTTACCGTTTGTACCGGCAAATTATTACTTCCTAATATTTGTAAAGTAGCGTCAGAAAATTCTTTGCTTGTTCTACTATACCCAGTATCTTGCAAGTTAATAAAATCAGTAAATTGGTTATTATCTTCTGGAAATCCAAGTCCAATCATCCAATTATATACTGCAATATAATTATCCATGTTTTGATCTATAATAAACTGAATATTTAAATCATCAAATGAAATTATTTCTCCACTAAAAGGCAAAGCCGATAAAGGAGTATTCATATCAAAAGTTGGTAGTGTCATACTTGGAAGAGTAACTTCTTGACAAAAGAAAGAAACTTCCGGTAATTTTGAAATAGAAAAATTAAACCCATTACTAGATAGTGGATTTATATTTGTTGGAAACGGACATGTAGTTGTTATTGCCATTATAGTACCTCTGATCTATTTATAACAATTCAAAACTTATTAATTTCCATCCTTTTATTGGTATAGAATTATTTTTGGTTTGTTTGCTCATAAAGTTATTTAATGAATGGTTTTGGAACCAATCTGTATAATTTATGTCTAAATGAATTGGATTATTATTTTTAAACTGAACAACCAAATTTTTATACTTATTAGTAAACAATCTATTTTGCAATTTAGTTTCTTTCATTTTTTCCAAAGCTTCAGGATAATCATCTTTAAATGTTTTACCTTTAAGAGGCGATATTCTTCCATTCTGATATTCTTTTTTTCGTTGTGCACTATTAGCAGCATTCTGTTCTTCAGTTCTTATTTTACCTTTATTATTATAACCTAATGTATTCCCATTTTTAAATCCCTTTTTACTTTTATGTTCTTCTGATTGGGGTCTACCTTTCATTTTTTGTCTATGTTTTTCAATAGTTTCAGGGGATCTTTTATGGCCTCTTCCGCCTTTATCTATATTATAACCTTGACCTCCTTGAGTAGAAGTCAATGAATCATATTGAATAATAAAATCAGTTTCTATTAATCTGCAATATTCATAATCATTAGATTGCAAAATAACACTACAAGAAAAATTGTGTTTGCCATATTTTTCAATAGCAAAAGATATAGGAGATCTTTCTTGATATTTTGGTTTGGTAATTTTACAATGGTCATTAAATCTATGACCTAATTTATTTGATGTATAACCAATATATTTCTTATTATTGATTAAATTTGTTATAAGATATATTGAATATATATTTGTGCTGGACATAACTGTTCCTTAATAGTTGTTAGAATGTTTAGAGTAGATAGGATTGAGGGATCCGTGATCTACAACTTATTTATTAATGATTTATTAAAGCCATTAATCTATCAAAATAAAAAAGAAGGGTCAAAAGACCCTTCTAATTATTTCACAAGAACTTAAAAAGTCCTTTAAAATCAATTACATAAGATTTGTAACTTTACAAATTCTGTAGTAATAATTTTTACGGGCTGTCATTGAGTTGTCCGCATTTGAAGTAGCAGACATTGAAGCATCATCAATATCAACCATTGGATTAGCAACCATACCGTAACGAGTTTTGAAACCAATTTTAGGTTGGAAAGTTTGTGGATCAACCGCACGAACCATTTGCAATGGAACATAAGGGCAATAGAACAAACCAGCATCAAATGCAGAAGTACCTTTGTAACCTACAGTAAAGAATTGTAGACCAGCACCAGAAGGATTATTACCACCTGTGTAAGGATCAACATAAACTTTATATTTGCCGTTTAAGATACCAGCAAAAGTAGTAGATGCTTCATCAACATTCAAACCAGTAGAAAGAGCAGGAGCATAATCTAATACACCAGCCATTGCTAAAGCAGAAGCAACATCTGAAGAACAGATGATGAAGTTACCACGTCCACGACGTGTTTGTTGAGCGATAGCGTTAGCTTCTCTTTCGATTTGGAACAACAAACCTTTGAATTTTTCAACTGACCAACGACCATTAGAGTCAACGTCAAGATCAAAAGTACCAGCAGTTGCAGTACCAGTAGCAGCACCTTGTTTAGCAACAGTATAGATAGTACGAATAACTTCACGGTTGATTTCAGCAAGAATTTCAGTAGAAAGAATTTTGCTTAATTCGCCTTCAGCGTCAAGACCATGAACTGATTTTAAGTCTTGTGCTAATTCGATAGAGTATTCAGCTTTCAATGCACGAGTTTTAGCAACAACTGAAGTTTTCTCAATTGAGAAAGCCATTTCAGGAAATGCATTACCTGCAGTTGAACCTAAAATTTCAGCAGCTGATGTAGCTATACCTAAACCAGTTTGATAAGAACCAGTTGATAAACCAGTAGCACCAGTAGGATCAGTACCAGTTGCGCCTGAAGTACCTGTGAAACTTGTATCAGCTTCATTAAACAATGCTTCTGTTCCACTTGGACTAGTGTAACGAGATTTCATTGCAAAAATCAAACCAGTAGGTTGAGTCATTGGTTGAACACCGGCAATATCATATGCAATCAACTGAGGCATAGCACGACGTACTAAGTTAATCAATACAGGATCAAAACCAGCTACACCACCAGTACCAGCAGCGCCAGCGTTGTATGTACCAGTACCAGTAGTATTGATACCATAGTTACCAGCACCACCAATGTTAGTAGAAACTCCACCAGTACCGTTTTCGAAAAGCATGCTATTAGCTTGACTAGCAGCACTCATTTCACGTTGTTGGTTTTCTAAGATAACCGCTAAGTCACCTCGACGAGTAAAGTCTTTAATTGCAGGTGCGCCTTCAGCGTCAATTACAGGAGCCCATTTTTCTAAAAGGGCAGAACGATTTAATTCCATCTTAAGTTTCCTTATTTTTATTAAAAATTATTGGTTATATTTTTGTAATACTTTAGCATACGCAGCAACAGTAGGATCAACATTAACATATTTGTTTTCATTGATTTCATCTACCGGAGAATCAGTAACAAAAGATTCTACTAAAGCGCTGTGTTTACCAGTGAAATAGTTTTCACGAATTGTTTGTACTTTTACTTTGAATAAATCTTCTGAATCATAAGATAATTCTTCTACTAATGCAGTAAATTTTTCAACTTCTGTATCAGTCAAACCTTCGCTAACCATATTTACGATTTCTTTACGAACTGATTCAGAAAGTGATTTTTTCAAATCAATATTTCTTTCAACTTGTTCGTTTAACTTAGACTCTAATACGTCAATCTTAGTTTCCATCTCACCGATAACGTCGTACTTTTCTTCAGGAACATCAATATAATGCTCTTCAAAAAGTCCTTTCATACCAGTAATAAAAGATTCCATGATGTCAGACTTAAGTCCATTTTCAAGGGCTATTTCATTCTGTTCTATCCACTGCTCAACAACATAGTCGAGGTAACCATCAATTTTTTCAACCAGACCCTCAGTAATTGAATCTACTTGCTCAGCAAGTTGTTCTTCAAATTCTTCTTCTAAACGTGAAACTTCCTCTTTAACACGTACAACTACAGCAGCTTCAAAAATAGTAGCAGCTTTTACTTTAAATTCTTCTGTTAAATCTTCACCAAAAAGTAAAGCATCAACGTCTTCTTGGACATCGAAATCTTCAATAGATTCTTTTACATTTTTGCGAACTTTAGCAATATCAGCAACAGATCTACTACTCAAAGTATTTTTTGCAATTTTTTCAGGTGAATTAATTGCCTTTGGGATGAAATGATTATGTACACCTTGTGTATTTAAATCATCTGCAGTTTGTCTTTTTATAACTGAACCAATTCCTTTATGTCGTTTTGCAACAATACCCGCATGTTTTTCTTGACTTGCAGTAGTTCTTGCAGTTTGCGTTTTATTAATTGAATTATTATATTGTTTACTAGCTTTCTTAACATAAGAACCTAAAGTCTTTTTACTTAACTCATCTAATTGCTCAAAGTCTTCAGACATCATGAAATCTTCTAGTTCTTCAACTGAATAATCTTCAAGAGTAAGTTCTTCTTTAGTCATTTTGTCGACTGCTTTAGTAATACCTTTATCACGTTTAAGAGCAATCCTACCAGAATCGGACCATTTTGCTCCGGCGCCCAGCTTTTCACCATTAACAATACCGCTTGTAGCTGCTTTCTTGACATAAGAACCTAAAGTCTTTTTAGATAATTCAAACAATGTTTGTTCTTCTTCATCTAAAGAATCATATTCTTCTTTGGTTAGTTTATTGACTGCTTTAGATATACCAGCCTGACGAGCAAATGCTTTATTGCTAGATTTATTTGCTTTGTCTCCTTCACCTCTTGCTTGTTCGCGTGATGCACTTCTTGTATTTTTGCCATAATCAGCATTCGCTTTCTTAATATAAGAACCTAGAGTTGCTTTTGATAATTCAAACAATGCTTGTTCTTCTTCATCTAAAGAATCATATTCTTCTTCAGTGATGAATTCTTCATCTAATTCTTCTTCGTTTTCTAAAACTAATCCTGCTAATTTGGATTCTTCCATAATCTCAGCAATTTTGCTATCAATAGACATTTATATCTCCTAATTTTGATATATCTTATTATTTATAAAAATTAAACTTTTACTTAATGCTTCGTAAAAAATGTTGGAAGGCACGTATTTTTTGCTCTTCTAAATTCATCGATGTTGCTTTTGTTATTGTTCTTCTAGCTTCATCAACATGTTTCTCAAACTTTCCATCAACATAAACCCAAGATGCACCTTCCATGATTCCCTGAACCCAAGCATCTGGGGCAGATGGATCACTTACTAAATCGCCTGCAGTACTTAACATAAAGTCATTTTGTACTACATTAACACCTTCATTGTTCATTTTTAATGAACCTAAAGCACGACTTGATGTACCAATTCTTCCGCCACCTTTAAGAATACCTTCGGCAATTCTGCCCATAGGAGTATCAAGAATCTTCGCCTTTCCAATCCAATTGTTACCTTCTTTTCTTAAGTTAGTAATTAGATGTGAAATTCTATCAAGATTAATTGAAGGCGATTCAGGATGTCCTAATTCGCCAAAAGCAGAATTCTTTTCTACTTTTTCTTTAATATATCTTTGAACTTCCTTATCCATAATAGATTCAGGATACATTCTGCCATTACGATTCTTGATATTTGATTGAAGAAATACTCCTTCTACGTAAAGTTGTTTACCTTTACCTAGTTTTTCTTCTACAACCATATTTAATGTTTCGTTAACTTCCCTAATTAGTTTCATATTAGCTTCCGTATACTAATTCGTTATCTAAAGCACCAAATTGAGTAGTCTCTATTTTACCATAATAACCTGAATTCTTTCTAACTTTAATCCAAATTTCCCCTTGGACTGCCGCAGCAAGTTTATCTACAATAGTAACACTGATAGGATATGTTGCATTAGTATTATCAGGTGGGAAATATGTACCCATCATATCAATAAGATTACCATTATCTGCAAGAGGAGTAACAATGCGAACACTATTTCTATCTACTTTATATATAGCACCAGGTTCTCCAGCCCATTGAACTGCGGTAATAGAAACAGAAGGTGAACCAATTATTACTTGTGTTGCATAAGCAATTTTATAAGTAGTACCTGCTATTGCTGCTGCCCCATTTGCTGCTAGAGTAGCATGTGTAGTATCTGTTACTGAAGTGATAAGTCCAACATAAACTCCTGCAGTAGTATATACTTTTGCATTCACATGAACATTAGTATTAAAACTAGTTCCTACACCAACTATTGAAGTAGCACCTGTACCTATTGTTACAGTTCCTGCTCCATCAATAGTATTTGCATAAGGTAACAAATCTGTTGTTAAATTTATTATAGATGCAGCAGTATCTGATCCAGCAATTTTAATAACTGCCTCAGTCTCTGATGCTTTAATAATGGTTTTTGTTAATGCTGCCATCTTTATTCCTTAATGATTACATCGAGTATTTTTAAGAAGTTATCCGAACTTTCTTTCATGAACTCGACAACCTCTAATTTATTTTCTAGTAAGTTATTTATATGTTGTTGAGTTTGGTAATTTATTGCAATAACAGATTCATCATTAAGAATGTAGTGTATTTTACCATTAATAATAGAATCAAATTCATTCATCTCACGAATATGATAAACAGCTGGATCAATTGAAAAGGATTTGTCGGAAGCTATTTTAATATATTGTTCGACTATTTTATTTGTGACTTTTATATTATGTTCTTCTTTAATTATGTCTGCAATTTTTACTATGTTTTCAGAAAAGAATTCTTCATATAAGTTATTGATAATATCTTTTGCTTGCTCTGAATATTTAATATGATTTTTTGCTTCCGACAAATTTTTAAACTGAGTTACTTCATTATTAATTAATATAATATTATCGGTAGTTCTCTGAATAGTATTACCAAAGTAATAGAGATCCTCAAGAATCTCCATACCTGATAACGTTTCTTTTAACTTTTTAGAAAACTGTGAATAATACATTATAACCCTGAATGTCTATCACTAGATTTCGAGGTATGTGCAGCTGATCCTGCACCAAGACCTGTCTTTTTATACGATCGTTGTGTACCAGCTCTTCTTTTATCAAAAAGTTTTTGATCTTCTGGACTCATTTTTTCTCTTGCAGAACTAATAATATCCTTAGTTGGGATCGGCCATTCTGGATTTGTTCCTACTTTTTTAAGTATGTTATTAGATTGTTGTGTTGATTTACCTCTATAAGACATATGAGTTCTATTAGATAATTCATCTAACTCTTCAACTTCTTCTTTAGTTAATTTGCCAACTGCTTTAGCAATACCTGCAGTACGTTTCTTTTCTAATTTCTTAGAATAATTATAATTATCTACATGTAAAGCTTCTAAGCCACTATTTCCTTTGGCTAAAGCATCTGATGCACCACGAGCAGATTGTTTAACACCAACTGCAGCTTTTTTGCCTTGCTCAGCCGCTTTATTAATATATGAACCTAAAGTTTTCTTAGATAATTCATCTAACTCTTCAACTTCTTCTTTAGTTAATTTACGGGCTGCTGCTTCAATACCTTTTCTTCGGTTATTAGCTTTAACAAAAGCTGCCCATTGGGCGTCTTTATTGGGTGAAGTGTACATAGTTCTTACCTGAGACGCTCTATCATCAGAGGCTTTCTTAACATAAGAACCAAGAGTCTTTTTAGACAATTCATCAAGTTGTTCAAACTCTTCAGACATCATAAAGTCTTCTAATTCATCTATTGAATAATCTTCAAGAGTAAGTTCTTCTTTTGTTAATTTGTCAACTGCTTTAGCAATACCGACTTTGCGTTTTTTGTTCATACTTGCAGCATCTTGATAATCTTTACTTCTACTATGATCATTAACAGTTATACCTTTAACAAATCCTGCAAGACCAACATCAGAAGTTGCTTTCTTGACATAAGAACCTAAAGTCTTTTTAGATAATTCATCTAGTTGCTCAAATTCTTCAGACATCATATAGTATTCAATTTCTTCAACTGAATAATCTTCAAGAGTGAATTCTTCAACTTCTTCTTTAGTTAATTTTTTCTTTGCTTTTGCTTTTTCTTGATCAATAAAACTTTGAGTAGTTCCGCCTTTAGCATGGTGTTTTATTAATTTGTCTTTAAATTTTGGATGCTTAGGATCCCAAGTTTCATATGCATCACTTGAATCATAACTTTCTTCAACTGAACCAAACATACCTTGAGCAACAGATACTCTCATATCATCTAAACGGCCAGAAATTTTACTTGCCATAACAGCATTAAAATTATCTTCAATAGCAATTGAATCACCTTCAGCAATTGCGTTAATTAAATCTTTAATCATTGTTAGTTTCCTTGTTGTGTAGATGTTGGAGATCCAAATCCTTCAGGTACTGGAGGAGGATTCTCTTTATTTTGTTTTGCGATTTCTTTTATATCTTCATCTGATTGCATTAGTACATTTTTTTGAATCCATTCAATACTATAATATTTACCTACATACAAATCAATTTGCTGAAGGGTCGCAATTCGTTGATTAAGAACTTCACTTTCTTTTAATTCTGAAAAATAATTATCTTTTTGGAAATCAAATTGAATACTTTGTTTCATATCAAACCATTCGTCATCTCGAATGATACCTTTTGAAACTAATTGTATTCTTAATGCATCTACAAGTAAATTAGAAAATTTCTTACGTAATCTAGTAACAAATTTATTAAACTTAACTTCTTCTCGTGTTATCTCAGTAGAACGACCTATGCTAAAACCTTGAGAAGGTTGTAATCTTCCTAAAGGAACATTTAAAGCTTGATATAATTTACTTTGGAAGTATTGTACATCTTCTATTTGACCAAGAGTTTGACCTCCAGGCAAAGTAGTAATTTCAGTACCTTTGCCACCTTCTCTTCGAGGCATCCAGAAGTCTTCCATCATAGACAAATGTTTACGATCATCTCTTACTTCGCCAGTAGTAGCATCATAAACAATTTTATTACGAAACTTGTTCATAATATCATTTACATATTGTTCTGCTTTTAACTTAGGTAAATTACCAACATCAATATAGAATATACGTCTTTCTGGGGCTCTAGAAATACGATAGATTACTACCGCATCTTCAATCATTTTTAATTGATTGGTTGGTTTAACTGCTTTATGGAGATGACCTAAAGTCATTCCTGAATTAGGATCAATTAAACCACTTGGGCAATAGATAACTGAATCAAGAGATAATTTAACACCTTGCGATGTTTGCTCACTAATTCCTTTATCATTATATATGTAAAATTCATCAATAGATTTTACAACATCAATACCTTTTTCATTACGTTGTTTCTTTACGTTTTTGATTTTTCTTATTTTTCTTGGATCAATTTTACGTAATTCTGTAATACCTTTTTTGATATTAGCAGGATCAATCAATACTTGATAGTATACTCTACCATCTATGTACCATTGACGGAAAATGTCTGGACCGAATTCTTCAAAGTCAAATAGTTTTAGTACTTCTTCAAATTCATCGGTGATTTTTTTCTTAATACCATCTGAAACTTTTAAATTATCCAGATTAAGTTCAATAGATTTATCATCTTCAGTTATAATTGATTCATTAACAATATCTGTTATTGCAGAATCACAATCAGAATACTGGGCAACTTCTCGGTATCGACGAATAAGATCATTTTCATTCTTGACAATAGAATCCATATCAAGAACAAGACCATAATAATTTGCAGCACCTGATGCTGTTGTTATTACAGTACTGCCATCTTCCGAACTTGGTGGAACTACACTAAGTGGATTTTCCTTGACAGGTTTTTTCTTACCTAACTCGATACCGAAAATTTGCATATTTTATCTCAAAATTATAATGAAAAATTATTAGAAACTAAATGGAATTGTTCCTACTGGAGTATCAATTGATATGTTAGTACCAAAAGAAGAACCATCAGTATCTGTACCAGTATTAGATGTAAAGTAGTTATAAGTAAATTCTACATCAAAAGTTTCAAGTGTGTTTATTACGTCAAAATCTAAAGCAATTGGAGAAATAGTTGTAGGATATGCATCAGCAAATTTATATACTTTTAAAGTAGCACCATTACGATCTAATTGATGAACTTCTAAATCTACTTGATAATCAGAAGGATTTGTTTTACCTTCAGTAGCAGCATATCGTTGAATCCCAGCTTGCCAAGATTCAAATGCATTACGTAAACCAAAGGTTGTATCATTAATAATTGTTATATTCCACGGTTGGAAACTACGTTCACCTGCAATATTAACAACTCTGCCTCTATATGGAACTTCTACATTTGTTATAGTAGAACCAGGTAATTGAGCAGCTTTACATAAAAACTGAGCTCTTGATCCTTCAAATGCACCGGCAGATACATAAGAAGGGAAATTTAAGTACGCTCTAAATTGATTGGCACGAGCACCGCCACCAATCAATTGAGATTTAAAATCTGATATATTTGCCATTTTTTTATTCCTTAGATATACGACTTTGTATTATTTATAGTTGAAAATTGGGAGTGTATTTCAACTCCCAAATACTAATTAACCACCAATTTCAGAGAAACTGATACCACTTCTTACTGCTATAAAGTTCAAAGTAATATAGTTAATTGAACGGGCAGGTTTAACATAAATGTCGCCTACAAATTCATTACGATCAATTACCTCTCCAGTATTATTAGTATCGTCACAAATTACTCTAAAGTCTAGAATACCTCGACGACCCTTAACATCTCGTAAGAAAGGTTCTACAATATTTTTAAATTGAGCTCTTGTAAAAGTATCATTAAATTCAAATAATTGATATTTAGATGCAGTAGAAATTGCTTTCTCAAGAACAATAAACAATCTACGAACATTGATACGATCAAATGCAGAAGGCTTAGCCAATAATGTTTTATCACCAAATAATATAGTACCTTGTCCAGGGAATGTAACTACTGGATTAACACCATTTTTATAGATAGTATCTCTATCTGTTTTAGATAAACTTGCGGCAAGTTTAACAATATTTTTCACTTGACCACGATTATGCCCAGCAGGAGACCACCAAGCATCATTAGTATAATCAGTACGTGCAGTCATACCAGCAATATCACCGTTTAATGGTACCCATCGATATCTGTCATTATATCTATCGTATTGATACTTATAACCAGAATCTAGAACACCATAAGAAGACGATGTTAATCCATCTCTATAAGCATTAATTTTAGTAGTAACTGCTGAACCTGAACCTATAATTGCATCACCTGTAGATATATCTTGTGCAGATACAAATACAACACAATCTTTACGAATTTCTGCAATACTTTGAATTACATAGTTAGCAGTAAGAAAATTTGCTTTACCGACAGGTATTAAACTAATATCATATTGACTATCATCTAAGTATAATTCCCAAGATGTCATTGCATATGATCCAGCTGCATCAGAAAAATCATCAACCGCACCTGAAAAGGAATCATTCATAGCTCCTTTTAAAGAAGCATAAGCAGTACCTGAAACAGCAGCGGTACCCCATGCTCCTCCAGTATTAGTGTTTGCGGTATGTTTCATCCACCAAATATATTGTGATCTTGTATTAATTACTTCTTTATAATAATTAAGTGTACCATCATATTTTTTAGCATCTGATAATTTAGAAACATAAGCAAATTTTTCTAAAATTGAACCTTTTGTTCCAGTGAACGCTCCATCTTCATCAATGATAATGATATGAAGTTCATCCCCAGTAACATTAGTGTTAGAAGCATAATCTGAAGTTCCGGGCGCAGAATCAAATTGAGTATAATATGCCCAATCAGCTTTTAATGCAGTTCCTGCAGGAACAGAAATTAAAGAACCAGGAGACTCTAAAGTTAATGAAGTAGCAGATTCAATAGATTTAACAGTACCAATAACTACGCCTAAATCAGTTTTAAGAATAGCACCTACATGTAGTTGAGTAGTAAAAAGTGTACTAACCCCTACCACAGTTGTTCCACCAATAGGAACAATACTAGAAGAGGTAACACTAGTCAACACTAAATTTTTAAATGTATTAGAGTCTGCCATTGATACTTTCAATGAATTACCTAAAATACCGGCATATTTTGCTGCCCAAGAACAGTTATATGTTGAAGTAGTTAAAGTACCATAGTGACTTTCATTTTTAATTTTAGTAGCAGTACCACCCGTACTAACTGCATTAACTGCAGAATTAGAATCAATTCTAGATACATATAAACTACTTGTATAAGACAAAAAGTTTGCTGCAGTAAAAAATGATTCAAAAGTACTATCATTTGGCATACCAAATTGTTTTACTAATTCAACTTCTGATGATAATTTGATAGGGTATTCTATTGGACCCCACTGGAACTTACCAGCAAATGCCCCAGTTGATGATGAAACTGCTGGTACAATATTAGTAAAATCTTTTTCTACTACTGTAACTCCAGGACTTAACGCGTATGCCATTTTAAATTCTCCTAAGAAATAATATTCGGTGTATACGATGAATCTTAACTTTGATTCATTGTATTATTTATAAAAATTCATATTTCAGAAATTTAGAAGCATAATAGGCGCTTCTAATTCTATTTGACCATCATCATAAAAACCAAACGGGGTTAATTCTTCCTCAATTAATCTCATTTGATTTTGATACATTATTTGTCTAAGTTCTACGTTATTTAATTCTTTAAAATATGGTTGAGTGGTTAACCACGAAAAAATAACAAGTCCCATTACTAAATCATCTTTGTAACTATCATCTGCTGCGTATGAATCCTTTACTTCAATAAAGGTAGATAGTTCAGAAATCGTATCCATATCATTAATAAGTAGTTTATTTTCTACTAATAACGATTTTAAATTGGCACAACCAATTCTTTTTGTTTTTTTATCGGTATTTACACCTAAAAAAGATCTACCACCAAATCCGCCTCCGGCAGATTGTCCTCTATCTAATCCCTTTGCTTTTTTATTTATAATAATCATATTTTCATATTCTAACTCATGATGTAATATATGTGCCACCTGTTCAGATATATTTATCTCAATTAAAACGTGTGCATTATTATAATCTTTTGCAACTTTATAAATTATATTTGGAAATAGTAAAGGACTTATATGATTATCTTTATACTTAGCAACTTGTTTATATGGTATTTCTGTGATATCTATTACCTGAATTACCGAATTATCTCCACCAACTCCCTTTGACGGATCAATTGTCATTACATAGTTTCTACCTCTTTCAGGTATTTCAAAAACATCTAATCCTTCTCTTGAGTAATCAATAACACTTGGTGATAGTTTAGATAAAGTATCGGAAGGTATCAATGTTAAACTTGAACCTAAGAACGAACAATTGTGAGAAATTAAATCATTTGAATAATATAAATTTCCATTATCAACATTTATTGGATCATATACATCTATTTCACCATAAGAAATAATATCAACAATTATTTTATCATTTAAAACATCTCCATTACTCAATAATCCTGCAATAATTTCTTTATCATTATCTATAAATCTATGATTTTCTGTTACTATAATATTACTATTATCTACAAATGATATTTGTATAGTGTTCCTTTTATTTTTAATGATACCATCAAAGGATTGAAAACCAGAAGGAGTCAATATTTTATATCTAGAGTTCATTTTGTAATATTTGCGTTTTTCTTAATATATTTAATATAGTTCTAGCTGATACATTAAAATCAGATGCAACTGATTTAGCAAAAACATTTTCATATGAACACCACTTTCCATTTTTAGCTATATAATTATAAGGTATTTCTAATTTAGGTTTTGATTCATATAAAGATAATACTTTAGAATATAATTCTAATAATTCTTTTTTCTTTTCTTCCTTTATGTTTATAGTTTTATTCTTTCTTATACTAGACCATAATTTTCTAGTATCTTTAGAAGGAACTCTTCCCTGTAATTTTAAATTGGGTTTACCCAATTTACTTTTTGATATATTTGTTTTTGTTTTTTCAGTTCTTGTTGAACCTGTATTTGGGTTGAATTCTTTTGATAAACCTTTAGCCCAATGATTTTCCGATGCCATTTTTCTTTGTTCTAAAGTAAATTTTTTTCCAGGAATACCTCCATTTAAACCGTTTTCAGGTTCCAGGTTAGCCCATTCTTTAGATTCTACTATATTATTTTCTTCTGATAACTGTAAAGCAGGTTCAACTATAGATGCATCATGATATAACTCAGATACCCACAGGGTAACTATATGTTCTTTACCATGTTTTTTAATATGGCGCATCCAATGTTTACCAGAACCATTATATTTGTATGGATCTTTAGTGGTTTTACCAAAATATTTTAATCCAGTTATATTGTGTTGTTTGATATAAAGATATGTAGGTTCAATGGGAGTATAAATATTCATACTGGTGTCCTCTTATGACATTAGAGCTAGTAGATGTTTGCTGCATCATGACTAGCATTTATTAAATTATATGCTTCTTCTATAGGTATATTTATAATTTTTCCAGTTTCAGTATCTTGCAAAGTTATAATAGTATTTCCTGCAACACACAATACTTCCTGGTTAAACTTTAGTTCACCTAATTGTCGACGTTGTTCTTCTGCCCAAGCAGCGTCTCTTCCAGGAATTTCCCAATATGGAATAAACAGAGGTACAAAGTCATTATGACCTTTTTCAGCATCAGTCCAAAACTTCCAAAAATGATTATACCCAAGTGGAGTAGAACTTAATAAAATTTTAGATGTTTGACCTGAAGAGATTGTAGGATAAACAGAAGTAAAAAAATCTTCAGCAACTGAATTTGGAATAAATGCAGTTTCGTCAATATATAACATATTGACGGTTTTACCACGGATACCTGAACCTGTAGTAGCAGCAGTAAATACTTTTGATTTATTTTCTAATTCAATATCACCTTTATTCCATGTTTTTACTCCGCATTTTAGCCAATGAGGTAATAACTCAAACATCAATTGGAGCCTACTCATCACCTCTCTAGCAGCAGAAGATTTATTTGCAAGTATTGCTACATTTTTAGCATTATTAAAATTAACATACCAAAGAATATATGCAGCAGAAGTTTGTGTTTTACCTTGTTGACGACCCTCCATGAGAATAACTTTACGATTCTCATGGATTATCTTTACCTTTTTTCTTTGACATTCATAAAGATTAAATGGTATTATACCATAGTCAAGTGAGATAATTTTACAGTATGTATCTATAAAGTAAATAGGATCTTGTGAACATTTAATATATTCTTCTACTTGTTCTTGAGTATATTGAACATCTACATTTGCCGCTTTTAAATTAGGATTGCTATTATACGTTAATGATGCCATAATGATGCCATATTAAAAATGTTCTAACCAAGATTCAGAAATAATACTTCCATCTATAGGATCACCAATAGCAGTATAATTATCAATAGGTTCATTAGTAACAATATCATTAATATTAGCTTTAACTGTAGTAATAATACCACCGGTATTATTTCCACCAAATAGATTTAATTTCAAAGTAAAATTTAATGTATGAGTTACAAATCTTCGTGTAGCAAAATCACCATCATAATCATCCTGTACAGAAATACTATTTAAAATAATAGGAATATCTTGAATAACATTCATTTCAGGTACAGCATTAATTGATAATGTATATTCTGGAGTAAATGTAGGTAAAATTTGTTCTATTATTTGTAATGCATCTTCTTGAGTTTTTGTCAAAATGTATAAAGATACTTCAAGATTATATGGAACAACTGAATTTAAAGTATTAAGATAATTTGTGCCATCACCACATTTTATTTGTTGCATTCTGTTTGTTTTTCGTACAGAATCATAAGAATATCCAGTAATTTCAAAAGATATTCTAGGCAATGTTGTATATACATGTCCTTCTAAAGATGGATCAGAATCTATTCTTACTAACCACTTTTCTTTTGGAGCATATCCTACCGGTACTTTTAGAGTTTGAACTGTAGTTCCAGTAACAGAACCACCTTCTTTTCTTTCTATTTTAATATTAGAAAAAAGGCCGCCAAACCCAACAATAGTTTTTCTTATTATTCCGTGATAAAATGGAGTTTCGTACATTAAATATCTCCGAACGGATTATTAGTATTCCATACAACAGTAGATGCTTCATCTAAAAATGAATTATTATCACCATATGAATCTGGTTTATCTATATCTACTTCAACTACAGCAACTGCCTCAGCAAGACTACCACTACCATTACTAACAATTTGAATAGTAGGTATTGCTGTATAACCAGTTCCGCCATTAGTAATATCAATTCTTATAACTTTATTTGCAGTTGCTCCAGTACCTAATACTGCAGTTGCTGTTGCGCCAATTCCTTGATCATATAAAGCAACAATATTAACAGTTGGTACTGTCATATAACCAGAACCTTGATTAGTAACATTAATAGATGTGACAGTACCATATGAACTATCTGCGATATTCGTAGAGAATGTTTTTAATGATTCAAATATATCAATATCTTCATTACCGGTATCTAGTCTTTCAGATGCATATTGGAACAATTCTACTTGAAGTTTGTAAACATATAATTTGCCCAATTGATAAAATGGATCTTGATGTTGAACAAATTTAATTTCAAATAAACCCTTTGACAATGGAAAATAAATTAAATCTCCTTCATTAGGTCTGCTTGGTACTATAGTTACACCATGTACACCTACAAATTGTTCCCATCTTCTACGAGAAACCACTAGAGTTGCAGATTGTTCTACCATCAATCCAAATTTTTGTATCATGAATCCTTGACCACCAAAAGTATCAATATTTTCAAAATACATTTCTATAGGAAAAACTGTTTTAAATTCAGATAATCTATCTTCACCTAGAATATTATCTTTTGCAACTAATGTTCTAGGGATATACATCACTTCATTTCCATATATACGAAGTGATTCAATAATTAAATCTTCTACAAGATACTGTTCATTTTTTGTACCTTGAGTAAAATACACATTAGTTGTTGACATATTTTATCCCATAAACCAAGATAATGGAGCAGATTTAGTCATTAATTCATCTTCTAAATCTTTGATCTCATCCATAGCTTCTCTATATAAAGAATCGCCATCTAATGTAACGCCACCAGGCAATTGTATACCTGAAAACTTTTTGATATTAGTTGCCCACATCCTTTTAAATAATGCGGTGGTATAGTGTTTTAACCAAAGCTCATTCCACATTCTAGGTGCATTGGCCGGATTTAACGCGCCATAACCATCAACCATAAAATATTGACCAATTAATACGCCAGATTGCCATTTAATATCAAGATATAATTTATTTGTAAATCTATTAAACCTAATATCTGGTTTAGCATTTAACTCGAAATCCAACATATCAAGATGCTGCATAACTGTTTTATAATAGATCATTGATGTAGAAGTTACATCATACAAATCATGTAAACGTAATTGATATTGTAGATCAAACATGTTCTTAGAAGAAGATGCTTGAGCCATAGGAATAACTCTAGTTACACCATATAATAAATCTGGCAACGTGATATATCTATTGTCATACACACCTTTAACAACCGGATTTAATACAGTTAAAGTAGCAGTAACTGTATCAGTTGAAATAGTTTCTCCCGCAAGGAAATCACCTATTATCTCAACAACCAATAAAACATTTCCTGTAGATGTTCTTGATTCTGTTCTAGTTCCTTCATCCAAAACTACAATTGCTGTAGCACCAGAAGTTGCTCCAGTTACTTTAGTGGATTCTCCGAAAGACTCTGCATTATTGGTTGTAAGATTTAATACAGAAGCAGTAATCATGTATTTGGCATATACTTGTTCTATACCTTCAGGATGATACAATCTCCAATATTCTAATGCCTCATCAATTCGGTCTTCTAATTGTTCATCGTCTACATTTATTTCAAGTACAGGAGCACCCAATGATCGTAGACAATATTGTTTTAAATCTTCTCTTGATGATAAAGCCATGAGTAATCTCTTATAAAGTTATAGTAATATTTATACTAATTTAATATACCAATATATTTTATTTCTTCATCTAATCTTACACAGAATTCAGAAGTTATACCAATATCAATAATAGCCTCATATTTTATTTCTTCATCTAGTGCTACATTATAAGAAATAGCTTCGTCTAATATAACATAATATTTTATTTCTTTATCAAATAAAACACCAAAAAATATTAATAATTTATCAACAAATAACTGTATTATCGCTGTAGCATTTGAAATTACTGTGATAGTTTTACGTATAAGTTTAACTAAAGAAATATCTATAATAGATTCTACATGTAAAACCTTAGAAATCTCTTTAGTAACTGTATAGAAAATATCTGTTGTTGAATAAGCAGTTTTTATAATAGTTCTACTTATAGATGTTGTATTATTAGAAGTAGCAAATAGATATAGCAACTTTATAAAAGCTATTGTCAACGTACTTGCGGTAATAGAAGAACTTATTAAACTTCGTAAAGTGCTTCTAGATAAAGAAGTAATTCCAGAAACACCAGAATTTATAGTTTTAGATATAACTTTTATAATAACCGATGCAGGAATAATAAACAAAATTAAAGTTTTTGAAATCCGTTTAACAAAATAAGAACTTCCAGAAGAAGTAGTATTCAATACTTTTTGTAACTTTTTGTATAATACTAAGGTACCTGAAGAAGTACCTAACATGTTTCTATTAATTGATCTTCTAATAACCGTAGTTGGAGAAGTAGATACTATCATTGCCAATAAATGCAATGCATAATCATATAAAGCCACAGCAACAGTAGAAGAACTTAGCATAGTTCTCAATATAGATTTATAAACTAAAGCAGTTGTATTAGCTATATTATTAACAGTTTTACTTAATTTCTTAATAACATTAATATTTGCAGTATTAAATACACTCAATACTGTTTGTAACTTTTTATATAATACTAAGATACCTGAAGTAGTACTTACTATAGTTTTATTAATGGCTCTTATAATAATTGTTGTAGGAGATATAGATATACTCAATACTTTTTGTAACTTTTTATATAATACTAAGGTGCCTGAAGAGGTACCTAATATGCTTTTATTAATTAATCTTGTAATAACTGATGTTGGAGATGCAGATGCTATCATAGTCAATAACTTAATACTAAAAGCAAATAGCACTGCAGAAACAGAGGAAGAACCAACCACAAGTTTATTAATTAATCTTATAATAAAAACAGAAACTGCAGTTGTACCAAGAACAGTTTTATTAATTACTCTTGTACTAACAGTATTAACTGATGATATACCTAAAATAGTTTTTCTAATTGCTCGAGTAATAACTGCACTAGGTGACGAGGTTGCTAATATTAATACTAAATAAACAGAAGAAATATACCATGCAGTTATAGCACTAGTTGTAACAACTGCAGTTTTATTAATGGTTTTTAATAAAGAATATGTTACTAAAGTAGAACTTAATAATATTTTGTTAATTAATTTAGTAAAAACTATAGTTGGAGTAGTTGAACCTATTAAGGTTTTCTTTATTAATCTTATAATAAAAGCGGCACCAGAAGAGGTACCTAATATGCTTCTATTAATTGCTTTAGTAATAACCGTAGTTGGAGATGTAGATGCTATCATTACTAATAGATGTAATACATAATCAAATAAAGCAGCGGTACCAGTAGAAGTGCCTGTTAAGGTTTTACGAATAGATTTTACTAGACTAAACGCACTATTAGATAAACCTAATGCAATCTTTAATGTTGATTTTATAACAACTGAAGTACTTGAAGAAGTACTAAAGGCAACTTTTGACATTAATTTTAAAGCAATAGAAGTTGCTGAAGTTGTACCAACAACTGTTTTATTGACGACTCTTCTAATAACCGTAGTTGGAGATGTAGATGCTATCATTGCTAATAGATGCAATACATAATCAAATAACGTCGCTGTACCAGAAGAGGTGACTGTTAGGGTTTTATTGATTGCTCTTCTAATAACTGATGTAGGAGATGTAGATGCTATCATTGCTAATAGATGCAATACATAATCAAATAAAGCAGCGGTACCGGTAGAAGTGACTGTTAGGGTTTTATTGATTACTCTTATAAAAACAACTGCACATGAAGAAGTACCTAACATGCTTCTATTAATTGATCTTCTAATGATAGATGTTGGAGATGTAGATGCTATCATTGCTAATAGATGTAATACATAATCAAATAACGCCGCTGTACCAGAAGAAGTGACTGTTAGGGTTTTATTGATTACTCTTACTATGCTAGAAGCACCTGATGTTGAAACCAACAATATTTTTAAAATATTTCTACTAATTGTAATACTAACATTTGATGTACCTGTTAAGGTTTTATTGATTACTCTTTTAACTATAGACGTAATAGTAGTTGAACCTAAAACTATTTTTATAATGGATTTAATAAAAACTGAAGTAACACTTGTTGAAGAAACAATAGTTTTTATAATGGATTTAATAAAAGCTGCAGTAGGAATAGTATAACCAAGTGCTATTTTTACAGTATTTCTTACTAGACTAGAGGCAATACTAGTTGAACCCGTTAAGGTTTTATTGATTACTCTTTTAACTATAGATGTAATAGTAGTTGAACCCATTAAGGTTTTATTAATTGCTCTAGTAATAACCGCAGTTGGAGATGTAGATGCAGCCATTAATAATAAACGAATACCATAAACATATAAAGTAACTAATGTTGTGGTAACAGTAGAAGTGCCTATTATAGTTTTGTTAATTCGTTTAGTAAAACTAGAGGCAACTGATGTTGTAGCAAGTATAGTTTTTGCTATTAATCTTGTAAAAATAGAGGTTGGACTTGTTGAACCTAAAGCTATTTTGTTAATTCGTTTAGTAAAACTAAAGGCAATGGATGTTGAAGAAACAATAGTTTTTATAATGGATTTAATAAAAACAGAAGTTGCACTAGTTGAAGAAACAATAGTTTTTATAATGGATTTAATAAAAACTGAAGTTGCACTAGTTGTACCAAGTACGGTTTTATTAATTGCTCTTTTAATGATAGATGTAGGAGATGTAGATGATACTAGTACTAAGAACTTCAGTATATAAGCATATAGAACACCTATTGCCGAGCAAGAACCAATTATAGTTTTCTTAACTAATTTAGTAAAAACAGAAGTGGGAGTTGAATTTACTAAACTCGCATACACGATATAAAATGATCCTACATAAGTAGGATCAATATAATCTCCTCCTACAGTATAATCATATAAGTATGAATAAGAAGATGGCACACCTGCTATAGTTTTACCAATCCATCTAATTGATGCAGCAGCAACCAATAAGGATACTAATCTATAGGCGGCAATACTTTTTCTAAGTGAAGCTGAGGGAGTTGTAGAAGCTACAAGACTTTGAGTATATGTTGTTCCTTGATATACCGTTCTTAATAGTAATGACATTGATTATACTCAAATCCTTAATAAGTTTATATTATATTTATTAAGGATTTGAGTTACATCTTTTTATTCCCAATAAGAGTTTACAGATACTAATACAGAGATTACACCAGTAGTTGTTACTGCACCAAAATTCCTAGCAATGAAATGCAAATATTCACCTGGATTTACTGCTAAAGGAGAGTTGAATGACATATAAGCACCACCTGCAGAACCAATTACCCCAACTGCTGATGTTACGGGAAATGTCTCAAACCCAACAGCGACTTTTCTAGGTCCTTTTGTGCCAGTGATAGCATCAACTGTTGCCAAAGTAACAGCATTAGAACCAACAGCAACTGAATATCCATATAATACTGGACCACCTGCTAAAATTGTAGTAACTGCTCCGTGAAACTTAACACCTCTAATATAAAGTGTTTTAGCCGTTAACGCTGCAGTAGGAACTGGGTTTAAAAAAGAACCTAAAATACCATCAATACCCTGAGCTAAAGTTGGTAATACAGGAAATAATCCACCTAATCCAGAATATACTGAAGTTGCATTATTGATAGCAGAACCAGCAGGGTTGACAGTAGCCGTTACATTGGTTAATAATGCTGTCTGACCCATAGTACCGCCAGATTGTCCTTGTATACCGGATTTACCTGAGATAGATGCGATATCTGCTATAGATTTACCAAGACCTCCCGCATCTTGCAATCCAACAAACACATAACCAATTTTTAATGTAGTTGCTGCTGATGGTGCAATTGCTGAGTTTATTACCCTAGCACTAAAAGGTTGTGCCGCAGTATAAACAGGCATTCCCATACCAGCAGGAGAATTAATAACACCAACACAAGCACCATCAATATAAAATAAAACACGGTCATCTTCACAGATAATTTTATATTTAACCATCTCAGCGATGCCTGGAGGAGTAACCACCGTGATGTTTGTTTCTACACTGTTATTTACTACAACACACTTTAAAGTACCACCAGAATCATATCTGAATAATGCACCATCTGTTACAGCGGCATTTGTTAGGAATTGAAACAATCCAAATTCAATTGTGCAGTTTACTTGTGGTGCTGTACTTAAAGCAACATCCATATTACAATAAGTTGCCAAATCCGAGTAGAGTGGAAAGTATTGATAGGTTTTAATTGAACTATAAGTAGATAATGTGTTTATTGCCGAAGCGTTTAATGTTATTGAACCACCGCCAACTACAACTGTTTGAGTTGTTACTGTTTGATAAAAAAGAGCAGTATTTAATGCTGTATAGTTGAAGGTTTCGGTAAACAATGGAACTGCTTGACCAACACCAATTCTGCCTTGGGCGGATACTCGTACTTCTTGTGAAATTCTACCTGCTGGGTCTCCAGTCTCAGATATATCCGATGCCAACATTATATAACCAGATTGCGCTGGGTCAAGAGGCATATTTACTTTTACATTACCGAAACCATCTAGTCCCGAAGATGCTACTATTACGTCTAAAGCCATTTTATTTTCCTATATTAGTCTGCCCATACCCAGCGAACTTGGAATGAGTTTGTCAATTTGTGAATACTTCTTGCGTATATAGTAAACCCTGTTCCACCTGTAGGCGTCCCACATGTTATGGAAGCAAATACAGGAAAATACTTATGGTCAGAAGCAGTATGTGTTGCAGTAGTATCATCCCCCATTACCCAAGCCTCTACTTTAGAAGAGGCTTGGATTGAGGTTTGACCAGTAACTACCACAAATGCTTCATTAGACCCTGGATCTGCTCCAAAATCTAAAGTAGCTGTACCAATTCCGTTGGCCATTTTTTATGCGTAAGTAATTTGAGCAGTAATTTGAATAGAATCCCCAACTTGAAGATTGACTACATCAAATGTTGAACTTACTAACATAGTACCACCAGTTAATGCAGAAAATAATCCTGCTTCTACAATTGCTTTTGCGGTACTTGTAGCAGTAATGGTTTGGATAACTTGAAAAGTATTAGTAGAAGATGTAGCTGCGTTAGCAGATCCTCTAGTTTCTACTTCAGTAGTTAATGCAACATCACCAACAGCTGCTGTATGAACTCCAGTACCAATACCAATCCATTTCGGAACAACAGTTGTTGTTGTAGTATCTGCCATTTTAGTAGCAGTATAAGTTTTTCCTGCAGTTGTTAAGACTGTAACTAAAGCCATTTTATTATCCTATTTTTAAAAATTTTTTTAATTTCCAAATCAATTGCTTGATTGGATTGTTGTTATAATATGATATTACACCTAAATCTTCTACTGTTCCATCAGCTCTTGTTACAATAGCACTAAAACTAATTTCTTTTGCGCCAGATTTTGCATCTACGTTCATATATTCACCTTAATATTTATTATTTCGTTACATTTGGAGAAACAGTAATATTTCCCTCAAGTATTCTATACTTCTTTAAAGAATTAGATGTTATTTCTACATCATACACATATCTATTTATAGTTAATGTATCTGTTACTAAATTAGAAAGACCAATAGAAATCTTTCCTAAAGATGCATTAAGAACTACAACAGTAAGTGGTATAAATTCATTGGCAGTATAACTTTTCCTAAGTTGACCTGCGGCAGTATACGTAGAAAGGTCAACTACTAACCCATTATTATCAACTACTGTCATAGTTCTATAGAATTCTGCGCCTTGGTCTATAGATAAATTAGCAACTGTTGCCATCTAAATTCTCTTTTATTTATTAAGCAACACGAATTAAACCAGCAGTACTATTATTTACAGGCATGGTCAAAGTAAAAGTACCGGAAGTAATACTTTGTGCCGAGAATGTAAATACACCTACAGCATTTTTGCTTGATACAGTTGAGTTATAGATTAACATTGTATCAAAACCAGTAATAGTAACGCCAGTCCAAGTCATTGACCCTGAAGGAGTCCAATATGTGGTGCCTGTAAAAGGTGTTGTACCACTTGCAACCATAGCTGGAGCATTAAAATAAACTGCTGTAGTAGATAATGCTGCAGTAACAGCTACTGATAATACTAAAGAAGTAGTACCTCCACCTGAAACAACATATGTTCCTGGTACAATACCTACTCCAGAAACTCCCATATTATTAGCAATACCTGTGCCAGAAGCAACCGTGAGAGCCGTAGTAGAAATAGTTGCAGTGCCTGTTGTAGCTACAATATTAGTTATTGCTTGACCTCCTGCAGCATAAGTACCTGTTACAGAAACTTCACCTGTAGTCGTGTACGAAGTAGTTCTAGCATCTAAAGTAGCAGTTGCTAAGAACAATGCACCATAAAATGTATCTGCTGCGACCTTACCGCCGGTAGCAATAGAAAATGCATGAACTCCGTTCATTAAATCAGTTTTGAATGTATTGCATAAACCAGCAGTATTAGCCATTTTTTATTTCCTTAAATTTAAAAAGTTGATTGTTCTACACCAATTTGTCCAAATGGATTATTTGTGTAAGTGTGAGCATTTGATTTTACTATTTCATCACCTAAAAACCATTTTTCACTAAACAAAATATATGCAGATTCTACAATCCATTCAGTTTTATATAGTAATGCTGCTTCAGGAATATTACCCTTTGAAGTATATATTAATGGTGCATCAGTTGGATTTGCATTAGCAATTGTAGCAGAATAGTCTATTTCAGTCATAGTATTTATCTCAGTAATTATTATATAGTATTTATAAGTTTTTAAATATAAGGTTTTGGATATAGATCTTTTATTGCTTTAATATTTTCTTTCCAAACATCAAAACCTTGATTATAAAGAACATCCAATTGATCTGCAATCGAAGGATAATTTTCTTTTCTTAACTTCTTATATTTATTAAATTCGTATTCATCTTGTAGCCGTTGAATTTCATTTTCAACTTCTTCACTAGATGGTTTCTTTTGAATAGTATCAGACCATTCTATATTTTCATATATTTGATCTCCAACAACTGACCAAATTGCTCCAGGTCTTAACATTTGAAGCGCATGAGTAATATCAAAAGTTTCAATTAAATCATGTTTGTATATCATTAATAAATTTCCTGTAAAAGAACTGTAGTTGTTGCAAGTTCATAGATGGGGCCTATTGAACCAATGGGTCTATTCAAATAAAAACTTGATGCAGCACCACCAGCAGATTGTATCATTAATTTATATATAACTCCTGCGCCAGCTCCAACATTAGGACTATCTAAGTACATATAATGATTAGTCCTAGGTGTAGAAAAATTATCTGCATCATATCCAGGATTCCAAATACCTGACCAATAATTTGGATCTGATAAATTTCTTCCAATTTCTACATCACCAGTACCGTTTACATTTCTAAATAATCTAAAAATAGTATCATTTGGGGTTTCAAAAGAAATATTATATTGAACTAATATCTGACTACCTGAATATTGTGGATTTATTTGGGTATCAAGAACTGAAATAAATGTTCCTAAAAAGCCTGCTGCAGCAAATGCATAAACTGCTGTAGTATCAACTTTTCTATTTACTGTTTGTACAACCATACCTGTTGCAGGTTGAGCTAACCAACTATATCCATTTGATCTTAAAACTGTTTTAGCGGCTCCAGGAGGAATAGATATTACATTATTAACGCCACTGCCAACCAATATTCCATTATCTGTAAGACTTGTTAATCCTGTACCACCTTTAACTACTGGTAATGTACCTGTCATATCTAATGAAGATATATCAAGATTATCCCAATAAGCGGTAACACCATCACTTTTTAAATATCTGCCTGCAAATGTTGTTTGTGACGGAACATATGATGGAGTTGCATATGCTAATCCAGTTCCATTGGATGTTAGAACTGTTCCATACGCACCAACACCAGTTAATCCTGTTCCGCCATTGCCTATAGATACCGCATTTACTAATGATAAAGTACTAGCATTTAGAGTAGTTACACCAATACTAGATATACCCGATAACGAACCACCCGTAATTGAAATAGCATTTGAATTTTGTGTAGCAATTGAACCTAATCCAAGAGCAGTTCTTGCTGTTGCATCAGATGCTACTTGCCAAGTTGTACCATTGCCTACAATAAAATTATTTAAACCATAGGATAATCCGCCTAATGTAGTTAAATTAGCATTATATGCTTGTACATGCGAGCCAATAACTAATCCTAAATTTGATCTAGCACCCGTTGCATCTGCTGCTCCAGTTCCACCATATATAACTGATAAGTATGTTCCTAATGCTAAGGTCGGTATAGATATACTATAAGCACCTGAAAATGTCAAGTTTGAATTTAAATACCAAGTTTTATTTACAGTACTTTCACTATAAATATCACCTTTATTCAAATATAAACTATAATTAGTAAGACCATTTTCAGCAGAACCATATAAACCTATATTAGAACCACCTGCATGAGTATCATTTGAATAACCTTGAACACCTATTGCTCTTCCTGTAGATCCAGTAGCATTTACGTGTGCTTCACCTATTACTCCAACACCTTTAGTTATACCGTATGTATAACCAACTCCATATAAACCTGCACCATACGACATGATGTATGCAGTTCCTGAAGGTGTTCCAGTATTCGCAATAGATACTGTAATTACATTTGTCCCAGTATTAATATTTGTTATAACTGTGTCAGTAGCTATTCCAACCCCATAAACAACTTGTCCAATATATATTCCAAGTACATCACTAAGTGTAATTGTAGTTCCACCTGAACTACCTGCAACAATATTTTTAGAATAATTAAAACCTGTTTTTTCTGATATTAATCCAATATGATGTGGTTCATTTTTTTGAATCCCTGCATCAACATCTGAAAATACATTAGTTGCATTTGGAAATCTTGTAGAATTTGCTTGACTACCAATATATAAATTTGTTCCACCTGTTTTTAATAGTCTTGTTTGTATATCAACGTTTAAATTAATAAAGTTGGCATCAACCTCAGCATTAGTTAATGTTGAGTTTTTAACTGTAGCACCAGTTCCTGAAGTTGATCGAGTAGTTATAGCGGCCATTTAGTTATCCTGTTAACAGTATATTTACTTATTTATTATTTATAAATGTCATTAACATTTGTTTTATGTCACTAATATCATTTTTCAACAACTGAATTTCGTTATCTTGACGTGCAATTAAATCTCTTTGATACAATTGCAAATTTCTTTTATTAATATATTCATTATATCCATTATCTGAAATAGTGATTATAGCAGAAGATTCTGTATCTCTTACTAAATCACTATTTCCTGTTACTTTTAAATATTTCATGTTATGCGCAAGCAACAATTCTCAAATCTTTTACAGTTGGAATAGCGCAAGTATTTGAAGATTGCATTACTAATTTAACTGCAACGGTATCAAATTGTCCTATAGTTGAATGAATATTAATACTACCTTGAACAGTAGATGAATTAACAACTGACATTGTCAATGTAGATTTACCTACATCTGCTCCTGTACCATTAACTATAGCAGTAATTAATGATGCAGTACCTACGCCTACACCAGTTACTAATGATCCAATTGATACACCAACAGTGGTAGGTATTACAATTGTGTTTGTGCCGGAAACACCACTAATTGTTTCTACAGTAATAATGTTATCCGTTTCTACATTATAGTGATAATCTGTAAATGTAAAATCACTCAAATCAGTTTTTATTACTGGAGTAGCAGGTTCTATTTTAACCCAATTTAACGTATTTATATCACCTGATTTTATTGCTTTATAATATACAAATACATCAGAACTTAAAGGAACATTTGCAGAAAAATTTATTTTTAAATAGCCACAAACTTGATTAAGTATAATGTTATTAGAAACATATTTACTAACAGTAGAACTTCCTACAGGAGTAATATCATCCTTAAACATTACTTTATTAACTATAGTAGTACCAGCTATTGAAGCTTGACTTGTAAAATCTTGTAATGCACTATCAACAAAAGATACAAATAGTTTTCCGGTAGTACCGTCATCTGTAATATGAGATACAAGAAATGTACCATTATTTAATGATGAAGTTGTTCCTGCAATAGTAATATAAGTTCCAATAGCAATAGCTTTTAACTTACCTCTAAATGTAGCATCTGTACTGCTGATAAAAGCATTTCCATATACAGTATCTGCCATTTTAGTATTAAAAGTTAATCCTACTCCAGTAAATACAGATACTTCATCAATTAATGCTAGATTTGTATTACTTTCATATGGTTTATTAATTTTATTTGCTATTAATACAGAACTAACTCTATGAGTATCAATGATAGGAGATAAACTATCTTTTGTAGTTTTAATTGTTGCAGTAAGAGTTAATGGTTTTATTCCATTAAGACCTGCATTTGCTTCATTAACTTCAGATACAATCATTCTAGGTGAATTAAAATAATTTGTATCATTAGAAACACATGCAACAGATGCCGCGTCAATAACATAAGGTGTTTCAAAACCATCTACAGATTTTCCTGACGCAGTTCTAATTTTATAATCAATACTAGTTTCTGGAAAATTCAAGTTTGTAAATGAAGGTTGAATCGCATCATATTGAATATTTTTTGATAATAACCATACTTCAGATGAACTAGCTGGCCCAGCGTATCCAGAAGCTGTAGCATTACCTCCAGCAGTTATTGTATATGAATCCATATCAACATTTGCTATAGTTCTATCACCATTTAAATTTGCTGCAGTAATACCATTTATAGTATTAGCAACACCACTAATTCTAACAATACTTCCTGAAGGCATACCATGATCCTGATGCCATACTCTAACTAAGGCAGAGCCACTTGTAGTTTGGAATGGATATGCATCAAATGAATCAATTGTAATTTTAGTGGTTGGAATTACATCATTAATAAAATCAATACTACCTACTGCGTTTACATCAAATTTAGCTCTGTATACTGTAAATTTCATATCTTGAGTATCGCATGGAGTCCATGATTGCCCATTTTGAGATTTATATAATACACCAGCATAAGGTTGTTGTGTTATAGTTTGTGTAGAATCTGGAATCAAATTACCCATTTCAGAAATCCAAACTCTATAAAGAATAGAATCACTCAATAATACAATTGCATAATCTGTACCATCTTTTACATACACAGGACTTTTAAAATTAAATGTTGTAGGTGTATCATACTTTGGATATGGTACATCTCCGCCTTCTTCAGCCGTTACAGTAACAATTGTTGAAGACAAATTAATTTGTTCCGGTAATAATGTAACTGAACTAAATGGTAAAATAGTTGCACCTGGATATCCATTAACTGTTTCACGAATTTGTAATGTTACAGGAATACTAGGATCTTTTTTAGCAAAGAATATATCTACTTTAGTTAAGAAGCATCCACCTGGTTGATCTTTAATAGTAAATGTTTGAGCAAGAGGATCATACCAACCAGTACCTGAAACAACTCTTTCAGATGTTTCTGTAATAACTCTATTATCTGTTAAACGTTCTTGTACTAATTCGCCATTTCTTGTAGCAGTATATGTTGCTTGTTTAGTTTGTAATACACCATTTGCTTCATACATACTAGTCCCTCTAGAATTAAATAATCCTAATGGAGTTGCGGTATCTTGTAGTTTAAATTCACGTTTGCCAGTTCTAAATCTAACGCTATCAGTATTAGGAATATCAAATAATAAATTAGCACTACCATTAAAATTAGTTATTACTGAATTACCTTTTACTTTAGCAACTGGAGTGGCTGTTAATGTACCATAAGCAAGACTAACGTTTCCTTTTACAACATCTCCAGATAAGAATGAACCCTTAATATTAACAACATATATTGATTTATGTAATGTAATTGGATTATATTCTATGTCTACAATAACTGCTGTTGCAGGACATCCTGATGAATCTGGAGTTTGATACGCAGTAGCACCTCTAAGTGATACAAATATAATATCACCTCGATTTAAACAAACTTGAGTATCACCATTTATTCTACGTTGTGCATTAGAAGAATCTCCACCAACATTAGACGCATAATCAAATATTCCACTAACAGAAGTTCCAAGATCTAATTTTGTAGCAGGTGTACAATAGTTAGAAATATCCATATTTTCAAAGAATGGATAAAATTCTGTTTCTGGTTTTAATGCTTTTGCTTGAATTAAAACATTTCTTGAACGAATGTATGGAATAACAGCAGATGATACAATTCTATCTTCCGTTAATTGAGTATCAACTTTAGCAACTAATGTTGTATTAACACCGCTTCTATATTGTCCCTTTGTAGTCGCAGTAGTAGTTGTTAATGTATAAGAACCTCCATAAAGACTCCAATGACCATTTAATGAAAAACTCTGTCCGGTTAATCCTCTAGCTTGAGCCTGTGCGGCAAGTCCTCCGCTATAGGCATTAGTAATAACGGGTTTGCCTGACCATTGAGTTTGCCAAGCATTCCAAATAGTACCAAGAACTCCTGAAGATTCTCCCAATATTTTAATAGTATTATAGTTACCTTCAACATTATTAATAATATCCGGTCTACGTTCTGTTTCAAACCAATCATCAGAAGAAGGAGTTAATTCCATTTTACCTAGAAAAGTAAAAATTGCAAATGGATTTATACGTTCCGTTCTTGAACCTAAAGTTTGTTCTGCTATTTTAACATGATCTATTACAGGCAATGTTATAATATCACCGTACATTTTATAACTATTTGATGTTCTAGCACCTTCAGTTTTATTTTTCTCAATTATATTAATGTTTTGCATTGTATAAAATGGACGCAATTGATTATTTTCTTGATCAATAGCACACAAATAATCAGGTGACAAGGTATTACCTATGCCATGTCCATTGAAACTATCTACAATAAATCCATTTTGGAATCTATCTAAACCAGAAGTATCTGTTATCTTCATTGATACAGTTTCTTGTTCAAGTAATGATAAAGATGTATAATACTCTAAATTTTCAATTCGTTTTTCTAGTTTACCGATATCACGCATAGTATATCGTTTATTTTCTGCCTTCGTGAAAATAACATTATCAATACTAGTATTTAATGTGTATGGAGCAAGAGTTAATGAATACAACTCCATACCTGTTGACATTACAGGTGGTTGTAATGGAGGTATGTTTGGTGTACCTTTTACATTAACAAAATTACCGGTATAATCAATATAGATTTTATCCAATCTAGGCAAATAATAATCATAATCTATGTTTACATCAATAGCTCTTTTAGGTAAAAATGTAGTAGATGTCCAAGAAGAACCGTTATATGCTGGACGGAAATCTATAACATCTCTTAATGAGAATCCTGTGTATGTTGGAATTTCATTATAGCCAATACCTGTGTATGATTCTACTGTAAAATAATCACCTGTACCATGGGCAAAATATTCAAAATACACTTGAACTGGCGCAGTAGGTGGAGAGAAAGATGATTTTAAAGTTAAACGACTATAATCATAATGAGTTTCTCTTTGACCATCATCAAAATCATATCTGTCTGAAATGTCTATAGTGTAATCACCAGTAGGAGCAGCAAATGTGCCCGATTTCATTTTGATAGATAAAACCCTGAAAGTATCTGCATAACCAAGATTTAATGTGGTTGCCTGTCCTAATGTAGCCGTAGTATATGTTGTATTACTAATAGTTGCAGTTTTGGTTCTTCTAGTAGATGTAGCACCAGTTTTATTAATAGCTGCGGATAGAATAACACTTTGGCCATTATAAGAAGCATTTACGGATATTGTTACTTGATTTCCTGCAACAACTATACCAGTAATTGGAACAATTGCAGAGGTTGTAGATAATAAGTAATTTTCATATGCTGCAGCAGAGGCAAATGTTCCAGTATCAGTTGTTTGGAATGCTACTTGACCCGAAGCTACAGTTAACGCAGCAAATCTTTCAAATACTGTATAACTAATATCAGAAGATGCTTTAATAAATGAATTTGGTAATGGAAATATTAATCCTGAATTGTTAGGTTCAACAATATCTGTAGATATTAAAGAAAATGTAGATCCTGTAATTGCAACTGAAGGTGATGAATCTATAGTTATTGCTGAATTACCTGCAATTGCAGTAACTCTTTTTACCTGTCCTGCAATATAAAGATAGTCACCTACTCTTAATACTGATAGAAAGTTTGTTCCAGTTCCAGTAAGTGATGTAGTTGAACCTGTTATGGTTCCTAATAACTGAGTTAAATTTGGACTAATATCAGCAACAAATCCAGATATAGCAAATGATTTTGTATCTCTACTAAAATTTTTGCCTACTCTCATAGAAATATCAAAAATAAACAATTTGTATATTGTAGTTGTTTGATATACTAAACCATTATCCCATTCTACACCTCTAACTTTACAAGTACCAATTATGTTACCTGCTCCTGCAAGTTGATCATAAATGTTAATTGTTACATTATTTTTATAGTCTGGTATGCCGGCTAAATTTTTAACAAAGACATAATTACCTACAGTTGCAGTTACTTTAGCATTATTTACAGAATTATAAGTTCTTGCTTTATCTACATCTACAAATTCAGTAGAAGGTTTTTGAATTTTATATCCTTGAACATATGCTTTACCTGCTTCCATACCAATAGCAAGTTTTGCTTCATTACCAAAATTGGCATAGGCAACGGCCTCAGCATTTGTGCCACTATCACTTGTTATAATAACATTTGGATTTGAAGTAAATCCAGAACCTATATTAATAACATCAATACCAATTAATTTGCCTTCACTATTAATTTTAGCTGCAGCAGATGCACCAATACCACCTCCACCTGAAAAACTAATGGTAGGAGCAGTTAAAAATCCAGAACCTTGTTTTGTAACTTCAATTGAAATTACAGAACCAAAGGAATCATATACACCTCTATTATAATTAGGTTTTGGTGTATATTCCCATTGAACTCCAGTAGTGGTACCATCGTACACTTTACCTACAGTATGAGTTGGACCTGTAGATCCAGCAGAAGTAGCGGTGTTTCTAGCAGTATATAATTTGTTACTGTTTGAAACAATATCACCTAATAAATATAATCTATCAGATATCCAATTACTTCTATCATTATTTCTATGTTCACGTACATCTATTCCAAAAGGTACTACAATATAGTCTCCTGATTCATCATAAGTTCTTTCTGCCAAAGTTTTTTCTAATTGCGCATAATCTGTACCGCTTTTTATACTCAATATTCTACCATTAACAACTCGTGCTAATTCAATAAAATTAGAATCAGTAGTTGTACCAATAGGTAGTTTTGTCAAAACTAAATCTATAAAATGTCTATGTGATCCTGGAGCAGAATAATTATAACTATTTTGTGCATTATCTAGTAATGATTCATCTTCATACTCAGTAATGATAGATTCATTAATAGTTAACCCGATTCTATAAGAAGGTATGTTTGAATATTTGTCTAATATAACAGTTTGGCTATCTGCTAAAACAAAAAATCCATTAATGTAATATACACCTCTTTTTATAATCCCTGCTGAACCAATACCAGTAGCATTGGTAGAAATAGATTGTACAGAATGTGTTTCATCTGCAAGAGATATTACTTCTGAATTACTAAATGGAACAGAAGCGGAGGAATTATCAGATGTTATATAACGAACAAATAAAGTTGCTGGATCAGTATTATCATGCGCAGTAGCATATAAAACTTCTGCCGTAATACCACTAGTAGCACCTACAATTTGTTTACCTATAAAAGAATTTATGAAATCATTTACGTCAACTCCACCATAAGTAGGATCTACTTTTATATAATTATATTTTGTGTCAACTGAAAATTCACCAGGAATTACCATGGAACCCTGTTTGAAAATATGGTCTCCATGTCTTTTAACTTGTTGTTGGACAATTGTTTGGAGTTGTGTTAATTCTCTTGCTTGAACAGGATATCCTGGACGAAACAATATTTTATAGAATTTTTTATCTTCATTGTAATCGTCGTAGTACGGTTCTGTATTAAAATCTAACATGATTCTCTCTTTGTCCTAAAGGTATTGTTATCATTATTTATTAGAATCCAATTATTGTTCTAAGAGTAACTGTTTGTTGTTCAGTAGGGGTAAATGCGTTTCTATTATCTATATACATTAAATCACCCGAATATTTATCTATAGTAGGCGGTGCTGCATCAAGCATCGTAAATGTTTGCGCAGGATTTGAAACTAGATACATAACTTTACCAACATCTAATGTATAATTATCCAATGATTGTAATAACATGGCACTTCCTGTATTTGTTACAATCCTAAATCTTGAATTAGTTGTAAATTCTGCAATCAATTCATCAGGTGCAAATGTAACATTACTTGTATTTGCATAAACTACCCAACAAGCAGTTTCAAATACAGTTGTAGCAATGTAAGTAGTATTGTATTTGTATATATTACGAAGAATTCCCACTTGTCTATAATTATTATTTACTGTAAACCCTTGGTTTTTATAATTTGATATATCACTAAAAAACATTAAACCACTTGCTTTTAATTCATTTAAAGCATTTTTACCGTGTCCACCATAGGGTGATATAATTGCTCGGGCAGTTGCTCCTTTGCCTGTTCCAGATATAGTAACATTAGACCAAGTATATCCATAACCTTGAGTTAATATATTTATTTTTGTAACTCTACCTGAATTTATAGTTACTGTAGCAGTAGCACCTGTACCATCTCCTGTAATAGCAACTGTAGCAGATGTATAACCATAACCTCCTGAAACTACAGGAATATTCATTAATTTACCAGAAACAGTTAGTAATTCAACATTTGCTTGTAATGAATTAATATCACCAATTGATAATGAAGGAGTTAATTGAGCACCTGTTCCATCACCTGAAATGTCTATATACGCAACAGAATACCCTACACCACCATCAATAATTTGAACACCTGTAATTTGTCCACTTGATATTATTGGTACTAATCTTGCACTTGAACCTGTTGTTGTTGCTGTTATTAAACCATTTACACCAGATACATCATTAATACTAATAACAGGTATTTTGGTATAACCTGCTCCACACTTCATATTAGGAGTAGCAGTAGCACTTATACCTGCATAAGTTAAAGTTGCTGTTCCATTAGCAACTGCTCCACTTTCATGAACTGGAGCAGTAGAACCTGAAGTTCCACCTATAGTAACTGTGTATAATCTATTAGCATAAAATATTTGTTGATTAGTTGTGTATAATGTGGTTGCTGTCCACAGTGTGCCTATAGTTATTGTTGGTGTCGTTGTATATGATCCAGACCCTGTAACAATTACATTAATTAATGAACCATTTTGTAGCACTGCACTTGCAGTTCCGCCACCTGAACCTGAAATAGAAACAGAAGGGGTGTTAGTATATCCAGATCCTACATTTGCAACATCAATATTTGCAATAATTTTATTTAGTGTAACAGTACTTAATTGATTACTACCGTTTTTTGTTACTGTTCCAGTAGCGCGAGCTCCAACAAATTCTAAAGCAACGGTTCCATTTGTTACTATACCACTTGTATGGATTGGCCCAGTAGTTGTAAATGTTCCAGGTATAACTACCTTATAGTAGTTATTATTATACACTATAATTTGGTTTAAAATAGCATATCCACCTGATGCCCATGCACTAGAATTACTAAATGGTGGTTCAATTGTTATAGTAGGTGATGTGTATCCTGAACCAACTGCCGTTATACTTGCACCTAATACATAAAGTGGATCAGCTTCTAAATACCCATCGCCTTTTAAAGTTAAAATAGCTCCAGTGTATCCTGAACCTCGTGCATCAACTTTAATTATTTGTATGTTACCTTTAGAATAAAATTGTTGTTGTAATGCCGTAAGAATCGGCATATGAGTGCCGGTAAGAAATTTATTTCTAAGAGAAATAGGAATACTATATATAAATTTCCAAATGTACCCATCTAATGTAGTTATTGTTTCTGCACTAGCACCATAAGGTTGTTGTGTGGATATTGTGTTATTATTATTATCAATACACATATACACATTAAAGTTATCAGCCAACACATAATAACTAGAATCTTCTAACCTTTGTACACCGGTTTGTCCTTTAACC
>Ga0209668_10000026_pt1 | contig 63950 bp, 102 predicted proteins | sample FrelakmetPLP11PL_FD_187150 | JGI IMG/M metagenome (GOLD analysis project Ga0209668, IMG submission 187150) | Freshwater lake sediment microbial communities from the University of Notre Dame, USA, for methane emissions studies - PLP11 PL (SPAdes)... | ecosystem: Environmental > Aquatic >...
ACTAATTGATGGACTAACCGAAGCATAAGTCCATCCATAAGCCCATCTATCAGCCCAAGTGTCAGTCCATCTATCAGTCCAAGCCTAAGTCCTTCTGCTTCGGTTAGTCCATCAATTAGTCCAAGTGTAAGCCCAAGCGTAAGTCCTTCTCAATCTCCAAGCCTTAGCCCAAGTGCTTCTGTTAGTCCATCTGTCAGTCCTTCTATAAGCCCAAGTGCTTCGGTTAGCCCATCATTAAGCCCAAGCGAAAGCCCAAGCGAGTCTCCAAGTGCAAGTCCAAGCACTCCACCAGAAGGAATCATTTTTGACTTCGATCAAATTGATTCCACATTCAAATTCAAGAAGCAAAATACTTCTTTCTTATTCTATACGGCACCTACTTTCCAATTTAACAAAAGAGGGCGTTATGTCTGATGTGTCTATTATTATTCCAGCCAGAAATGAACCTTACCTACAGAAAACAATAGATGACCTGATAGCCAAAGCCAAGGGAAAGATAGAAATTATTTGTGTCCTTGATGGCTATTGGCCTGATCCTATAATAAGTGATAATCCTAATTTAGTTTTGATTCACAATACAGATGCCAGGGGCATGAGGGCTGCTATCAATGATGCTGTAAGAATTTCCAAAGGCAAATACATTATGAAAGCTGATGGTCATTGTATGTTTGCAGAGGGTTTCGATGAAATACTTAAAGCTGATTGCGAACCAAATTATATGGTTGTCCCCAGTCGTTATAGTCTCGATGCTGATAATTGGAAGAGAGGTCGAGGCCCTATTGATTATCTGTATATCACTTTTCCTTATATACCCGAAGAGCAATTTGGGTTAGGAATGCACGGTAAGAAATGGCTTGCTATTGAAGGTAACATGGGAGGGAATAGTTATTATGGTTTGGAGAGTCAAAAGAAAGATATTCTAATTGATGATATAATGGCCTTTCAAGGGTCTTGCTGGTTTATGCACAAAGAATATTTTGTGAATACAGTTGGAATGTTAGACGAATATTGGTATAATATGTATCAAGAAGCACAGGAATTAATCTGCAAAGTTTGGTTATCTGGTGGTAGATGCGTAGTCAACAAAAAGACTTGGTATGCCCATTGGCATAAGACAGGATCAGGATATGGATTGTCCAAGCAAGCTAAATTAAAATCAGAAAAAGAATCGGTTGAGTATTGGATGGAAAATAAGTGGCCTGGACAGAAATTGCCTTTTGAGTGGCTGATCGACAAGTTTTCTCCAATACCCAGTTGGCCATCAGACTGGAAAACTAATACTAAATATTTTGAGGAATATCAAAAATTGCTGGAGGGCATTTTAAAATGAATGTTAATAGTATAACAGTAAGAGAAGAAGATGGGGGATTAAGAAACTTTATCAATGGTAAGAAATTGGCCCATTTTGTTTGGAATCATTATAATCCTGATCAACCTATTAAAAAAGGTTATTTAATTCATCATAAGGATAAAGATACATTAAATGATCACATAAGCAATTTAGAATTGATGTCTATTGGAAATCATTCTATATTGCACCATACAGGCAGAAAGTGTTCTGAAAAGACTAAACAAAAAATGTCTTTAAGTAGTATAGGAAGGATTTTTTCTGATGAACATAAAATGAATTTATCAAAAAGTCATAAAGGTAAAAAGCATTCAGAAGAAACTAAAAGAAAGATGTCATCTTCTGGGAAAAATAAAATAGTATCTGATGAAACCAAAAGAAAAATATCTGAGGCACTAAAGGGGCATGTTGTAACTAAAGAGGCAAGAGATAAAATGTCTAAAAGTCATAAAAAGGGGGCATACAATGGACAAAGCTGACGAGGTTGTTTGGAAACACTTTCACATCAAAAGAAATGACGTTTTACCTTTTTCTGGTTGGGCTGGTGGTAGGGCTATGTTGCCTTTGGTCTATCAGGAATTAGGCTACAAAGTAGGGGTAGAGATTGGGACAAGAGAAGGCATTTATGCTGAGGAAATGTGCAAAGTCTATCCTGATATGAAATTGTATTGTGTTGATCCTTGGAGAGCATTTTCTAGAAACCCACAAGAAAAGTTAGAAGAGCAATATGAGATAGCCAAAAAGAGATTAGATCCCTACAATGTTGTGTTGGTTAGAAGGACTAGCATGGAAGCATTAAGCATTTTTGAAAATGAGTCTTTGGATTTCGTTTACATTGATGCTTTACATTCTTTCAATGGAGTTATGACAGACATACTCTTCTGGCAAAGGAAAGTCAGGATTGGCGGGATTGTGGCAGGACATGATTATTTCAAATTCTATCAGGCTGGTATCATAACGGCTGTCAATGCTTTTACTTTGGGTAACAACATCAATCCTTGGTATGTCACCCGAAAAGACAGAGACCCAAGTTGGTTTTACGTTAAACACCACAGATGCTATGATGAAGAGTGGATATGAAACTCTCCATCATCATTCCTGTTTTGAATAGCCACAAAGTAGTTATTCGGCAGATAAGGCATTTCAGAAAGATGAAATTGCCTAATACTGTAGAGATTATTTTTGTGGATGATGGGAGTGATCCCCCTATTCAATTTGATTCAGGAATGAAGAATTTTCACATACTTTACACCAATGACAAAAGACCTTGGACTCAAGGAATAGCCAGGAATTTAGGTGCTAGATTTGCCAAAGGGGAATATCTTTTCTTTACCGACATAGATCATATTATTTCTCAGGAAGCTATCAAGGCTGCTTTGGAGAGTGATTATGATAAGATGGTATTTCGTAGAGAGTATGGGGTGTTGGATAGTCATGGTAATATTAGACAAGAACTGCCCATACTTTATGCCAAGGGTCTTGATCCTGCAAGATACAGGAGAAGGAAATTAAATGCTGGATTTCATCCAACCACCTTCTCAATAAAGAAAAAGATATTTGATGAGATGCACGGTTTTGAGCCAAGATTCTGTCAGTATGGTTTTCATGCAGGCAAGAAATTCATGTCTGAGGATAGGGATTTTTTCTTGAGATGGCAAAGGAGAGTAGCAAGGGGAAAATACAGACCTGAGATAGAAGGACCAAGAGTTTTCATGTTTCCTGTTGGTAGATTCCATGTAAAGCATGATCATAATCCAGGTGGAATGTTCCACGACCTGAGCCTGGAGCAACCAGAATGAAACAACTGCTGATTATTCTTTTGATTCTTATATTGCCAATCCAAGCTTGGGGAAATCCTTGGTTGATTAGCCAACAATATGAACCAGCGGAGATTCAGCCAGACAGGTTCTATCTTTGGTTTGATGATGATAAGCTGGAACATGGAGTATCACCATCTTATGATATGCTGAAAAGACCATTCCTATTGGTTGATGTTGAGGTGTTTGGATTGAAACCTGGGCATCATGTGGTTAGGGCGCAAGCAGCTTGGAAGGACGAGGTATCCGGTATGTCCGATCCTTTCCCTTTTTCCTGGCCTTGGCAAAGGTTTTCATCCCCACGGTTATCAATACTAGAACACCGGCCAGTCCTAAAATTAGACAGCCCTATGACGAATGGTACTATTAGACCACCGACAGGACTAATGCTGTTTTAATTGAGCATGGAGTAACCAGAATGATAGCTATAGTAGGAAAGGGGCCAAGCCTAATAGGTAAGAATATGGGCAGCCTGATAGATGCTTGTAATGTAGTGGTCAGGACTGCTGGTGGTAAATTGGATAATGATTATGGTCACAAAACAGATTATATCATTGTGACAACTCTATCCATACCTGAGATAGAGCAAAGTGATTTGACAGGAGTTAAAGGAATCTGGATTTATAAAACAAGAACCAGACTTGGGTATAGCGATTGTATTTCTTATGTCAAAAGTCTTTTTGATGGTGAGATTAAATTTGCCAATATACAGGAATGGATAGAGGAATACAGAAAGACAGCCACAGTTTTTGAATATTCCCCTAAAGTGAACTATCCATCTAAAGGTACTGTAGCTGCTATTATGGCAATGAAAAGTTTTGATTATCCCCATGTGATAGTAGCAGGGTTTGATTACATAACAGGAAGGACAAAAGTAGCCAAGCCCAAGCATGATTTCAAAGTTGAAAAGGAATTGCTGTTTAAGGCAGCAAATCAATACAATAAGACATTGAAGGGAATGACATGAACCTTAGAGACTTGATCTGGATTAAATTTGGAATCAGGCCAGATGATATTTTGCCTTTTACTGCCTCTTCAAGAAAAGGGACCAGGAACATGATCTGGCAAGTGGCTGGAGAAATTGGCTTAAAAGTAGGAGCAGAAATTGGGGTGGAATGGGGTAGGAATGCTGTTGGTATATGTCGGGGCATACCAGATGTCAAGTTATATTGCATTGACCCTTATCTTCCTTATTACTCTAATTTTACAAGACCATCACAAGCACGTTGTGACCACATCATGGAATGTGCCCAAGCAAAGTTTGTCAATTATGATGTTACTTTTATTAGGAAGAAAAGCGTAGAGGCCAGCAAGGATTTTGAGAATGAGTCCTTAGATTTTATTTATATTGATGGTGCCCATAATTTTGACGATGTGATGCTAGACTTATTGCATTGGGTTCCTAAAGTAAAACGCTGTGGTTTAATATCAGGACATGATTATAACGAAGGATACAGGAATGGTGTGATTACGGCTGTCAGGGCTTATACTCATGCCCATAATGTTAGTGAATACTATTTGACTTCTGAAGGACAGAAGAGTTTCTTTTGGGTGAAAGATTGGTAGACACTTTCCTATTTTTCAATGAGTTGGATCTGCTTGAGATAAGGCTTCATGCCCTTGCTCCTTATGTCAGGAAGTTTGTCTTGGCAGAATGTCCAATTACTCATAGTGGTAAACCAAAGCCTTTATTCTTTCAGGAGAACAAAGAAAGATTCAAGGATTTCCCAATTGAGCATTTGATTGTCCCTATAACAAGTGGTACGTCTTGGGTTCTTGAGCATTATCAAAGAGAATACTTGATGAAGGGTATTGAGGATGCTGATCCAGAAGAGATAATCCTGTTGTCTGATATGGATGAGATTCCTAATATGAAGGGATATGAGTTTGGTAAAGAAGGTGCCTTTAAGCAAAAGATGTATTACTACTATTTAAATATCTGGACAGGCACTCTGTGGAAAGGGACTATTGCCAGAAAGAAAAAGAATATTGTCAAGCTGAATAGAGTCAGAAACAGAAGGAATGGTTATCCAACCATAGTTTTTGATGGGGGATGGCATTTCTCTACGTTGGGAACAACCGAGCAAATCATTTATAAAATAGAGTCCTTTGCCCATATTGAATTGGACAAGCCTGAGTTTAAAGACAGGATTGATGACAACAGAAAGAATCTGCAAGACCCTTATAATAGAGGAGCAGCAAATTGGGGAAAAAGGGATTATAGATTGAGATTGGAAATGCCTAATGGTCCTGATTGGCTGTTAGAAAACAAAGAGAAATTTGCCCATCTTTTTTATGGAGATTTAAATGCACCCTGATAGCATGAGATTAATAAGATATTTCCGTGACCATTACCTTTTAGATATGAAAGGCTGTTCAATCTTGGACGTTGGATCAAGGAAAACAAGGCGTGGGCATAGAATCTACAAAGAGGAATTAAGGGACTATCAATATACAGGAATGGACGTTGTCCCTGGAATGAATGTGGATATTGTTGGTTATGAGAATATTAAAGATGTTTATGATGTGGTTATAAGTGGTCAGACTATGGAGCATGTAGAAAGACCGTGGGAATTTTTGGTCAATCTAAAGCAATATTTCAAGACTTATATCTGTATAATTGCACCCCATAATAGCCCAGAACATAAAATTCCCATAGACACTTATCGGTATTTTCCTGATGGTATGAGAGCTTTGTTCAATTATGCTGGGATCAAAGAGTTGGAAATAATTAAAGCTGTAGCAGATACTATAGGCATAGGGAGTCATTAATGGATCTGAGCGTTTTAATCCCCGCAAGGAATGAGATGTTTCTTAGGAACACAGTAGATAATATTCTATCTAAGATAGAAGGTGACACAGAGATTATTGTTGTGGCTGATGGCAACTGGCCTGACCCACCTATCTTAGACAATCCAAAAGTTAGGATCATTCATCATAGCGAATCTATAGGCCAAAGGGCAGCAACGAATGAAGCAGCCAGATTAAGTAGGGCTAAATTCATTATGAAGTGTGATGCCCATTGTGCTTTTGACCAGGGGTTTGATGTTAAACTTATGGGGGATTGTGAATATGACTGGACCGTGGTTCCGAGAATGTACAATCTACATGTTTTCAATTGGAAGTGCAATAATTGTGGCAATGAAACATATCAAGGCCCGACTCCAACCAATTGTCAGAAATGTAATACTCAAGCGACCTTTGAAAGAGTGATCTATTGGAGGGAAAAGAGAAATCCTACCAGTGATTTCTTTCGCTTTGATTCGGAATTAAAATTTCAATACTGGGGTGCTTTCAGGGATAGACCAGAAGCTAAAGCAGATTTAGCCCCTACTATGTCATTGATTGGTGCTTGTTGGTTTATACACAGGGAAAGGTTTTGGGATTTAGATGGGCTTGATGAGAAGCATGGTAGTTGGGGGCAAATGGGAACGGAAATTGCTTGTAAAAGCTGGCTGTCTGGTGGGGCTTTAATGGTCAACAAAAAGACTTGGTTTGCTCATCTGTTCAGGACTCAAGGTGGTGACTTTGGTTTTCCTTATCCTTGTAATGCTATTCCTGCAAGAAAGTATTCTAAGAAGTTATGGCTTGAAAATAAATGGCCTAAAGCCAAGCATGATTTGAATTGGCTTCTGGATAAATTTGGTCCTGTCCCTGGATGGGAAGAAAAGGCTAAAATAACTGTGAATGACATTATGGATAAACCAGTACCATCTGAGAATACTCCCAAAGAAGGTTTAGTCTATTATACTGATTTCAGCGGAGATGAAAGTATTCTTAAAACAGTTAGAAAACAGATTACAAAATGCTGCCCTGATTGGCCTGTTGTTTCAGTGTCGTTAAATAAGCCTTTAGATTTTGGTAAGAATGTTGTCTTGAATGGTAAGAGAAGTTACTTGATGATGTTTAAACAGATATTGGCCGGAATAGAGGCTAGTGAAGCTGACATGCTTTATATGGTTGAGCATGATGTTTTATACCACCCAAGTCATTTCCAATATAAAATTCAAGACCCTAAATTATTTTATTATAATGAGAATCGTTGGGCTATAAACTATAATACTGGTCATGCCCTTTTTTATCATACTAAAGCCACTTCAATGATGTGCGCTAAGAGAGAGTTATTACTGGAACATTACAGAAAACGTGTTGACAGAGTTGAAAAAGAAGGATATAGTTTTAGAATAGGGTTTGAGCCTGGAGGACACCAATTTCCAAGGGGCATAGACCAATATAAATTAGCTGTTTGGTGGTCTGAATTTCCTTGTTTGGATATACGACATGGCAAGAATTTGACTGTTAGTAGATGGAAAAAAGAGGACTTTAGGAATAAGAGAAATCTTTATGCTTGGGCTGAAAAAGAAATAGATGATGATATGCCTGGGTGGGGCAAAATTAAAGGTGTGATGGAATTGTTTAAGGAGGGAAACGATGCCATATAAAAGGGTAGACCCTGTGCCTGAAAAGCTGATGGATATTACAGCCTATGAAGGCCATTTCTCAATATGCCAAAAACTTAGAGATATTTATCACATGACTAATGATGCTGAAATAAAAATGAATTGCAGAATTGCAATGGCAATGGCTAAATCTATGCAAGATAAACTTAAAAAATATAAAGAAGGATTAGTCAAATGAATCCATCTATATTCAAGAAACAGCCTTGGGAAGAAAGACAACTTGAGTTTGATGTATCAAATGCTTTAGCTACTGGTGACACTCTTTCTGCTAGCTTGACTCCTGTGGCTGAGGTTTTACTTGGAGATATTGTACAAAGTGCTATGGTTAGTGGGAATGTTACCAAAATAGCTAATAAGGTTTATGTTAAAGTTATAGGGGGAACAAACAAAATAGATTATACTGTTAGGGTAAGAATAACCACCACTAATGGTGATAAAATAGAAGATGAAATAACCATGCAAGTCAGAGATTCCTAAAAAGGAGGAGATTATGAAAAAGATTCTTTTAGTATTGGCTATGGTTTTATTTTCCAGTCCACTTGTTTATGCCTCACCATTTCTAACCTGTGATTGTACACCAGCAGCAGATTTAATTACTGGGTTTCAATTACAATTTGGTACTCAAACTGCTATTGACGTTCCAGCCTTGACTACTTGTTTATCTACCACCTGTCTTACCGATCAAAAAGTAATCTGTTATGATTTAGGAACTATGCCAAATGGGGCATTTTCTGTGAAAGCTTTAGCAAAGAATGTGTGGGGGTCATCCAGTTGGACAAGCCCTTTGTCAGGAACAAAATCTTTACCTACTTCCCCTTCATTGCTAAGGATTATCCCGTAAGTGGATTAAGGCTATTGATACTTGATGAGGGCTATTGGTAAAGGAGAAATCATGGAAAAGAAAATGGATTATTTCTTAATTGCACTTGCTGTTTTCTGTTTCATCTTGGTTGGGTGTTCCTCCAAGATCATTTGGTCTCCAAATGGAGATTTTGAAGCATCCAACTATTCAATAAATGAAACACTTGATTCCAAGGGAAAGGTGGTTTCCCGTACCTACACCCCATTTGTGCCTGACCGATGGTATAGTGATGCACTGGATAAAATAGGGCCAATGTTTGGTCAGCTTTCACCACTAATTAAAATGTGGATTGATGCAACTAAGATTGTTCCAGTCCCTACTCCTGCTCCCCCGGCACCAGTCCCGGCTCCTGTGCCGCCTACTCCTGAACCCCCGGTGCCTACGCCTTATCCGGCACCTGTCCCAACACCTGTCCCAGTGCCTACGCCTGCAAGCACGGTTTTCACTCAAACAGGGAATGTAATAACTTTGGACATGAACACTTTGCCACGGAGTATGGGACAAGCAGGATTCTTGGTTTCTGATAATGGCCTTTACTATGCAATGGCTTTCATCTATGCCTATGGGCCAGGACAGACTATGCCAGATGATAGTGCTGGAACTTTAATACCAATTAACACACCTGAGAAAAGGGCTGAGATTTATAAGTGGTTTGATAATGAGGTGATGAAAGTCAGGAGTATGATGCAAGCTAATTCTGCTTTGACTTTAGTGGCTATCACAAATGATGGCGTTGACAAGTGTGGGTTTAGATTAGGGCCACCAATACTGGAACGATTGAAAGAATTTGGCAACAGAATTAGCTTGGGTGAGATTTATGTTTATGCCACTTCCGATGCAAAAAAGAAGGGTAAAAAATGAATGACATGACTCTTTACAACAAGTATCGGGATCAAATGAAAACTGGCGATCTCCTAACTTATGATACTGATGGTATTATCAGCAGTATGATTAAATGGTGGTCTCCCGAAGCTAATCATGCTGGAATGGTTTTGGACTTGGATGAATATGAAGGAGAAGAGCATAGGAGATGGACACTTGAGGCTACCAGTGGTGGTCCAAGAATGGCTTTCCTTTCAGGTCTTTTAAAAACAGAATATGGGAGAGTTTGGTGGCATCCTCTCAAACCAGAATTTGATGATGCCAGAACTGCTATTGGCTGTTTTGCTTTAGAACAGCAGGGAGTAGTCAAATATGATTTTATCTCCCTATTAAAATATCCGTTCAAGACTGTTTCGGCAGATTTGAATAAGCTTTTTTGTAGTGAGTATGTTTTTCTTTCTTGGAAAGCTGGTGGAATTGTAGCTGGGGATGCTGCCCCTAAGCCCTCTGATTTAGCAAAATTTGGGGCTACTTTACCTCCAGTTTTAATCATTGACACTAAACCTGAAGATTTGCCGGTTACACCAACGGTAGAACCTTAACAAAGGAGGATAGAAAATGAAAGATCCGTACACGACTTGGAGTGCTTTTGTAACTGGTGCTGTTGCCTTGATTGCTCTTTTTGGATTTAATGTAGATCCTAAGTATGTCACAGCTATTTTGGCAATCGGTGGTGGAGTAGTTGGGTTCTTTGCCAAACAATCAGATTAAATTTACTTGGCCTAATCACCCCTATGGCTTGGTGGGCTATTATATCCAAGCCATTAGGGAGTGGTTATTTAAATTCAGGAAGAAATGGAATAATAATTGGAAAAATTGATACCGTTGAATCCTATGACAGTCCTCAATCTAATTGTAGCGTTGTCAATAATAGCATTAGGATTGTATTATTTTATTCGTGGTCGCAAAGTAGACAGATGGATGGTATTATCCAATCTTCTTGCTGGTGTTTGGGCGGCAACAACTATTATTGTGATAATTATAGATAGGACTTACAAGGATATATTTGTTGAGCATACTACACGCTGGTTGATAAGTGTCACCTTGTTTGTTCTGTTATGTACTAAACTTGGAAATTTGATTAGGATTGGACGCAAAGATAATGGATAGTCAGTGGTCTTTTTTAGCTACCTTAATTACTGCTTTAGCTGGCGGTGGTGGTCTTAGTGCTATTATAATTTCATTGCTAACCAGAAAGAAGCTAATGGCTGAGGCTAAAGTCAAAAATTCTGAATCTGCTGGTATTATAGAAGAGGCTGCATCCTCTTTAGTAGAACAATATCGTAAGGATAACATAAATATTAGGAACCAATATGATGAATTAGAAATAAATATGAAGGAGTGTGTAAAGGAAATTAAAGAGTTGAAAACCAAGCTCAATACTTTTGAAACAAGGCATACTAAGCTTTTGGAAGTAATTGAACGACTTGTTCATCAGGTAAAAAGCCTTAACCATACTCCTGTCTGTGGTCCTGAGATATTAGTTGGAAATGGTGAATGAAAGAAAATTTTGATAAAGCTTTGTCTTTTACTCTTGGCCCTAACATAGAGGGTGGATATTCTAATGACCCACATGATCCAGGTGGAGAGACCAAATATGGAATAAGTAAAAGATCCTATCCAAACCTTAATATCAAAGACCTTACTTTAGATGGTGCCAAGTGGCTTTACAAAAAAGATTTTTGGAACAAATGTGATTGTGATGAAATAGATTGGCCCTTTGATATTATTTTATTTGATTCGGCTGTCCAGCATGGGATAAGTAAAGCACTAACTTTATGTCAGGAGAGTAAAACTTGGCAGGATTTCTTGTTCAATAGAATTGCTTATTATTGTAGGATTACTGACAAGACTAATGATAGATATTTACATGGCTGGATGAATAGAATGGTGGCCCTTTATAGTTATATTAAAAAAGGATAATGGAGGTATTTATAACATGAAGAGAATATTAATTAGTTTAGGTTTAGTTTTGCTGTTGGCTGGAAATGTTTTTGCAGCAGGGAGTGCTTGTAATGAGTTGTTTACTCCTAATATTAATTTGAAGTATGGAGATAACTATTTTCCTTCTGGTATTAAAATAGTACGTTTTGGTTGTGTGGCAGATGATGGAAACGGTTCTTACCCTTCTACTGCATTTTCTGCTGGAACTATGTCTGAACTTATTGGTTGGAGTCTATACATGGGGGCTACGATAAATGGTACTCCTGCACCTACTGCTTTGTACAAAGTGGCTATAACTGATACTGATGGAGTTGATATTTTAGGTAATGGTGGGGCAAATAGACCGGGAACGGCTGCTGTTTCCTCTCAGTTTATGCCACTAACAGATAGTGTAGGGGCTGCTCAGGGTTGGAGACCTATTACTACCAATTTGACTCTTGCTTTAACTGATAATTTAGTTAATTCGGCTATAACTACGGTTTTGCTTTATTTCTTTAAAACTAATTAGAGGTTTGAAATGAAAAAACTCATAGCATTTCTGGCCTTTCTACTCCTGGCCTCACCGGTATGGGCGACAAACTACTACGTCAACAGTGCTTCCTCCGGTGGAAATGGTACAACTACGGCTACCAGTGGCACTAATGCTGCCTTTGCCACGGTAGCTGCTGCACAAGCGGCCTTGACTGGGGATCAGTCGGATAACTTCCTGCTGTTTAACAAGGGACAGACCTGGGCAGCAACATTGACGCTTGCCGCTTATGGTACATCAGGGCATCCGTTTACTGTTGGGGCGTATGGAACAGGAGATAAGCCAGCTATCGGAACAGGAAACACCGGCATTGAAATAAACAATAAGAGTTATATTACCATCGACGGTTTGGCTCTTTCTGGGGCCATTCGGGGCGTGTATGCCCATTCTGTTAGCAACGGGTTGATTATCCAGAATAATACCATCTCAGGACAAACAACAGTTAATAGTATGACTGGCTGTGTTGTGCTAAACGGCAGCAGCAATACATTAATTTACAATAATACCTGTTCCGGGTCTTATAAGGGGATTAACATTAGTGGGTATAAGGCATCAACCGGCATTTTGAATGATTCGATAACGATTAGAGGAAATACCGTTTCTACAATACAAAGCGCAGGCATCAACATACAAAATGGTGATATTACTGCGCCGATCACTGATGGAATTAAACCCACAAACATAATAATAGAAAATAACGATGTGTCCGAGGCCGGAATTTTAGCTACTGGGATTGATACCGCTGGAATTCATACGCTTATGAATGGAGATGGATTGATAATTCGCTTCAATAGGGTTCATAATTGCGGATTGGACCCAACCACAGTCAGGGGCAGTGGCATAATGGTCGATGAGGACGGCGGGACGGCGGAAGTTTATTATAATGTGGTTTATAGCAATTCTCAAAGCGGGATTTCTACCACGACAGACGGGACCAAAATCTATAACAACACTATTTATGATAACCGTGAGGGGATCGCCTTGTTTCACTCCGGTCAAGGGTATGAGGCGATAGGGTGTCTCATCAAAAATAATATAGTTGTTCAAACCAGCACAAAGCCATACACGGTGGTTAGCAATCGTGCTGTGACGGCTGGAGCGAGTACTTGGAGTAATAACGTTTATTATGGTAGTTCCAATGCTACTCCATTTGGGTATAATAATGCTGATGGAAATTGGGCCGGAAACCATAGTTTTGCAGATTGGCAGGGTCATGTAACTGACGGTGGATCGTCTGTGGCCGATCCCCTCTTCGTCTCTGCTGCTGGTGGAGACTTTCACCTTCAAGGAACTTCTCCTGCTCGCCATGCTGGAACCAATGTGGGTCTGACAACTGATTATGATGTACGCTTTGTTAAACCAACGCCCGATATAGGGGCGTATCAATATCCTTCTGGACGCAGAATGATGAAAATTGGAAATAAATGGAGATAAATTTAGGGGAGTATTTATGAGATGGGAAAAATTAACTGTCCGTTCTGTGGAGGAAATGCCTATGAATTAGATTGGCAATCTATCTGTAAGGTTTGTTTTAGACGGTGGGAAACTGAGTATACGGAGAAACTATATGATGAATTCAAAGGTGGATTATATTACAAAGGAGGATTTTATGGCAAACAAACCAAAGGGGAAGAAAAAGGCTGAACCAACTGTGGTAGGTTCAAAAAAGCAGAAGGTCAAAAAGAAAAAAGGCGGTAAAAAATAATCTTTAAAATGGGGGCTATGCCCCCTTTTTTAATAAAATTTTAACCCTTTTATCTGTGATTCCAATACAATTGTCGTGACATATTAATTCTGCACAATTTATACACCCCTGTTCCAACTTAGGTTTTCCATTTTTTTTAATCCAACTTGCGTAAAATTCCATTAATTCATCAATGGAATCATAACGCCTTAATTGGCGTATACTGTATTTAATCGGCATAAATTAACTCCTTAAACCTGTCCTGATTATTGACTATATAATCAGGCATAGTATCATCCAGTGGCACCGTATTGATAGGACCGCCACCAGGACACCATAAGGCACATCTGTTTGCTATACTTTCTCTTAAATGGTCCATATATTGCGGAACGTCTATCTCTGTATGGGCAAAGGCTTTAATCTTAGTGTACACTCTGTCATATCCACCAATCCAGCCAAAATGCCATCCACCATTTCTAATTGGCTCTATCTGGTTTCTTATATTCCTGACCTTTTGTGGATTGCCATAATGAGTGGTGATTCTATCATATTCTAATCCTACTGTACCATTCCAATGCTCTTCATTCTGTACATTCAGATAATACATAAAAGATCGCTGGTCATATACTCCAAAGTGTTTATTTGCAACCAACTCTCTTTTTGGTATTTCATCCAAATCGCTGATCAGAATATAATCTTTTGGTTCTGGATTTAAATATCTTAACCCATTCATAATAGCATTTCTCTGATGGTTTTCTAAAGGCCATCTTTCGTTGCCTATCACAGCAGGCATGTCATTAACTATGATATGTACCATCTTAGGCCAAAATCGTTTAAATAGGGCTGAGTTTTTTTCATAATATAAAGGCTTATCTAATCCTGAGTGGGTCTTATCAGCTTCCACCAGGACAAATTTGTCTACTACAGGATCAAGATAGTTTAGCCTGATTTCTAATAGTTCAAACTCGTTGAAAAAGGTAAAAGCATCTACTATCATTTCACCACCCTTATATTCATACCAGGACGATAGAGGTTAATGAATTCATTCCTGTGTGGAGCAAGACTACAAGGCCATTCTCCCTTGTGTTTGGCTTGGATTACTGCTTTTTCAGCAGTGGTTGTAGGGTTTTTGTAGTGGGCGAGACAAATTTTATCATCTAAAAGTTTACAGATATCACAATATTTTTGCATTATAATACTCCTATTTATGTGATTTTTTTAATGATTCAGATATTTTTCTTTTATGTTCGTAAGAAAGAGTTTTTCCTGTATTCCAAGGTTTTTGCCCTTTACTTGAATTCGACATTTTTAGTTTTGTCTCCTCAGAATGTCTTTTTCCCCTCATTCCAGTAGTATGTCCTTTATGGCTTTCAGACATTTGTAATTTAGTTTCTTCTGTATGTTTGTAACCTAAAGTATATTTATTTCCCTTTAAAGCTTCTGATACTTTTTGTTTTGTCTCTAATGAATATTTCTTTCCAGTTTGGTGTAATCTTCTATGTTCACTTTCTGTCATTAATTCCAAATTACTGATATCATCATTTAATGGTTTTCTATCTTTATGATGAACAACCATTCCTTTAACCCAAGGATTGTTTGGGTTATGTTCATTCCAAATGATGTGGGCTAATGGCTGTATGCCTTGATAAAATCTCAACCCACCGTTGTTTATTACCCTAATATAATTCATTTTATTCTCTCCTTAATTATTTTAAATACTTCATGGGCAGGTATTTTCCCATGCTCACTATTTGGATTGGCAGCATAATTTGCAGGCAAGTGATATACCCAACATCTCTCATAGTCATCAAGTGGGACTAAGACCCTATGGTTAAATCCTTCTGGAACATTATGGAGTATATATCCTGAGATACAAGTTTCCCCGAAACCAAACTTGTAAATGCTTTGATCCATCATTGGTGAAAAATAGATAGAATCTATGTGTTCTCTGGCTAATTCCTTATCCATGATGGATATGCCTTGGAATGGTTCTTGCGGTATAAAGAAAGGTTTTCCACCAACATAGACAATCTTTAAACTATCTATATCTGTTCTAAATGTTAAATCAGAAGCATAGTCAACTCCTTGGTAAGTCTCAATTCTAAATGTCCCTGGAATAAAATATTCAAACCCAAATCCAATTCCAACAAATATCCTTCTCGTTTCCAGCCAATAATCAAATACTTTTCTTGGTATTTCTATATCTCCATCCGTATAAAGGAAATGGGTATAATCTGATTCAAGAAATTCAGATAGATATTTCTTGTGTTCCCAAATCAACATCATTGGATTGGCAACAGATACTATCTCCACTTCAATTTGCTTACCAAAAGACCATATATGGTCAACTAAGCCCTTATCATATTCATTCATAAATACAAGTATTCTCATATCCTCTATTTGCCAATCAACCAAAGCCTTTAAGGTTGATTCTAAGAAGCAAAGCTTTTCAGGCTGTATTAAGAATGGCAGATTAATCCAAGGCTTCATATCAATCCCTCTTTCTCTGCTATCCAAATAGGTATCACCATCAATTCTGTTTGCCCTTGAGTCCAGTCTTCATCATAATTCTGAATCTTACTCTTGGCAACCCAGCAGTAAATATCCCCATCAGTAACCCGCAAGGCTTCATCAGTTTCGTTCATTATTTCCAAGTCCAATTCTACATATTCTTGCTTAGCCATAAAGCCTCCTTATTTATTCTAACCCCATATACCATTCAGTTATACCAGGATAATGTGCCCCATTGTACTTAACAATAAAATCTTTCTCTCCCATCATTCCATCATAAAATTCCTTCTTAGTCGTAACTAACTTGTTTTTATCAAATTCTATTAGCCTTGGATCTGGAAAATTAGAATGTAAAGGAGTATAAAGAGTCTGCTGGAAGTTTAGTTCCTTTTCTATTGCTACTTTGGCAGGTCTAACAAAACCATAGTGACTGCATGTGACGCTTGACATATAAATCTGGCCATCTCCCTGCAATCCAAAACCATCATCATAACTTCTCCACTTCATACTCTTTCTTCCCACTCTAGCTGATCTATCGTAGAGCTTGCCAAATATTCTATGCTTGATGTCATTATAGAAATGAATGAAATTGACAGTCACCCCACCATACTCTTTAGGTAACAGATTTAGCTGTTTGACTAAGCTAAGTATTTCTCCTGGCCGATAGACCTCATCCATGTCTACCGAAATTACCCAATCATTATTGGCTTTGGAGATAGCTAAATCAGCCAGCCTTTTCATATTGAATTTTCCTTCTGCTGGGTCTTCAATCCACTTAGCATAGACTAATTTTAATTTGCCAGCAAAAGACTTTTCCAAGGATTGACAATATTCAACTGTATCATCTTCACTATCAGTGCAGACAGCCAAGGCAAATTCATCTGTTTCTGATAGTATAGATTCTATAGACAGCTTTAAGGGAAATTGATATTTCCTATGATTATAGATTTTGCCTATACCACTAAGCATCTTATTCTCCTATCCTTATGATTTTAACTCCAGGTTGATCAGAAATATAACGGAAAGGATCAACAACGATACTACCAAAAGGGAAAACAAAATTTTTAAACTCTTCATGCTTACACCCAATAAAAACAATTAACTTTCCACTATTAGAATATAATTGATCAGACTGATATTTATTCAAGACCATATAATTGACTCCTGCCTCCCTCAATATCTCAGCAACCAATAAGGCATGAGATCCGGTAATCAGATTAGTTTCCGGCTTAAAAGTGTAGCCTAAGATAACAATCAAATCTCCTTTCTGATATTCACCCATTATCAAATTAACAAAAAACTCAGCTTGCTTCTCCCTACTTAACATCAGATTTTCAAACCAGTCATAAGATAAGCCCAATTGTTTAGCCAGCCAAGACATAGCGATATTGTCACGAGGATGGCAACCGCCACCGTCACCCATCCCGCCATTCAGATAAGCAGGAGACACAATTCTTTTAGTCGCATTTTTCAAAGCCTCCATAACTTCGTCAATGTTAGCACCAGGAATCTTGTGGCATATTTCCATTAGGGTATTAGTAATGCAGATTTTAGAGGTGATAAAAGTGTTGTAGGCTACTTTGGTCAATTCGGCTGATTCTATAGACATAACTTGATAGAAAGGATTTCTTTCCTTATTTCCTTTACCATAAGGTCTAATCAATTGTTGGCTATAAATTTTATAGTATATATCAAGTAGATTTTTCCACCCATCTCCTTCATCCATTCCAAGCAATACAAATTCAGGATTCAGAAAGTCATAGATGGTTGTACCCATAGCAATAAAGAAAGGATTGTAGACTAAGCTGATCCTTTTGTCTTTTTCTATAATTGGAATTATTTCTCTCCTGATAGTTCCAGGCAAAACGGTGGATATGATAACAAGTGTTTTAGGACTAGGGTCACTAGAAATCTGTACTTCCATAGTAAATTTTTCAACAGCTTGAACCAAATAAGAATAGTCAAAGTCCTTCCTTTCTGGTGGAAATCTTGTTATTCCTTCATATCTATCCTCATGGGGAGTTTGTATGGGCATAAAAATAACATCTGAATTTCTAATTACATCAGAAAGGTTTTCACACCACTGGATAGTATGGACTTTTAGCAGGTCGTCAGCCAGTTCTTCTTTATAGGGAATTTTTCTGTAGATTAAATAACCAGCCACATCAGGGTTAATGTCAGTTCCACAGACATCGAAGCCATAAGAGTTAATTGCTAAAGCCACTGGCAAACCTAATTTACCCATTCCAATAAAACCTACTCTTGGTTGCATTTATGCTCCTTTCCCTAATAAAGCAGAACCAAAACCATAAGGCACTGAATCAGAATGTTTTCCCATCAGATTATAACCTTTTGATAATAAATAAGGGACTGCCAAAGCCCCTTTACCAAACCAATTATTCCCTTCTCTCCAAGTATCATCAAAAAGAAAGAAACAGGATTCCGCAGCAAAGTCCACATCTATCAAAATTGCTTGTAATAAATGTGCCTTGTGGCAAGAATGGTTATTATCATCCATGTCGAGACCATATTCTTTATACCTGCTTTGCTGATCAAGTATTTGGGCGTGTCCCCTTATATGCTCCCAAATGAAATCAAAGTTATCAAGGTATGCAAAAAATATCTTCTGGTTCTTTTCCTTAAAGTGATTGAGTAAAAAATCTTCTCCTGTCATATTTACAGGCTTTACCCAATCCATATTTTGAATATAAGAGTGTGGGATAGGATCAAAATCAACGGAGTAAAATTCAAGATTATTTCTCTTGCAAAAATCGTTAAAAAATGCCGTGCTTCCTTCTCCCCTTTCCATCCCTATCTCTAAAACTATTCCACCTTTATAATAAGGCATGACCTCTTCGATTAAAGAATACTTGCTAGCACCCATTATGATTTCCCTAATGCTTTATTTATATTCTCAAGGGAAAGGCCGGAACCCCTTGTTGCCGCACAATGAATTATTGTTGAATTTTTGATTTCCATATCAGAAATACTGCCCAAAACTAAGGTGTTCCAATTAGGAATATTATAGATGTTATAATCTGTTATGTCTTGAGCATGAAACATCTTATTATAAATAATGGTGTCATAAGCCCATTCATCAATCCAAGAATAGGCTAAATCATCTCCAATGTCCCAAAGTTTCTCATCCATTGCTGCTGGATAGTACCTTAAATTTGCCATCATCCAAGGAGACAAATTTCTAACCAAGTCTAAACAAGTTGGATTGCTGAAGGAAAACTGAAATTCATTGGCTATCACAAACATGGCAAACTTATTGAATTTTTCAAATATCTCTACTGGCTTTAAACAGATGGTGTCCGAATCAGCAAACAGAATGTTGTGATGTCCTGAGAAATATATCTCTTTCACCCTTGAATATACTTCTTTAAATAACTGATGATAATTGGACACTTTCCCCCTTAATATAATAATCTCGTCCAATCCAGCTAGATTATTTTTAAAGGACTCGACACAAAGCTCAGTCATTTTTGTATAGTCTTGGAAATTAGTTAGCCCATACATATTGTCCACTTGGTAATTGACTGTAATAAAAATGTTCTTCAATTTATGTTCTTCCTCCTATTTCCTTTGATCCAGCCACTTCCTTTAACTCCGATATCCATTTTCTTATCTCATCACTACCACAAACCTCATCTGGTTTACCGATAGTATGCCAATCAGAGAAATCGGTTTCCTTGTCTATCTTGATTCCATACTTTTCAGGATAGTTCCAGACATCAGACCCAGGATAAGGCTGAAAGGTATGGATGCCCCAAATATCTACTGGTGCTTTTTCAATAAACCTTTTTGTTTCTTCTATGGTTTTTTCTGTTTCCCCAGGAAACCCAACAACCATTTGACCCCTGATTATCAGCCCTGCATTATGGGTCAATTCTGCTGCCCTGTAGTTCTGTCCTGCTGTGACTTTCTTATTCATAGCTTTTAGTATGGTATCAGATCCACTCTCAAATCCATAGACTATACCCAAGCAACCGGAGTCCTTCATAGTCATTAGCCTATCTTCTGTGGCCATGTCTGCTCTTAGAAGGCAATGCCAATGGATACCCAATGTTTTAAACAAAATGCAGAAGTCCACAAATCGGGCTGAATCAAAGCCAAAAGTATCATCCATGATATAGAATAGCTTAACATCATATTTATCTCTTAAATAAATTATATTTTTTTCAACATCTCGTAAAGGAATAAATTTAATTTTATTACGCATATTGTGCTGACCGCAGAAATTACAGCGGTAAGGACAACCCAAAGTGGTGAGTACAGTGGCTTCATTTACTTCTCCTAATAGATATTTAAAGGTTTTGCTTGGTAAGTATTTCTTAAAATCAATAGCTTCATAATCAGGGACTGGGGACATTATATAATCTTCACAGCCTTTTCCCAAAACTTTAAATCCCATCTGAGTCCTAAAAACCATCCCCTCAGTTGGTATTCCTGACTTTAAAAAATTCTCAAGGCTTTTCTCTCCTGGCCCCATAAAAGCAATGTCTATAGTTGAGTTATTCAATAGATGTTCAGGTGCCATAGTAGCGTGGGCACCACCAGCCACTATTAATTCTTTTGGGCCTATCGTTTTTATCCTTCCAGCTATAATCTTCATTTGTGGGAAGTTAGCAGAGGAACCTGTGATTCCCCAAACATCAAAATGCTCTTTAGGCCACCAATCACTTAATTTTTCCCCGGTAAGGTCAGTCATCGTAACATCAAATCCATGCTCCTTTAGATAAGAGCTAAGATATAGAGGACCAAGTGCTGGGATATCTGAATCTGAAATCAACCAAGGAGAAGGGGGAATTACCAAGCAAATAGATTTAGAAGTCACTTGACGCTCCTCCTCCACCAAAGTCTCCCCCACCACCAGAAAAGGAATCATTAATGATATGTGGTTCTGGAATATTAGTATCAATATCATCAAACATGGGAGTAATCTCAAATGAAGTGTCTAAGGGAGTTTTATTGTCAAAAATATTGTGCATATTCCTAACATGAGTCACCATGATAGATTTAATAACTGTTCTGTATCCACAATATTTGCATTTATAATTAGTCATCATTTTTATCTCCTTTCTAAAACAATATTTGCTGCTTTTAAGCCTGATTCCACAGCTTGATCCATATCCAAATGCTTAAACAGACCAGCCCTACCAGCAGGGATTATGTTAGGATATTTTTTGTTGACCTCAATATCTATATCCTGCCATAAGCGAACTGAATCATTATAAATCAGTGGGTAGCACTCAGGCCCATTCCTTCTTGGATAATCATAAACCACAACATCATTTTTAGTGTCTTGTTTATAGAGTATTTTACTTGAGTGGGCACGAATGAAATCAAAGTCTTGTGGGAAATTAACCACTCCATACTCATCAGACCAAGGGAAATCCCCATTCAAGACTGTCTCAAAACCCATAGTCATAAATGGTAGATCGCTTCTATCCAACAAATGGTCTATCCTGCCTGTGTAGATGACAGGACTTCTTGCCCAATCAAAAACTAATGGCTCAGTGAAAATATCAAGAGTTGAGTTCAAATGAATGGCTATATTTTTATTGTCTATCATCCTCATAAACATTTCGTCATAGCCACTGGCAGGAAAAGCTTGGTACTTGCTACTAAAATATCTGTGGTCAAAAGGGTGGGTGTTTAATCGTTTGATAGAATGTCCTTGGATTTCATCATAGTAGTTTCCCCACATCTTTTTATTGTAATCATTGTAAAGATATTCTTTAAGGAGCAATTCATGCCACTCAGAATGTTTACCAAGTTCATTATAGTCAATAGGGACAGACCAAAGTTTTCCTTTGCAATAAGACTTGACAAAATGGGTATAAAATGTCCAATCAGTAAACCTGGAAAGGAAATCCCATACCTCTTTATTATCGGTATGGAATAGGTGTGCCCCATAAATAGAAAATCTTGTGCCCTTAAAATGACCTTCTTTACATAGCCCACCAATTCGGTTAGTCTGCTCAATGACTAAGACCTTCTTGCCTTTGTCAGCTAAACATCTGGCAGCAGTCAGCCCTGTCAACCCAGCACCAACAATTATACAATCATAAATCATCTTCTCTCCTTTTAGCGGCGACCGGGTTGCCCCCTCCGGTTCCCATCGGTCAGGACGGTCTATAATCTCCGCTCATTGCCACCACCCCGCCATTCAACGGCGCCTCACATGGCAGGGCCACCGCTGTTGGTTATTTTGTCATTTCCCTCCAACCCTTATTTGTCCATCTTTTACGATCACGGTCCCAATAACCCTCGCTTATCATTCTTTGCCAATAGTCGGAGCAATAAGGACAACCACTATCGGGGTGACAGGGCTGGTGACAAAAAGGTGGCTCGTCCGGTTCACCCATGATTAACATCTGATCGTCATATCCGTCCCAAGACATCATTTTCCCCTTTTCTCTTTCAGCGGCGATCCGGTTATCCCTACGGGAGTATCCCCCGGACCAGATAATTTTCCTCAATCTCCGTTTTCATTTCTTGAAGATTGTCAATGAATCCCTGGAATTCTTTAACATCTCTGGCGACCTTAATACGAACATCAGGCCCAAAATGTAGAAAAATTCCCCTATCCAAGACATCTCCGTCATTATCGTAATTATTTACCGAAAAAGTGACCTTGTTCACGCTTCATCCCCCTTTCTTTAGCAGCGACCGGGTTGCCCCCTCCGGTTCCTCTCGGTCAGGACGGTCTATTCTTCTCCTTCCGTTGCCACCACCCCTCATCAGCCTTGCAAGGTCTTAATGGCGAGGGGCCGCCGCTGGTTTATGAAAATTCTCCAACAAGATAGTCCCATGTTCCTTCACCATGACCAATACAATATCGACCGTCGATCCTGTGCCTTGCCAACCCGTTTGGCCCTGGTTCGGCACAGTTGTCGTCATACCACTGTTGATCTACTTTTGATGGCCCACATGACCTTTCCGTAATAATGGCGGTCATTTGATTTTTCCCAACCTCCTGCCCATACTCGTCTTTAATAAAAGACTCTATCCCTTTCCATTTATCCTGCCAATCGGCCAGACTATCAATCCCTTCTTCTGGTATTACATGGAGAGAGAAACACCAACCCCCACTACTTTTCCCAATATGAATTTCATCATATTCCCTGCCACAATGTGGGCAAGGAGGCTTAGGATACCAGTAATAATTAGTTCCCATCTTCTCTCCTTTCTTTCAGCGGCGACCGGGTTATCCCCACCCCGGCTCCTCGTCTGTCCTATGGCGCACTCGACACAGACTCGGCTCTGCCTTCATTTAGCCATCTCGCCTTCTCCACACCACCCCTATCCCCGAATCTACCCCCAAGAGTAGCCGGATAAGGGGCCACCGCTAAATTCTACATTCTGGTTTTATTAGCCAGCTTAACAAACTCTTCTTCACAAAATTTTAGCCAAATGAATTGAGAAGCCATTGCATCATAAGAAGGAACTTCCATTTTTGGATGGCAACAGTATCTTTCTACTTTTCTATTGCAGGTATCCATCAAGAAAACATTCCCGGCAACTCCCTTCTCAATTTTATACAGCTTACCAGAAGGGGCTACAAAACCGAATGATCCATTCTTCTCTAAATCTTCCACCTGTTTCTTATCAAGTAAACTGATCAATAATTGTTTGGACTTCTCTCTAGCTTCAGCATCTTTCTTTTCTCTTTCCTTAGCTAATCTTGCTTGTTCAGCCCTTTGAGCAGCCAATTTTTCCAATTGGGCTTTTTGTTCTGCTAATTGCTCTTTGGTGTAAACAATCGGCTTTGCTTGGTAAGTACCATTATCAGCTAATTTCTGCCATTCACATCTATCATAATTCCAAGTAGACCAAGTTGTGGCAGTGGAAGAAGTGGTAGATGCTGAATTCCCTGACCAAGTGTACCATGTTGAATCACTTGAAGTTGTTGTGGTAATAAATGACCAAGTCCAAGTTGACCAAGTATAGTCGGTGCCTGTTGAATAAGTATAAGCCATATACCCTCCTACCCTGCTTGCATGGCAGGAACCATAATTAGCTTTTCTGCCGAAGGGTCAAACTTTTTCATTTCCCCTGCTTGCTCTCCTTTCTTGTCTACACGAAATGCTTTGTACCCTTTCTTCTTTAACTTGTCAAAAGTTTCCTCAGCATTTTCAACTTCATCTTCTTTGTCCTCATCCCAAATCAACTTTGTGTCCCCAGTCTCATCAATGATTCTTGCTTCTCCCATTTTGTTTCCTCCTTTTAATTAAAAATAGTTTATAAATTTAATTACCCCGACAACAGCCAACATAATAATTCCAAATCCAGCAATAATTGCTATCAGCATCAAAAGCGATCCACAGACATACTCCACCAAATCTTCAAATTTTTGATTCATATTTTTATTTCCTGTTTGTCAAACCAAATTTGTATTCCACCATGATTCTTCATTTCTGGATTATAAACCCCACCCCACTCATCTGTGAACTCATTAAATATCAGAGTGTTTTTCCATTGGCTGAAGTGTTTTCCTTCCTTTATAAATTCATGGACAAAACAGCCATTATTTCTTTGTATATCTGTGTTCTTAATATCATGCAAAGCCATGATTCCATTCTCATTCAGCAATTCTTTGTAGATATAGAAATCTTTTTTTACTCCTTCTAATGAATGGTCTCCATCAATAAAAATTAAGTCATAGAGTAAGTCCAATTTATTTACCATATCAGGATGAACACGGATAATATTTTCCTTTTCATAAGTTGCAGTATGCTTTATATCTACAGCAACCACCTTATCAAAAAGACAAGAGAATATAAAGGTTAAACCTCCATCCGCTGCCCCTATTTCAAGGACATTTTTACAACCATGTTTAATGATGAACTCCAGAAAAGGTTTTAATTCTGAGAACCTTTGCTGGGGCTTGTGCTGGATAGAACTAATAAGGGCCACATTGATTTTGTTGGTTAAAGCTATCTCTCCCATTTAATACTTTCCTCTGGCACATTAGCAGGATACCAGTTAAATGCCCATCCAGAACCAACCCTAAAATCCATCAGCCTACCTATCCTTTCATAATTCTTGACGCTACTCTTTAAAATAATCCCATAATAATATTCTGTGGTATATTTACTAAGGCTAAAATCAATTACCTCTACAAGCAAATATTGATTTGTTTGCTTATAATGAGCATTAGTTAAAACTGCTTTTTCTCCAATTTTATATTTGGGGACTTTTATTGCTTTGTCTTTCCTGGTCTTTCTCCAAATATATTCGTCTTTAGCTTTCTGCCTAACTTCAGAAAACCTATCTGCATTATTATCTATACCTAAATGAGTGTCAGTAATTGGATTTTTTACCATTAATATCTCTTCCCATTTCTTATTAGTGCACTGGATTCAAAAGCCATAACTGCGTCTAAATCACACAAAGAACCTAATCTATCTAAACAGCCACTACATCTGCCAAAATAATTTGGAGTAAAAGACCCACAAGAAATACACTTTTTCCATCCAACCTTCTTCAAGTCTTTTTTCTTGTGGTTAGTAACCTGTCTGGCTTTGGTGTTTCTGAGGTCATTCCAATATTGTCTTTTGACTTTTATAGACTCATCACAGTTATGCCATTTCTGTTTTCCATGAATGACAAATTTTTTTCTACAATAAATACAACAGGCTGGGGCTATATGAGGTTTCCAAACGGCCACTATGATACTCCATCTATATTTGGTATAATTTTTTCTTCAACTATAACCAGCAATCTCTGCAATAGACTCACAATTTTTCTATCCTCAAATAAAATCTTTTTCAGTATATCTTTTTCTGACCATTCTCTCCTGTCAATTTCAGTGAGATATTCCTTTTGTTGTTCACTCATTTCATAATCCCCCTTAGCTTTGTCTCTGCTTCTTTCATACAATCCTGCCCAATATTATTACTTAGGATTTCATGGCTTCTATCAAATTCAAAGCCCATTCTGCCATAATTAGGATCATTTGGATTTGATCCATCCCATTTATGCTCTATTGTTACGTCACCGATGAAATAAAAACGCCTTAGACGGTTTGCTAGATTATATAGGAAGTTATCATTCGCATAAGTTAGACCAATAGGTGGGGTGAACCAGCCGACAGTCTCCACCCATTTCTTGCTGATAAATCCATGAGTGGCTAAGGAAGCACTAAAGTGTTTGTCTTCGCACCATATTAAACCAACTCCATCAGGAAACTGTTCAAACTTAGCAATCACAACTCGGTCCCAATCTTTTGTTTCATAGACAAGGTCATCTCCTCCCATTTGAAATATATCCCCATGAGAAACAGTAAGACAGTCATTCCAAAGACAACCCAAGTCGGGAAAGGTTTCTGGTCCAACAACAATGCGAGGGAAAAGCCTGATATCTGTCATTAGATAAACAGCTTCCCTAAATGATGGATCATTCAAATCATTGTCAGTATCATCCACCCTGAATATTACTTCAATATTGTTTTCATCTGACTTGGTATTCTTGATACTATCTAACATCCTTAAGATGTTTTGTGGGCGTTTTCTTGCAGGAGTTAAAATTGATATTGTTTTCACTCATCCCCCTTGTACTTGGTTTAAAATATCATAATAAACGGAGTATTGTTTCTTATTTTCTTGAACTGAAAACTTTTCATAGCAATAATCATAAGCCCTGTCTGCCATGAGTTGTCTTTTATCAGGATTTTCTACCATGTCTTTAATAGCATTATACCATGACTTTCTGGAATTGGACTTTAATAAAAGGCCATTGTGACCATTCACTATAGAATTTTTATAACTTTCTGTACTGCTGGCTATAGTCACCGCCCTGATACTTGAATACTCAATAAATTTCAAATTAGATCGACAATCATTAAAAAGGTTCTGTCTATTTGGGACTATACCTATATCCATACCAAACTTTTGTAGGCTGGATATGAATAAATGAGGTTGTAAAAATGGATAGAAAGTTACCTTAGTGAATAATTTAGGTGAATTTATACCAAACATAAATATATCTACTTTGTCTTTATAGGTTTCTTTGATGTCTAATAAAGCATCTTGAATGTCTACAGTAAAATCTGACATATGGGTTTCACTGCCAGCCCAGCCTATTCTGATTTTACCATAATCAGGCTTAATATAAGACCTGTCAAACACCACTAGATTAGGCAACACGTAGACATTTTTATTGAACTCTTTAATCATCTTAGCTAATCGTGGAGTGGAGACAGTTACTGCATGGGATATTTTTAGTATTTCTTCAAATCCCCTAATTCTCTCCCTGGTCCAGAATTTATACATTTCTCCTGTGTCCGGTGGGATAGACCAGATATTATCATCAATCTCTGAGACAATAACCTTGTTGAATTTAAGGAGCCTTTGAGTGGACTTATAAGCCGACTCATGGCATTGCCTTTGAATAATTATCATATCGGATTCTTGAAGATATTTCAATGGTAACTGTTCAGGCAAACTCCATTTAGCTTCTTCATATATCTCTTGGCAAAGTCCAGCAGGTTGTATAATCCTGTACCAGCTTGATCCACCAAAGTCTGCACAAACGAATAGAAGTTTCATATTTCAAATATCAAAGTCCAATTGATAGTAACCAACATAATCTTACCAAACACAATCCAGTAAATCATCCAGCCACCTCCTTAAACTTATCATAGACCAAGTTTCTTTTTAGCCCAATTCTGTTTTAATGCTTCTGATAATTTTTTACGTGTTTCATTAGAAACATTTTGTCTTTTTCTTCCTTTAGCTTTATCAGATATTTTTCTTTTAGTTTCTTCGCTTAGAACACGACCTGTTATCTTTTCTATAAATTCTTTTGAATGTTTCCTTCCATAAAAAGGGTTTAACTCCCCAAATCGTTTACTATCATACATAGGATTTTTCTTACCATCTATTCTACCTTTAGATTTCAAACCTATAACTTTCTTAGTTTGTTCAGTATGATTTTTTCCATAAAATGGATTTAGTTCTTGAATCTTTTTACTACCATGCAAAGACATGTGTTTTTCTTTAGTTAATAATTCTAAATTACTAATATGGTCATTCATAGGATTTTCATCTTTATGATGGACATGATATCCTTTTCTCTTTAGATTATTAGGATTATAATGATTCCATATAAAGTGTGCTAAAGGTTCTCCATTTAAATAAATTCTTTCAGAATCATACATTTTCCGTATTTCAAGGCTTTGAATTATCATCTATTAATTACCTCCTTGAATTTAGAATAAGCCATATCAACTGTTATTTTACGACAGCAGATGTATTGTCTCGGACAGACAACAGTGGTCCCCGCAACCGGACCTATATGACGACATCCTTGACACACAACAGGACTGATAATAGGAAACAAAGATTTTCCTATTAAATTCACATCTGCCACATATTCTGGTTTTGTACAAGTATATAATGTTATACAATCTTTTTTTAATGACTGGCAAATATGACTTAAAAGCCCTTCATGAGAAAAATAAAGTTTACAAGCTTTTAGCAAATAAACTGTCTGCTCAATGGAAAGGGAACTTGTGAAGTTAAGATCAAATTCAAATGGCATAGGACCAGGACTTAGCCCTACCAAAGCTACCTTATAGCCCTCTTTTCTTATCCTTTTAATGAATTCAAATAAATATTCATCTGGCCACTTTTTCATAAACCAAGTTTCACCAATATCCACACAGACATACTCAGAGAAATCTTTAGGTAGGAATTCATTCAGCTTGGGCATATTCTCTTGGAGCATTCGGAAATGACCTGTTACTCCATCAACAGTAAAATCTTCTGTTATAGGGATTTGCAATTGTTCCCTAACAGCCCTTTCATAAGCCTTGACTATATGAATATCTTTAAAATCCCTCTCATAAGAGTAGTCAAGGTCAATGAAATAATCAGCATAAATAGGCACGTGCATCTTGGTCATAGCATCTACATAATCAGAAACTAAGATAGGTTCAAACATTTTAGACATAAAGATTATGCAGTCATCAGGATATAGATCACGTAACTTTTTTAGGATAGGGGTAGCCAGGAAAACATCTCCAAAACTGCCTTCTCTTTTAACCACAATCACCTTTCCAAATTTCTTGGCTATGACATAGGAATACCATCGTTTCTCAAATATCCTTTTATTCAAAACCTGATAGCCATAAATATCAGTCTCCAACATAATTCTGTTAGTGGTTTTGGCCCTATGATGAATCCAATCTATCTTGATTTGCTTTAGCCTATACTCATCTTTCTTTAGTCTTAAAGACAAATCTCCATCTTCATAATAACCATACTGATAGACAGAATCAAAAGGACCATAGCGTTTAGCTAATTCAGTCCTCATCATGAATAGAGAACCTTCTACATAATCTGGATTATCTGTCTCTGTATTGCCATAGCCTAAAGATTCTCCATTCCACATATTACAGACGTTAGTTAATGGCCCTACCTGCCCCACGTTAGGGTCTTTGAGAATAGCCATAAAGGATTCGGCCCAAGGCCCATGAAACTCTATATCGTCATTACAGACCACAAAATAAGTGCCTGTAGCAATCTCTATAGACTGGTTATGGGCAGCCCCATACCCTTTGTTCTCAGCATTGATAATAAATTTACAATCAGGGAAATGATTGATTGCAACATCTTGATAAGAGCTATCTGCTGAAGCATTATCCACCACAATAAGTTCAACAGATAGCTCCTTCGTGGTCTCTCTCAAGGTATCACAAAATCTATTGAAGAGAGTTAAATCAGGGTCCATAACTGCTACGGATACAGTTAAAATCATTTAGTTCCTCACATGACTCAGCATGATATTCCTTGGGCTGATACACTTTTCATCCTTGGATAGTTTAGCATCTATGTCTTGTGCTAAATCATAGCACCAGACCCAATCCTTTCCCATCTTACTGAACAGTTCCTGCGGATATTTTCTATGCAGTTTCCCATAACAGCATGGCAACATAAACAGGGCTTTAGCTTGGCTATATTCATAAATCTCGATGACCCTTCTGGATAATTCTCCACAGGGGTGACTGGAAACAATTATGGTGTTTTTGTTAATATACTTATTTAAAATAGAACCAGATTCAGGATAGGCAGGTTTTGTTCCTTTTACATAAAAGGAAAAATTTATATCAAATAAATCTTCATATTTGTATAGGAACCTTTGAACTTTATCCCATTGCCTATCTCTTGGCTTTTTATCAATAGCCACAGCATAGTCTACAGGCAGCAAATGGACAGCTAAGACACTGGTTAGGGCATTCCCGGCACACAAGTCTAGGACATTGTATTTTCCTCTATGGGATAATGCTAAATTCTTGACCCTTTTGATAAGGGCCATGCTTTCAGTGATTTCTTTTCTGGCATTCTTGCCTATTGGGTTACAGACATTCAGCACATCACCACAGCATTTCATGGAAAGAAATTCATCTACATAGGTTTGTGGGGACCAATCAGTTAACTCTTTTAACTGCATCCACTTTGACTTTTTCTTTCTTTTTTTGGATAGCTTTTGTTCTGATAATCCTTTCATTTCCCAAGCACTATCTAAATTCATTTCGCCCTCCTTACCTTGATAGTCCATCAATAAATTGGGTTTTAATTTCCTGCTCCATAGCCTGTCCCATAGCATATATCTGTACATTGATTTCAATTATGTTAGACTGCTGGCCCCTGGCATCCCTGAGAAAAAATTTTGTGACATGAATACCAGGACTAGCATTGCTTTTTGATGTAATATAAAATCTTGTTGATCCGGCTACTCCCTTTATTCCAATCTGACTTGCTGGATAAGAAAAATCCCATCTGGAAGGTCCAAAATATTCTTCGACATGTAAGGTTGTTATATCCCCATCAGTATCATTCCAAGACACTGTCCCCCAAACCGTTGTGCCCCTTTTCACTACTGTAGTATCCAATGACAACTGAATATAAGGTACTCCTGTTGAATTTCCACTTCCTGAATTACTTCCTCCACCGGAGCAACCCACCAAAAATATCCCAACTACCAACAACAGAACTAATCTTTTCATTTTGCCCTCCCATCCTTTCATTTAGCTAATTTTACCCCTGATGGGGCTGGTAAAGTATGATCATAAAGCATCAAGTCATACACTACGTTGTTTCGTTTTCCTTTTTCGTCCAAAACACCTATCATAATTCTGTTCATTTTGATAGCAGCATCAAGCTTATGTTCAAAAAAAAGCTTTGACCCATAGATTCCTACAGCTATACCAAGCAGCCAAAAAACAAATAAGGGAAATACAATCCAAGAATACTTTGAGAAAACATTCTCCTTTTTTACCAAGTTGGAAATTGATTTCATTTCTAAACTTTGCGGGTATCCTTCCATTTTCCTCTCCTTTCAATTAATCACCACAACAATTCTTTTTTCTTCCGGTATCAGGTTTATTATTTCATCCATAGTTGGAGCGTCCTTATCCCCAATCAACTCTCTTCGCAATGATTCAGGATAAGCAAATTCGTGAGTCCACACAGATCGCCCTAGTGACTTCTCAACAGCCTCGTGGAAAATAGCAAATGGCATACAAAGTCGTTCTTCAAATAGTTGAAACTTAGCCCTGGATAAAAAATCCATCTTCTCCCAAAACTTGGATTCATAAAGAATACCAGCCTCCTCCTTTGTCATATTCCTCTCCTTTCATTTAGGCTGAACTCAGCCTTTGTTTTAGCTTCAAGCAATACATTCTGTTAATTCAGCAGCTTTCTTTTCCTTAATTTTAACTGTCTTTACTTCTCCCCATACATAGTCTCTCTCTATATTCTCCAACACCACCATTCCCCTTGTGATATCAGACAAGGTATATTTGTTTTCCTGCATAAAAATTGATATCTTTTTTGATATTTCCACAGCGTCTTTTTTTCTTCCCAATTTAAACCACCCCTTCTGCCCTCCTGATTAGATTGTTATATACCTTGACTACATATTGGGCCTGTCTCTTTGCTTCTGGATTTCTACCTCCTTTATAAAGTGATAAAGCCTCTATCATATTACCATTTGTAATGTATAACTTATCTTTCAATATCATTATGCCATGCAATATATCCACTTCTGGATATACCTTGCTGGCATAGGGGGTTTGGGCTATTCCGACATATCCTTTCTTTGACACAGCCTCATATCTGAAATTTGACTCAGTGAACAAAAGACTGGATATAAGCAATCTACTAATTCCTGTTTTTTCAGAAGCAATCTCGATTCCGTTTGAGACTGCGGTGATTTTGTTTTTCGGGCAACCCAAAAAGGCAAGGCTGCTTCTAATTGAATTATTTCCATCAGTAGAGATTGGGCTTTTTGTAACTGGATGAATAAGCTGGGATAATCCATAAAAATTATAGAATCCTGCCAGTATAATCATTGTTACGAATAAGGTCTTTATTAGCTTTTTCATTTCGGTTCTCCTCGTCATCACCCTTGGTTTTATACTTCATACCTTTACGGGTTTCTGACATTTTTATCCTTGTTTCCATATTAGTTATTCTTTTCCTCCTTGATTTGGATTTTTTTCACCAGTAAAGTGTATTTTATTATGTTCTGCTTTAGTAACTAATTTCAAATTTGAAATATGATTATTTTTTCTGTCTCCATCTTGATGGTGAATTAAATATCCAGGTTTCCAAGGATTGTTTGGATTGTTCTCATTCCATATTTGACGATATGAAATCATTTTTTTCTACCTTTTTAACATTATCTTTTAATGATTGAATATAGCGTGATAACCAAACCCATTGACTACTACCACACGTAATACACTTATCACCACCACTACTAAATACAGTCTCACAATCTTTCTCTAAACACAATTTGGCTTGTTGTAATGGAAAGGACATTATTTTACTCTCCTTTTATATGACTTCCTCTTTCATCCTTAACAATATTGATTGTCGAATGAAACCCACCAAAACTACCTAAGTTTTTATGGTCAATCAGGAATATTTTTTTCTCATTCTCTTTAGCCCGATAATAAAGGGCTTGACATAAATCATCTATTCCTTTGTCGCTGAGCCACGCAGTAGGCTCATCAAATACTTCGAGTCCAAAGTCAACTTGTCGTTTGGACTGGATAAGATCCATAAGTCCAATGGTCCCAGCAAGACGAAGGCGTTGTCCTTCCCCACCTGACCAAACTTCAAAAGGCACAAAGCCATTATGGTTCGGACTCTCCACCAAAACGGCAAATCCCTTTCTAATAGTGCCTGATTTATTTTCTTGGTCAATGTCCAGCTTAACATTCCAATCACCCATCCCAAACTTATTCAGATTGTTATTGATAGATACCTCAAATTCCTTTAAAGACTCTAACATAAGCAATAGCCTGATTTCCTTAAACCCCTTTATCCAATAGGTGTAAGCATCAAACTCTTTCTTTGCTTCATTAAGCAAATCTTCATTGTCTTTGATAGCAACTTTAAATTTCTTTATGTCGTCCTGTCTTTCCTTTTCTAGCTGGACAAAATTGTTTTTCATCCCTTCAATAGCGTCTATATTGGAATGTTGTTTTTCTATTTCTTCATTTGTGTATTGAATAGTGGTGTTTATTCCCCTGATTGATGTATCCAAACCCCTTTCCTGGGCTTTCATTTCGGATACTTTATCCCTTTCTACTTCAAGCTGCTTATCAATTTCTCTTAGCTTTTCAATATAACTGGTTGCTTTGGATTCCCAATCACGATGAGCAAGAAAATAATCATCCAGTTTATTCACAGCTTCATCTATATGCTCTTTCAGCCTCCTTTTGTCTATGATCTGTTTACAAGTTGGACAAATACTGCCTCCCCTAACTGTTCCTTCCATACCTTTTATGTCTCTTTGCTTTGAGATATAATTTGCTTTAGCTTCTGCTTGTTTATTTATGGCATCAGTGTACTTATCCTTCAGATCATTATATTCTTTGGGGCTGGTGACAGGTTTGAATTGCTTTTGGGCCATTTGAACTTTAGCCCTTTTTTTCATGGCTTCTTGTAATTCAACCCTTGATAATCTTTTTCTTTCTGTTAATTCTTGTAATCTGAATTTTGCCTTTTTCAATTGGTCTTTCTTATTATCATCAAATTCTTTTATCTGCTGGGAATAATCAGTTTTGTTTAATTGCTCTAATCTTCCTTGCATTTTGGAAATGGTATCTTCCATTCCCCTGATAGTCACTTCAATCTGAACGGCTTTAGTCTTGGCTTTTAGGGATCTTTCCCACCAAGGCTGTAATACTTCAAACATAATATCACTGAATACAATCATTTTGTCGGCTGGGGAAAGGTCAAAGAATTTACTGCTGAATTGAGAAATGAAAGTAGAATAAAGGAAGGATTCAAAGCCAAGATTACCTAGGTGCTTTTCTAATTCTTCTTGAGTGACTGGATTATCGTTTAAATTAAGCCTATTTGGATTTTGATCCCTTTGAACCATATCTCCATTATCAAATTTAATCATTACTGAACAGCCTTTATTATCCCAATTTACTATATTTCCAGCCTTTAAATTAGTGCTTGTCTTGCCATATAAACACCAGCAGATAGCTTCAAATAAGGCAGATTTACCAGCCCCATTTGCCCCCAAGTCTGGTTCAACTTTATTCTCACCAGTAACAAAGTAAAGGCCATTATCAATATCAAAGGAAAAGGCTTGATATTCCTGAAACGATTTAAAATTGCCTAATGTTACTTCGGTCAGTTTCATTCTAAAAATTCCTTTCCTTTCTCGCTGTAGTATTCATCCAATCCTTCAGCTTTGCAGTACCTATTGAAAACAGTAATTGGCTCCGTATTTATGAATTTCCTTTTTCTCAACAGCCTGGATTTTTCCTCAGCCAACTTCAATTCCATACTGACTACAATCCCACCTGATCTTTCTATGTATGTTTTCAGAAGTTTTTTCCAGTCATCAAATTCACCACTATCAGACCTATTTACTTTAAGGCGAATCTTGAATTGGTCCCCTTTATTCACAGTCAAAGTTACTGGTATAACTTGATCGCCAGTAAAATCAATATCCAACATAGTCCTTTTGATAGTCTGATAATTTATTCTTTCGTATGGTCCTAATCCTGGCCCTACTTTCCCATCATGGTGTAACAGGATAGCCCCACCAGTAAAATCATCCCCAAAATAGACAGGATATGGACTGCCTACATATATAATCCCACCCGTTTCCTGCGGTAAGTGTAAATCACCACTGAAAATAAGCCCATCAAAATCAGCGAAAATACCAGAATCAAAACCTTCCAAAGCCATTCCATTGCTTGCTTTCCCCCCGAATGTAGTTTGGTGCATAAAGATTATATCTGTTTCTTTGATATGTTTTTTAAGAATGTCGTTCCACTCATTGGCTGGGTCTTTGGAATAAGGTAAGAAAAGCCAATTATCCATAGCAATTGGATTTGAATGATAGTAGATATTATCAGCAGAATTGAGGAAACCAAAAAAAGGCCAATTAGGGTCTATCCCATCATGGTTTCCCCTTAGTATATGAAGAGATGATACTTCAAAAGCAAGGGCTTGTAATTCTTCTACTACCCTGTTGACTAACTTAGCAGAGTGATTGTCTTTCTTCTCAGTAATATCCCCAAGCAGAAAGATGTTATCAAAATCATATTCTTCCTTTAAATCATAAAGCCAATCAAAGATGCCCCACCTGTACTCCTCAAGTGGGGCATCAGTCAAGTGTAAGTCAGATATAATAAGATCCATTATAATTCCACTTTCTCAATTTCCTTTACTAAAGCATTCTTATCAATTTCCAGCATTTTCATAACATCAAACACCTTTTCGGAAAAACCAGCCAAACAGAAAACATTCTGTTCAGGGAATTGCATATCCCCATAACCAGCCAAGTCAAAAGAATAGATTAGGGGTTTACAGTTATACTTCTTGCAGTAATTATTATACTCTTCTTTAGGCATATCGTATCCAATCCAGCCCTGCATATCGGACAAAATAATAATCCGGTCATAAGCCTTATTTGCTTTCTCAAAGATAGTATGAAAGTCAGTTCCCCCACCAGTCATTCTTTTTTCTAAAGTCCTAGCAATTTCCATAGTAGGTAAAAGGGGTATCCTTTCGTCAGAAATATATCTTGCCTTAGAAGCAAAAGTTAATATTTCAGATTCAGTATTCCTTTTCCATAGAACAGCAGCAAACAAAGACCCTATCTTTTCTACTGTAGTTTTTCCACAAGCCGTTCCTCTCATACTTCCAGACTCATCCAAGACTATTAAAGTCTTACCAGAAAATTCAGGGACGTTGGATAAAGCAATATCTGTGGCTTTATCCAAAGCCTTAGAAATTTTCCTATCATTAGAAATCTCATCATAAGCAGTTAGAAACCGGAAAGGAAAAACTAAAGACTTCTTGATAGCCTTTTCGTCCACCAGCATCTCCAAGGCTTTGTCAAGGCTATCAGATGCTTGTTCTTTAATATTTCTTAGGTTTCTCAGCAAGGCAAAATAGCCTAGTTTCTTATTATCAATCAAGTCTTTCCAAGCGGCATTTTTCAATTCAACTTTCTGTTCTTCATCCTCAGCTACTTGCCCAGCTTTGGTAAGCTTGGATTCCCAAGTTTCTGTAGAAACTAATTCTCCTTTCATCAGCTTATCCAAAATAGGATTAGACTTAGGGTGAATCAGATTGACTAAGTCAATCATCTTCATAGCTTTGCTTTCACCCCTATACTTGGCAATCTGATACTCATTAAACTTTTGAATGGCCTGTCCTAAGCCCTTTTTTAAAGAGTTAGGAATAGGTTTGCCATAGGTAGTCATGTAATAGGACAGAATTTCGGTCATATCATCAGGCCGAAAGACCACCTTATCCAAGAAACTTTTCATCCAAGTTTGGCCTTTAACCTTGTTGACCAATTCACCTGCCAAGACATGGGTGATAGATCGCATACCATATTTAGTCCTGGCATAGATACCTGCCTTAGCCAAAAATTTCTTATCAGGCAAATTCTGGACCAATTCAGCCATTCTCTGGACAGCTTCAGCAGACCGTCTGTAATACTGGTCCTGCACCATGTTAGTCAATAACATGGACACTACTTCTAATTTGTCGGATTGTTTGTGGGCTTGACCACCAGCCCGATTGATTACCTTGGTTTGCTCAACTTTCTTGGGATTAAATCTTGCCATTTCAATGCCCTCCCTTTCTTTTTATTTCCCAGGAGAATAATAAACAGAGTGGTTTTCTGGTAAGATTTCAAGTCTTATGAAGTAACCCTGCCTTCACTGCCTGGAAATATTAAATTACAGTCCAATCTTCTCCCATTAAATCGCCCTTGTTCAAAACCCACTGATAATTGATATTATCTGGCTTGTGAAGAGAAAGAATGTCCCCATTAAGGAATCCATAAAATTCTTTGTCTACCCACTCCAGTTTATGAATCTTTTTACCAGCGGCCACTTGTTTAATGGCATGATGGAAACTCATAGTAGGTGGTGTGAGTATTCCCTTTGGTTTTGGTGTTGGACTTTGGGCCAATGTCACTTGGTCCGGTTGTAATACTTCCATTTTCCCCTCCTTTTTTTATTTTATTCGGGAGAAAATCAGACAGGGATTGTTTCCAATATGCGTTTGAAGTAACCCTATCCTTACTGCCCGAATATATTCTTTGGTACAGATGACAGGATTTGAACCTGCGGCCACTTGGTCCCAGGCCAAGTGCTCTACCAGACTGAGCTACACCTGTAGAAAAAGGAGAGAGAAAACCTAATTGAGTTGAGGGCTGGATGCCCTTTGCCATACCAACTTGGCGACAATCGCTTGTGCGATCAATTGGAGTTGAACCAATGAAGTAACTCAATTATTACTACTCTCCTTTAAAATTCTTAGACAGGAAGAAAATCTGAAAAGGTAATGTGGGATTCGGACCCACTCGACTCGCTGTTTAGGCGAATTTCATAACCAATATGAAGTAACCCTTTCATTACTATCCTGTCTTTCTATTAACTATTATAACCCCTTTTCTCTATTTTGGACAAAAATAATTTCAATGCCATTAATTTTTCTTAATCATTCCATTTATATTAGCTAAGTCAAGAATGGAATCCAGATAAAATAATCCTATACTATCACCAGTTTGTATATGAGGATATAAACCACAATAGTCTTTCAGCCTTGAAATTGTTGGGTGTCTAAAAGCCACAATAACTGGTTTGGTATTCTGCTTCAATATAAGGAAAGGTTCTTTGTTACAAATTTCACAATTAGATACTAATTTCCTCCAGGTATCCCAAACAAAGCCTTTTCCATATATAAAGGCTGACCAGCCCAAATCCTTATAATGCTTACATTCAATCACGAAGTGGTCTGTGAGTATGTTTCCGTAAGGTGTAACTGCTGTAATATCTCCATGACCACTTGCTGTTGTTCTGCCCTTTTTTCTTCTAACTGTAGCACGGCCTCCAGACATTGCTGAACGCCAGAATAGGTCGTCACTTTTTCCATCTGAAATCCAAAGTGATAACTTTTTGCACATCTCTCTTTCAAATGCTGATCCTTTTTGTTTACCCCCACCTGATTTCATTTTGTTTTACCAAGGTTTTTTATATACTGTGCCAGTTAAATCATAAAGCATTTTGATGTTTCTTTGACCAGCTTTCCAAGCACGAAAAGCAATTATTTTTATATTTTCCCAATTTGCTGCACCGATATAAGTGTCTTTTGGTGTTTTGTTCCAATACTTTTCAAAGTCTTTGGTGTATTTAATAGATGATTTTTTATTGAACATATTCTTTTACTTCAACACTTTTACTTTCACTTACAAAAACAAAAGCAATTAATTTAATTGCTTGACTTATTTTGTCTAAGCAATCGGCAGCTATTAATTGATTGGCTATTATCAAGTCCATTCTCTTTTCCAATTCGGAAAACCTTTTATCTAAATTATCCATTATCTTTCCTTTCTTGTCCTTTCAACTTTAAATTTATCATCAATTTCAGTCCACAGATCAATAACTTCATTTTTTAAAACTTCTTGCAGATTATTTTGTTCAGTATACTCAATAGCTTTTTCCATTGATTTAAACTCTTGGTCAGCTATTTTATACATAGTCAGTCCAAGATTTTCTTTAAGATACTGTAGATTCTCTCTGATATCATCAATTCCATAACCAAAAATGATAGATATAAAACACGTTCGGAATGGTTCATCAACAGATGATTTCTTTACAATGCACTGACTACGGATTCCAATTGTTTTTTCTGCTTTCTTTCCATTAGATAATGTAACAGTTTTAGGAATCTTAGCACCCTGTGAAGGTGGTCCTACTCTCAATCTTAAGGACGAATAATAAGGAATAGCCCTACCACCAGGGGTTACTTCACCAGTTGGGCCTTCTCTAATTTGATTACTGCATACTACCAACCAATTATTATTTGCAATCATTCTACAGGTCTTGCGTAGCCCTTCAGAGAATTCCTTTGCCCTACGCATTCCATATTTATCTTCATCCTCCAATTCTGTCTTTGTAGATAAGGCAGCTAAAGAGTCTGCAAGGACAGCATTTATTTTGTCATTTGATTCAGGTTCCCAATTCCAAATAAGATCAAACATTTCTGTTACTGTATCTGGTCTGAAATAGTTTTTACTGGAAATGTTTGCACCATAAATCTTAGCATATTCTTGGTCAAGTCTGGCTTCAGGGTCAAGAAATTTAGCATCACCACCCTTAGATTGACAAGACGCTGCTATTTCAGCTAAGATACTGGTCTTTCCAGAACTTGATGGACCAAATATTTCGCACAGAATACCAGCAGGAATTCCCCCACCCCTAATAATTTTTCCTGATATAGCAAGGTCAAGCAGAGTGGAGCCAGTAGAAAGGAATAAAGATCTGGCCCCACTCTGTACAACCGGCTTACGAATTTCTGCTTTTATTTCGTTAGCCGTTTCTTCTAATCTGCGTCTTAATTTGCTCATCTTGAACGATTTAACCTGCTCCTTGCAGTTTGTTTAGGTTTTTCAGGTTGGGGTGGTTGTAGGTCTTCATTTTGCTCTTCCGTAGCAACCATACAGTCATTGTAAACATCACAATTACTACATTCACTCAATTTGTCAATCTCTAACCCAAAGCATTCTGGAATTTCCTGTGGTTGTTCTTTTTCAGGTTCTACAACTGGTGGTTTTCTTATTGCCCTGCCGATTCCAGTTTGTTGTACAACAGGTTCTACATCCTTTACAGTTTGCCTGATTTTAGACCCATAAAAAGCAGAGTTTATTTCATCATAATCAGCTACATATACTACTTCTTCCAGGCAGTAGGTGGAATCAAGTAATTCATCTGGAATGACATAGGGCACACCATCTACTTCTCTGTCTTGGAAATTATGTCCTAAATATTGGGTATTATCCTTTCCCGACCCTGTCCTTTTGAATGAAATAGACTTGCCTTGGTCCGGATGAGAAAACAAAACCTTTCCACCACCTCTTGGTTTTTGTGATAATATGTTTAAATGTCTTTCCATATTCCAATGGGCTACCACCCAAATTTGAACACCTTTGTTTTCTTCCTTAGCATCATCGTAGACAATAACATTATAGACAGTCATTCTTTTGGGTTTTAAAGCTTTCCATACATCATCCTCAGCACCATCTTCTCTCAATTGTTTAGAGTGTTCACAAATAGGGCAAGGATTACCAAAGTTAGTTAAAGGACAGACATACATGGCATCATTAGCCCCTACATTCTTATGGACATAATAGGTAGCATGGTCACTAACGTCACCCTTTTTAATTTTCTTTTCAGGGTTATTAGCACCTGCAATGTAAGGGAGAATATCAATTAGGTGCTCACCCTCCTTACACCACCATTCCTGAATACCTTCACCTTTGATTATACTACCAAATTTGAGTCCACCTTCATTAGTATCAAATGATTCCTTACGCCTTTCCAACAACTGGTCTGACATTTTACTTCTTAATTGACTTACTTTCATTTGTCCCTCCTGTTATTTTAGATATGAATTCCAATTTAGAATCGAAAAAAGATTTAAAAAAAGCAGCCGTCACAATTCTTACTGTTAAGTAGACCAAAAAAAGCCCCCCTATGAAGATTGGAATAAGCCACAAAGGATTAAACTGCCCTGGCACGGTTAAGCCTTTTCTTTAGATTTATGTCCTTGTCCATCTCTTCCAACATGGCTGTTCTGTCTTTAGGGGGGGCATCTCTAAGATAATATTCTGACAAAAATAGCCTAACTAAATTATCCAAGGCATACTTTTTATGGTTTAAGGATTCAATTGCAGATTGGATTATCTTATGATTATACTTTAACTGGTTATAATTGTCAAGGCATTTCCGATATTTATCATTAGTTATGATGGCAGAATTTACAGCGGATTCGGTTATTTTTTCAAGTTTAAACTCGGTTGGGTATGTTCTGATAGCCAAGTCCAACTCCGCTTTTACAAGGTCAATGTTTTCTTTTGCCCTGTCCCTTTCCATTTCGGCTTCAGCTAATTGGATAGACCAATTGTGAAAGGTTGATGGTTGTTTAGCCCATTCATCATCCAGCGAAAACTTGTCAATCTCTAAGTCTTTTTCAAATCCCATAGTGTCCTCCTATACTCTTATTATACCATGCTTTCCCATTATTGGACAAAAATTATTGACATGCCAGGTAACAAGCTAGAATTAATCCAGCCCTACCCGAATACATAAATGATTCTGTGAACGTAGCCATAATTCCAGCAGTCCTATCATCTCCTTTGCCTAAAAGTACAGTTGAAAAATATCCCAATATAGCATATCTAATTGTTTCTGGTTCTTGTTTTAAACCCTTAAGTAAATCAGCAACAGTTGACCAATCCTTTTTTAGTAAAGCCCTACATAATTCTATGGTCTTAGATTCATCAATTAATCCTTCACCAATGGCAGCTAAAGCTAAATTATCATCGGTAATATCAGAAATCTTTTCCAAGAAAAGTAAAGCCTGTCTTGGACAACCATTTGATACTTTGTTTATCTCTCTAAGAATGGTAGGTTTAATATCAAACCCTTCTGCTTTGCAAACTTTTCTAAGTAATAGGGACATAGTTGGAGTTATCAATGGGTATACTTGATAAGCATCACACCTATTTCTAATAGTGACTATCAGTTTATCAGGGTCAGTAGTACATAGAATAAATCTGATATGGTCAGGAGTGTCTTCAAGTATTTTGAGTAAAGCACCTTGGGCATCAGGTGTAAGCTTGTGGGCTTCATCCATAAGGTAAATCTTAACTTTACCATTTATGGGTGCATAGATAGAATTGGCTATTATTTCCCTGACAGTGTCTATCCCCCTGGTATTTCCCAAATCATATTCATAAAAATCTTTAGGGCTACAAACCAATTCATCTCTTACTATTCTGGCCAAAGTAGTTTTACCACACCCGCTTGGACCGTAGAATAGAAAAGACTTAACTTGATTTTTCTTTAGAACTGACTTTAGAGTTGAAATTATAGAATCATTTCCAAGAAATTCATCAAATGTTTGGGGTCTATACTTTCGGTGTAGCGGCAGATTTTCCATTATTTTCCTTTCCTATCCATTTCTCTAAATATTCTTGTAATAGAACAGACAATCCAAGGCCGGTCTTATTGCATTTCTTTTTGACTTTAAAAGCCAAATCAGGGTCAAGGCAAAAACTCATAACTATTTTTTTCGGACTAATATCACCCGCTACTTTCCTCCCCATTTTTAACCTCCTTTTTGTAATACCATGCTTGGTCTATTTCCGTCATTTCAAATTCGACAATTAATGGGACTATTATCCAAGGCCATTTTTTCGTTATTCGTTTAGTCATTATTCCTTTGCATAGATTAAACACCAATTCCTTTTCAGGCGGGTAAAGGTCAAAAACTATGCTGTCATGTATCTGACCAATTATCTTTGTCTTACAGTCTTTCAGGGCTTTGTTTATTTCAATCAAAGACCACAGTAAGCAATGGAAAGCTGGCCCTTGGACTATCCAGTTATATAAATCATTTCTGGTAAGATACCCATCGCTTTGAAATCCAGTAATGTATTTGACATACCCATGTTCTAAATAGAATTTTTCAGTTTGTTTTTGCCATTCCTTTACTCCGGTAAATTTTCCCCAAAACCTTCTTTCGTCCTTTTCACAATGTTTTTCAAAATCATTATAAGTGCTGATACCTTTTCTATTGAGATGTTGTTTAACTTTTAATTTGTCTATTAGGGGCCAAACATTGCCAGCACAGCCTACATAATAACTTCCATAAAAGTATGGAAATACCTTCTGATTCTTAGCATAAAATCTTATTTCCTTTGCAAGATCATGATTTAATTTGTTCCATTCATTGTCAGTAAATAGAAACAATTCTTTAGCCTCGTCCTTGTGCATATCTCCACCATTAATTAAATAGTCAAGCAGTGCAGAGTCTTTGCTTAGACAGGCTATAATTCTAACTTCTAAACTACCATAATCAACTTCAAGTATTTGATTTCCTTTGGTTGGTATGATTCCTGATCTGGTTATCAGTTTGGCTTTTTCCTCCCTTACCGGAATGTTCTGAAAGTTTGGTTTATCACTTGAACTCCTATAGGTAGTCACCATGTTTAGATTGAACGATGGGTGTAGTTTCCCATCATTACAAGTCTCTCGGATAAACTGAGATAAATATGTTCCCTTTATCTTTTCCAATCTACGCATTCCTAGTAGTTTATTGGAAAACTCTGAATTCATTTCAACCAGGACGCTGCTATCAACAGAAAAATTTCCTTTATCAGTTGATTTTACAGATGGTAGTTTTAAAATATCAAAAAACAAAAACTGCAAGTCAGTAGTCGAACCTAAATCAATTGTTCTACTATTTGTTTTTTTGAATAGTTGTGCTTCTTCAGAAGCAAGCAAAGTGTTCTCAAGGTCACTTATTTCAAGTTTTAATTTTTCATTTTCTTTTTGGTAATGATTACTATTAACACAAATCCCATTATTTTCTATGTCTGCCAAGGCTTTATTTCCAGCAAAAAATAATTTATTTCCTTTACTCAAATGTGGGTTTTTGTCAAATTCCTGTAGTTGATCACGATATAAAATGGATGTTATCAAAGAATCCATACCACAATATTTTAAAGATTTTTCCAATAGTATTGGGTTGTTTAAAACTTTTGTCCAATCCTTTTTATATGGTTCCGTTTCTTTGTCATACCCTTTTAAACCATATCGAACATAAGACTGAAATTTTAACTTAGTAGTCTTTTTTCGCCCGTCCAAGACATGTTGGGAAACCATAGTATCCCAATGCCAGCCCTTTGGTTCAACTCCAAAAACAACTCTACTCCATTTATCTTCAAATTTAAGGTTATGAGCCATCTTAGGAATGTTTTTATTTTCAAGAAATTCTTTCCAGGCAGAGACAATATTATCTGTCATTTGAAAAGTATAAGCCGAGTCTCCATCAGAAATACTAGTAAAGAATATTCTTGGAACACCCCTATATGGGTTTAGACTTGATGTTTCATAGTCAAAAGCTACTGGTTCATGTTTAGAAAAAGATAAAGCATTTATAATATCTTTAGGATCAGTTAAAATATGTACACAATTTTCAAACATCTCTGCTTGAGTTTGGACATTGTTATGCTGACATGATTTTAACCTATCTTTATCCAAACAAGAGACAGCAAATTCAAGATCCTTTTCAAACACCATTCCAAGTTTTTCATCTTTATTTCTAAGTATGTAACTAGGATGATATAGGGGCACTATCCATGATTTAAAATCATAATCTGGAATACACCTTTTTCTCCAAGGGGTTATGTTTGTATCTTCAAAATCATCCATATAGAATGATTCTAAAGAAGCGTTTCCCATAAGCCAGATAAATTTAGGGTTTAATTTTTTAATAACTTCAATAACTCTTGGTTTGCAGTTTTTTATTTCGGAGAAAGTTGGTTTGCGGTTATCACCTTTTTTATCACTTGGCCTACAATTTATAGCATTGATTTTCCAGAAGTCCCTATCCAAATCAAAGCCCAAATTGGTCAAATGGTTTCTAAGTAGATTACCAGCCTGACCACTTAACTGTATGCCTGTATCATCTTCAGTTTTTCCAGGTGCTTCAGCAATAATAAGGATTTCTTTTTTACCAAGTCCGGTATAGTCCATTCTTGGAGACTTGCATTTTTTGTATAGGCCACACTTTTGACAGTTATCGGTCTGGCCTATAACATCCTTTTTTGAAAAGAAACCTTTCATTAAGGCAATGCCATTACATGTTTGAACTTATCTGTTTGAAATAAAGCCTTATCCGGTCCCAAGGTAATCTTAGTTACCTTATCCAAAATCTCGAACAGAAAGGCTGGGTTTATCCTAAATTTAACGTCACGGTCCAACGTCTGGTCCAAGACAAAATTGGTCCAGCCACGGTCATTTTCAGCACCACACCTTAGTTTTCCATCAGCAGTTTCAATGGTTACAAATCTTTCAAAAGGATTATCATTGTCAGCTAGAAATTCCACTGATTTTACTGCTATCCTTAACTCTTTGGGTAATTCAAAAGTTTCCCCGGTAACAGCAAACAAAGCATTCACGTTAGGATAATCCCCCACAGCCTTGCGACAGGAAAACACAGCTTGGCTTGACAATTCAAAATGGACAAAGGAATTATCTTGGCATACTTTTACTGGGTCAAATTTCAATAGACTGGTAATAACAGGCAAAGTCAGCATGTAAGCATTTTTGACAGGCTTGGAAAAGGTATATTTACTTACTCTGAAATTGTCTGAAGAAATTACATTTCTTTTGTCTACTTTCAGACATGTAAGTAAACCCAAGGACTGGTCTGTACTGGCAGAAAATGAACATAGAGTTAATGCTTCCTTAAAATCATCAGGCAGGTTTTCCCATTCACAGTTTTCCGGCAGTGCAAATGGAATTTCTTGGTCGGCATGAGTCATTTTCAGACCACCAGAAACATTTTGGGCATTAATTAACAACTGATTTTCTTCTACCAACATCTCAAAATCAGGTATCATGTCTTTGTTAATTGAACTGATTAATTTACTCAAGTCATTGGCATTTACTCCACCAGTGAAATCAGTCTGGAGTGGGCAGTAAACAATAATTTGGTCATTACCAGCTATAAGATACATACCGTTAAAGAACACAAATTCATCTTTGTCCATTCCAGCTTGAATAGTCTTTAATGCCTTTTCTAATTCGACAGTATTTATTTGCATTAAGTCTCCTATTTGTTTTTAGACCATCGTTTCTTTTGGGCTAAAGACATTTTTAATTTTGTTTCTTCACTAGCTTTGTTTCCCAAATTGTATTTATTTCCCATTCTATCTAAAGAATATTTCCTGCGTGTTTCTTCAGAATGGTGTTTTCCAAACATACCATTAGATGGTCCAATTTGTTTTCCTTTTAAAGCAACAGACATTTTTCTAAGTGTTTCTTCAGAGTGTTTTTGCCCTTTCTTAGACAAAGACAATTTTTGTTTAGACTCTTCAGAAAAATGTTTACCATAAAAATGATTCTTCTCTCCTTTTACAGATTCAGATATTTTATGTTTGGTTTCTTTAGAAATAATCTTTCCTTTGTGATGTAAACTTTGGTGGTCGGCATGTGTCATTAATTCTAAATTTTCAATCGCATCATTCAGAGTATCCTCATCCTTATGATGTACAACCATTCCCTTTTTCCAAGGATTATTTGGGTTATGTTCGTTCCAAATGATGTGGGCACGTTGCTGATTTCCTACCATAGAACGATTTCTATAAATTCTATAAATTTCCATTGCTCTTATTTCCTGTTTATAAAAACTAGGAGGTACTCATGCGTACGTATAAGTACCCTCTTTCCATGATCGAACATTGCAACTCTTCGAGTTGACGAATTGTTCTTTTGTAAAAGAATGATTTCCTCTTTTAATTCAAAAGAATGTTTTTGGTGCAACCTTGCAATGTCATGGTTTAAAGCCATGAGTGGCAGGTCTGAATTTTTTCCCCTTGTCAGACCTACCACCCAACAGGATAAAGTCCCAGGTTTTAGAATTCTCCCTGATTCCTTTATGCACTCATCAATTCCGCTAAGAAAATCATCGTAAGTATCGCACTCAGATAAATCACCATTTGGCCCTCCATACATTTCAGTGTTGTAATAAGGTGGACAGGTTATCAGAAAATCGGCACTATTGGTTTTTATGAATGGCACACTGCGGCTGTCTCCCCTGAAAAGTTTAATTCCCTTTTCAGCACTGTTAGCCTTAAGCCTTTTGTTTACAGCATCTATTTCATCCTGTCTTAATTCAATACCTAAATACTTAAGGTCATACTTACTGCAAATAATAGCCCTTGTACCACCACCAGCAAAGGGGTCATATACCGTATGACCTCTCTTTGGTCCATAGATATTAAGGATATAGATTGCAGTGACTGGGTTAAAAATAGACACCGTAATCTTGCCCCTGTAATAACTTGAACTATCATCTGCTTTAGTAAAGCAATCAGCCCTGGCTGAATCTTCCAAGGAATCACCAATAAGGGATTTAAGCTTTAGACGTACCTTATCGGAATAGTCCAGCGACCAGACAGTAGTGGGCCAAATGCCATACTTTTCTTTGGCAGTGATAAAAGGATCTACTAAATCAAAACCCTTCATTTTATTAAATCCAAATTATGAGTATGTTCTTCTATCCATTTTTCCAAATCACTTTCACGAAACAATATTCTACTACCTAGTCTAAAAAAAGGGATCTTTTTCTGATAGGTCCAGAGCCTAATTGTGTGGATTGACAGGTTTAAGATATTAGCTACCTGAGCAACATTCAAAAGCTTATCCATTGTTAAGCCCCTTCATTCAAGTAGTAACCTTTCCCTTCCTTTCGCATAAGTCCCTTTTCGATTAGTTTCTTGAAATGATTCCTAAAGGGAATGTTTTTGTCATTCCAAGGTTGTTGTTTAATATCATACATCGTAGTACCAGGATTTTCACGAACGAAGGAAACGGCCATATCAGTTTTAGTGCCAGTACGTGCAGGTTTAGGTTCTTTAGGTGGCTTGGGTTCTTTGGGTGGTTTAGGTTCTTTGGGTGGTTTAGGTGTTTTTTCTTTCTTTGCTACAGGTTCAGGTTGTTCAACAGGTTGTTCAACAGGTTGTTCAATTTCTCCCATTTCTATTTCCTCCTTTTTTTGTCTAGCTGCTAAAGCAGCATCAGCAATGTCAAATCCACCGTCAATAGTTCGTTTGTTAGCCAATTCATTGTACATGTCAGACACAGCATCAGGCAATTGGTCCTCAACCTCAACTGGCACCGTTTCTACAGCAGACATGAAATCACTTACCAGCTTTTCTAAACCTTGTTTGGAATCCACCTGAAATTTAGCCAGTCCACAGTTATTCAACGCCTTGATGCTTACTTTCAACAGCCCTTTTTCAATCTCCATTTTGTACCCCCCTTTTGGATTAATTTTTTATCTACTCTCATTATACCATGAATTATTAACTATGGACAATTTTATTTTCATTTTCGTGAAATTTTTTTATTCTGTTTATGTCCTCGTCTGAGAATTGTCCATACCTAACCATCTCTCCTTGTGGACAGTTTGAACATGGCTCTCCTAAAAAGATATAAAACTGTTGTAGTAGCAAACAGGTCGTATGATATATGGTTGCTTGCATCCTATCACAGCGCACTATTCAATACTTCCCCTTTCTGAATCCAATAATACCTGTCCTGTTTTAAGTTGCTGTAACACTGTGACATGTTCAAATTGATTAAAATCCTTCCATCTATGGGCTACAACCCCCAATCTCATTATGCCAGAATCCTTTTCTTCCATAGTCTGATTAAGTGAAAACATGGCATCAACGTGTGCAACCTTTCGGATATCTTCAGAAACGTCACTGGCTTTAACACTCTTGCTATCCATAGTTTTTTTATTACTCTGGCTGGCAGTCACCACCAGACAATGTTGGGTAGCTGCAAGATTTTTTAACATTTTCCAGGTTTCATCATATCTGTCTCTACCTTCAGACTGGCTGGATTCAGGGGAAAGTATATCAGCATAATCTATGATTATAACATCAGGCACAAAATCTTCCGTTATTTCTAGTATTTCTAAATCTCTTTTGATTGTTTGTAGGTTGGCAGAATAGGCAGGGTAGGCTTTTATCTTTAAACTCTTTCCAAAAACAGTCTGGAATCCAGACATAACCTTCTTTAATTTAAACAATGATAACTTACTTTTCTGGATGGTTTCAAACCAAGTAGCCAGTTTGTAATCTCTTGTACCACGACAGACTGTGCAGGGTCTATAAGAATTTTTATGGTCAAAAGGCGGCAGGACATTATTTTTGTATAGTGTAATTTGATTTATTCTCTCAGGCTTATTACAAAAACCATTCTGATTTAATTGACAATCAAAGGCAGGAAAGATTGTACAAATCTTTTCCCCACTTCCGGAAATCATTTTAAAGAAACGGTTGGACAAACCACCGTCCATCATTTCCAATGAGATAAACACTACATTTAGTTTTGTTGCTATAGCTTGCAGGGCTATTTCTTGCAGAAAAAAAGTCTTTCCACGTTTCATTGGAGCCAAGAAAGCTATTAGCCATCCTCTTTCAAAATGACCTAAATGTTCACCAACTGGACCTATTAGTCTAAACAAATAATTAGGTTTATCTTCATCAACTAAATCACCATCATACACCTTTTCAATATATTCAGGGTCAAAAGGATCTATCCAATTAGTCATAACCTTAGCCACCCTTTTGTAATTGGTAATTTCATCCTCAGCCTTGTCAATCTCTTTAGTAGCCAGATAACCAGCTATGTTTTCACTGATCAAAGATAGGGATACCTCTTTAAAATAAGTAAATGTTCTATCCAGAAGATAGTCTACGTTAAAACTGGTTTCATTCTCATACCTTCTGGACAAGTCATCAAGAAAAGTAGAAATTAAATCGGCATCAGCATCCTTTAGTCTTTCCTTTTCCACCCTGTAAATATCTTTTATTTGTATGCCCGGACATTCTTTATAACTTTCATAAAACTTCATAACCCATTTGGCTACTATCCTGGCATAATTGTTTTTGAAGAACTTCAAATTAAGTATAGGGGCTATTGATCTAAGATATGATGTGGAAACTATCATACCTGTGATAATAGCCTTTTCAACAAAAGCCCCTTCAGATGGTCTTCTAAGGCGAATAGTTGACAATTAATAACCCCCAGCAATCTTTCTTTTGGCTACTTTCATAGATTTGGGATTCAATTCTATGCTTAACAGTGGCTTCATAAAATCCTCTCCTTTCTTTATTAAAGAATTACATATTTAAAGGGCTGGGTCTGTGGGGTTTAACTAACATGGCTTGGTCAAACATGTAAGCTGGCAGGTAATTGTTAAAGAAATAATCCCAACTAAAAGAAGATACACTCCATTGTCTTGTATTTCCATTCTTGAATTTGTCAAGATAGTCTACCACGGCATCGGTATAAACTCTGGCAACATCTCCTACGCTAAACCAAGGCGTAGGATATTTGCCTTGGTTATCTGCATGGAATTTAATGAGTTTTTGAGTGGCAAACCGAAAGGCATTGTCATCGGCAACAGTGGTTTCAACATTGGCATTGCCAAGAATCTTTTCAAGATAGAAAGTTTTAAGGAAATTGGTTATGTTTGGGTCGGGATCGGGGATAGGCTTAACGGAGTTTTTTAATAGCTTAGGTGGGCTTTCTCGCAATTCCTTAAAGATGCTTCGGCCTGTCCTTTCATTGACAACGAATTCCATGAAGTAAAGTTTTTTATAATACTCTTTGGATTTTATACTGGCAGGGGTGTAATCAGGGGAAATGGCAAATTTTAAAAGGTCAATGGCTTTGATTATTTCATCAATGGAATGTTCTTTTAATAAATTACGCAAGGCAATGACATTCTTCTCATAAGTTTTTGTGTTTGTCTTTGGACTTGGAAAGCCTGACAGTTGCCAATAATCAAATATCTTCTTGTATGGCCCATTCATTGGCTTGTCAATAGGTATGTCTTTTGGTTTTGGCTTGGCCATGCCGTTTCGTATCAATGATGATTTTTTAGCAGTACCACCACTTTGAGAATCAAAGTGTGACAGTTGTTCTTTAGAACAACTGTTATTCCCTTTATTCTCATTATCTTTATTCTTATTATATACACTCGGATCTGAGATACTAGTTTCTGATTTTTGAGAAACTAGTATTTCTGAATCAGGGACACTTGTTATCAAATTTATCAGTACCCTAAAGTTGAACCTATAATAATTTCTTGATGGTATACCTCGTTTTTCAAATTCAAGAACACCCTTGTCTTGTAGTTCTCTTATTATTCTTGTTTGGGCAGATACAGTTATACTGGTGTCATCTTTAATGTTTTGTTGGGTGTTAAAAAACCAGCCATTACTATCTATCATATCACGTTTGGCAAAATAATTGAATTTGGAGAGCATGTCTCCAATCCAAGCGGCTGTTTCTAATCCCAGTTGTTTTATTAGGGGTTTGCTTACCCGTAAGTATTCTTGGGTCAAAACTTTTTGTAATTCAGTATAGTCTAAGTCGTTCATCTAAATATCTCCCTTCTCAATTCAGAAACTTGGTTGTCGGTTAAGTCACCAGGATCACCATCGTCCAATTCAATAGTTTCACTGTCCATAAAAACGGAAAGGGAATCAGCCAGCTTTCTAGCCTTTTTGATAGCAAAGCTTTCGCTGTCAAACATGACATAGGCTTTCTTAACTCTCCTATCCACCAATAGTTTTATTTGTTCGGTAGTATATTCCAGCCCCATTGTAGCTACACAACCATCACCAATTCTCCAAACATCAGTCACCCCCTCAGTTATAATGGCAATGTCTTTGACTGAATCAATATTATACAAACACTCTTTCATAGGAATAATAGCGTCTTTGTTGCTACAGTGGATATAAGGTGGATCTTGGCCTGAAACAGCCCTGGCAGTAAAATTTACTATGTACCCATTTTCTATAACTGGGATGATAATCCTAAATTTGTATTTCCCCAAGTTGTAACAAGCACGTAGACGATATTTTTCAATTAGGTGGGTAGGGCTAAAGCCCCTGTTTTGCAGGTAGTCAGAGTGGATTTCAGGAAATACTAAAGTAGCCTCAGTGGGCAAAATGTTATCTCCTAAACGTCTGCGAATGTCGCTTTTAAGGTCAGTAAAGACAGCGGTTGTATCAAAGGATTTTACTATATCATAGGCTTGATACAAAGTACAACAATCTATTTCCTGAATTAATTTAGTGATGTGGCCCTTGGTGCCACATCTCCAACAGTTGAATCCGGTTTCCTTTATACCCAAATGGTTGGACTGGTCCCCACAGAATGGGCAGTGAATTCCAATCCAACCATCAGATATGTTTTTGCCCTCTTGACGATAGGGAATGTTTCTATCATCAAGATAGGATTTTATGTTAAACATTACTTATCAAAGCCAAATAGAATTTTGATTGTGCCTTCTATCTTTACTTTGATTCCAAGTTGCTGAATGACAGTTTCAACAGCCTGTTGAACTACATTTTTGATAAGGTCCGGCTGGATTTCTGGCCCAATGTCAGCTTTCATTTCTTCTAAAGCCCTATCCCTTTCTTCCGGTGGAGTAGTGAAAGCTGGATTAGGTATTTTTATGATATTTTCTTCTGATTTTGGATAGAATACATCTTTTAAAGTCCTTCTGCCTTTTCTTGAATTATATATCTTTGCTATTTGATCTGCTGTTGCTCCAGAAATTTCCCATCTTGTATCGCTACCTCTTTTGATATGCTCAGGAACTTTTTCTTGTAGTTTGTGCATGGCAGTAGAAACAAGACCGGATTGCTTGCGGGTCAATTTAGTGAGTGTCATTAAGTCTTTTGATGCTAATGGTCCTTCTTTCTCCAATAGATACAGTAAATTCATCCAAAACGGTTCCAGTGGTTTACTCATAAGTCCATACTCCTTTCTAATTTGGTCTGGATTTAAGTGCTTGGCCCTGCTGTGCTTGACATACCCTGTTGGTTTTGATGGTACTACAGGTTTGAAAAGGCATTTAGTAATTTCAGCCACGGTCCCTGTAAACTCATTTTTTGTTTCTTTGTCCTTTTCCACTCCTAGGTAATCATCCAATGGCTTTCCATCAACAAATATTCCCCTGTCCATAAATCCTCCTATAACCAATCATTTTCAGAATAGATTGCCAATCTCTCTCCTAAATGAGATATCAAATAGTGATGAGAAAGATCAAGAAAATCAACAATCAATACAGAATCCTTATCCTTTGTAGCCCTTAGACCACGGCCAATTCCTTGCAGCACGGCAATTTCCGATTTTCCACCAGCCGCATTGATAATGCAATCCAGGCTTGGAACGTCAACCCCTTCCTTCCAAATCTGTGTAGCTATCACCGTTTTAATTTCTTTGTCATTTAAACTCCCCCTAACCATTTCTCGCATTTCACCATCATCTCTTCCCTGTATGAAACATACCTTGTGTCCTAACATTTCAGCCACTTCAGATAAAACCATCCCATGTTCAATTTTGGTAATAAGTATCAGGGTGGTTTTCCCTTCTGTAGCCATATCCTTGGCAGTTTTTATAATCATCCTATTCCGTGACCTGTTATTAACAATCCCCTGGTCATAAACATCCTGATATTTTCTTAACTCTTTAACTTTATAGTCCACCGGAATTTTTATAATTTTTATTTTGGGCACTGCTAATATCCCCCTATCTGTTCCTTCCTTTAAGGAAAATTCATCAATTAAAGGACCAATTAAACCTTCAACCAGTAATTTTGTTTCCTCCCCCGTAGGCAAGGTAGCGGTCAATCCATACCTGTAGGGTGCTATTAGTCTGGTCAGTGTCCGAAAATATAGCCCCCCTATCTTGGCTAAATGGTGGGTCTCATCAACAATGACCATATCAAAGCTGTCAAACAGATTCTGTTCCTGTCTACAAAACGATTGGACTGTAGAAACAAGGACATCCCCTGTCAAATTTTTGTCGGTCCCTGTCAAAAATCCGACATGCAAACCCAATTTTTCAAACTCCTTTATGGTCTGGTGTACTAAAGTGATGGTATGGCATAGGAATAGAGCTTTTATATCTTTAACACTACTTATAATAGCCCCGGCAAGAAAGGTTTTCCCAAATCCAGTCGGTGCTTTGAGTATACCCCTTTTGGCAGCTACAGCATTTAGGACAAGCTTTTCCTGCTCGGGACGTAGTTGGAGTGGTATTTTTGGAGATCGTGCAACGTAGGGCCAATTCTGTTGGGAGATAGCTGGCTGTATACCCTTTCCTTGGAGGTATTCTACCACCTTGGGGATATGGCCGGTAAAAAACATACCCGATGGTAGTACCATAGATTTTGGATAGGTTTGCCTGGACATTTTATATTTCCCTGTAGGTATCCCATCCTTAGTTTTAATAGCTTGTTTTCTCCAATATTCTGCCTTGAAAGAAAGCAGACCGGAAACCATTGGTATATACTTTTTGTCAGTTATGACAGAGTACACAGGGTCTAAAATTTTTATTTCCATACTTGCATTATAGCATGGTTTTTCAAAACTGGACAAAAATACCTTGCAAATTTTTAAAAATTATTTTAAAATGTTTTCGCTATTCATATGTTGGTCCCTTTCAGGGAAGAACCCTGTCAGTCCTTAGCTGGCAGGGTTCATTTTTTATGGACATACCTTATACCTTAACCTCGGACATACCTTATACCTTAACCTCGGACATACCTTATACCCTGCCTCGGCATACCTTGCATACCTTATACCTTAAGGTGAAGTGGACATACCCTGAGCTTCTCCTTATAAAAAAAATAAGAGATAGGTTTTTAATAGAGCATCTTAATAAAAAATATATAGAGCTTCTCCCTAAGACAAAAAAAGAGGCCCAAATCCGGTTGGACTGGGCCTCATCTTTTACTTTCTGTATAACGTAACGAAGTTACCAAAGTATTTATCGAAGGTTTGAATTAGGTTCTCATAGTCCCCAGAAGTCATTTCCTTTTGGATGATAGTATAATCCAATGCTAATTGCTTACTGAAGGTTTTAGCATAACCAAGAAGACAATAAGCATTTCCATCTGGCCCACTTAAATTGATTTCAATTTTGCCCTTCCTTTTTTGTTTGTCTTTAATCATTACATCTCCTTTCTATAAAATAGTCTTTAATTTCAAAAGATACTTCTCTATCTGTCCTGGCTTCCAATTGAAATGGGACTGGATGTATTTGGTCAATTTGCCTTTGTACTTCCCCCCAGGACAGTTGGTAAGCTGCTCCAGCATTTCACTTGGGGCATAGTAGATAAGCTGAAGTATCATAAATGATTCCTTTGGAAGTTTAAGCAAAGCCTCCTTTTTGGAATAAGATTCTTCTGGATCTGAGTTAATATCATATAGGTCTATTTCATCCAGTGGCCTATAGCTTTTGTAGTTCATAGCATCCACAGCATGCCTTAGCATTATTTTATTGTATTCCATTGTCCTCTCCTTTCTCTTCAAATAAGACATTATATTTTCCTTCTTTTTTGTATTTAAACCAGTTAACGCTTCCAATACAACAGTCTGGATGACGATAAAATCCCCCAGTAAGGTATTGACTGGGTTCATCTTCCCTAATTTCTTTCATACAGACATAGCACTTCTTGATATTTTGTCTTCTGTTAAGCATACTTTCTTTCCTCTTCTTTAAGCCTGTTATTTGGTTTCTCATCTAAACGATATATGGTTTCTTTTGTTTTTTCATGCAGAGCTTTTAAACGATATTTGTCAGCATATCCTGTACGAGCTATACTTAGGACCGCATGCACTGCATCGAACCAAGCATCCGATTTTGTCATCAGTTCACTATATCTTTCTGTGGTAAGGGGCAAAAGCCTTTTGGTTTTTCTGATCTTTATCAGGTCAATTCTATCATCCTTTCTTGAGATTCGTTCTATATTCTGATTGGTGAAGTCAATCAAGAGTTGCTTTAGTTCTGGTCTGGTTATCTTAGGGAAGACATTCTTTATTTGTACTTCTTTATACAAATAATCTACAGTATGATTAATCTTGGCAGATCGGCTATGTCTACCATATACACTATGGTTATGAGCAGACAGACTTTTAGCGTTCACTTTATAAGTTGAATTGTTGACCCTGGCTAAGAGGGTTAAAGCCTTTTGTTTTGCCAGAATGTCATAGATGGTGATTTTCTTTGGCTTCTTACTCTCCCAGATCTTGATTATCTCTCGATAGTAGATCCTAAAAAAGTACCCGTAGTTCCTTTCCCAAATGTTTTCATTCATAGTTACCTCTCCTTTCCATAAACGTGTTTGGAAAAAACATCATTTACAATCCTGAAGTGATTTTTTGATTTTGTTGAAAACAGATCATAGTCTGTTATTTTTAGTGGCAGAAGTCTGCCATTAACATAACATATATGAAGCTTTACTTTCATAATACTTCTTTGACGTTTCTTTTCTGCAAGTTCATCAGCAATTTCTATCATCCTTTTTTCGGAAAGTCCAGGCAGATTCTCTGCAAAGAAGTCTTTAAAAATTCTTCTTAAACGTGTAAGATCAGTTTTGGTGTGGTGATTAGATTTCATTCTTCTAAAAGTTTCATCCACATATATATCATTTATATGATCTATAATGCTTAGTAACTTCAAAGGTTTTCTCAGCTTGAAAAGATCAGTCGCTGTATATTTAGGTTTCATCTTTAATCCCCCTCCACACAGCGTCCAGAAACTTGTCTGGTTTGAAGTTGGGATTGTCTTTTCTAAACATGTCTTCTAGATTCCTGGTAACAGAATCCAAAGGTTCAAAAGCCCAATCCATCCCTATGTTTTTGTAGTACAAATACCTTTCATTTAGCTTCTGGGCTATAGCTTCATAATGCCTTTGGCTAAACATACTGTTCATTTTCATTCCATATTTTACATACCCCATAAGACCCTCCTTTCAATTGTTAATTCTACTGATTAGCTTCCATTTTCCATCTATTTTTTCCTGCACTACCCCAACCCATCTTGATAATATATTGTTCCAATAACCATATTTGGGATTTCTTCTAGTTACTGGCTGACCAAATCGAACACCGTTTATTTTATATTTGTTGAAGCTTGGTTTTCCATCTCTTTCCCAAATCCTCTCAGCAATCTTTTGGTAGACATCTGCTGATAGGGGAAATATGCGATTATTGTTATGACTGGTCCATATCCTCTCATGGTCCATTACAAAAAATCCTTTTATTTTTTCACTTGGTTCTTTTATTCTCTTCCTGAATTCTCTAATTTCTTGCAGATTAAAAGCAAGTTTTTCACAATCCTTCATCGAAACACCAGTCATTGGTTTAGTCATAAAGAACACATAGGGCAACTTGTCTTGATAATACTTCTGGAATTTGTGTCTCTTCATTCTTTCGTAGGTATGAATTCTACCACGTTCTGCATAACTTAAGCTTCCAATTTTGTGCAGAAGTATACTTGATTTCATAGCCTTAAAAACATCTTGTAAAAGTACCTCCGGTTTCCTTTTTTTAGGTCTAAAAAAGAATCTGTCTTCCATTTTTTTTGCTTCTTTGTCCATATCCTCTCCTTTCAAATTGATTCTAATAAATGGATCTTTTTTGCTTTTCTTAAAGATTTTATTCCATACCTGGAACATTCTGGATAACCTTCTTTTGATATTGGAATATGATATACTCTACCTTTATCATCCCAAACTATTCGATAAATGAAATACCTTTCTTCCATTCTACCAACATCAGGACAGTAAGTTTTTTCCTTGGTCAGAATGCTCTTGGGGTTTACAGATATGACAGTCCTCGACATACCCACCTCCTTTTAAATTGTCCACAGCAAAAACATTACTTTAGCTTCCTCCAAGGTCTGAAATCCCTCCCTTTTTTCATCTTCTTTAAACCATTCCCAATAATTTCTTTCATCTTTTTCCCAGACATAATACCTACCTTCTTTTCGGTATAAGACTCCCTTCTCGTTGTCAACTACTTTATAATCTCCATAATAAAAGGAACTATGCTTTCCCATTTTTACCTCCTGTAAACAGGAAAAGGGGGCCGAAGCCCCCTATCCTTTAGTCAATAAACAGCACTTCACCGAAAGGGGGTTTAAAATGTTTGCTATAGTCCCGTTTGAGCAAGGCCCATAATACAGGGCAATCAGGCTCACTTTCAGGATTGACATGACATTCACCATCCGTAAAGTAGATTATGAATTTGGGCTGTAAATCATCCTTTTTGATTAATTCAAAGCCAGCATCAAAATCAGTCCCACCCCTTCCTTTGAATTCTACTTTCAAACTGGAAAGATCAGCACTGGTAATGGTGTAGGTCTTCTGCACTATGTAATCAATTTCGGCAATGAAAACCTCCATATCATATGCCGATAGAATACCATACAAACCTCCTTTAAACTTGGGGAAATCATTTTTCTCATCCACACTGGCTGACGTATCAAAGAAGATAGCCCCCTTGCCGATTTTAGGATCATGCAGGGTAGGAATATAAATATCCCCATTGATATAGTTCTCGTCCGGTGCCATCCAGTCATAGTCTTTATCACTTGTTTCATCCACAAACCTTGCCAGCACCTGTTCCCAAGGCACTTTGGTCATCGTCATATCCTTGACTAAGGATTTGAAAGATCCTGGCAGCTTCCCAGCTTTAACTCCTATTCTTTCCATCTCTTTGAGTTGGCCTTCAATCCGTTTGTCCTCCATTCTTTCTTCAACGGAATCGGCTTTCTCATCACCAGGGACAGGATCACCCTTTCCTTTACCTTTGTCCTTACCATCTTGTTCACCATCCCCACGACCAGGATAAGGAAAGCATTCATCCCACATTTCTACTTTGATTGCCTTCTTTTCCAAATCCTTGTAGATAGCTTCCCAGGTCCAGCCTCTGTACTGGGGCATATAGACACCATCTATTTCCCCATTCACATCCTTGGGAATTTCCAGGCCCATCTCGTCTACCAGCATATTGTTAATGGTAGCATCCATTGCAACATTGGCCAGATCTTTATCCCAGTTTTTCATACTGAGAAAACGGATGTGGTGCTTTCTTAAGGGGTGAAAGATCTCATGGACAATCACAAACATAGTTTGCGACTGATTGAGCTTGTCAATAAAAGCTGGGTTCCAATAGACATACACTCCATCAGTACCTGCCCGTGGTACAAGCTCACTCTCTACGAATTTAAGGTCAAACATCTTGGGGGTCAGAAAACGCCATTGAAAAGCGATCTTTTGCTTTGCCAATGCAACCTTCTCTCTTGCATTTTTTGCCATAATAGGCTCCTTTCTTACCTTAGAGGTTTTATTTTCTTATAACAATAAGGACAATAAATACTTGGATCGTAGGGACTAATTTTATTCACTTCAAAATACATATGCTCAAGATTTTTCAAAGTCATACCAGGGAAATGTTCCTTTCCAATATCTGTATTCAGCAGATAATGGTTCAGTTTGGAAAACCTCATATACCTAACAGCATCATTAAATTCTTCACCCTTAGCATTTTCCAAACTGAAAAGAAGTGTAAGCAGTTTCCTTTTTTTCATAAGATCACCATAATTATACTTCATAACCTCTCCTTTCCTTCATTTTTAAACCCTTAGCCCTGCCTACAATCCTCAGTTGTAGGCAGAATAAAGGTTAGATATCCTTCCAGATATCAAGGATCTGGCCTATGATAATCAGTACGATTACAGCAAATAGGAGATCCATATTAGAAATATCCTTCCAGGTCAGCCAAGATTTTCTCAGCCTTCTCAGTGACCTCCTTTCTCTTGTTCAGGTCATATCGCAGGGCATCTGGTGCCACGCTACACAGTTCTTGACTCAGCCTGTCGGCTAAATCATCCAATTCCTTGGACTTGGTAATATTCATCTTGGGCAGTAAATCTGCCAGCTCTTTGATATTATCAACCAAGGAATTTTTGAATCTGGCACTACCATCAGCCAATGTTTCAGCCATATGGCCCACAACCTCAATTGCCCTGCGGTATGGTGCCTTCATGGCTGTTTCAAACATTCCGGTAACAGCCTCCTCATTGGCTTTTACCAGACGGTCAACGTCATCTTGGGGCAGACCAACGATCTTACGGATTGCTTCTGAATCCGGCATTGTCCCAAAATGAATCCTGACCCCAAAACTCTTCCAGATATTCTTAGGATAATCATTAGGGTCAAAAGCATCATTCAGCCGATACTTTTGTTTTTCCACTATTTCGTCAAAGTTCTGACAGAAATTTTCATATCCTCTGGTAAACCTTGTTTTGAAATCATCAGCCTGTAGTACAGCTTCCTGATACTTGTCTACAGGGAACATGTAGCGGTTATCACCAAGCGGCAGACAGTTCGTAAGGTCGTTAAGCCACTTCTTGAAATCCTTGTAGGGCTGGAGGTAGCCGGTCATTTCCTCAGCATCACAGGCTGGCTTAGTAGCCCTGTAACCTTTGCCTCTGACCTGCTTTTCATTGTCCAGTTGCTTCCCGGCAGATTTATCAATCTTACGTCCCTCATACTTGCTTACATCAATGTCAATAACCATCACGTTGTTGTATTCATTACTCATCTTTCTCTCCTTTCCTTATTCATAGTCGGCCAAATGGCCATCATCATTAACATCCTCTTCAAACTCAAGGATAGCCAGGGGAATAACATCCCAATTCATATCATCAGGATTAATCCCAGCTTCCTTAAACTTTTCCTTTCCTTCCTTGGACAAGTCCGATAACAAAAGTTCAACTTTTATCATCCCTTAGTCCTCCTTTTTTGGTTATGTCTTGGCACTTGTTTAACAACCATACTTCCCAGACGCTACCTTCATGACTTTTAGTGTATAGCCAATAGGTAACATCAAACACAACTGCCCAAAATCTGCTTCTGATTTTCAGCATAGCCCTCCTTTCATAAAATGTTTAATTGTGAAGCTAGAAATTCTATCATGTTTGATAGATCCCTTTTGTTTATTTGGAAAGTTATCTTATTTCCTTTTCCCTTGAACTCTGTAAGAATAATCTCAAAAACATCATTATCAAAATTACTGGTGGTTCTAACACAAAAACAATGAGTTGTTTTTTCATTGTCCTCCAGGAAAACATTGAACTCTTTATTAAATTCTTTTTTTACTGGCATAGTTTTTCTTCCTTTCTATCAAGTTCTTCTATTTGTCTTTTAAGTTCTGCAATTCTGTCATTTAGGATCTCAATCGTTTTGTCAACTCCAAACATCATAAGTAAATATGATGACCAGACACTGGTTTTGATGGTGATTAAAATCTTGTTTAATAATGAAATCTTCAATTTTTACCACTCCTTTCAGTCGTTAAGAATTATGAAGTTGTTTTTACAGTAACCACACTTAAACTTCCAAGTGTCTACGTCACCATCCGAATTGCGGGACGTTAATACCAAATCCTTCTTGGAAATTACCGTTTTGCATACCGGACAACCTTCAGGTCTGTCACTTGCTTCAGTAACAAAACTGATTTTTCCATCCGGTGCCACATACTTCGTCCACATGCTTTCTTCTCCTTTCAAGCTATGTATAATAGCAAAGCAATCTTTGCTTCCTCTTTAGTCCTAAATCCTTCATTCCTGGTATTGTGTGGAATATCATCTGCAATCAGATAGTAACTATTACTTGGATCTGGTGGTCTGACATTTTTAAGAACAGGTGGCCAATTATGATTAATCCTATTTCCAGGGATGTACACCCCAGACATACCAAATAGAGGTTGTTTGGTACAAATGTACCATCTTTTTTGGTGATAATCATTGTCATCCGATAACATAATATAATAATTGATGTTTTCTTTCATTTCCCCTCCTTTCTATTTGCAAGGACTTGGAACCTTGCTTGTGCATTACAGGGGGGCCTCCAATCCCCCTGTCCTCTGCAATTAATCAATCAAGTAGTTGGCGTTCTTGACTGCCCAGTCATTGAAAGACTTCGTCTTTTTGAGTTCTGGCTTGATTTGGGCAATATCCATCATGGCCGCTGTACTTTCGTCAGCATCCAGCCTTTTCAGAAAGGCATAGATAGCATCCATGTTTTTGATATTTGCCTTGTTGACCAAGGCACCTTCCAGGGCAATCCGAATATCGGTTTCATTTGGAATTGGATGGGTAGTTGGCTTTTCGATAATCTCATCCAGGTTAGGCAAGTGCATATAAATCCTGCGAAAGTTCATAAAGGCCGTGATATAACCCTTGCCGACAATCCCCTCGCCAACCTCTGTCAAAAAGCTGTTTGCCTTTTCTTCCTGGTGCCTTTGACCAGCAAACATGCTCATGATTTCATTCCACTTCTTAACCCACCTGTCCAGTTTGAAAACAGTTCGTGGGCTGGGAATGTTCACAAAATCCTTGGTTGGCTTGGCTTCACGAATAAGCCCCGCTCCTTGGAATTTAATGTAGTAAATGGTTTCCACGGCTGCATCTTGTTTCCACAGCCATTCGATATGGTCTTCCATTTCATATTCCAGGTCAACCATAGTGTCCCACCTCTCCTTGATTGCATGCAGGATCGGGACAACACCGGAATAGTCAGTCATCGAATTGGACGCTACGCCAAAAACTACGAAATCAGAAATCCGCATCCCATTCAATTCTCTGGCTCCAAAAAGCTGCATCGTGGCCTTTTGGGTAGATTCAGGAGTTTGACCAAAATCATCAAACAGGGCAAAAGCAGGTTCTTGTACTTTACAAATTTCATACAAGTCCCCGTATGGAAGCCACACAGCCTTATCAGCCGTTCCATCTGCTTTCCTGTCTGCAAAACCAAGCCCCCTCATATCCGTAGGGGAATTGACAGACGTATGGAAGATATAGAGTTTCATTCTCAATTCTTCCATAATCTGCTGAAACAGACTTGTCTTGCCCATCCCTGGCTTGCTGAATACAGCCACAGTCCTCCGGTCAGGGATTGCCACGTTCTTCATGAAACTGCTAAACACTTTTGGGGTCATAATACCTTCTCCTTTCCTTCCAGAAATTAATGTCGCTCCAATTTTTGATAGCGACTTTGTCCTCTTTCTTGAAAAACCTACCCTGTACCTTCACATACCCTGCCTTGCTGTAGGCCACAGCCTCCAATTCCAGCAGTTTCACCCTTGCTTCTTCCTGCTTGGCCTTCAAACCTTGAATCCAAGGTAGGACGACTTCTTCCCAATACTTAGGGTCTTCGTTCATACATTCTCCTTCCTTTCTTCTTCCAATATTTCTAATATCTTCTTAGCATTATCTTTTGCATATTGGATAAAAGCCGGTGTCCTCTTAACTTGTGGATATTTATTGGCAAGTTCACACACCATTTTATAGCCAGCTTCAACTGAGGTATAACTTACTACTTGGAAAAAGTTTTTGAGGAGGGGAATAATGTTATCGTTAAAACCATTGTCCCCAAAATAAACCTGTTCTCTTACTGTAACCACTCTCTTCTTAATATTCCCAATAACATACCTCAGCACCGAAAGATCCTTGTTTTTCAAGGAAAGTTCACACCAGTATTCCCTAACACCATCCTTATAGCCAACCTTGCAAAGAGTATAAAAGTAAGTTTTCTCTTTTTCATCATACAGGTTGACAACCTCCAGTTTTTCTACTAACTCATTCTTCTTTTTCATGGTCCTCTCCTTTTCTTTCCTTTGAATTTTTAATCCTCAAGTCAGCCCCCTGTCCTCCCAACCAAGGGGCTCAGTTTTGGATTAAAACTTCCTGTCAATATCAAGCCAGTCTTTAACTTCAGGGTAGAATTCCCTTTGCAGAAACTTCAACCCTTCGACTACATACGGGCGAATGTATGGGTTCTTTGTTTCATAACATTCACCGTTCGTATATGGTTTGATAAGTTCCTGAATTACTTTTTTTACCTCACTTTTTTTCATAGCCCCCCCTCTAAAAGTTCACAGCAT